>ERZ894223.951-NODE-951-length-23652-cov-7.985168_pt1 | contig 23652 bp, 22 predicted proteins | sample MGYA00380293_ERZ894223 | MGnify/ENA primary metagenome ERZ894223 (study PRJEB32331, sample SAMN06328445) | human gut metagenome | biome: human gut microbiome; feature: stool | host: Homo sapiens | collected 2014-11-05 ...
CTTGATGCTGACGGCAGCAAGTAGCGGCTTTCGTGGCATTGATCTGATTGAACTTGTGATAGAAGGAGGTTTGCATGGTGAAGACGGTCGTTTGCGAGAAGTGCGGCAACACGATTGAATACGAGGACAAATCCGTCTTCGAGGGCAATCGTGAGTTCGAGGAGGTCGTCTGTCCGGTGTGCGGGAACGAGCTATGCCAAGTCTTTACCGACCTGTTTCCCAACCCGAGGGTCGTGAAGAAGCGTGAGGGGCAGTAGCACGGGCACCCCCCTAACAATGGCGGTCTATTGGGCTTCTGCAAGCGGGACATGCTTCACAAAGCTCTTCACAAACTGGGCGCGAGCCGCATATCGTGGCGCTGATTCCAATTTGCGACACTCCCGTACCATTCCTTACGTTTTGCAGGCTATGCGAAGGGATATGGAGATGGCGTCACGATTTGGGATGAGCAACGGAAGGCTTGCGGCTGTAGCCAAGGGGAAGCTCCCTCGGCCTTGTCCGTCGGAGAAGGTGCGCGTGCCCAAGGGGATGACCGTGGCGGAGGCCGTGCGCGTGCGCGGTGAGGACGCCGTGTGGGGCGAGGTCAACGGCGGGTCGGTGGAGCTGTGGTTCCCCGGCAAGGTTTCGTAGAAAGGAACCGCCTTGGACGTCTTGGCGTCTTGGCGCGTCTCGTATGACGCGGTCGAGACGGCGAGACGGGAGCGATGAATATACTGGACAAGCAAGAAGCCTCCGGGTGAGTGTGACCCGGAGGCTATTTTTATGCGTTGGGTCGACCCCGCCGCCGTGGGGTCGGCGTACCGCGCGGCGATCGGCGCGGCCGGCGCCCTGTCCGCCGCCGCGGGCGCGCTGCTCGAGGACGCGGAGACCGACGCCCTCGCGTACCCGGGCTTCCCCGTCGAGCGCGGGCGCCGCATCCGCGCCGACAACGTGCAGGAGCGCATGAACAGGGAGATGAAGCGCGGGCCGCGGGTCGTGCAGGTGCTCCCGAGCCCGGAGTCGACGCTGTACCTGGCGGGCGCGGTGCGCGCCGAGCGGGACGAGGACTGGTCGAGCAGGTGCTGCATCTCGCCCGAGTCCATGCTCGAGCTGGCTGAGCCCGCGGGGCCCGAGCCCGTCGAGAGCGAGGCATCGCGCAGGAGAGGTCTCATGATCGTCGAGACGGCGATGGGGCTCGCCGGCACGGGGAGGAGGGCGGCGTGATGCTATGATGCAGATGGTTCAGGCTGCGGCCCGTCCCAGAAAGACCGGCTACACCAACTTTTCCGACACTACCCTGTTTGTTGTTGTTTACTGAGAAATGGCCCGAACGGTCGCTGTTTTTGAGCATCGTGGTCATTGAGAATCGAGCAGAAAAAGCACAAGAAATCGTACGTTACCGCTTGTGTTCTATGGACTCGAGGCCGATTCTGCTCTGCGGCTTGCGGAGCCGGCCTCAGCGGGATGCGTTGCGCTATTTGAGCGTGTTGCGCGTTGGAAACTTAGCGCATTTGCTTTTTACTGCTGCGGGAGCGCTTCCTGTTCTTACGATGGGGGTGGGGTCTGCTCCTCATACTTTGCACCGATGAAGCCTTGGGTTTGGGCATCCCGGTAGGGTCGGGCTTGTCATGATGGGGGCCCTTATTGGGGGAGGGGGCCTCATCGGGCTCTGGGCACGCAGAATCCATGCAGCGCCTCCAGGTCCTTAGCGTCCTCACTGCAGCTCGGATAAGATCGGTCAGGCCATCGAAAATGTCGACGAAATGTCTGACAATCTTAGCCCCGCATTTTGCAAGCAGCAGGGCTGCCGCGGTGTAAGCAATGACGGGAACGAGCACGCCGTTGATGACGGTGTTGGCATCTCCAGATACAAAGGTTACGATAGAAACTGCAATGATTGCCTCCGAGCTTGCGGCGCGGAGGCAAGTTCGCTTCCACAGCATGGCATGTCCTTTCGAGGGGGAGAAGAGGGGTGTTGTATAATGCAAGTCGTACACAACAAACAACAGGCCTCCTTCCAGTCGACGACATGTCCGCGATGATCGGTAGGGCTCGTTGGGCCCAACCGAATAACAGGAAGCGTTGCGACCGCCCGCGCCCATCGAGTTAACCGCCCGTACTCCCTGTGCCGCTCAATAACGTTTATAACCCCATTGCTTACACCGCGTACCGGTCAGTCTTAATGAGTCGATAAGTGGCTTCCCTACCGCTCAGACGGTAGAAGTGCCGTTTGCGGGTTATGTGACATTGGGTTGTTAAAGAGGCGTTAAAAAGGTAACTCAGCGGTATATTTCGCATTTGGAATTGTTGCCGTTGGTGTGCTTCATTAAGGGTCGTTTTGGGAAAGTAATGCAACGTTGTCGCAGGCGGTATCGTTTTACTCGATCCAAGCGGAGCGAGGGTGACTTTTCCGTAGCGGGGTCGCTCCCTCGCTGGCGAGGCGTTGTTGTAAAGTGCCCACTGCTATTGGTTGACCTTCGAACAGCTCTCTCATGGTTGATATTAATTCTGGGATGTTGCCGAATCTTCATCGTTTTTACTTGCGCCATCATTCTGAAACAGTCGGATTGGTTTCGAGCGCGGACGCATCGACTGGATGCGCATATTTGTTGGACGAGATCTCGGATTCCGGCTCCTCGCTTTTATCGGATTTGATGGTATTCGCATTTGGAGGAATGTTTTGAACAGCGAAAAGTTCAAACAGGAGGCTGAGAGAATAGAAAAAGTTCTGAGGAGTTTGAGAGTCGAAGAGAGAGATGCGGTGATCCCATTCATGAACGGTGGTTTTACCCAATGGGATCTATACCTGGCCTCCAGTTCTGAGTATGTGATGAGACTGATAGACGGGTTCATCCCAATGCTTGAGACGAGGAATTTCGTTTGCGTCGCACAGCTCCTCAGGGCGCAGGTTGGCGTTTGCCTTCGGACGCTAGCACTATTTGTCGCGAAAGACCAAGAGGATTATCTCAAACAGGTGTTTCGTGGAGTGCCTGTGAACAGACTTAAAGATCGCTCTGGTAAAAATATGACCGACGGAAGACTTCAAGACTTGCTAAGTGAGTTCGATCCAGAGGTGGAAGACGTGTACAAGGCAACATCTGGATTCGTCCACTTCTCAACTGATATCCTGCCGAGTATGGGTGTGCCTGGGGAGGGATGTGAAGTCGAGTTTAATTTTGGAGCGGTTCCCAACGAGAGGAACAATGCGTCTCTTGTGGGTTGTGGCAAAGCATTCTGCCACTATATCGAACTTCACCTCAAAATACTCCATAGGGTAATTGCCTCAGACGAATGGTACACAGATCGTTGCCATATCGATTGCGACAGCCCTGCGGATAAGGGCATGGCAAGTGGAGATGTGTAGGATTAGTCTTCCTCGTCGAGGCGCCGTTAGCCCGCGACTCCACGGCGGGCGTCCCTTTAGCGACCTCGCTTACACCAACTTTTCCGACGTGATCCGACGGCTCCATGGAGATGCGGATAATTAGGCCAATAAAGTCGGTCAGATTTAAGATTCGAAAGATGCCGGGTTGCAGCGCAGAGTGGGAGAGCAGACAACGTCTTTATGCCGATTCGTATCTGAGGCGGTCTTGCTATACGACTTTGGATGTGAGACCATAAAGCCACCGAAGGAGCGTTAGTTCCGTAGGTGTCAGATTGGCGAGGTCCGTACCTCGCCATTTTCCTACACAGGGGGTCCATGGCCGAGCGTTTAAATCTGCACATCGACGAGACCGGCAACCAGGACCTATCTGAGGGGCGCTACCTCGTCGCCGTCGTCCTTCACGACCATAGCGCCGATATCGAGGAAGCCATTGCTTGATACAGGGCTCGATTGTCGGAGGCGGGCCTACCCGACGTGCCTTTTCACGGCAAGGACCTCCTTCACGGCAACGAGGGGTATGCCAATGTCTCCCCTGGTGATAGGAAGCGCCTGCTGACCCAATTCTCCCGTTTTGTTCGAGAGTTCCCGATCTCGTTTTTCGCGCTACGGTACGACGGCGCGACTGTCCATAACAGAAGCGAGCTCGAAGTGAGGTTGAGGCGGGACCTCGCTCTGCTCATCTTCGATAGCCTGTCGTATTTCCAGGCCTTCGATGCCATCGCCGTGTATTACGACAATGGGCAGGGCGCTGTCAGCGCGGCGCTGCATGATGCGTTGGATTTTGTGCTCGCGAAGAACGTCGCAGACTATCGGCACGCCGATCCTAATGCTCGCAGACTTCTCCAAGTGGCGGACTACGTATGCACGGTTCTGCGCGTTTCCGAGGACTATGATGCTGGCAGGCAATCGAAGACCCATGAGCGGTTTTTCGGCAATCGCCGGAATTTCACTCAGTCGTTTAAAATGCAGCTCGATCGAAAGGCGTTTGCGTAGGCCTCCTGTCGATACTGTGGCTGCAGACCGCTTGGGGATACCTAGAAGATGCTGGCGAGCTAACGAAACGGATCGCGTAGCGAATAGTGGTGCAAGAGCGCTTTGAAAAAAGCGCGGCCTCCGTCCTGGAATCTGATTCGACTAAGAAAAGGATTCGGAGGAAACGGAGACCGCAATGGACGCTATGCGGCAATTCGAGGGAGCGCTGGCCGACGGCGGCCTGGGCGCGCTCGCCCACATCGTTGCCACCGGCGGCTATTTCTTTTGGAGGATGTCATGCGTCAATCGTGTTTGGATGCATTCAATTCTTATGTCGTTCGTTACGACGCCTCGGATGAGCGGATCGTGCTCAAGGTCGAGCACGCCTACGAGGTTGCCGAGCTGTGCGACGAGATCGCGCGAGGGGAGGGCCTGTCCCCGGCCGACGTCGACCTCGCTGTGTTTAGCCAGTAGTTTTCGGGCGGAATGATCATCCATTTTTGAGTAGTTTGCGCACTCGTCGATCCTGCTCTTCCGGATTGGGTTATGCACCATCTCTTTCTCCTTGGCCACGATGCTTCCTCTCATTGCTGTGGCATTGATGCTCGGTAAACGGAACGTTGGTGCTGACTAGGCGTAGTTCTCAGCTAGTTCATTGCGTTGTCACTGTTAAGCGACGAACATACGTTCGTAATTATGCTATAATTCAATTAGCGAACGGGCGGTGCCCTCCGAGTCCTTGCGGGGAGATTGGAGGGATCCCATGCGCGCGTTCACGCAGCTGTTGCTGGCACTTGCAATCGTCATGGCTCTTGCCATCGCGTTGATTGTCTTGTTGTTCTTCTAGCGGCTGGGTGATGTCTGCGAAAAAGGGACGAGCCGCCTTGTGGCTAAGGCGGCTCGTCTGTGGGCATTACCCACGTGCCAAATTGCTACAGGAGGGCTTTAACCTCTTGTTCGTTACGAGTATACCCCAATGCGCCTCCCCGCGGCGTGGGGTGTGCTCGTGCCAATATAGAAGCGTTCTGATTTGTGTGTAAGGTTGGTGTAACAGGGCGGGATTTGACCTGCTAAGCGTCTTCGAGCCCGTCTGCATCTTCGCTATCGGCGGCTATTTGTTTTGGGGGATGTCATGCGTCAATCGTGTTTGGATGCATTCAATTCATATGTCAATCGTTACGACGTCTCGGATGAGCGGATCGCGCTCAAGGTCGAGCACACCTATGAGGTTGCCAAGCTGTGCGATGAGATCGCGCGAGGGGAGGGCCTGCCCCCGGCCGACGTCGACCTTGCCTGGATGTGTGGCCTGCTGCACGACATCGGGCGATTCGAGCAGCTGCGCCAATGGGGGACGTTCAGCGACGCGTACTCATGCAGCCATGCGGCGCTCGGGATCCAAGTGCTCAGGGACGAGATGGGGTGTTTCGCCGACGATCCGGAATGGGCGCACATCATCGAGCGCGCCGTTGCCCTTCACAGCGACTTCAGGCTCCCGTCGGGCCTGAGCGCTCGCGAGTGCCTTTTCTGCACCATCACGCGGGATGCCGACAAGGTGGATATCCTGCGCGTGTTCAACCAATCGAGTTGTGACGCCGTGCTGGGGATCGATCCCAGCGAGTTCTCGCGTGGGGATATCTCGGACGTGGCGTTCGAGGCGTTCGGCGAGCGCCGGTGCCTCGCGCGCGATGAGCGCCCTGGGTCGCTCGACGGCCTTGTGGGCGCTGTCTGCCTCGCCTTCGAGCTCGAGTTGCTCGCATCCCGCAAGGCCCTGGGGGATAGGGGATACCTGCAGGCGCTCCTGCGCGAGCCTTTCGGCTTGAGCCCGCATTTCGAGTCCGAGCTTACCCAGTATCGCTGGGATGCCATCTGCGATGTGATGCAGGGGCTTGCGTTTGATTTCCGTCCTGGCATCGAAAGCGAGGATCCCCATAAGCGCCTCATGAGCCGTCTGGATCGCTCGGAAGTTGAGTTCGATTCCGGAGCATATGTCGACGGTGCGGCTTATTTGGATGCGCTGATTAATCGCTATGACGCTTAGGGCCTGCTCGCTCATAGTGGGGCGTACAGGAGCACCGCATGATCGCTCTTTAAGCTGAGGTTTTGCCCCAATGCGGTTACCTGGGTGTTGAGTGAGTGACCAAATTGACAATGCCCTGCAATCAGGTAATACTAGGTTACAGCGGTATTGATGCGGTGATCTTACGGGACCCGCATCCGCGAGGAGCGGCTGCCCATTTTTGGGTGGCCGCTTCCCATTAGGGGGGGTTATGGATAAGCCATTCCTGTCGATTGACGATCAGATTTCCCTTTTGGCGCATAGAGGCGTCGGCCGTCGCTGATGACGATAGGTTCATGGTCGGAACGTCCTTTGACGATATCTACAATCTATTTAAATTCGATCGATCTCTGAGGGCCCTCACGTTCCAATCCATCATTAAAGCCGAGGCCCTTGTTAGAACTGCAGTGGCCTATACGTTCGCTTCCGCCCATCGGGAGCATGATTCCTATCTTTTACAGGAGTGCTATTGCTCTAGGGAAGAGTATTCACGTTATAACAGGGGCGGATCTCCGTATGTTGACGAATTGAGTGGGCTGATTTCAATTCTCAGGCGTGTTAGAGATAAGAACGATGCTGAGTTTGTTGCGCATTATCGAAACGAGCATGGCTCCGTTCCGATTTGGGTGCTTTGTAATGCGTTGACATTCGGCAACATCCAGCATTTTTTCAATCTAATGAAGCCTGAAGAAAAGCAATCTGTTTGCAAAATGATTGTTGAGGCGACAGGCAGGAAGGGCGGCAGGCTCCTTGGATATTTCGATGTTCAGGAGGCTCGAATTTCGCTTGAGGTCCTTGTGAAGTTCCGGAATCTCTGCGCTCATGACGAGCGACTGTACTGTGCACATGTTGGCTCACGGAAAAATATCGGCTTTGACAAAATGGTGTGGATGCTGGAGCGCTATCTCCCCGATAATGAGTTTTACGATTACCTGCTTGGTCTCGCGGGGCTTCTCGAAGATTATCTTAAGACGAGCGATCAGGGCGAGCACGTGCTCAATCAGCTCGGTTTTCCCGCGATGATCGTCAAGATTGCAAATAGGGTGGCTACGCTCGAGAGTGTGGGGTCTTAGTTTATGTCATAGCTTTCTAAGCCGCTCTTTCACAATCATTTCGTTTCCTTTGTAGCGTCTATAACATGGTCAACTTGTGCGATTGCGGCGTTGTGCTGCTGGCCTGTGGTAACATACCGACCTGTTGGTACCCTCCACTTGGATATCCGCTCCACCGGCGGCTTCCCAGTTGAGGGCGAATCGAGGCCATGGGGAGCGCATCCCGCGGCCGCTACAAGAAAGGTGAAATCATGACGATTTCCAAGGAGCGCAAGGCGGAGCTCACCGCCAAGTTCGGCAAGAACGCCCAGGACACCGGCAACTCCAAGGTTCAGGTCGCCATCCTGTCCGAGCGCATCAAGGAGCTGACCGAGCACATGAAGTCCCACCAGAAGGACTTCCACACCCGTCGTGGTCTGCTCATGCTGGTTGGTAAGCGTCGTCGTCTCCTCTCCTACATCAAGAAGAACGACATCAATGAGTACCGTGAGCTCATCAAGGAGCTCGGCATTCGCGACAACATCCAGTAGGGATTTGTGCATGCAGGGGCGTCCGCTGGGCGCCCCTTTTCATGTTGGGCCCCTATCACGGCGATAGGGGTCCGGGCCGGCGCCAATGCGCCGTCCAAAAGGGGAGAGGGGCCTCATGCGCCCGCCCCGCAACCGATCGGCGGGAGGGTCCCGCCGACCTAGAGAAGCCCACGCGCAAGGGGCGCGTGGGGATAGGAGTATTCATGACACTCGTAAGCAAGACCTTCGACCTGTTCGGCAAGACCTACGTCTTCGAGGTCGGCGAGCTCGCTAAGCAGGCCACCGGTGCCGCGCTCGTCAAGCAGGGCGACTCCACCGTGCTCACCACGGTCGTCGTTTCCAAGGAGCGCAAGAACTACGACTTCTTCCCGCTGACCGTCGACTTCAACGAGAAGATGTACGCTGCCGGCCGCATCCCGGGCGGCTACCTCAAGCGTGAGGGCCGTCCCTCCGAGAAGGCCACCCTCACTGCTCGCATGATCGACCGTCCGATCCGCCCGTCCTTCCCCGACGGCTTCCGCAACGAGGTCCAGGTCGTTGCCACCTCCCTCGTGGCCGATCAGAAGAACCCCGTCGACGTGATCTGCGTCATGGGCGCCTCCCTCGCCATGACCATCGGTGGCGTGCCGTTTGAGGGTCCGCTGGCCTGCGTGCGCATCGGCCGCGACAAGGAGACCGGCGAGTTCATCGTCAACCCCACCTATGAGGAGCGCGAGAACTCCGATCTCGACCTCGAGCTCGCGGGTACCCGCGATTTCATCTCCATGGTCGAGGCCGGCGCCGAGGAGGTCTCCGAGGAGGACATGCTCGCCGCCATGCAGTTCGGCCAGGAAGCCATTGGCGCCTTCTGCGACGCTCAGCTCGAGTTCGTCGAGGAGTGGGAGCGCGTCAACGGCCCGATCGTCAAGCGCGAGTACCCGCTCGACCAGCCGGTCGAGGAGGTCCACGACCGCATCTTCGCCCACTACGACGAGATGGCTGCCGCTCTGCGCGACGCCGACAAGCTGTCCCGTCAGGACAAGGTCGCCGAGCTCAAGGAGGCCATCAAGGCCGAGTTCACCGAGGAGGAGCAGCTCGTTTGGGAGCGCGAGATCCCGGTGAACCTCAAGAAGCTCGAGAAGACCGCCATGCGTCGCATGGTTGTCGAGACCGGTGAGCGCGTCGACGGCCGCACCGCCGCCGAGATCCGCCCCATCATGGTCAAGGGCGACTACCTGCCTCTGGTTCACGGCTCCGGCCTGTTCCAGCGCGGTCAGACCCAGGTGCTCTCCGTGCTCTCGCTCGGCATGCTCAACGAGGGTCAGCGCCTCGACACCATCGAGCCCGTCGATGGCAAGCGCTACATGCATCACTACAACTTCCCGCCCTACTGCACCGGCGAGACCGGCCGCATGGGTACGCCCAAGCGCCGCGAGATCGGTCACGGCAACCTTGCCGAGCGCGCCCTGATCCCGGTCCTGCCCGACGAGAACGAGTTCCCCTACGCCATCCGCGTGGTGTCCGAGGTCATGGAGTCCAACGGCTCCTCTTCGATGGCTTCCACCTGCGGCAGCTGCCTGGCCCTCATGGACGGCGGCGTGCCGATCAAGCGCCCTGTGTCCGGTATCGCCATGGGCCTCATCCAGGAGGAGGGCAAGACCGTCGTCCTGTCCGACATCCAGGGTCTCGAGGACTTCCTCGGCGATATGGACTTCAAGGTCACCGGTACCGAGAAGGGCATTACCGCGCTGCAGATGGACAACAAGGCCACCGGCCTGACGTTCGACATCCTACGCGCCGCCCTCGAGCAGGCCAAGGAGGGTCGCGCCTACATCCTCGACAAGATGCTCGAGGTCGTGCCCGGCCCGCGTGAGGAGACCCGCACTACCGCGCCCAAGATCCAGTGCATCACCATCCCGACCGAGAACATCCGCGATGTCATCGGCAAGGGTGGCGAGACCATCCGCGGCATCCAGGACGAGACCGGCGCCTCTATCGACATCCACGAGGACGGCACCGTGTACGTTGGTGGCGTGGGCGAGTCCGTCGCCGCAGCCATCGAGCGCATCGAGCTCATCGTCAAGGTCCCCGAGGTGGGCGAGGAGTACACCGGCCGCGTTGTTTCCATCCAGCCGTTCGGCGCGTTTGTGAACCTGCTGCCCGGCAAGGACGGCCTGCTGCACATCTCCCGCGTTGCCCAGGGCCGCGTTGAGAAGGTCGAGGATGTTCTGAACGTTGGCGACGAGGTCAAGGTCAAGGTCATCGAGATCGACGACCGCGGCAAGATCTCCCTGGATCGTCTCGAGAAGCCCGAGGCCCCGGCTGGTGCCGGCCGCGGTGAGGGCGAGGGTCGCGGCGAGCGTCGCGAGCGCGGTGATCGTCCGGGCCGTGGTGCCCGTGACACCGGTGCCCGCGGTTTCGACCGTCCCGCCCGTCGTGAGCGCGGTGATCGTCCCCGTCGTCCCGGCGACAACGGCGGCCGTGCCCCGCGTCGTCATCACGAGGCCGAGTAACAGGTAAGCCTACGTTTACGAGAGTTTCTGCGCGCTAGTCGTATTTCAACTCTCATGCAAAGGAGTCCGTGCATATGCGCGGGCTCCTTTTGTCTTTCGAGATAAAAAATCTTGCGCGCATCGCAGTACGAAATAGCGAATTGTCAAATTTTCCGTTTGTGTAACTGATCGCGCGGCGGTCAATGCGCCAGAAAGCGTAATAGATGGTTGTTGAGCCAAGATAATGGACATCCATATCGCTTATTCTGACAATGGACATTGGCACATTGAATTCAATGGCCCAGTAATGCCATTATCGGCAATTACTTCTAGTAAACCGACGAGGTCATTGAGTAGGGCGGTTACAAATCTGGCGAATTTGACAGTCGAGCAAGCGATAAGGGTCAAATCACGGTAGTTCGTTAGCCCTGTTTCCTCAATTGCTCGGCCAGGATTTCGAGCGCGTGGGCGTAGCCTGCCAGGCCCTCGCCGGATACGCGTGCAAAGCAGGCCATCCCTGCATACGATATCTGCCGGAACGCCTCTCGCTTCTCAACTGCTGAGATGTGGACCTCGACTGCCGGGATGCCAACCGCCTTGAGCGCGTCGAGGATCGCGATGCTCGTATGGGTGTAGGCCGCCGGATTGATAACGATGCCGTCCACCCTGCCATAAGCCTCTTGGATCCGGTCGACGATCGCGCCCTCGTGGTTGGACTGGAAGACCTCGATGCCGTCGAACCCGAGCTCATCAGCGCTATCCTGGCAGATCGACACAAGCGTCTCGTACGAGTCCGTGCCGTAGATCCCGGGCTCGCGAATGCCGAGCATATTGAGGTTCGGTCCGTTAATGACCAGCGCTTTCATGGTGACTCCTTGAGGTCAGTCCGAGATTTCCGTTAGGGGAGCATGGGTGGCAGAGCGTCGCGGACGGCCTTGGCCGTGTTCTCGGCGCAGTCGCATGAGGCCACGATGAGATCGGCCCATTCGCGATAGATCGGCATGCGCTGCTGCGCGAGCGCTTCGATGCCGTCGCGCATGGTGATGGGACGGTTTTTCTTGGAAAGCTCGTTGACGGGGCGGTCGAGCATGACGATGATGCCGTTCTGGTGTATGAGCGGATAGTTCTCTACGCGCGTTACCACGCCTCCTCCGCAAGAAATGACGAGCCCCGAGCGAGCGGCCATGCGGCGCAGGGCCTCGGTCTCGCGCTCCCTGAACGCCGCCTCGCCATGTTGGCAGATGTATTCGGCGCAGGTTGATTGCAGCTCGTCTTCGAGCACGTGGTCGATATCGATATGCTCGCGTCCCAAGAGGGCTGCCAGGCGTTCTCCTACTCGGGTCTTACCGCACCCGGGCATGCCAATGAGGACGATGTTTTGTTCCGTCGCGGAGAGGCGGGCGGTGACATCGAGGATGCGGTCCATGCCAATGACCTCGCCGGTGTAGCGCTCTACGGCTTGCGCCGCCTGTGCGACGAGCATGAGCAGGCCGCCGGCGCACGGGATACCGCGTGCCTCGGCCTGCATCATGAGGGCGGTGCGTGCGGGGTTGTACACAATGTCCACGAGGCCCTCGAGCTGCGGGAACACATCGAGTGAGCACGGGGCCGCCGGGCACTTGGGGAACATGCCGACGGGTGTGCAGTTGACGGCGAGCGCCGCATCTGCATGACGGTCGAGGTTTTCGTACGTGTTCTCGCCCGCGCGGCCGATCGAGACCGCCTCCATGCCCAGGTCGGCGAGGACCATCATCGCGGTCGAGCCGGCACCGCCCGCGCCTCCGAACACGACTGCTTTCTTGCCGGCGAGCTCCAGTCCGAGAGACTCCACAAGCATCTTGAAGCCGTAATAATCCGTGTTGTCGCCGCGCAGGCGGCCGTCGGGCAGGCGCGTGATGGTGTTGATGTTGCCCATGCGCTGGGCAACATCGGACAGCTCGTCCATATAGGGTACGAGATCGCGCTTGTACGGGATGGTGACGTTCACGCCCTCCCACTCATCCGAACGGATGAATGCCTCGAGCTCATCGGGTTCACGTTCGAACTTGCGATAGTCGAGCCCGGCGAGCTCTCGATAGATGACGGGTGTGTAGCTGTGACCCAGGACGCGCCCCAGCACGCCGTAGGGACGCGGGGAGTTTTGGGCCATGACGTGCTCCTGAGAGCGTTTGCTGAGGTCCATGAGCAGGCGAAAAAGCTTCTCTGCCTCATCTTCGAGCCCCTGGGGTGCGCGGCGACGCACGTCATCGATTTTGCACTGCTCGCGCTCGGGGTCGAATATCGCGCGCCCCGTTTGGGACTTCACGCGGGCAACGTCCTTGGCCAGTGCCATCCTCATGCCGAACAGGTCGAGAATCTTGCCATCGACCTGATCGATCTGGCTTCGCAGTTCATCGAGGTTCATCGATATCTCCCTAGAGTATCCGTTGAGTGCCGGCTGAGGTGAGCATGGCGTCAAGGATTGCGCACGCGCAGGCGGCCTCAGCAACGGGGACGGCGCGCGGGGCGATGCACGGGTCGTGCCGTCCGCGGACGGTGAGTTCCGTGTCGCGATGCACGTCGAGGTCGACGCTGCGCTGTGGCTTGCCGATCGACGGCGTTGGCTTGACCGCCATGCGCCAGATGGGAGGCGTTCCACAGGTAATGCCGCCGAGGATGCCGCCGGCGTGATTGGTGGCCATGTGCGGACGCCCGTCTTGCATGCAAAACGGGTCGTTATGCTCGCTCCCGCGCATGAGGGAGGACCCAAATCCCTCGCCGAATTCGACCCCCTTCACGCCGGGGATGCCGAACGCGATGCGGGCGATGTGGTTCTCCATGCCGTCGAACATGGGGTCGCCAAGGCCTGCGGGGACGTTGTATGCCACACATTCAATCACGGCACCCAGGCTGTCGAGCTCGGATTTTGCCTGGAGGATTGCCTCGTGCATGCGCTGTGCGGCCGAGGTGTCGATGCAGGGCAGCGGGTTTACGGCGATAGCGTCAAGCTGCGCTTCGTCGAGCTCCATGGGGTTGAGGGGCTTGTCCGTAATGGGCTCGGTGCCGAGCTGCGCGATGTGCGCGGCGATTTTGATCCCCCTTGCCTCGAGGGCCTGCAGGGCGATCCCGCCCGCGATGCACAGCGGTGCGGTGAGGCGGCCCGAGAAGTGGCCTCCGCCGGCTACGTCCCGATGCTCGCCGTACTTGATGGCGGCGGTCCAATCGGCATGGCCCGGGCGGGGGACGCGGCGGAGCTCGCTGTAGTCGGAGCTTCGCATGTCGCGGTTGCGGATGATGGCGGCGATGGGCGCGCCGTTTGTGTGGCCCTCCGTGATGCCGGCGATGAATTCGACCGCGTCCGCCTCTTGACGGGTGGTCGAGGTGTCCGAGCTGCCGGGTGCTCGCCTGTTGAGGAACGCCTGGAGGCGGTCAAGGTCGATGGGGATGCCCGCGGGCAGACCGTCGATCGAGCAGCCGATGGCGGGGGAGTGCGATTGCCCAAAGATGGAGATGCGTAAGCTGTCGCCGCACATGGAGGCCATTGTCGCCCCTTACTCGTCGATGAGCTCGACGTCGCCGCCGAGCAGGCGGTAGTGTTCGAAGAACAGCGGGTAGCTCTTGTCCACGGCCTCCGCCCCTTCGATCTCGACGGGGGAGGCGCAGCGCACGGCGGCGATGGCCGCCATCATCGCGATGCGATGGTCGTTGCGACTGCTCACACGTCCGCCGTCGAGCTGTTCGCGGCCCTCGATCACGAGGGCGTCGCCGTCGACGCGCACGTTGGCGCCGAGCTTGCCGAGCTCCGTTGCAATCGCCTCGAGACGGTCGCATTCCTTGATGCGCAGGCGGGAGCATCCGGTGAAGCGCGTGGTTCCCTCGGCGCATGCCGCCACCGCGGCAAGGGCGGGGACGAGGTCGGGGATGTCGCGTACGTCGAGCTCGATACCGTGGATGTTGTCCGGGCGAACCGTCGCGGCTCGGGCGTTGCGCTGCCCCTTGGCGCCGAACAGCATGAGCGCGGCGCTGATGGCGCGATCGCCCTGGATTGAGGAGGGGGTCACGCCGCGGACGGTCACGGAGTGGCGGCCCAGCGCGCCGGCGCTCAGCCAAAACGCTGCGTTGGACCAATCGCCCTCGACGGCGATGGCGCCGGGGGTGCGATATCCCTGGCGCTCGATGGTAAAGACGGTGAGCGGCAGCCCACCCGGCGACGCGCCCTCCTCGATGCCGACCTTCACGCCGAACGCGTTGAGGACGGCCAGCGTGAGGCCGATATACGGGCGGCTTTCGATCTCACCGGTCACGGCTATCTGGGTGTCCCCGTCAAGCAGGGGCGCGGCGAGCAACAGGCCCGAGATGTACTGCGAGCTCACGTTTCCGGGCAGCTCGAAGCGCCCGGCACGCATGCGCCCGGAAGTACGCAAGGGGAGTCCCGTGGCTCCCTGGAACGTGCAGCCCGCGGCCATGAGCTCATCGGTGAGCGGGGCGATGGGGCGCTCGCCGAGCCGCGGTGAGCCGACGAAGGTCGCATCGGCGCCGAGGGCGCAGGCGACCGGAAGCATGAAGCGAAGCGTCGAGCCAGATTCGCCGCAGTCGAGGGTCGCGCCTGCCAGCGCGCGCAAGATGCCGTGTTCGAGGCTCTTGAGCACGGGGTGGATCTCAAAGCCGCCCTCGATGGGGTCGATCTTGGCGCCGATCGCGGTAAGGCAGCGGATCGTCGCGTCGATATCGGCGCACGTGGTGTCACAAGCGACGCGGGTCACGCCGTTCGCGAGGGCAGCCGCGATGATGATGCGATGCGCCATCGATTTGGATGAGATGGCCGGGACGGTGCCGGAGAGGGGCTTGGGGTTGATCTTGGCTAGCATGCATCCTCCTCGCCGTCGATCTCGGCGGACAGCGCCTGGGTGCAGGCAAGGCCCACCTCAAGGATGCGCCTGAACTCGTCGAGCGGGGTGGGTGCGAGGGACGCCGCCCCAATGCCGCGCGGGACGACGAGGTCGATGGTCGAGCCGGAGCGTTTCTTGTCGTGCAGCGCCTCGTCGAAGATCTTGTCGGGCGCCGCGTCAAAGGCGAGGGAAAGCCCATGCGCCTTGATGAGGCGGGCGAGGCGCTCGGGCAGTTCCTCGGGGCAGAGCTCGGCAGTGACGCTCGCACTCGCGATGGCGACCATGCCGATGGCGACGCAAGTGCCGTGGCCGAGACGGTAGCCCTCGGCCGCCTCGACGGCGTGGCCGATGCTGTGACCGAAGTTCAGCAGCTTGCGGATGCCCGCCTCACGCTCGTCCTGAACAACGACGGCTCGCTTGATGTCGACGTTGCGCGCGATGAGCCAGCAAACGCGTGCGAGGTCCTGCTTGAGCAGGTCGAGGGTGAGGGGCGTCTTCTCAAGCTCGGCGAACAGCTCGGCGTCTGCGATGAGGGCGTGCTTGATCACCTCGGCACAGCCATCGGCGAACTGCTCGTCGGAGAGGGTGCCCAGGCAGCCGGCGTCGGCGATGACGGCGAGCGGCTGCCAGAAGGCGCCCGCGAGGTTCTTGCCGGCGGAAAGGTCGATGGCGGTCTTGCCGCCCACGGAGGAGTCGACCATCGCCAGCAAGGTGGTGGGCACCTGGATGTAGCCGATGCCGCGCATGTACGTTGCCGCGACAAAACCCGCGAGGTCGCCAACAACGCCGCCGCCCAGCGCGATGATCACGTCGTCGCGCGTGAGCTGCTCTTCGGCCGCGCGCTCGAGAAGCTCGGCGTAGGTTGTTGGGTTCTTGCTCTGCTCACCGGCCTCAAAGGTCGCAGCGCCCACGGTCAGCCCGGCCTCTTTCAGCCCCTGCTCGACGGGCGCCAGGAACAGCGGGCCGACGTTCGAGTCGGTGATGATGAGTGCGCGCTGGGCCTGAGGGGCGACCGACTGCGTGATGGCGCCGACCTGCTCCAGGAGAAAGGTGCCGATGTGCATCTGATAGGGATGTGCCGTATCGATGTCGAGCGTGTATGCCGAGGTTGCCATGATGCCGTCCTTTGCCGAGTGGTGGGTGTGTGTTGTTCGCGCGGCTATTCGCCGCGTGGGCTTGAGATTGCCGAGCGGATCGCGCGGATCCGTTCCATCGTCGCGTCGAATTCGTCGCACGTGAGGGCCTGCGGGCCGTCGGACCAGGCGTTCGCCGGGTCATCGTGCACCTCGATCTCGAGTGCGTCGGCTCCCGCCGCGCAGGCTGCGAGTGCCATTGGTCCCACGTAGCGGGCGCAACCGGTCGCATGGGAGGGGTCCGCCGCGACCGGGAGATGGGTGAGGTGATGCAGCGCCGGGATGGCGTTGAGGTCAAAGGTGTTGCGCGTGGCCGTCTCGAACGTGCGGATGCCGCGCTCGCACAGGATGACTCGCTCGTTGCCCTCGCTCATGATGTATTCGGCGGCCATGAGCAGATCTTCGAGCGTGCTGGCCATGCCGCGCTTGAGCAGGACCGGGGTCTTTGTGCGGCCGACTTCCTTGAGAAGAGCGAAGTTCTGTGCGTTCCGCGCCCCAATCTGCATGACATCGATACCACGATTCACGAACAGCTCCACGTCGCGTGTGTCCATGACCTCGCTCACGATCGGCATGCCCGTTTGGGCGCGTGCCTCGAGCAAGAGGTCGAGCCCGTGCTCGCCCATGCCCTGATGGTCGTAGGGGGAGGTGCGGGGCTTGTACGCGCCGCCTCGCAGGAGTGTGGCACCCGCCGCCTTGCAGCGCGCGGCAATGGTGAGCAGGTTGTCGCCCTCCACGGAGCAGGGGCCCGCGATGACCTGGAAGTGTCCGCCGCCGATCTTAACGCCGCCGCCGAGGTCGATGATCGTGTCCTCGGGGTGCGAGGCGCGGTCGACCTTTCGCTGCGGCTTTGCCGCACGTGCGTGCGAGATCGCGATCATGGAGCCCCTTTCGTTTGCGTTGCAAGTTGCGCCCGGCATAGCCGGACTGACTGACCCCATCGAGTGTACCCCACCGTCCCGACGGGGTTTGCGGCTCGCGTGTATTAGAGTAGAGACTACAGAACGGCGGTACCGAGCCCGGGGTTGCGTTTTTGAAAGATTGGCAAAGAGCATCAGTCCGTCCCTTCACTTGGGTATAATGCAATCCGTCGCGCGCCATTAGCTCAGTGGATTAGAGCGTCTGCCTCCGGAGCAGAAGGCCGTAGGTTCGAACCCTATATGGCGCACCAACAAACATCCTCGGGCTTTGAGCCCGAATCCTTATGGGTCGCGGGCGGTTTCGCACGTGGCCTTTCTTGTAACCAGGCAGCGTGCGCTGCGGAACGGATCGGTTATGGGTATTGCAAGCAAAGGCGCGTCCCCGGACGAGCGCGCCGCTGTCGAGTTCGGCACGCGCGGCTTGACGTCATCCGAGGTCGCCGAGCGCGTCGCGCAGGGCAAGGTCAACGTCAACACCGAGCTCAAGACCAAGTCGGTCAAGGAACTCGTCATCGAGAACACCTGCACCCTGTTCAACCTGATCAATATCATCCTGGCCGCGCTCGTCATCTTGACTGGCGCCTGGAAGAACCTGACCTTCCTGGGGGTCGTGCTTCTCAACACGGGCATCGGTATCGTGCAGGCCTTGCGCTCCAAGCGCATGGTGGACAAGCTCACGCTGCTCGCCTCAAAGTGCGCCGTCGCGGTTCGCGACGATCGGGAGGTCGAACTCCAGCTCGATGAGCTCGTGCTCGACGACCTGATCCGCCTGGGCAGGGGAGACCAGATCCCGGCCGACGCGGTCGTTGTCTCGGGCGAGTGCCACGTGAACGAGAGCCTGCTCACCGGCGAGAGCGACGCGATTCACAAGCGTCCCGGCGATGAGCTCATGAGCGGCAGCTTCATCGACGCGGGTCTTGTGTACGCGCGTGTGATCCATGTCGGCGCCGACAACTACGTCGCTCGCATCAACAACGAGGCAAAGTACGTCAAGAAGGTCAACTCCGAGATCATGAACGCGCTGAACGCCATCGTGCGGTTTGCCAGCGTTCTCATGGTGCCCATCGGTCTTGCGCTGTTCTACTCGAGCGTCCACAACTCTTATCAGTCCTGGTGTGCGCTCGATCCCAATTCTTCCTCCACGCTTGCCTCGTGGGTCGCATCTGGCGATTCGTGGGGTGCCATCTCGTCGGCCATCCTCTCCACGGTGGGTGCCTTGCTCGGCATGATCCCACAGGGGCTAGTGCTTCTCACCTCCTCCGTGCTCGCCATCGCGACCATCCGCCTCGCGCGCCGCAAGGTGCTTGCGCAGCAGCTCTATTGCATCGAGACGCTCGCCCGCGTGGACGTGCTCTGCCTGGACAAGACCGGCACGATCACCTCGGGCCATATGGAGGTCGAGGGCGTGTATGTGGCCGACGACCTTGGCGGGGCCGAACCTGCGGAGGCCTTCGACGCCGACCACATCGATCCCGCTTCACAGCGGATGCACGCCGCGCTCTCTGGCATCGCCCGCGCCACGTCGGACGATGCGAACGAGACCTGCACGGCGGTCCTTGCGCACTATCGCGACCTCGCCCGTGCGCCCGAGGCTCAGCGCGTCATCGCCTTCTCCTCTGCTAAGAAGTGGAGCGGCGCACAGCTCACCGGCGGTGCGTTCGGCTCAGATTCGGTCGCGTGCGTCATGGGCGCCTCGCAGTTCGTGCTCACGCCGGATGTCTTTGCTCGTTTTGAGGGCCGCGTCGCCGAGCTCGCGTCGCTGTGCCGTGTGCTGGTGGTTGCCGAGGTCGACGGATTCACCGATGAGGGCGATATCGTCGGTGAGCCCCGTCCCTTGGGCTTTGTGACCATCCGCGATGAGATTCGTTCGTCCGCGGCGGACACCATCCGCTATTTTTGCGAGCAGGGCGTCACTCTCAATGTCATCTCCGGTGACGACCCGCGTACGGTCTCGACGATCGCGCGCACGGTCGGCATCCCCGGGGCCGATAGGTATGTGGACGCAACCACGCTCGATACGCCCGGTAAGGTGGACGCCGCGGTCGATCGCTATCACGTCTTTGGCCGTGTGACCCCGCAGCAGAAGCGCGAGCTCGTCAACGCGTTGCAGCGCCGCGGCCATACGGTCGCCATGACGGGCGACGGCGTGAACGACGTGCTCGCCCTCAAGGAGGCCGATTGCTCGGTGGCCATGGCCGCGGGTTCTGACGCTGCGCGCAACGTCGCCGAGATCGTGCTCGTCGATAACGATTTTGCGGCCATGCCCGAGGTCGTTGCCGAGGGGCGTCGCTCCATCAACAACCTGCAGCGCTCGGCCGCGCTGTTCCTCACCAAGACCCTGTTCTCGATGGGCCTGGCCGCGCTGTGCATCTTTTTGCCGCCCTATCCCTTCCTGCCCATCACGATGACGCTCATCAATTTCTATTGCATCGGCTTCCCGAGCTTTGTCTTGGCGCTCGAGCCCAACACGGCTCTTGTGCGCGGCAACTTCCTGGCGAACGTCCTTAAGCGCGCCCTCCCCGCGAGCGCGGGCGTGTTGGCCGGTTCGATCCTGTGCATGGGGGCCGCCGCGCTCTTTGGGTATTCCGAGGCGATGCTCTCAACGATGTGCCTCATCACCGCGTGCGCCGTGGGCGTCTACCTCATCTGGCGCATCTCGGTGCCCTTCACGCCGCTGCGCCGCGCCGTGTTCGTGTTCGTCATCGCGGGTCTTGCGGTCGGTGTGATCGGGTTCCCCGGATTCTTCTCGATTGCCCGCCTCAAGCTGATTCCCGCACTGCTCGGCGCCCTGTTCGCCGCTGTGGGATGTCTGCTGTTCGCCTGGCTCACCGATATGCTCGAGCGCTCGCCCGAGAAGACGAGCAAGCTTGCCACCGGCTTCGGTCGCGGCGTTCGGGTGAGTGTGCGCGGGCGCTCCGGCGGGCGCAAGGTCACCTCCACGGGCTCGAGCGCCCGTCGCGCCTTCGACCGCGCTCGCGAGAAGTTGGCGCGCCGAAAGGTCGATGCCTCCGCACGCGCCGCCTCCGAGGCGAATTCGCCCGGGGGCGCGACTTCCGATACCCGTCGGGAGAGCGTGAAGACCGCGGTCGGAGCTTCGTCCGGACGCAAAAAACGCTATCGTGTTGAGCAGGCCAACGGCGGCATCCGCGTGAGGATGCCCAAGACCAAGCGGAAGAAGGACCATTGATCTGCCCCATCTGCAACGCTTCCATTTCCGATGATTCGAGCACGTGCCCCGCGTGCGGCGCCGACCTGTCGCCGCGCCCCGCTTCCACGCACCCCGATTTCATTTTTTGCGAGGGCTGCGGTGCGCGCCTGGGCGACCAGGACCGCACATGCCCCAAATGCGGCCGACCCGCTCCGGGCATCCTCTCTGAGCAGTCCGCCGCTTCCGACCTCGCCGCGGGTCGTACCGCGAGCTTCCCGCGTCTGACCGCCGAGATGATTGCCGGCGCGGTGCCGGCCCCGAGCGCCTCTACGAGCTCCGCCGCCCCTCGCGACGAGCAGGCGACGAGCGTCCTGGATGGCGACGAGCTTTCCGCCGCGCAGGCGCCCTCGGCTTCGCGTTCCGCAGCACCGCGTCCGCGGCCCGTCGTGAGCGATGACGACCTCGCGCGTGGGGACGATGCCTACGCCAAGGCGCGCCGCCCCCGTTGGGTCGCTCCGCTTGCCGCAGTGCTCCTCCTTGGGGCGGTTGGCGTGTTCGTCGCGACCGACCCGCTGGGTGTGATGCCCGGTATCGTCGAGTCCTTCGATCGGGCCGCGAGCGAGATGTACCCGAGCCGCCAGGTGGCCGAGAAGGGTTCAGCCAGCGATTCCGCCCCCGAGACGGGGGAGACGGGGGCAGGAGAGGCCGACAGCGCCCATGTGCTCTCCGAACCCGAGGCCTTCCAGCTGCTCTCCGCTGTGTATGCCGAGATCACGTCGTATCAGGACGCCCTGGGTCCGGTGATCGAGACCTTCAACGGGCAATATCTCATCAAGGACTTCGATCAGCGCTCGCAGGCTTCCCAAGGTGCGTATGACCTGCGTTCTACCATCCAGCAGACCCTTGATGAGCTCGACTCCCTGCGCCTTACCGAGAACACGGCTTATGCCGAGGACGTCGAGCATCTTAAGCAGCTTGCCACGTGGATGTACAACCGCGTCGACGTGCTGTGCAAATCGTGGGACGTCTCGCTCGCGGTTCCGCAGGGAGAGCGTCCGGCCGACCATCAGGACGAGATCCTCGCGCCTCTGCGCGAGGTGTCCATGGTCGATGGCCGCGCCGTCGACGTCATCGAGTACGAGAAGAACGTCGCCGCGTGGAAACCCGTCGAAAAGTAAGGTTCGTGCCCCGCCCGCTGCGTGCGGGCGGGTCGCGTTGAGCGTGGTAAGATAAGTTCTATATGCACGTACGTTAGGGGGAGACTCATGTTCTTCAAGAAGACCCGCACGCCCGAGTACCAGCTCGCCGGCGACGAGAGCGCCATCATCGAGACCTCGCAGGGCACCATCCGCGTCAAGCTCGATTGCGCGGGCGCCCCGATTCATGTCGCGAACTTCTGCGAGCTGTCCGTGATGGGGTTCTATGACGGCCTCAAGTTCCATCGCTACGTCCCCGGGTTCGTGATCCAGGGCGGTTGCCCCAACACGCGCGACATGACCCCCGAGCAGGTCGCCGCGGGCCAGATGGGTCCCGACGGCCAGCCCGGTACCGGCGGTCCCGGCTGGAACATCCAGGAGGAGTTCTCCACCAACCCGAACAACAGCCACGAGGACGGCGCCCTTGCGATGGCCCGTTCCATGGACCCCAATTCCGCGGGCTCCCAGTTCTACTTCTGCCTGGGTCCGCAGCACAACCTCGATTCTGGTTACACCGTCTTCGGCTCCACGGTCGAGGGCCTCGACGTCATCGGTCGCCTGCGCGCCGGCGACGAGATCCGCCATATCGAGATCGTCCACGAGGCTTAAAGATCCGCCTCGCAAGAAGTAAACGACCCTTACGCGTCTAAGGAGTACATGTGAACGCTCAAGTTTTGGAACAGGCCCGCAGCGCTTACCGCACCGGCGACTTTGCCGCCGCGGCCCAGCTGTTCTCCGCTGCCAAAGAGGGCGACCAGCCCTGGGGCGAGGCCGACCATCTCCGCGGCAACTCGCTCATGCGCCTCGGTCGTTATGCCGAGGCGGCGGCTGCTTATGCCGTCGCGTTGAAGGACGACGCCTACGGCAAGAAGGGCGCGCTGCTCACCAACCAGGGTAAGGCCCTCGTCGCCGCCGGCGATCTGGCCTCGGCCGTCTCCTCCTTCTCCGCTGCCACCCAGGATGCCAGCTACGCCACCCCGTATAAGGCCTACCTCGGTCTCGGCAGCGCACTGGAGAAGCTCGGCAACCTCACGGAGGCCGGTGTGGCCTACCGCCAGGCTGCTATCGACGGGACCAACCCCGCCCCGGCTGGCGCCTTGGCGAGCCTCGGCGATTGCTTCGTCGCCCTGCAGCGTCCTGAGGATGCCATTGAGTCGTACCGCACCGCGCTCGATTTTGCCGGTCCGCGCGATGATGTGAGCGCTATCAACGCCGGTCTGGGCTGCGCGTACGCCGCCGCCAACCGCTTCAGCGATGCGCTCGACGCCTTCACCGCCGCAACCGCGGACGGCGTGTATCAGCTCACGGCCGATCAGGCCGCTGCTCGCGATCGCGCTCATGATGCGCTGTCCGCCTCCGCGGCCATGATGCCGGCGACCGACGCCTTCGACACCGCGGTCGACCCGCTCGATCCGCTCGGACAGTCCGGCAACTTCATGCCCGATCCGTCGGACACCGGATTCTTCACGCTTTCCGAGCACGAGATGGTCCAGCAGGATCGCGCCGAGGCCAAGGTTCGCCGCAAGCACCGTCACCTTGGTCTCAAGATCTTCATCACGATCCTCCTCATCTTGGTTGTTGCAGGCGGCGGCCTTGCCTTTGCCTACACCCGCGGGTTCGGCTTCCCCACGCAGCAGGACACACTCACCAAGCTGTTTGAGGCTGCCTCCTCCGATGCCGCAACCGATGAGTTCTTGGCCTCCGGCCTCGACGATAGCCAGCGTGCGGTCATCGTGGCCTCCATCCCCAAGGACGCCACCGCGACCATCGAGGGCATGGACGCCGGCATGAGCGAGTCCAAGGCTACGGTCAAGGTCGCGCTCAAGCAGGGCGGCGAGATGACGTATGAGGTCGACTTCGTCCGCGAGGGTCTCGGTTGGGTCGTTTGCTCGATCGCCTCCGACTTCAACGTCTCCGGCGATGTCGACGCCTCCGCTGGTAC
>ERZ894223.956-NODE-956-length-23558-cov-6.790708_pt1 | contig 23558 bp, 20 predicted proteins | sample MGYA00380293_ERZ894223 | MGnify/ENA primary metagenome ERZ894223 (study PRJEB32331, sample SAMN06328445) | human gut metagenome | biome: human gut microbiome; feature: stool | host: Homo sapiens | collected 2014-11-05 ...
CCACAAATCATAATCATCATTATTATATTTTGTATGATCCAATTTATCTTTTCCTGTAGCTACCAGCCCACGATAATGTAAATCCCTATTTTTCCAAAAATAATCAAGCAATTCCAGATAAAACTCAATCTTTGACTCGGAAACTTTTGTCCATTTAATTTCAAAGCGACTATTCAGACCATGCTTTTCTTTAATTGCACGAATATCCGAATATATTTGTTTCCTTTTTTCACTAAAACAATACATTGCCCCAAGAACCATAACTGAAGAATTATCCATTTGTAAATGGCAACTCTCATCACAAAATACAGTATATAGCATTGTCCACCCTCCTTACTTTATTTTAGCCAAAACATCCTGGAAAATTGCATAATTCTTCTTCACGCCATCATCTAGGTCAATCGAAATCATCTGGTCGGCAAGGTGATGAATCTTTTCCTCGTAGGTTCTTATTTCAGTATCCTGTGCCTGCAAAGTAGTCAGCTTTTTATTCAGCTTCACACGCTCGCCAGTAGAAGCATTGGCAATCCGCTGTTCCAGATCAGCAATGGCTGTACGATAACGAGCCTGCTGTTCATGCACATAATCGGTACGGATACGAGCAATGGTGTCCGGCTGGTAGCGGTGCATATAAATCAGAGCCTTAAAGCTATTATTTTTACCAGCGTCAAATAGCCAATAAATTGGTCTTTTCCCTACCGTTCCCGAATATGTAACACAATGCTCCTTATAAAAGTCATTCACAAAATAATTTCTAATTATTTCTCGTGGACTTCCTTTTCCCCCCAGTGCATTTGCAATAAACTTCAAATTATCATCAAGTGAATCGACACCATAAACAATTTTTATAAATTCAACAAACCGTCCAACTATATCATCTTTAAAATATTCATCATCGCAAATTGGAATAATATTGTCTTTATCAACAGAAAATGAAACATATTCATTAGCATTGAGAGAGTCACCTGCATTAACAATTCCGTTTTTATCCAATGAATATCGTCCAAACATACATCCAACAGAATATGATATGAGAGAAACTATTTCATCTCTTTTTGTTCTTACATAATAGCTTCCATCCATTGATACTGGTATATCTTCTTTTGTATCAAAAATCCGATGAACAGATATGCTTTTCTCTGACACCTCACATGCCACCTCATTTTCAAGCCCGTACTCTTTCAAAATTACAGCATTTATATGTTCTTCATTATCTTTCATCTTTAAGAAACGATTTTCACACTCTGTTTTCCACTCTAAATAGCATTTTTCAAGAGAATGTAATTCTTTTCTTTTAACTAACGGATGCTGTTCAAAATCCCATGATATTTCATAAGAATCCCAATCTTCCTTTGATAGTGCAATATTGTTTTCACATAATGATCTAAGTAGTACTGCCATTTTTTCAAACTTGATTGCCGGCACAGCTTCTACATTAGCTAATTTCAATCCAACAGTAGGATTCAATAAATCCATATATACTTGTGAAATACATGAATTAAGAAGTGCAAGTGATACATATAAATCATCATCATTCTTAAAATATAAGCTTGGTGCTGCAGTACTTGATGTTTTGTTATTAGTTATTCTAAATGATGACCCCCCCATTGTTGTAGCAGACCAACTCAAAGCTTTCTTAAAATAAAATTCAGGTTCACTTCTTCTAACAGACACATTAACCTTATCCGGGCAATTCCATAAATCATATATATTTATTACATACTCATAATTTCCGTAATGTCGTCTGTATGCTCCACCCTTGTTAATAGGCACCCACTTGTATGCTGTACGATCCTCAAAATTGTTTGCATCAAACGTTATTTCCATTATAGGAATTTCAAACCACATTTTCAAAAAATAATCGTCATCACCAGATACAATGCCTGCTTTTGCCTCACATAAAGAACCTATAGTTCTATTTCTAAACGTTTTCAAAAAATTGTCAGATATCCAGAATGCTATCGGATCTCCCGGAATAATTTTGTAATCATCCTGTTTGAATGTACAATAGCCCTTCCTGTCTAAAAACTGATGTTCACGTATTTCAGCCGTTTCAACTTCGCCAATCGCATTAAACAATTTACAATATGAGCCTTTATAAGATTCAATTTTTTGTTTTTTCAAAACAAATGCTGTTGTACCAAAATCTGATCCAAAAATTCCCCTCCCTGGATATACCATATTGATAATTGTATTTTCACTAACAATATTTTTTCTTAATTTTTCATAACTCGCCAAAAACATCCACGTTGGAAATATAATCAATGCACTATAACCTTGTTTATTACAAAAAGCGAGGTTTCTTTCCATAAAAGCCATTGCCATATCATTTTTACTCGCTTTAAAATTTTTCAGCAAATACGGTTTTTGATGTTCCGTAGGCGCCATATACGGCGGGTTCGTCACAACCGTATCATACCTCTGTGCCAGTGTTTCTGCCACCTGTACCAACGGAAGCAATTCTCTCAATGCTACTTCACGGGACATATTTATATCTTCTGTAATCTCAACAAAACGGTCATACAGAGCTGACCACTCCTGCGGTGTCACAGTCAGAATAGAACCATATTCCTTTGCATCATGCAATTCGCTGATAATGGTATCCATAGCGGTAGTCAACTTCGCATCGCCATTACAGAAATAGTCCACCGCAAATTTGTCTACATGATTGCTCTCTACGATGGCATATACATGAGGCTGAATACCACGGCTGAAGAATCGACGGTCATACTGACGGGCTTTCATCATAACAGAAAAATAAGCCAACTGTGCCGCACGGTCATCAATATCCAAACCATAAAGATTATTCTCCACAATGCTTGCCACTGCTTCACGAGTGGTATAGCCGTAGGATTCATAAATCTTCATCAGCACATCAAACATATAAGCAAGAATATGACCAGAACCAGAGCAAGGGTCAATGACCTTCAGCCGATCCGGTGTCAGTGCGGCGTATTCCTTGCGGATTTCAGCCAGTTGTGCCTGTACTTCCGGTTCCTGCTCGGCTTCTTCCAGATAGTAGTGCCATTTGGTATCTTCCGGGTCACGATTTCCGGCAGCATAAGCAGACTGCTCTTCATACGTCGGAAGAAGCTGCTCTGATGCCTCCGGGTGTCCCTCCAGCCACAGGCGACCAAGGCTGTTCTCTACCATGTAGCGAACAATCCAGTCCGGTGTAAAAAGCTGGGTTGCTGCAGGGATGTTTTCTTTTGTGATTTTCACATTCTTTTTCAGTGCTGCAAAAACATCATCCTTTTTCTCACTGTTATAATACTGATACAACCAGCCGATGATCTGGACAGCATCCTTCCAGTCATCCTCCGGTATCAGCTCGATCATCTGCTGAATGACACTGCCTTCACGGAGCAGATTGTCCGGCAGAAGAAGCTCCGTATAATCCGCAATCTTCTGGAACATTCCGGGCAAAATCTTATTCAGGGCGTTACACTGCACGATCAGCAGATATTTATACAGTTCTTCGGTCTTTTCTGCATCTTTCAGCTCATAGACCTTTTCCATATTGAGTCCATCCAAATCCAGATGAATGGCTTCGGTTATAATCTGCGGCTTAAAGTGGTTTTCCTCGTCCGTGAATACACGCACATGGGAAGGAAGATAGCCATTGACTTCCATGAATCGCAGAGCAGAGAAGCGGTTAAACCAAGTATAGGCAACCTCCTCCATGACCTGCTTATATCCTTTATCGTTAATCTCGGCAATCAGAGCCTGACGCTGTTTCTTTTCATTGGCAGTGAGGACTTTTCCGCCAACACTGTCCGCATTGACATCCTCAATGTTGTCCTCTGTGATACCGTATTCCACACCTTTTAGGGAAACACGGGCGATCAGCTCTGTTCTTGCCCAGACAGCAAATTTTTTAATCGCATTCTTATCCATAATTTTCTCCATCTTCTATTAGAACAGCCAGTTTTTTAATATCTTTATCAATGCTCTCCATTGATTTTTTCAGATTATCAACGCTATTCTTAAACTCGTCCACCTCAGAAATATAGTCTAAAAATCCTGCATACTCAGAAAAATCAATTTCAATCTTATCATCATAAGGTTTTTTCTTGCCATACTTAAAATACCGATAATCAATTTTGACAGTTTTTTCTTCAAAATCATTTATAATGTTAAAAACATTTGTATCAAATGAAATAATCCATTTCTGCCCTGGAAAAATCACAATACTCGTTGATTCTTTCTTTTTTAATCGTTCCTGTGTTTTCGTTTGCAACTGTTTGGTGAAAGTTTCATTAAAAATCAAACTTTTTACTTCCAGTGGAACAGTCCCTACATTTCTTAAAACAACACACGCCAAAGTTGAACGAACAAGTTCAAACGATATTTGCATATAAGGGCGATTTTTCTCACTTCGTTCCTTGAGCAAAAAGAAAATTGTAACCCATGAAGCAATTAGTGCTAATATTGAAATTACACTATCCCAGGGAAAAGCTGAGTTTTGCTGTTCAACCGCAATAACCAGTCTTTCAAGTAATTCTTCCATAGACACACTCCTTAATTTAGCTTAATCTCGTCGCAATTTTTCAGCAACTGTTTCAGCTGAGAACGAATCTTCTCTACATAATCATCAATATCCGCATCCGTCTGTAAGGTCTTTGCCTGGAATACAACCTGACGGTTATAGGCACGGACAACCTTTTTCTTTGCCGGAGCCGGTTCTTTTCCTGGCTGTATCGGCTGTACCTGCGGCTTCGGTGCAGGCGGAGCCAGAACAGACTCGATATTGCTGACTGTATCATCCTTGTACTGGCACATCGGCAGGAACATAGCATCCAGAAGGGCAAGGCTCTTTAACTCTGCGATTTTCTCCTTGCACTGGCTAAAATACCGATCTGATTTCTCAATCAGATGAGATGCCTTAGAATCACCGTTTGCGGCAGTGTGGGTTGCTTCCATACACTGACGAACCGTTTCCAGAACCTCGGCACGTTTTTCTTCCAGCATCTTGTCATGGGCAGTGCGAACCGTATCCATCAACGGATTGAGTTCACGAATCCTTTGATAATTGAACTTACTTCCGGTCTGAACCATAGTAATCAAACGAATGGTATTCAGTGCCTTGTGTGCTTCCTCATTTTCTGCAATACGGTCAAGGTCATCATGCAGAGATTTTTCAAACTGCACTGCCTGGTCGAATACTGTAACCTGGGTCTTGAAGAAGTTTTCAATGCCGTTGCTCATTGCTTCTTTATTATCGAAAAGAGCATCCTCTTTTTTCAGCACACGCTCAATCAGGGCAATATTGTCTTTCTTCTGAGAAAGTACATCATCCATCAGATGAATGGCTTCCTGCACCAATCCACGATCTGGATATTTATGTCCGTCATAACGGGCATCCAGAGAAGCATAGTAGTCACGCTGTTCACTGAATTTCTCAGTCACAAAGCGAATCAGACCATCTTCATCGTCCGGCACGTCCATAACATCGAAATAGTCACGGAGCATTGATTTTACATCACGCATCATTGTAGCGGAAATAGTCTTACGCTTGCTGATGGAAGTCTTACCGATCTCACTCTTTTTGCGGAGCATATCCGGCAATTTCGGGTCATCCGGCTGAATGGTATTGCCTGCATACTTGATGGTTACTTTCTGGGAATAAATCAGCTGTGCCGCAACCGCAGCAATGTCGATTTCTTTCCATCCATACGGAATCGCACTGTATTTGCTTTGCACATCTGCCATGGAAGTCGGAAGTTTTTTCGCATCCTGCATTTCCAGATATTCTTCCATAGCAGAAGCAGCATCACGGTTCGGTTCCATACCCGGAAGTGCTGTTACAGCACCTGTCAGAATCGCAATAATATCTGCGTCACTGCCTGCATTATCTGTAATCAGGTCGAGCTTGCTATATACATGAGCAACCAGATATTCAAGAGACTGGTCAATCTTGCTCTTGGCATTTCCGGCTTTGATTTCCAGATGCTCACCATCTACATAGAACTGCGCCCCTTCGATAGCATTTTGCAATTCGGTCATGGCACTCAGCTCATATTTTCCGGCTTCGTCCTGCTGGTCGCTGATGATTTTCTGCACACTCTTAGGAAGCTGGCTTACGTTTCTCTGCTTTACATACTTGCGAATCTTCATGGCAGATTCCAGAGATTCATAATAAGGTGTATCAGCCAGAACAACGATTGCCTCGTTGCCTTTGGATTCTGCCATCAGACGGTAATCTGTTTTTTCAATAGCATCAGTAGCAACAGTCAGGAAGCACAGACGCATACCGCCTGTTGCCACACCAACGGTAATGCCATCAACCATCTGGTCGAAAGCAAAGTCATATTTTCCATAGCGGAACTTCTTGGTTGTGAAAATATCCCCGTAAATCATCTGGGCGATACGCTCCACGATGGAAGCGGTATCCACATTGGTATCTCGGATTTCACGCTGAATGTCCTGTTCCTCGTCAGTCAGGAAGTTATAGATGTCACCCGTTCTGCCAATATAGTTCTGGCTCATCAAACGGTCAAGGCATCCACGGACAGCTTCACGCATGATAATCTTATCCACACGAATATCGTCTGCCATAAGGATAACGATATTGTCCAGATTGGAAGGAATATCATCAATATATCGAATCAGATACAAAAGTTTCAGTACATCCACATCCTGCTGTTCAATGCCATCGCCGTTGTCGGCAGCTTTCTGGCAACGCTCAATTACCCGGCGGATAGAACCGTCCAGGAAAGTATGTACGGTATCATAAAAACGGAAGAACGGAACAAGTGCGTATTCATCCTTCTCCTGAATTTTCTGTGCAGCTTCCTGGAAGCCGGAGAGCATGGAACGCTCACCACCGGACAGGTGCTTGCCGGAATTTCCGTGCTTACGAATTTCGGCAAATACCTTCTGCATGATGATAAACTGGTACGGCACGAACGGGAAGTTCTCTGTAAATTCTCTCGGACCGGAGTAGCCTTTAATGTCCAGAATAGAGCCGCTGAAGCTGAACAGGTTACGAAGGACAGAATCATTCTGTTCATAAACGCCTTCCAGGTCTTTGGCTGCTTCCGGCTTCTTTTTCAGAATACGTTTCTGGATGACTTCATCCACGGAGGAAGAAGATAAGCTCAATCTTGTTTTGAAACGAGCCTGGATACGGGAGAACTCATCCGCACGGACTTTGATGATTTCATCAATGGCTTCCTGTCCGGTACAGATCACCCAAATCTTACCTTCACACTCACTTCCGATTTTCTCGGTCAGAGACTGGAGGTTCAAAAGCATATCAGTATCTGTACCAACATACTGACCAACCTCGTCAATCATAAACAGCAGACGGAAGTTGGCTGGCTTAGTATCCACATAGGCTTTCATATCTTCCACAAGCTGTGCGATAGAAATTTCTGTTGCGGTTTTCTCATTGAACCATGCCTTGGCATCGTCCTCACTCATATCCAGAACTTCCATCAATGTCGGGATGATGAACTTGCCATTAAAAGCAAATGCACGGCGCATTTCCAGCCAGGATTTGCCTTTCTTTTCTTCAAAAACTCTGCGGAACTCCTCGGTCTTTCCCTGCTGGTCAATATAACGCTCCATCATGGCAACTTTCAGATTCTCGCCGTAAAATCCCAGATGGTTATAGAACATTTTTGCAAAAACACGAAGAACAGCCGTCTTGTCTTTATTGCTGAATCCCTCAATATCAATATTGAACAGAATTGTCTCCGTCGATCCCTTTGTGGCACGGTCGATCAGCATAAAGGTTGCCGGATCGTCCTCAAACTTTTTACGGAAACGCTCTACACTTCGGATGCCTTTTACCTCTTTATTTTCCAGAAGGTAGGAAAGCATTTTCAGAAAGTGAGATTTACCACTACCAAAGAAACCGGAAATCCAAACACCCATATCAGCGGTCGGCTGGTCAAAGGCATCTCCATAATAGTTGAAGAAAGTAATGAAGTGCTTCTTCAATTCTCTGGTGATGACATATTCATTTAATTCCTGCTCGATCACATCGTCAGCAGCCTGGTCAACTTTAATAACACCATTGATTTTGCGGTTGATGTCACCCGCAAACATATCTCGAATCATCATGGCTTTATCCCCCTTAATCTATTATGGACTTTGTCCATAATCATCGTTCGCCGCTCGCCTAATATGCAAGCATATTTTTCTCGCTAACGCTCACTCTATGACATTGAATGCCCGGTAATAATCATTTGGTGTCAAACGATTGAACAGTTTTACATGACGACCATCAAACTCACCCGGATACATAACCAAAATCGGAACATCCGAAAAATACGGTTGCAAGGCTTCCAGTAACGTATGGATTCTCATAAACGGGAACACCTCGCCTACACCTGTCAGCATCAGCACATCACCCGGTTCGTGTGGCTCATACTGGATTTTATCAATGAACTCTCCATTGCCGATTGCGGAGTTAAGCTGCTCCAGAAGATAAGCGCTTCCATCAGCTTCTTCCATATCAGGAATCGCATCTGTGATGTCCATATCATCGCAGATAGAGAGAAATGTTTTATATAAATTACAAACAATCAAATGGCAATCTAAGGACTGATCAGTTTCCAACTGATTCACAAAATGGCGGACAACCATTTCATTCTCCGGTTCATAACAGAAGATTCTGATATTCACCTCATTGCTAAGTCCCTTACCTTCCAGAAACTCCTGTTCCTGGATCAATGCCCGAACTTTGTCCAGGCGCATCTTTATATCATTCATTGGCTACCTCCTATGAAAAGCAATTAAACGCTGGCAGTATCGCCGTGTCACCATTGCTTCTGATGGCATTCTCCAAAACAGGATGCAGCCATATTGGATTCAAATGATCTGCCCCCGGATTGTCGAGATATTCCGTTTCGACAAGCACTCTGGCAATGATCTGTTTTAACTTTGTTATTGTAGTATCGCTCCAGGAAGCCACGGTATCATTCTGCTCCTGCAAGCGCATAAAAAATGTATTCAAATCTATCTTACCAAAAGACGTGTCCCTTAATCTGTACTTCTCGCCAATGACGGTCAGCATAAATTCCCAGACCAGTCGGCTCTGCTTCATCAACGCATACAGACAAATCTGTTTTGCTACATCCGTCGGTTGTGATGCAATCGCAGAAACCAATGAGTCATCTTCCAATGTATGAAGCCGTTTGATGCAGGCTTTCGCCATACGTGTGATAGATTTTTCCGTTGGGTACTGGAAAAGATTCTGCTCTACAATTTCTTTTACAATCGCATCATCTGAATTTCCTTCTGCCATCAGCTTTGCGGTAGAACGCATTTCGTAGAAAAGGAACGGTTCTCTGGTCAAAGACGCAATATAAGGATAAGAATGATCCATGCTACCGTACCTCCCTACTGTTCCTCTTTTTTATCGGGAACAAATTCCATGATGTCTCCCACATCACAATTTAACACCGTACAAATCTTTTCTATTACATCCATGCTGACATTTTCATCTTTGGACAACTTTGACATTGTTGTCGTACTGAAGCCAGTCTGCAAACGCAGGTCTTTCTTTATCATATCTTTATCAATCAACATTTTCCAAAGCTTTTTATAGCACACTGCCATATTGTCACCTCTTACAATTACCTTTTTCTATCTAACGTTCATTATTCAGATTACTTCCACTATCTTAACACAGCAGTGCGAGTAATACAAAAGCAAATATCTATTCCTTTAATAAGCAGAGTCAGATGATGTTCCAATCTGTAGGTTTTGAAAAAACAGAGGAAGAATGGTATGAGTATCGGCTGTAGTGCAAAGTGTCCGGAATTCCGGATTTAAAATATTCTGCAGTAAGCGTCAACAAGCCGCAGACAATGTCAGGTCTTTTATAGACCATCCATTGTCTGCGGCTTATCTGTTGTATCTGACGAAGTGTCAGGATATAAGTTTTTCTAAACTCCCTACCGGTGCGTATCCCACAGTCCGCAGTATGCATCCACCGGGTCCTCCCCGATAAATGCGTCGCTGCCGCTCATCAGCTTCTCGATGAGCGCATCAAACGTCTGATCCGCGCTGTCGTAAGTGTTGATATACGTTCTCGCCTGCGGAATGTCTGCCAGTACGAACGGCTGTCCGCATCCGATCACGATAACCGGAAGTTCATGAACATACCACGGGATCTCTCCGCCGCCCTTGCTCATGCCGAAGCCCGGTCTTGCCACCGGCTGGAAACCACCTGCAATGTCCACCAGTGTGATAATCAGATCCTGGTTCTCGACGAACTCCTTGATCGGCGTCTTTCCGGCAAAGTACATATTGATGTCCACCTTTTCTCCTGCTGCCGCGCGCTTTGCAAGTGCGTCGAGCGGGCTCTCGTAGATAAATGCGTCAAAGCCCTTCTCGATCAGCTTGTCACGCAGGCGCTCTGCCGGACTCTTCTTGCCGCCGCCCATATATTTTGCCATCATGGTTCCCATCACGCCCGCGGATAATCCGCTGACGGAGACGATCATGATGCGCTTGTAACGGCTCGGGATCATCGGAAGCACATCCTCGTCCTTGTATTTTACGAGAGTGATTCCTTTCTCGGAGATTTCTCTTGCCATCGCCTTGTGCTCTTCGCAGCCAACGACCTGCTCCATCACCTCCACCGGAGGAACGATCTCATTTTTCGCTTTTTTGTGCAGTCCCATGTGTGCTTTCAGAGCAAGAATGCGGTGCAGGGCGTCATTTAAACGCTCCTCGGTGATGATGCCGTTCTCATAGCCCGCCATCATGCTTGCAAAATCCTCATCCATCTCATTGAAAAAAAGGAACATATCGACACCGGCTGCAATCGTGTGCGGAAGCATCTCGCTGCGCTTCATACAGCAGGTCAGTCCGACCATGTGGGAAGCATCGGTCAGCACCATACCATTAAAACCAAGCTTTCCGCGCAGAAGTCCCTCGATCAGCTCCGGCGAAAGGGTTGCCGGCATGATGTCCTCGTCCTTGATGCCCGGGTTAAAATGTCTGGTGTACGCAGGCTGCATAATGTGTCCTGCCATGATGGCTTCCAGACCGTTGTCAATGAGGTTCTGGTATACTTTTCCATAGCTTGCATCCCACTCCTCACAGCTCATGTCATTGACGCTGTCTGCCACGTGCTGGTCGCGGAAGTCCAGTCCGTCGCCCGGAAAATGCTTTGCAGCACAGCAGAATCCTTCATTGGTGTGTGCGCCGTCCATATACGCCTTCGTCATCTCGCACACGCGGCCCACATCGTTTCCATAGGTGCGCAGTCCGATGACCGGGTTCTCCCAGTTGTAGAGGATGTCGCTGACCGGGGCAAAGGAGAGATTACACCCGATCGCCGCCGCCTCTTTGTTGGACATACGGCCGAGCTCGTACGCGTATCTGACGTCTCTTGTCGCACCGATCTTGGTCTGCTGGCCGATCATGGTTCCGTCGGTGCAGGCGCCGTTGCCGCCATTCTCCGTGTTGCACGCAATGATAAGCGGAATCTTGCTGTTCTCCTGAAGAATCCGGTTCTGCTCACGCACCTCGGCACCGGTTGCCGGGTTGTAGCGGATACCGCCGATGTGGTACTTGTCCACCGTCATCTTCAGATACTCTTCGTCTCTGGAAGATCCCATATTGAAGAAAAGCTGACCGATCTTCTCCTCGGTCGTCATACCCGCAATGGTCTCTTCCACCCATTTACAGTCCTCTTCGGACAGGTAAAACGGTTTTGCTTTCATATCTACCATAATTAAAATATCCCTCTCTTTCTCACTCCGAATCGGCATGAACACCGAGATTCTGCTCAAATGCCTGATTCAGTTCCTTTTGATATTTCGCATCAAAGCTTCCCGCAAGAAGTTTTGGAAACGCTTCCTCTAAAAGGCGTTTCCAGCTCTCCCCCTCATGTCCGACCAGAATCGGATAGAACCGGACGCCGTTTTTCTCTGCCGCGTCCCGGTCTCCCGGTGCATCGCCGACCATCAGAATCCGCCCGGGCTCATACCCCATTTTTCTCAATTCACCGATGCAGAAAGCCTTGGTTCCCGCCTCCTGCGTCAGAAGCGTACTGCAGTCTTCGGCAAGATGATGTCTGCCCCATTCCGCCTCGACCGCCTCCCGGTTCGCGGACGACACCGCCGCCAGATCCGCCTGTTTTGCCATCGCATCCATCGCAGACTTCACATTCGGAAACGGCCGGTCCTCTGCCGGAAGCGCATGGATCGCGCGGTTGGTGCGGATGCTCCAGAGCAGCGCTTTTTCAAAACACGGGTTATCACTCTTCTGCGTCACCGCAAGCAGCGCCGGGTTGGAGAGCTCCTTCGCCTCTTTTGTCCATGCCTCGTACTCCGCAAGTCCCTCGATGTTACCGAGACCTCTCTTCTCCACCTCCGCGAGTGCCAGCGCCAGTCCCTTGAACCGGTTGATGCCGCGCGTGATGGAGTAGAGGTTGATAGAAAGCCAAAGCTCCATGCACTCCGCTTCATGCTCCGTCAGTCCGAATGTTTTGATCCACTGCGGTCCGAAGCAGGTTCTGTGCTTTACTTCCATCGTGTCCATCGCACAGCCGTCGCTGTCAATGCACACGATACAATCACTTTTTTTCTGAAAATCAAAATACCCCATTGTTCCACCTCATGTATTGCCGCCTCTTCCGGCTCCTTTGCAAGCTTTTATACGCCGGAGTATGCCGCAAATGCTCCGTCGATCGGAATACATGCGCCATTGACAAATCCGCTTGCCTCCTCACATGCCAGGAACAGGACGGAACCGATCAGTTCCTCCACCTCACCAAAACGGTCCATCGGCGTATTGTTTAAAATCTTGCCGGTTCTGGCTGTCGGTGTCCCATCCTCATTGAACAGAAGCTTTGCATTCTGCTGTGTGGAGAAAAATCCCGGTGCGATCGCATTGCAGCGGATACCCACCTTTGAAAAATGCACTGCAAGCCACTCGGTAAAGTTGGAAATTGCCGCTTTTGCACCGGAGTATGCCGGAATCTTCGTCAACGGTGTGTAAGCGTTCATCGAGGAAATGTTGATGATACTCGCACCTTTTTTGTTGACCATATCAAGCGCAAATACCTGTGTCGGAATCAGGGTACCCATGAAGTTCAAGCTGAATACAAAAGAGACACCGTCCGCATCCAGGTCAAAGAATGTCTTCATCTGTCCGAGATCCTCCGGCACAAAATACTCGTCGTCGGTCGTCGCTTTCGGGTTGTTGCCGCCGGCACCGTTGATTAAGATATCGCAGGTTCCGAAGTCCGCAGCGATCTGGTCTCTCGCCTCCTGTACGCTCGCTTTCTCAAGCACGTTGCACTTGTATCCCTTTGCAATATAGCCCTTTGCCGTAATGTCATCGGCATGCTTTTTAGCTGCTTCCTCATTTAAGTCGAGCAGCGCTACCTTCGCGCCGGTCATTGCCATTGCCTCCGCAAGCACGGAGCAGATAACTCCGCCCGCACCTGTCACAACAACCACCTTGCCTGTCAGATCAATCTGAAATGGTAACTTCATGTTCGTCTTCCTCCTGATTTCTATTTTTCTGATATTTATTTTTCCTTTGAAGCCTTCTCCACAGCCTCAAATAATCCGTTGATATAGGTTGCTCCAAGCGCACGGTCATAGAGTCCGTAGCCCGGTCTTCCGGTCTCTCCCCAGATCATTCTTCCGTGATCCGGTCTCACATATCCGGTAAATCCATTGTCATGCAGCGCTTTCACAATCGCATACATATCCAGAGAGCCACAGCTGGAGAGATGTGCACGCTCCTCAAAACCATTCTCAAGCACTGCAACGTTGCGCAGATGTGCAAAATGAATTCTTCCCATTGCCGCATATTTTGCCGCCATCTTCACCACATCGTTCTTGTTCGAGCAGCCGAGGGAGCCGGTGCACAGTGTGATGCCGTTGTGCGGATCATCCACAAGACCGAGGAAACGATCAATGTTTTTCTCGCAGGTGATGATGCGCGGAAGTCCGAAAATGCTCCAGCACGGATCGTCCTCGTGGATTGCCATGTTGACGTCGCACTCCGCTGCAACCGGAATCACTCTCTCCAGGAAATACTTCAGATTGTTCCAAAGATCATCCTCAGACATTGCGTTGTACTCTGCAACCACCTGCTTTAACTCTTCTCTGGTGTAGCTTGCATCCCAGCCCGGAAGTGTCAGATCGCTGTCACTCTGCAGCGGATTCACAGCATCCACCTGCTCCTGATAATATACCAGGGAGGTCGAACCGTCCGGCAGCACGTGGTCAAGCTGTGTTCTCGTCCAGTCAAATACCGGCATGAAATTGTAGCAGATGCACTTCACTCCGGCTTTTGCCACACGTCTGATGTTCTCGCAGTAGTTCTCGATGTAGCGGTCGCGGCTCGGCTTGCCAAGCTTGATGTCCTCATGTACCGGAATACTCTCGATAACCTCAAAATGAAGTCCGGCATCCTCCACCTGCTTTTTCAGTGCTGCGATGCTCTCCTCGCTCCACACCTCTCCGACCGGAACGTCATACACAGCCGTTACGATCGAGTGCATTCCCGGGATCTGACGGATGTTCTCCAGTGTCACCTTGTCATCTGGTCCATACCAGCGAAATGATAATTTCATAGTTTCCTCCGTTCTGCGGAAGGTCCTTTCCGCTCATGTGATATTTGCTTGTATACATGTCTATGATATTGCTCCATGTACGTTTCTTTGTTTCTTTTTCTTGACTATATCATGCTTGTATACAAGCGTCAACATCCATCTTTCTTTTTTTCTGTTTTGTATAATTTTTTGTATCTGTTTTGTCTATTATTCACAATTTACACCGGTTTTTCCGCAGGTTCTGCTTTTTCTCCTGTTGTATACAAGTGGGCATTCCCCGGCAGATTTTCCTTGTTTCATCTTCTTGCGCCGTGTTCCGCGCGTCTTAAGTTCCGGAAGGACTTTTTATCGAAATCCGCCAGAATTCCGTCTACTGTCCTGCACTGTTTTTCATCCTGCCCCAAGAAACAGCGTTCCCGTTTTTTCCCGATCCTATGTATACATATGTAAGGTGCATGTCCCAGGCTTTTGAAAAATAGATTGTAATTTGTTCCATTGGGATTTATATTAGAAATATGTTCACATTTTGAATGGTAAGAATGGACACCAAATTGTCCACAGAGGAGCATGTTATGAACGGAACCAGACATACCGGCACATCCGTTGCCGTTTATAAAGATTTAAAAGAACAGATTCTTCATCTGGAACTGCCGCCGGGATCTGCCATCAGCGAGATCGACACGGCCGCCGCGTTCCATGTATCGCGCACCCCGGTACGGGATGCCTTTAAAATGCTTGAGCGCGAGGGGCTTCTGGAAGTCCGCCCGCACATCGGTACATTCGTCTCCCTGATCGACCTCAACATGATCTCCGACATTCTCTATCTGAGGGAGACCTTAGAGCAGGCAGTGTTAAGAGATCTGACCGCAGGGTACGATAAATCCCAGGAATTCCGCATCCGTCTGCTGTTACAGCGCCAGTGCGGACTTCTGGAACAGGATCTGCCCGCCGAGGAACTCGGCCGGGCCTTCATCATTAACGACAACGAGTTCCACACAACGCTCTACGAGCTCGCCGGGAAACGTACCGTCATGGATTTTCTGACCGGAGTGAGCTCCCAATACGAGCGCTTCCGCACCTTTTTGAATCTGGGCGACCGCGACAATCTACTGCGGCTGTACAACGACCATATCAAAATCTGGTCGTGTATCTCCTCGCGGGATTATGAGGGGCTCTCGGATGTAGTTTCCCATCACATCTACGACGGCTTCAATGCAAGCACCGAGATCATCTCCAGGCATCCGGACTATTTCTGTCCGTTTCACTAGAATCTTTTAGAGCCGGCAATCCGCAGGCGGGTTACGCCTGTCGGATTGTCTCACAGACGCGGTCCCACTCCTGTTTTAATGACGTCATTTTCTCTTGTAGCTCTTCGCGCGTTCCTGCACGTAAGAGCGCAACAATCGCCGCGCTCTGCTCAAAAAGTCCCGTAATCCCCAGCGTTCCGGTCAGTCCTTTTATAGCATGCACCTGCTCCAACAGCTCCGCTTCATCCTGCTGCTCCAATGCCGTCCACGCCGCCTTCATATGTGCATCCTCCGGCAGCTTTCGCAGATATTTTTCATAAATCGCCTGCTTTCCCATAAACCGTGCCAATGCGGCATCATAATCGATTCCGACCGCGCGCAGTGCGTTCTCATCCATGGCAGTCTCCCCCTATCACGCTTTTTATGATTAAGATTCTACTACCAGATGTACCAATACGCAAACATTTATTTCTTCATTTTCGGCTGGAAAATCAGGCTTGCCAGATAACCAAACACCAACGCCGCCGATATGCCCACCGCGCTTGCCTGAAAGCCTCCCATAAAAATTCCAAGAAAGCCATATTGATCCACCGCCTCTTTCACGCCCTTCCACAATACATTTCCAAATCCGAGCAGCGGCACGCTGGCACCTGCCCCCGCAAATTCCACAAACGGTTCATAGATCTGTATCGCTCCAAGCAGTGTGCCGAGACACACCAGAAGCACCATGATGCGCCCCGGAAGCATTTTTGTTTTTTCCATTAAAATCTGCACCAGCGCGCAGATCAGTCCGCCAACCCAGAATGCATTGACATAATCCATAGCATTTTTCCCCTTTCTATCCTGCATGCTCAATGACGACCGCATGCGCAATTCCCGGCACTGTCATTCCCTCATTAAAGGAAACGGTCGAGAGCAGCGCTCCCGTCGGGACAAACAGGATTCTTTTCCATTTTCCTTCCTCGATCTGCCGCATAAAATGTGCCGAGAGCGTCACTGCCGCACACCCGCAGCCGGAACCGCCGGCACCCGTTCCCTGTTTGTCTGCATCGTAGATCTCAATCCCGCAGTCGGTGTGGATGCTGCTGATGTCATACCCTCCGGCTCTCGTCAGATCCCAGAGAATCTCCTGCCCGACTTTTCCGAGATCGCCGGTAATGATCTTATCGTAATCCGTCACGTTTCTTCCGAAATCCGACAGATGGCGGCAGATCACGTCACTGGCGGCAGGTGCCATGGCCGCTCCCATATTCATCGAATCCTTGATGCCGTAATCGACGATCTTGCCGGTCGTGATCCCCGTGATGCGCGCCTTGCTTCTTTTTTTCCCGAGCACATAGGCGCCACTTCCAGTGACCGTCCACGTCGCCGATTTCGGGCGCTGGTTGGCATATTCCAGTGGAAAACGGAACTGCTTTTCCGCGCTGGCAAAATGGCTCGACGTCATCGCCACAACATAATCCGCATACCCCGCCGCCACGCACATCGCGCCCAATGAGAGCGCTTCGCCACAGGTACTGCACGCTCCATAAAGTCCGAACAGCGGCACCTGATAGTCCATGAGCCCGAAGGATGTCGCAATGTTCTGCCCGAGCAGATCCCCCGAAAACAGATAACGGATGTCCTCGGTTTTCAAGCCTGCCTTTCCGACCGCCAGCGTAAATGCTTCCTTCTGCAGGGTACTCTCCGCCTCCTCCCAGGTGTTCTGTCCGAACTTGTCGTCCTCGCCCACCACGTCGAAGCGGTTCCCGAGCGGTCCTTCGCCCTCTTTTTTCCCCACAATACTCGCACTGCTTATGATGTAAGGAGCCTCCGCAAACGCGAGGCTCTGCTTCCCGACCTGTATCTCCATATCACTGCTTCCTTTCGCAAGACTTTTCCTTAGTATGCGGCGCACAAACGTGTATTATACCGGTAAAATACCATTTTGATTTTTGTTTTCTTCTGTTCACAAACTTTCCAGTAGTGGTTCGACTTTTTCTGTTGTGAATATGGTTTGTTATTGCGAAAAATGTTTCGTTGCCCGGATGATAGTTTAACTGTCCGGAAATTGGGGCGGCTGGGCGTGAAATTGGTTTGACTGTTCAGAAATGTTTCGCATGATCTTGAAATGATCGGACTGCTAGTCAAAAACGAAATTTCGCCGGCAGACAAAACAGAGGGTGCATGCGAGTGCCGGATTTCCGGCACGCATGTGCACCCTCTGTTTTATCGTATGACCATTGGTTGTGTTATCACTGACCTCTGTGATCGTTGACCGTACTGTTATTGTCATCGATCGCGCTGTATTTTATCACATTATGGATGATGTTTCAGCTGTCTTAAAAATATGCTCTTCTAGAAATCTACCTCTGTATCGTAGTAGCAGCACTTCAACAGTTTTTCCATCTCCTCCTGGCTCGGCTGACGCGGATTCGATCCCGTGCAGGCATCCAGAATTGCATTTGCTGCAATCTCCGGCAGTCTCTCTAAGAATACTTCCTCCGGCACAAATCCCTGCTCGGTCGGATAGCTGTCCGCGCCGTAATTCTTGATACAGTGCGGAATCTTAAGATCATCATTCATGCCGCGCAGATATGTAATGAGGAGCGCCACTTTTTCATCCAGCGTATCTCCGCCCAGTCCCATAAAATCTGCGATCTCGCCGTAGCGCTTTTTCGCAGTCTCATCCTTGGCGTTGAATGCGATGACCTTCGGCAGATACATGGCGTTTGCTGCACCGTGAATGATATGTGCGCCGTAATCTGCAAATGCAGCACCCGTCTTGTGAGCCATCGAATGAACGATTCCAAGCAGTGCATTGGAAAATGCCATACCCGCCAGACACTGTGCATTGTGCATGGAATCACGTTTTTCCATGTCTCCGTTATAAGAGCCCACAAGATCTCTCTGGATCATCTTGATCGCATGCAGGGCAAGCGGATCGGTAAAATCACAGTTCGCCGTGGAAACATACGCCTCGATGGCATGCGTCATCGCATCCATACCGGTATGCGCCACCAGCTTCTGCGGCATCGTCTCTGCGAGCTCAGGATCCACGATCGCCACATCTGGCGTAATCTCAAAATCTGCAATCGGATATTTGATTCCTTTTTCATAATCCGTAATGATGGAAAATGCCGTCACTTCCGTCGCCGTTCCGGATGTGGAAGAGATCGCGCAGAAATGTGCTTTTTTGCGGAGCTTCGGAATTCCGAATACCTTGCACATATCTTCAAACGTAATGTCCGGATATTCATACTTGATCCACATTGCCTTTGCCGCATCAATCGGAGAACCGCCGCCCATCGCCACGATCCAGTCCGGCTTGAATTCTTCCATTGCCTTGGCGCCCTTCATCACCGTCTCCACCGATGGATCAGGCTCAATTCCCTCAAACAGACAGACTTCCATTCCTGCTTCTTCCAGATACTGCTTTGCGCGATCCAGAAATCCAAAACGCTTCATGGAACCTCCGCCGACACAGATCATCGCGCGCTTTCCCTCAAAATCCTTTAAAGCCTCCAGCGCTCCCTTTCCGTGATACAGATCGCGCGGTAACGTAAACCTTGCCATATGCTCCTCCAATCCGCCACTTCCTGTGGCAACCATTTTTTACAGCCTTTGCCCGCCGTTACTATCATACCCCAAATCCGGCGTCGTTTCTGCATATGTTAAGTATAACATATGGACAACCGGCGTGGCAATTCTTTCCGTTTCTATTCTGCACATTTTCACAAGAGATTTTCGCATCGTGTTCTGATATGCCGTTCCCATGTTCCGGCGTGGCAGGTTGGGGTGGATTCCAGGGGCTTCACATCTAAAGCAGATGACTCGGTTTTTTAGTTTTTTAGGTTTTTTAGGGTTTTTAGGATTCTTACCGCCCGGGCTTGGCGGCATTCTTTCTGTTAGTCGCTTTCCGCTTCATACCACGCAGCATTTCTTTGTCCTCCGCACTTACACGGTATGACTCCAGCATTTTCTGAATTGCCTTATTATAGGTAAAATCATCCAGTTCATTTTCCAGCAGAAATGCATGGGTCTCCTGCGGAAATTTTGCATAGGCAGTTGCAATTCCCCATGCAACTCCCATTTTGCAATAATAGCCCTCATGCTTCAGGCTGTTATATACAGCGAGCACACGGTCAATATATTCAGGCACCAGAAAATGGTCCATCAGCATCACTGCCACCACCCGCTGTTCAAATTCACTCTTAGACGCGCAGTATTGCATCAAAAAATCCCACACCTCTGCCCGGTGCTTTCGGACAATCTTAAATGTAGAACAAAACCCATCATTGACTGACCAGTCGTGGATTTTCGGAATAAACGCTGCGGCATATTCCAAAAGCTCCTCCATCTCCGCTTTCACGTAGCCAATCACAAGTCCCTGCAGCATGATCTCCTCGTAGCTGTCATCGCGTGCCTCTTTAAGATAAGTTCTCCATTCTTCCTTTGCGAGCTGCTTCGCCAGCAAGCGCAGCACCGGAAGCCGCACTCCCAGAATCGAATCTGTCCCCGGAATCAGGCTGCTGGTAAAATCTTTGAACTGCTTTTCCGCATGTTTCTCTAAAAAATCACGTATCTGTTCGTTTGTCATTCTTTCCTCTCTTTGCACTGTCAATGAATTACTGTAAATGCGATTCTGTGTCTGCACTGTTTTCTGCGCACAATATGAATCTGTCAAGATTCATTATATCATACATCAACGATACCCCGGCAAAAGGAATTATCGCAATAAGCCTAGACCTCTTCTGGGTGATGTGTAATATTATTACAAACACACTTGGGGATTTCTAATAATATTACTTATCAAAGCAGGGCGCAATATGCTTATTGCGGCAATTCCATGCAAGCGCGTTCGCATGGAACATATCCGTCCGCTGCACGTAAGCATGCGCATCCGTCTTTGCTTCATGCTCACTTTTGTCTCCGCGAACATTATGTTACAAACCGTGGATTCGGGTCTATGCACGCAAAAACGTGCTCTCAGACCCGCAAAATGACAGAATAGTTGACATAACAACAGTATAAAAGAGTAGAACGGGTCTCAGACGCAAAAAAGCAGCTCTCAGACCCGCGAAATAGTCAAGAACGGGTCTCAGATGGCAAAATGTATCTCCCAGACCCGCAAAACAGCAGAATGGTCGACATAACACCAATGTAAAATGGTAAAACAGGTCCCAGATGCCGAAAAATGTCTCTCGGACCCGCGAAATAGTCAAAAACCTGTCTCAGACAACGAAATGCATCTCTCAGACCCGCAAAAATGCCCCGAAATGCAGTTTTTATAACCTCATTTTCTGCTGCATCCTCCCAGAATCAGTTTTTTATAACCTCATTTTCCTACTACAACCGCTCTGGAATCAGTTTTCATAGATCTCACCGTCCACAATTCTTACCACACGACCCGCATGTTTTGCCACATTCAGATCATGGGTAATCATCACAATGGTATTTCCCATCTGATTCAGATTTTCAAAGAGCTTCAATACCTCTTTTCCGCTGTTCACATCGAGCGCGCCTGTCGGTTCATCTGCAAGCAGAATGGCAGGTTTTCCGACCAGCGCACGCGCAATCGCCACGCGCTGCTGCTGACCACCGGAAAGCTCATTGGGCTTATGTCCGATACGCTGTGAAAGCCCGAGCATGTCAATCGTGTCCATACTCGCCTCCTGCGCTTCCGCAAGCCCCATTCCGCGTATCAGAAGCGGCATAACGATATTCTGCAGCACGTTGTAGGTCGGAATCAGATGATATTTCTGAAAAATGAAACCTATTTTCTGATTCCGGATTTTTACCAGTTCCTTTTCCTTCGCCTGTTCGATTGCCACGCCATCCAGCAGATAGTTTCCGCTGTCCATCACATCCATGCACCCGATGATATTCATGAGCGTACTTTTTCCGGAACCGGAAGGACCCAAAATGGCAAGATATTCTCCCTGCTTTACGGTCAGCGACACATCTTTGAGCACATGGAGGGACTGCGTTCCCATGCGGTAGGATTTGTTGATATTTCTCATTGTGATTACGTCTGTATTTTCTATACTTTCTGCTTTTGTGGCCGCGCAGATCGCCGGCTCCATATCCATCACTGCATCCATATCTCTACAATAACCTCCTCACCGTCTTCGCTGGTCACTATCAGAAGCTTCAGCAGATCGCCAGCCGCCAGCCGCTGAAACGTCGTCTCGGTACCTGCCGTGGTGTGCACCACCGTGCTGACCGGAATCAATGTTGTCACACTTTTACCACTCATGCCGCCATTTCCGCCCGGTGCTCCTCCACCGTTACTTCCTGTTCCGTCCGATGTCGCATCGCCCGGCATGTCGCCATTTTCTTCCTGCGGCATCCCGTACGACATCACCGTGCTATCATTTGTTCCGGAAGTTCCCTGCGACATTCTGCCAGGCGCCCCCGAGCCATCTCCCGGCGCCCCTGAACCATCACTTCCTCCAGGCGCTCCCGAGCCATCTTCTGGCGCTCCTGCGGTATCACTTCCTCCCGGCGCCCCTGAACCATCACTTCCTCCAGGCACCCCCGAGCCATCTCCGCCTTTTTCTGCATTCTCGGTGTCTTCCGTGCTGCTTGCAAGATATGCCTCCACCACCGATTCATCGACTTCCATATATGTCAATTCATTTCCCTCGATGCTGGTCACATAAGCATACACATATTTCTGATTATCTGCCAGCGTCTCCATGTCTGCTGTCCTGTGGGTCCATGCGAAAATACCTCCTCCGCCGAGCACTGCTGCAAGCGCCACGATGCCGCCCGCCATCACTTTCTTCCTTATCATGCCAAACCTCTTTTCAATTATTTATTCCGCACCAAGTGCCTCCACCGGAACCAGATTGGACGCCTTATACGCCGGATAAAATCCGAAGATCGTTCCTGTTCCAACCGCAAACACGAGAGCAATCAAAAATGCTGATGCCGACAGTTCCACACGGACGCCGAGGTACTGTACAATCGGCGCCACAGCCAGCGATGCCAGATTCCCCAGCACACCACCGATGAGACTGATTGCCGCCGCCTCCGCGAGGAACTCCAGCAGAATGTCCCGCTTGGAACAGCCGATCGCTTTTAAGATACCGATCTCATTGGTCCGCTCTTTTACAGATACAAACAATACGTTCATAATGCCGATTCCACCGACCACGAAGACGATCGCCGCCATCGCAATGAGAAGCATCGTCAGAATCTGGTTGGAAGCCTCCGCCGCCTCCATCTTGCTTCCTGCATCCTCAAATGTGAACTCAGCGTTCGGGTAACTGGTGGCAAGCACTTCTGTCACTTCCTCGATCACGCCTTCCACATTATTCACATCTGCCGCCAGCACCGTGATCGTCGGGCTGACCGATGATCCGACCAGATATTTCACACCGGTCGCATAAGGGATAAAAATGGAATCATCCGGGCTGATACCGGACGCGACCGTTCCCATGCTTTCCAGCACACCGTTTACCACATAAAGCCGGTCGTCGATATAGATCACGCTTCCGTATGCCTCAATGGCACTGCCGAAAATCTCTTCGGCAACGCTTGCGCCGAGCACGCAGACTTTTTCTTTGTTCTCATCATCATCGTCGGTGATAAAGCTTCCGACCGCGAGGGAGAGGTTACTGATCGTCTCGTAGTTACTTTTCACTCCTGCGATGGTATAGGTATCGGCTTCATCGAGATCTCCGCCATCCACACTGGATTTTGTGGTGTAGGAAATGGTCGCTGCCGAGATGCCGGACGCAAATGTTTCGATGTCATCCACATCATCCTCGCTCAGCGTGATATTTTCC
>ERZ894223.964-NODE-964-length-23270-cov-8.208184_pt1 | contig 23270 bp, 19 predicted proteins | sample MGYA00380293_ERZ894223 | MGnify/ENA primary metagenome ERZ894223 (study PRJEB32331, sample SAMN06328445) | human gut metagenome | biome: human gut microbiome; feature: stool | host: Homo sapiens | collected 2014-11-05 ...
CGAAGTTTGCTTTGTGGATCAGGTATGTGGATTTGATCGGTTTCTTACCGAAACGAAGGTGAGACATTGTAACACCGCCGGACTTCTTGGAGTCATAATCGAAGTAAGCCTGAGCGTACATGTCTGTGTTATCACCGATGATCTTGATGGAGTTCTTGTTAGCACCTACAGTACCATCAGCTCCAAGTCCCCAGAACTTGCAGTTTGTTGTTCCCTCTGGTGTTGTAACAAGTGGTGCGCCTGTCTCAAGAGAAAGGTTTGTAACATCATCAACGATACCGATTGTGAATTTCTCTTTCTCAGTGTTCTCATATACTGCTACGATCTGTGCAGGTGTTGTATCTTTGGAACCAAGTCCATAACGTCCTGTAAAGATCTTAACATCGCTGAACTTGCTGTCGCGAAGAGCTGCAACAACATCAAGATACAGAGGCTCGCCAAGAGCTCCTGGCTCTTTTGTTCTGTCAAGAACAGAGATCTGCTTAACTGTATCCGGGATTGCATCGATAAGAGCCTGTGCACAGAATGGTCTGTAAAGACGAACTTTAACAACACCGACTTTCTTGCCAGCTGCCATAAGGTAATCGATGGTCTCCTCGATGGTATCGTTTACGGAACCCATAGCTACGATGATGTGCTCAGCGTCAGCAGCTCCGTAGTAGTTGAACAGTTTGTAGTCTGTTCCGATCTTCTCGTTAACTTTGTCCATGTACTCCTGAACAACTGCCGGAAGAGCGTCATAATATGGATTACATGCCTCTCTTGCCTGGAAGAAGATATCCGGGTTCTGAGCGGAACCTCTCTGACATGGATGGTTCGGGTTCAGAGCACGGTTACGGAACTCTGCGATTGCGTCCATATCTGCCATATCTTTCAGATCTTCATAGTCCCATGTCTCGATCTTCTGGATCTCATGAGATGTACGGAATCCGTCGAAGAAGTTGATGAATGGAACTTTTCCTTTGATTGCTGCAAGATGAGCAACCGGTGTAAGGTCCATAACCTCCTGTACAGAAGACTCACAAAGCATTGCACATCCAGTCTGACGACAGGCCATAACGTCGGAATGGTCACCGAAAATACAAAGTGCGTGGGAAGCAAGTGCACGGGCAGATACGTTGATAACTCCCGGAAGCTGCTCACCAGCGATCTTGTAAAGGTTCGGGATCATAAGCAGAAGACCCTGGGAAGCTGTGTAGGTTGTAGTCAGGGCACCTGCTGCCAGAGAACCGTGAACGGCACCTGCTGCACCTGCCTCAGACTGCATCTCTGTAACCTGTACTTCCTGTCCAAAGATGTTCTTTCTTCCCTGAGTTGCCCACTCGTCTGTAGCCTCAGCCATTACAGATGAAGGGGTAATCGGGTAAATAGCAGCTACATCAGAAAAAGCGTATGATGCATGAGCGGCTGCATGGTTACCATCCATGGTTTTCATCTTTCTTGCCATTGTTTTTTCCTCCTTAAAGGTTTGTTAAAAAATATATTATTTAGGCTTATGAAGGCCTAAAATTCCATTGGTTATTATATCATAGATTCCCAGTTATGTCCATTTTCTTTCATTGTTTTTTGTATATTATCCTGTACAAACGCCGTTATCTTTTTCACAAATAAAAAAGAGCTGTTCGGAATTTTTCCTCTCCAAACTGCTCTCCTTATCATCTCATACGCTTATCCCAACTCACATCCGGGAATCACTTCTCCTCTTTTCCGAAAAGATCCTTCATGGATTTCCGACGGAGCATTGTCCACAGCTGATCCTGGATCTCCTGAAGCTCATCATGTGCATGGCAGGGAACTCCGTCCTGTCCGTTCCTTGGACACTGATATGTGCCGTTCAGGCACTCAATGATGGACATATCCGGATCGATCGCACTGTATATCTCATATAATGACAGTTCTTCCGGATCTCTCTTCAGCGCGTAACCGCCATGAACTCCGCGGTATCCTTCCACGAGCCCTGCATTCTGAAGCTTCTTCAGTATCTTGTATGCAAAGGGTGCTGTGATCGATTCCCTCTCACAGATCTCGCTGACGCTCAAACGCGGCTCCCACATCAATGCGCGGATAACCCGCATCGCATAATCGCTTTCTCTGGTGATAAACATTTTTAACCTCTCTTCTGTTCAACTAAGCTGCTGATTTATGATAGTTTCCGCATTCCATCCGATCTGCCACGTTCCTGGGTGTTTCTGATGTGCCAGAGAGCCGGATATCCATATCCCCGGAATACTTCATTACCACATACGACAGTATAACCCATTTTTTTATATAATAAAAGGTTATTATTTTCCTGTGATTCATAGTAATCCCCTGTTTTTCCTTTATTTAGCCGAAAAAAGGAAAATACAGCTTGCAAATTTTTCAGTTTACGGTACAATAGGAAACGATTGTAATGCTTTCGTATGTAATTGAAACGATATTTATTTAATGAAAAAAGAGGTATGATATGATTTCAGCAAATAACATCACACTGCGCGTTGGAAAAAAAGCGCTGTTTGAAGACGTTAACATCAAATTTACAGAGGGTAACTGTTATGGATTGATCGGCGCCAACGGCGCAGGAAAATCTACATTCCTCAAAATCCTTTCCGGTCAGCTCGAGCCTACCAAGGGCGACATTGTGATCACCCCCGGTCAGAGACTTTCTTTCCTGCAGCAGGATCACTTCAAATATGATGCTTATCCGGTTCTGGATACTGTCATCATGGGTAATGAAAGACTCTATCAGATCATGAAAGAGAAAGAAGCCATTTACGCAAAAGAAGATTTCACAGACGAAGATGGCATCCGTGCCAGCGAGCTTGAGGGTGAGTTTGCAGAAATGAACGGATGGGAAGCAGAGTCCGATGCTGCTACTCTTCTCAACGGTCTCGGCGTCGACACCGAGTTCCACTATACACAGATGGCAGACCTTACCGGTAGTATGAAGGTCAAGGTTCTTCTTGCACAGGCTCTTTTCGGAAATCCTGATATCCTTCTTCTTGATGAGCCGACCAACCACCTGGATCTTCCTGCTATCGAATGGCTGGAGGAGTTCCTGATCAATTTTGACAATACAGTTATCGTAGTATCCCATGACCGTTATTTCCTGAACAAGGTCTGCACACATACTGCTGATATCGATTATGGCAAGATCCAGCTTTATGCCGGAAACTACGACTTCTGGTTTGAATCCAGCCAGCTTCTGATCAAGCAGATGAAAGAGGCCAACAAAAAGAAAGAGGAGAAGATCAAAGAGCTCCAGGAGTTCATCTCCCGTTTCAGCGCCAATGCTTCCAAATCCAAGCAGGCGACTTCCAGAAAACGTGCCCTGGAAAAGATCCAGCTGGATGACATGCGTCCTTCCAGCCGTAAATATCCATACATCGACTTCCGCCCGAACCGTGAGATCGGAAACGAGGTCCTCATGGTGGAAAATCTGTCCAAGACCATTGATGGAGTAAAGGTTCTGGACAACATTTCCTTCACTCTTGGTCGTGAAGATAAGGTTGCCTTTGTGGGCGCCAACGAGCAGGCCATCACAACCTTCTTCAAGATCCTTACAGGTGAAATGGAGCCGGATGAAGGAAATTACAAATGGGGCGTTACCACTTCCCAGGCATATTTCCCGAAGGATAACACACAGGAATTCGATAACGACCTTACTATCACCGACTGGCTGACACAGTACTCCGAGATCAAGGACGCAACCTACGTCCGTGGATTCCTTGGCCGTATGCTTTTCCCTGGTGAGGATGGTGTAAAACGTGTCCGTGTTCTTTCCGGTGGTGAAAAGGTTCGCTGTCTTCTTTCCAAGATGATGATCTCAGGTGCCAATATCCTGATCCTGGATGAGCCAACCAACCATCTGGATATGGAGTCTATCACAGCACTGAACAACGGACTGATCAAATTCCCGGGAGTGATCCTTTTCACCTCACACGATCACCAGTTTGTACAGACAACTGCAAACCGCATCATGGAGATCCTTCCTAACGGCAAGCTGGTAGACAAGATCACCACTTACGACGAGTATCTTGCCAGCGACGAAATGGCCAAGAAGCGTCACGTATTCCAGGTTAACGAAGAGGACGCACAGGATAACTAAATCCCATGCTTCTGTAACAAAAAATCTCCCCTGCTTCCGCCTTTACAGGCAGTCAGGGGAGTTTTTTTATCTGTTTTATATGCGCTTACTCCATGGTGATCGGAGCAAGCTTGCCCTGTGTTACATCCAGAAGATCTTTAAGCGGTACCTTCAGGGTAAGGCCTACTCTTCCACCACTTACATAGATCTCATCAAAGTTTTCGGCAGACTGGTCAAACACCACCGGATAATTTTTTTTCATTCCAAGAGGGCTGCAGCCTCCGCGGATATAGCCCGTGATCTTTGTAAGATCCTTTACATGGATCATATCTACTGTTTTTTCGCCTACAGACTTTGCGGCTGCCTTACGGTCCACCTCTTTCTCGATCGGAACTACAAACACATAGTAGCCGCCGCTTTTCCCTTCCATGACCAGGGTCTTAAAGGACTGATCATGAGGGGCTCCTGCGATGTCTGCACAGTGGATCCCATCTATGAACTCTCCACAGTCATATGCGATTGCTTCATATTTTACTTTTTTTCGATCCAGCATTCTCATCGCGTTTGTTTTGGCTTCTTTTCCCATTTCTGTCACTCCTCGGATTTTTCTCAGTTGTCTTTCCACTCATCAAGCTCATCCAGGTCCTCATCATTCATCAGATCCGGATCATCCCTGTAATTTCCATATTCTTCCTGCTCATCAAAATCCGCCATATTTTCAATATCCATCCGACGTCTTTTCTGCTGCAGTTTTTCAAAATCTTCATAGCTGTCCCTGTTTTCCGACTCATCAAAGCGATCATATTCTTCATAGCCTTCATGATCCTCCGGATCTGCATAGCGGGATCTGCTTCCCGTTCCTGCATTCCTTCGTTCCCTGGTGCTGCTGCTCTGGCTGTATCTGCGGCCTCTTCTGTCATCCGAAGCATAATTTCTGTCGGATGTTCTGTTTCTGCCGGATGTTCCGGAAGTGCTTCTTCTTTCAGTGGAACTGCCTTTGCTGTTTCTTTCGCTTCCGGATCTTTTTCGGCTGTCTGCATAATTTCTTTCTCGTCTGTCAGAGTTGCGTCCTTCTCTGTCAGATGGTCTGCGGGAACGTCTTTCACCCCGGCTTTCCCGGTCATCGTTTGCCCGGTTTTCGTATGTATATCTGTGATCGTCCCTGTTACGGTCAGAGGTGTATTCACGACTGTTTCCTCTACGGTCCCTTCCTGCCGGCTTCCTGGTCTCCTCCGGCAGAGTTCCATCGTCGTCATCCTCTTCTTCGTCATCTTCCTCATCGTATCGGTCTTTGTTGATGGCGAACTGGATCAGCATACCAAGGATCGCAATTCCCGCTGCCATACCGACGCCATATGGAAACTGCGCCAGCCCTGCGATCTTTGCAATGGATAATCCTGCCAGAACACCACCCAGTATACTGGTTCCGACAATGATCACTCCTTTCGCATAACGCATAGCAAGTACTCCCAGTCCCACGCCGATAAGGATGCACAGGAAAAAAGAAAAAGAACTGGTCGGATGGACCAGATAGATACTCAATGTTATTCCGATACCAAATCCCAGTACAAAGATTCCTGCCCTGTAGATCAGAAACGAAACAACAGCCAGTACGATCCCCAGTCCCGCCATGGCACCTGCGATCACCATTTTATCCTGAACACCGGACATATAGGTTACACCAAAGCCGGCGCCTGCTCCGATGATAAATCCAAAGATCATCATCCAGAACCGGAGGATACGATATCCCAGGATACAGTTCAAAAGCCCGAAAACGCAGAGCACTCCATATACGATCACCATCAGCTGGCTGATCTGTTCCATACCTCCTGCTCTCTGCAGTATGTCAAATCCTCTTGACAACATATCCATATTCATAACTTACTCCTCTCTTTCCAAAACCTCCGGAAATCTTCCCGAAGATGTTTCAGAAAATAAAATATATGGTATAAAAATTATCCATCACTCCATAATGATACTCCACCTGACCAAGTCCGTGAAGTTTCATATAATACTGTGCCACATTCTGTACCACGCCATCATCCAGCAGTTCCTGACAGGCTTCGGAAAAAGCTTCCTGACTGCCAAACTTGAAACGCACTACAGCCGCACCATTATCCAGTCTCATCTTACAATAATCATATATGTCCTGCCAGCTGTAATCTTCAAAGTACCCCTGGTTCAGCACATAAAAATCCAGATCCTTCGCAGTACATGCCGGAACTGTCAGTTCTTCCGATGGTGTATAGGTTTTTTCATATTCTTCCGGGAAAGGGCAGAGATAATCGTAAATGATCGTCTTATGTTCTTCCAGCTGTGCGGCATCTCCATTTAAAAAATCCGGCTGATCCCCATTGGTAGCATCTACATAATAATACTCCTGGCCTATTTTTACAATATCCCATGCATGACCCTCTGTACTTCCTTTTGTGCTTCCGTCCACATAAATACAGGGAATATCCAGCCTTTCCAGAAGATACTGGACAGCTCCTGCATATCCGGCACAGACTGCAGATTTTTTCCAGAAAACACCTGCTATGCTCTGATCATCCTCCCCAGTCTGATACTGGGTATGGTCAATAACATACGTATAAACAATGCGTACCTTCTCGTAATCACCGGCATCCTCCGGGATCAGGGCTCTGACCTCCTGAAAGCTCTGCTCCATCGCCATCTGTATCTCATCGATCTCGCCGTCTGTATAAGTATAGCCCGGAGTAAAAACGCAGTAATCACTGTCTGAATACGTAGTTTTGTAGATTTTTTCACGATTGTGGACCCAGAATATCTCCGGGTGGTCTTTCAATACTGCATGATAGCTTCTGTCAATACTGTCATCATCGGAGATCGTCAGATAAAACTCCTTTTCCCGGGCACGGATTCCTTTCAGCAGCTCCCGATATACTCTCTGCTCTTCTTCCGTAAGCTGTTTGAAATAATATTCCTGATGCCCTTCTTCGCTCTGGGCAACCTCCATCTGACGCAGTTCCTCTACTTCCTTTGGTTCGCCTGAAATAATGCTCTTTGCTATGGAGCGGATCTGACCCAGTGCCCCTGCCGAAGTGCTAAAGGGCTGAAGGATCACTGCAGCTGTAAGCACTGCGGCTGCCATGGGGCAGAAATTTCTTTTTTTCATAATATCATGTCCTATGTCTGAAGCAGCGATTGTAAGAAAGGGCAGCCTCCCGTGGGAGACTGCCCTTATCTTCAATCGCTGTCCCTTAGTTTTCCATTTCCAGTGTTTCTACATCATCATCAAATGTATCCACTGCATCGTCCATGGTCTCCTGATCCAGAGTCAGCGTCTCAACTTCATCTTCTTCCTCATCCTCCTGCAAAGCCTTATTCTTAAAATCTGCAAGAAGGTCACTGGAAACAGTATCACCGGATGCCAGTGCATCCTTCAGTGCATCAGATCTAACCACATCCGTGAGGAGCTTTTCTGCACTCTCCTCTGTCAGAACATCATTCTCTGTAGCTGTGGTCTTATTTTCCTCCGCTGTTGTATCCTGATAGAAGGATGGCTTTCTGATATAACGGAAGCTTGCACTGTATGCCTCACCAACCGTTACACCATTCTTGCTTGAGGAACAATGTACTGCAATCCAGTCGCCGGAATCCGTCTTTCCGCACAGGATACCAACGTGGTTGTTGCTTCCTGCTTCCGGTCCTCTCTGGAATACCAGATCTCCTGGCTGTGCATCTGCTTCGCTGACAACACCGGCCTTCTCCCATTGGTCAGAGGTTCCATCTCCAACTGCTGCCTGCATTCCCTGATCCTTATATCCATTGATCACTGCCCAGGTAACAAAGCCGCTGCAGTCCAGACCATATGCACGGAGCGTACCGGAGCTTCTGCTGCCGTCTGCTGATACCTTCTCAACGGAGCCCCAACTTGGATCTTCTCCGATCACCGTAGATTTGCCGCCCCAGAAATATCCGACCTTACCAACCAGTGAATACGCTGCGGTGATAACATCTACACGATCCTCAGAAACATTGTCTCCCACGCTTTCACGGACAAAGCCTTTGGATGCGGTAACTACCGCACAGAGAAGCTTACAGTCTGTTTCCACATATTTCTTAAGGACGCTTCTGTCTTCCTTTGCAATATTGTTCTTCTTGATGTAGTAGTTGATCTTACGATTTCCGTAGGATATCTTGGTAATATCCTGCTTGTCCCTGACGATGGGGTTCATCTCCGCAAAGATCCTTGCCAGATCATCCTTGCAGGATGCATCCAATGTAAATGACGTTGCTCCTGCTTTGCTCTTTTCGTAAATATAAACAGCAAGGATATCCTGCCAGTTTCTTACCAGAAGTGTATTCTCCGTATCGGTAAGCTTGTTCTTCTCTTTATATTCTCTTTCGATCTCTTCCATTACAGAAGCAAAATCATCAGAGAAGGACAGATGATAATTGCTCTTAAGACTATCCAGATAAAAATCCTTGCCCGCATGGAGATTGGATACCATATTTGTCACATAAACAGGATCTCCGATCTGTGTTGCTGTGGCGTTATTTCCATCTGTGATCTCTGTATTCTTGTTATCTTCCGTGCTGCTATCATCTTTTTTGTTATCTTTTTTGTTGCCTTTTTTGTTATCACTGTCGTTCTTGTCGACAGCTGCAAGCTTGGCTTCTGCCTCAGTCAGGATCTTATAATTCGTAACCTTGGCCTTTTCTGTATTAGACAGTGCCTCATAAGCTGCACGTACGCTATTTATCTCCGCTTTATCTGCTGCTGTGATCGTTCTACCTGCCAGTGCTTTGATCTTCCGGATCACCGCCTGTACCTTTGCAGAGTCATCCCTGGCCGGTGTTGCCGTCGGTACAGGTGTTGCGGTTGGCTCCGGCGTTGCCGTTGGTGCAGGTGTCGCTGTCGGTTCCGGTGTTGCCGTTGGTGCAGGTGTCGCTGTCGGCTCCGGTGTTCCCGTCGGCGCAGGTGTTGCAGTTGGCTCCGGTGTTTCCGTCGGCGCAGGTGTCGGTGTATCTGTTGGCTCCGGCGCTGTAGTTGGTTCCGGGTCAGGTGCAGCAGTTATTTCCGGTTCCGGTGCAGCTGTCGGCACCGGTTCTGCCGGAACTTCTGGTTCCGGTTCACTTACCTCACTCCCGTCTCCTGAAACACCTTCCTCAGCAACAACATTATCTGCTTCCTCGGCGGCTTTTACTCCGGTTGGAATTGCCAGTACCATAGCTGATAACATCGTGATGCAAAAAAACTTATTCAGGTACTTGTTCTTCATATTTATTAAGATGCTCCCTTCTTTCCTTGAACATCCCTTTACTTCCCCTATAATAAAGGTCTGCCTTAAACCGTTTGATAACTTAAAGTTTAATTCAATTTATTTTAGCATACGAAAATCGTGAAATCAACTGTTCTGGTAGGATATCTCCTTCAATTCATCTATTTTTCACTTTTTATTCACATTTTTGTAAGATTTTTTAGAGTTTACCATAACGTAAAAAAGCCACAGTGCTCTCACACACTGCGGCTTTTTATATACTGTCAGACAGTCACTGCCGGCTGTCCGCCCATATGAAACTGTTTTCTGACACAGAGCTGAAAAATTCCCTGTACAACCTGATAGCACACCCGAAGGATAAAACGGATGTCATCGGCAATGCACCGCGGGCTTTCCAGATAATATGCATGACGCTCACGGATATATTCCACAAGTTCCTCAAAGCTTTCAAACTGCTTCGCTTCTTCCAGCTGGCTGTCTGCTGCGCCGCTGAGGATGCATTCTCTCAGGCGGTTTTTCAGCTCAGCTTCATAAGAATTATGTGCTGCAAGATTTCCTTTGTATGTTTTGTTATGAGGAAAAGTAAAATAATCAGCCATATAATGCATGACCTCACCGAATCTTCTCCAGTATACTCTGGCATTCTCTTCCTCCGGGTTCTTCTCGACAAGCGCCCTCATCTTATTCTGGAGGTGATCGAATGTTCCGAAAAACTCATGTCTGGTGGTGAGAAACGATGGTTTCAGATCAGGCATGATATTACCCAGGCAAAACGCTTTTCTGTGCTGCTGGAGACTGTACACCTCAGACATCTGGTCAGCCAGGTATCTGCCTAACAGTATATGTGATTTTTTACGCAATTTTTTCCCTCTTCCTTCTTTCCTGATCCAGATCCTGACCGGTCAACAGTAATTTGGTTCCGCCCGGTCCTCTTCTGGGATCCATAAATCATCCGTTTACCGGAACCAACTTTACTATAGCACTGTTTTTTCAAATAATCAAATAAAGATTATGTAAATTTTAATCCAGATCAAAAAGCTGCCGCTGCTTCAGATCAATAGATGCCCAGACGGTACTTGTCTTCGGTTCTCCGTAAAGATAAACCGTGCTGGAAACCAAGCAGCATATATAATTCACTTTTTGTTCCAATCCCTCCATCAAGTCCAACACTGTTGTGCGCAGCTTCAACCAGGGTCTTTGCCCTATCTTCAGTAACTCCTCTGCCACGCATCTTTTTATCATGCCAGATCTTTCGGATCCCATTTACTCCAAGCGCGATCACATCTTTTGGCAATGGTGCTTTTTCAAGCACTGCCAGGCCGCTTATTGCATCAAATCGTGTGTATAATCCCAGATATTCCGGGAAATGTATTGCAAGCCATCTCTGAATCCTGTTTGCAGATATGTTGTGCTGCTTCATGATCCCGTCACGGCTGTATACCAGGTCTCTTATCAGAACTGCAATCTTTTTATTCTCAGTCTTAAGTGTCTCTGCCCAAAGGCTGAAAGAATTGAACCCTTCCAGATCGTTATGAAAAGAAAAAATACGTTTTGTAAGTTCACGTCCTCTGTTATCAAAAGCTCTTGCATAATGTATCTGGCTTCCGATATCAACTCCGACAACCATTGTTGAATCTGTTACTTGCTCAATCTTTTCATTCTGTGTATAATTCATTTGGAACCTCCAGTGCTTGATTGTTTTGTTTACATCCGCCAAGATGCAACTCAATCATACCTTGAGGTTCTTTTTTATTCAATTGGCGCTTTTAATGAATTACAGGAATGCTCCTTATTATATTTTTCAATCTCGTCATCAATAATTGAATCTACATGAGGGAACAGACAACCGGGACCTCCATAGGTAATACATGGAATGAAATGTCCGTGTGGTGCATACTCCTCACATGCTCTTCTGACCTCCTTACGGATCTCTTCTTCTGTGGAATCCACTCGGTCTACGATCGAAGCATCGATTCCGCCCATAAGTGTCATTCTTCCGTTCAGCTGTTTCTGGAGCTTCGGAATATCATTCTGCGGAAGTGTTCCCTGCCAGATGTCAATCCCAAGATCAACCATATCCTCTATGATCGGTTCCATGAAGGAATCTGCGTGATGCATGACGATCACTCCATGGTCTTTCATATATTTATAGGATCTTTCATACTGTGGTTTGATAAATTCTCTCCATGTGTCCGGACTGATGAACAGGGACTGCTTGGAACCCCAGTCATCGTGGGAAAGGATGATATCCGGATGGAGATTATCAACGATCAGCTTTGTAAGCTGGAAACGGTACTCCCCAATGGCATTGCAGAGATCCATCATATCCTCCGGCTCAAGAAGGAAGTTCACCAGCATATCCTCAAATCCCATCAGGAAGTGAAGCCTCTCAAAAACACCTGTAGGCATAAATGCCATGAAAAGGCTTCCTGAATCCTTTATCTCCTGTGCCTTCTGTTTAAATGGTTCCCATAAAGCCGGATCCGAGCACTGACCGACAATATCCGGGATCACCAGCTGCTCTTTCCATTCTGTGATATCATCAATGACCTTATTGTCCTCTGTTACATGTGGCATTGCAGCCAGCTGTTCCTGGGGCCAGAGGATCTCAGTTCCGAAAAGATCCTTCATAGGCTCCATACCACGGTGACGGTTTCCACGCACATAATTATTTGCCGGGTTCGGCGGGTAAAAGGTCGCACCCTCATACTGTCTCAGAAGTCGTTCCGGCCTGCCGTCCTTTTTTATCGTTTCAAGTAAAATCTCCGATGCTTTCAACATAATGCTTCCTCCTTTATTATCCTGTGATCTTTCAAAATACCCGATCACTTATCTTTATGATCTTGCGTCAATCTCAGCCTGATACTGAAGAACCTTTTCCTTTGTGATCTTAAATCCAAACATGAGAAGCAGAAGACCTGCCAGACAGAAAATAGCCGGAACAAGTGCAAAGGAAATCGTCATTCCCTGACGGGCCGTTCCCTCAAGAACAACTCCAGATTTCCAGCCTACCGCCACAAGACAGGCGCTGAGGATCGTTCCTCTTAAGAATACGGCAATCTTCAGCGGAAGATTCTGTAATCCCATGATCCATCCGGATGCATCTTTTCCGCTCTTCCATGTTGCATACACTACAGTGTCCGCATAAAGTGCAGGTGAAGCTGCAAAAGCCATACCATAGAAGAACTGGGCAAGTGTCATAAGAGCGATCACTGTCATTGCATTTCCATAGAAAATATATACAAGGAACAGTGATACTGCCATTCCTGCATAAGCGATGATCATAGTTGTACGGGACGATATTGCTTTTGCAATGTATCTCATGGAAAAAGCTCCGATGATGGCACCGATGGCAACGCAGAGAAGATAAGTGGTCATCAGTCCCGGATTTCCCATTGCATCCCTGAAATAGTAAATAGCAGATGCTGCTGTTACAAATTTCACACACCATTTTGCAAGGTCTGCCAGCATCAGGACCATAAGAGGCGGATTCTGAAACAGGGAAGCAAACATCTCTCTGATCGTGATCTTTGTTTTGTCATTTTTCTTTCCTGCTGTTTCCGTTTCAATCTCTTCATAGCCTTCCGTCATCTTGAAATGGGCGAAATAGGTTACGACCATCAGAATACCCAGGCAGAAAGCTGCTGCTGCAAATTTATTTTTCTCACCGACATATCCGGCAAGAAGTGTTGCAAATGGAAGACCCATATAGGAAAACAACAGACCGCCTATGTTATTCCAGGTTGCCCTGGAGGATGCAAGCGTTGCTTTGTCTTCCGGTGTTTTACCAACAATACTGATCAGGGTTGCATTGGCAACATAGCTGAAATTCCATGCCACATGAGATGCGATGGATGCGGCAATGATCACCACTGCCGAAAGCCATTCATTATCACTGACACGTATGAACATGAATGCGTACAGAAACGGCACCATCCACGGAACCATGATCAGCCAGGAACGATAACGCCCCCATTTCTTTGCTTTTGTGCCATTGATGATTCCTCCGTAAAGCCAGGACAGACATGCATCAACAATGGTAAATACGGAATTGATCACACCAGCTACACCAGCTGCAAAGCCTGCCAGATCCGTCAGAAATGTCATAAAGTAAAATGTCTCGATATTACTCATAAGAACAAATCCGGCATCACCAACACCAAAGAAATATTTCAGGGCATTTGTAAGACCCTTTTTCTGTTTCGGATCTTGTTTCGGTATTTCATTTTTACTCATTTTCTTTCCCCCTTCGCTGTTTTTTGTGGGACCGGCCATTTCCACAACTTCACGTTACCTTTGATGGTTATAGTATAGTTGTTTTTTTCTTGTTCGTAAATCCGCACACTTCTTCATTCTTTCTCCAATGCTTCATACTTTTTGTACAGTTATTATTGTAAATATGCACAAATAATTTTCCATCCGTTTTCTTTTTATTTTCCGTCTAATATGTTATAATTTCCTATAAATACAAGGCTTTTATGAATTGGAGGAAATATTTTGAACAAAAGAGAGCATTTCGTGAATAGCCCGCATACAGGCTTCCATCTTAATCTCCAGATCATTGCTGACGATTTTGCGGAGAAAAAAGAGGATGTTTCCATCCTCTGCCGTGAAGACCCCCTGACGCTGGATGGTCTTCGCATATATCAGGCAGGAGCCCTGCTAAAGCCATGCTACCTTTATCTTGTCTTCGGCAATTCTCTTTCCGAAAGCTTCCTGCGATACCAGAACATCGCATTTGTAGTGGTGGGCTCCGGTGATCTTTCCTGCTTTTCCGAAAGCTGCAGGATCCTTCACATTAAGGGAACCCTTTCTTTTTCTGAGGTCTTCAACCAAATACAGCAGACCTTTGACAGATATTCTGACTGGGACAGTAAACTCCAGCTTGCACTTGGAAGTATCGATCCGCTGAATGAGATGCTGGAAGCCAGTCTGGATATATTTCATAATCCGGTTTTTGCCCACGACACCAACTTTTATATCCTTTCTTCTCCCCGGCACGTAACCGGTATGTCCGAATGGGTCCATGACCAGCGTACAGGTAGACTCATCGCACCTTTAAGCCTGATTCAGGATTTCAAGCTTGATGCCGAATACCAGCGCACACTTATCACCCACGGCGCCAATATTTATTCCGAAGAGCTCCGCGGTTACCGTATCCTCTACATGAATCTCTGGGTCAGCGGCAATTATCAGGGCAGGCTTTGTGTAGATGAGCTCCAGACGGAGATACAGCCCGGACATTTTTCTGCTCTTGAGTATCTTGGCTCCTTTATCGAGCTGTGCATCCGTCGGCACAATCTGTTCCAAATTTCAATGGGAAATGACTCCCGGCAGTTTTTCACGGAGTATCTTTCCGGAAAGCTCACAGAACTACAGGCAGTTACCGATCAGATCCAGTATCTGAACTGGAATCGCCATGACCGGTATCTTGTACTTCGTCTGGAAACCCAGCAGCAGGATGACCGTATGCACTCTTCCATCGCCACACTGGGACACATTGAAGCCCAGATCCCGGAAGGTCTGGCCTTTACCTATCAGCAGGGAATCGTTGTGATCGTTAATCTGTCCTTTAAGCACTCTGTATCTTCCGATGTTATCAGTTCACTTGCGATCATCCTGCGCGAAGGGCTTTTTAAAATGGGAGTAAGCTCTGAATTTCGTGATTTTCTCCTGATCCCTCAGGGATATATTCAGGCTGTTTCCGCCTTGCGCCTGGGCAAAAAAAGTCAGAGCATGGCCTGGTGCTATCATTTTGATGCTTATCTTCTGGAATATATGCTTTCCCAGATCAGCCATCAGATCAGTCCCGAGCTTCTGGTCTCTTCACGGCTGGATGCACTGCAGAATTATGACCGAAAAAACAATACTGAGCTGTATCACACACTCAAGGTCTATCTGGAGCATGAACGCAATTCTCTTCAGACAGCCCGTGAGCTTTTTATACATAGAAGTTCCCTGACCTACCGTCTGGAGCGCATCCAGAAACTCACAAAGGTTGATCTGGATAATCCGAAAGACCGGCTTCTTCTGCAGCTCTGCTTTCTTCTGCAGGAAAAGGACCAGACTGTCACCTGACAACCTGGTCCTTTTTTCTGCTTATATCTGTAAAAACTCCAATCCGAAATAATGTTCCATCCATAGCCTGATGGTTTCTTCCGAATCGCTTATTTTCGTTTCAATGGATCCATCTTCCTTCTGGATTGTAAGAACATCCCCGGTCAGCGCAACACTTCCTTCCGGTCTGCAGATGCTCACCACTCTTTTTCTGGTAATTAATACATCTGGAGATTTTGCACAATAGAAATTCAGCAGTTCAAAATCTGCTTCTACTGTAGGAGTCTGTGAAAATCTGAGTATTGGCAGATATTTTTCTTCTTTCCTTCGTTCAACAAGTATCTCTCCGTTTGTATTTCCCGGCTTCATGTTAACACGGTACCATCCGTTTTTTTCTCTGTGGATACCATCCTTCATAAGAACCGGCTTCTTGGGTCCGGGACCTCCGTATCCTACATCACAGTAATAGCTTCCTTCCTCAAAAATAACAAGGGTTGCCCGGTGCAGGACCGGCGGAAGCTCTTCCCGGTTCCACAATATCCTTACCGCCACAGGGATCACACGGAAATCCAAAGCTTTCAGAAGCTCATAAAACAATTTATTCAGCTCGAAGCAATATCCGCCTCGTTTTCTGACAATGATCTTCTCATAAATATCTTCCGACCTCAGAGAAGGAATCCTTCCCTCGTCAAAAACTTCCAGATTTTCAAAGGGAATACTGCAAAGATGAAGGTCCATTATCTTTTCCAGACATTTTTTATCTGTTCTTAATTCACCCTCATATCCGATCCTGTTCAGATATGCCTCCCGTTCTCTGTCATTCATTTTTTCACTCCTGTTCTATTCAAGAAGATAACAGCTGGTATAGGCGATCGTACAGGGACCATAATAGTATTCCAGACCATTTGCCTGGCATACCTGTGTTACCAGCATTCCATAGGCTTCCATCGAAGAAAATGCCTGTTCGGGGAAACGGCATGGAGCATCCGGATATGTACACGTTTTACATTTTGTACAGCACCCGGCCCCTATGGGGAGCATGCCCGGCCATCTTTCTCTGAGCATTTTTTCAAATTCATAAAAATTCTGTTTATGAACCGCTTCGGTCTCCATCATCGTCTCTCCGTCCAAAGGATCCTCCAGTTTCCCCACTGTCTGGACAATAATGCCTTCCCTGTACTTTTCTATCTTTTTTCTGCATACTTCAAGATCTCCGCATCCGGGAGGACAGCTCCAGCGTTTTGCATACATATGGCAGGTATTATTTTTGCACATTTCCCTTACCTCCGGCATAAGCTGGATCGAATCGCTCTTCAGAAGTGCTACATGAGAAAATCCTGCCTTTTTTCCCATCTCTTCCAGTTCTTTTATATTAAGCATATCCATTCTCCTCGCATTACGGAAAGCATAAGCCATCCACAAAACAGTCCTGGAACTCCGGCGAAGCTGCCAGCTCCACAAAATCCATATTTTTGACAGTCCGATCCATTTCTTTTCTTTCCTCTTCATTCAGGAGTGCGATCCTGGCACCTTCGCCTGCCGCATTTCCCACCGGCTGTATCCTGGGCAGCAGTCCGGCCGGAAACATCCCGATCGCTGCCGCACTTTCCGGATTCATGTAATTGCCGAATGCACCGGCAAGATAGACCCGTTTAATATCCTTTTCTGTGATCTCCAGTCTTTTCATAAGAAGAAAGATTCCCGCTGCGATAGCCGCTTTTGCCAGCTGTACCTCTCCGATATCCTTCTGTGTCAGATAAACGCCCCTGTCATTTCCCGACTTTTCCGGAGGTACCAGCACAAACACTCCCGCCTTTTCCTGGCCGCTTTCCAGATGACCACTTTCATCAATAAAGCCAGCCAGGTACAGCTGTGCCACAAGATCGATCAGACCTGAACCGCATAAGCCTGCCGGAGCCTTATTTCCTATAGTCGTGTATTCCCATTTTCCATCTTTGTATACTACATGATCTACTGCTCCTGCTCCTCCACGCATCCCGCACTCGATCTTTGCACCTTCAAATGCCGGACCGGCAGCTGTTGAACAGCAGGCTAATCTCGTTTTATTTCCAAGGACCATCTCCCCGTTCGTTCCAATATCGATCATAAGGCTGATCTCGTTCTGCTGATCCTGTCTGAGCGCCAAAATGCAGCCACAGGTATCTGCCCCTACATACCCGGCTATATCAGGCAGCATAAGCAGCTGCCCCTTTCTGTGGATATGGAGCCCATATTGCTCTGCATTCAGTGTAAGCCCCTGACTGATCGCCGGATTATACGGTGCATGGACCAGCGATGCCGGAGAAATCCCAAGAAAAAGATGATGCATGCAGGTATTTCCTACCACAGATACCTGACAGATATCTAATGTGCTTCTTCCTGCTTCCTCTGCCAGTTCCTGGAGCATTTCATCAACCGCATTCCGTATGCAGCCGGTCAGCTGCTCTACGCCATGCTCCAGAGCATGATCCGCCCGCATGATCACATCTGCGCCATACTGAGTCTGTGGGTTCATTCTGCTCTTGAGAGCCAGCTGCTTCCCGGTCAATGCATCCATAAGATAGCCGACCACCGTCGTGGTACCTATATCAAAAGCCGCAAAACAGATTTTTTTCTCTTCTCTGCTGATATCCAGGATCTCATTTCCTGCACAGATCACATACCATTCTTCTGCTTCTTTTCTGCAGCCGTAAAGCTTCGATGCAATTTCAGTATCAGGCAGAACAGGTTTTTCCACATCCAGCTGTTCTGTCAGCCGCTCCCATTCAGAGCGGTTGTCTCCTGTCTCCGGTTTCTTAAGAATCACTTTTTTCTGTTTCAGATCAGGCCTGAACGCAACCGGTCTCTGCATTCCTTCTGTAAGGATCTCCTCTTCCTGGCATCCGGACAATGTATCTACTTCAAGGTCACTATGGATTTCCGTCTGACATGCAAGCACCATGTGATCTTCTATTTTAACACGACATTTCCCGCACTTTCCCCGGCCTCCGCAGGGTGCATCAGGAACCAGCTTTGCTTTTCTTTCCGCCTCAAGGATCCTGGTACCCGGTTCCACCAGGATCTCCTTTTCCTCCCTGATAAATTTTATTCGGTACATTTTCATCCCTCCGATGGTCACTGTAAAGCAAAAGCCGCTCTGCCGTCTATGCCATGCACAGACAATACAGAGCGGCCCGTTTTATTTTCCCTTATGCTGCCAAAGCTTTTGCAAGAACTGCTGCGCTTGCTGCATCTTCTGAATATCCATCTGCGCCGATCTCATCTGCAAACTCCTTCGTGATCGGTGCTCCTCCAACCATGATCTTAACATTGCTTCTGAAATCTTCCGCATTAAGTGCTGCAACTGTATCTTTCAGAGCCGGCATTGTAGTTGTGAGCAGCGCTGAAAGTGCAATTACCTTAACATCCGGATTTTCTTTGTAACATTCAATAACCTTCGATGCAGGTACATCAACACCGAGATCAATAACTTCAAAGCCGGCACTTTCGATCATCATCGCAACAAGATTCTTTCCGATATCATGAAGATCTCCTGCTACAGTAGCGATGATAAGTTTTCCCATACTTCCTGTAGCGCCGGATGCAAGATGTGGTTTCAGAACCTCAACACCCTTTTTCATTGCACGGGCTGCTACCAGCATTTCCGGAACAAAGATTTCTCCGTTCTTAAATCTTTCACCTACAACAGCCATTGCATCGATCATGCTGTTAAGAATCTCTGTTGCCTCACAGCCTTCATCAAGAGCTGACTGTACAGCTGCACCTACAAGTTTTGCTTTTCCTTTTTCTACCAATTCTGCTACTTCTGTGATTTTTGACATAATCAAACACCTCCGCTTTTTATCCGCATTCCGCATATGCGTTTTATTTATTTTTTTACAGGTCCGATCAGACCTTCTCTGTATGCTCCGATGTATTCCATACAGTAATCATCCAGACCAAGCAATGCCTCTGTTGCATATACAAGTCCAAGCATATCTCTGTTTGTAGGATCCATGATCGCACTGTCAAGGCCGGCATTCATTGCAAGTACCACAAATCCGAAATTGATAAGCTTACGTACCGGCAGATTGAAGGAAATGTTGCTGATCGCCGCTGTAATGTGGATCATTGGATACTGTTTACGGACACTTGAAATTACTTCCACGTTCATCGCAATACCATCTTCAGATGTACAGAGCATCTCAACCAATGGATCAATATGGATACGATCCGGTGAAATTCCGTACTCTTTCGCTTTTGCCATGATCTTGTCAAATACCTTCAGCCTGTCTTCCGCACTTTTGGGGATACCTGTATCATCGCTTAGAAGTGCGATAACCTGCCACCCTTTATTTTCAGGCTGTGCCATAAGAGGAAAAATCTTATCGATCTTATCCCCTTCACCGGATACAGAGTTAAAAATACCCGGTTTTCTGCAGAATTTGTAAGCTTCTGTAAGAACATCTGCGCTGGGACTGTCTACGGAAATCGGAAGATCTGTCACTTCCTGAATACAGTCGATCATCCATTTCAAGGTTTCTACTTCTTCTGCTTCCGGAACAGATGCGCAACAATCGATATAGCTTGCTCCTGAGTTTGCCTGAGCAAGTGCCCGCTGCTTGATGAATTCTGCATCTCTGTTTGCGATCGCCTCCGCCACAGAGGGGATGGATCCATTGATTTTTTCACCTATGATTATCATACTATTTATCCTCCCGTTAACATATTCTGGCCTGCATCAAGAATTGTTACTGTCCATTCCGTTCTCAGTAACACGCTACGCAGAATATTACCAATGAACAGTAACCAAGAATTCTTATTTCAGTTCCATGTCTTTTATATAATGATTGTATCAAAATAAATGCAAAAGACCAGCCGCATTTCATACCATAAACATTGCATTTATTCCTACATTTTGTAGGAATGTTTTTCAGTGTTAAAGTCCGCTTGAAACAGCCAACCTAAGACCAGCAGAAACAACCAATCTGAGTCCAACAGAAAAAGCCACTCCGAGTCCAATTAGAAAAGCCATTACCATATTAATTCATGTTTTCTTCCTACTACACTATGAGTTGGAAACACTATAATACAGAAACTAAGAAAATCGAGGTTGTAAGAACTCTTGTCGGTGACATGGAGCAATTCGGGGCAATCGTTATGGCGGAAGATACATGGAATGTAATCTTGCAGGTCTCAGAACGTGTGCCATGGAGCAAACAGTCACGCATGAATACATTTGTTGATGATCTTCTTTTGATACTGGAACGCAAAGAAAACGAAACCGGAGATCCTTTTATCAGCAGACCATACAATTATATTATTCACATTGCACTTGATCCTGACGCTCAGAAAGATACTGCTCTTATCAGTGTTCAGAGAAAAAGCACCTATGAGTTTGTATGCAAAGATATCAGCATCCCATTGAAAGAATTATAATCTTCTCTCCTGCTGCCGGGTTCACTCTCTGGCAGCAGGATTTCCAAGGCAATAGAATCTATCAGAAAGGCGGTATCAATTATGAGGAACTACATACTTGCGGAAAACAGACCTTATACAGCTTGTCCCATCTAGAAAAAAGATCTCAGAAAGCTGATGATTGATTTCTGTATACCGGAGCCAACCATTGACCAGATCATTTCTCAGGCTGAACAGGAAGCGAAGCCAACAGAAACAGCTCGACAGGTTTATAACCGTGCATGGCATAAATTCCGTAAACATCTGCTGACAAATTAGTAGTAAAAGTAAGGTAGTATGCAAAAAGTAGTAAAACCATTACCATTTCAGGCTCCAAGGCAGTCTTATTACAGTGTCATTTTAAGGGAGCCTTAAATTTACTACAGGAAGGGAACATCATGAACAGATATTTTGGTTACGCAAGAATCAGCACACCACAGCAAAGCATTGAAAGGCAGATCAGGAATATCCTTGCTGCATATCCACAGTCTGAGATCATCCGAGAAGTTTTTACCGGAACGAAATTTCAGGGACGAAGAGAATTTGAAAAACTCCTGAAAAAGCTCAACGCAGGTGATACCATTATCTTTGATTCGGTTTCCAGAATGTCCCGTGATGCAGAAGAAGGTTTTACCATGTATGAGGATCTTTTCAGCAAAGGAATTAATCTTGTATTCCTGAAGGAACCACACATAAACACAGAGACCTATAAAAGTGCGCTGCAAGGTGGCATCCCAACAACAGGGACCGACATTGACTGTATTCTGGAAGGGATCAATAAATATTTGCTCCTGCTTGCCAAAGAACAGATCCGGCTTGCTTTTGAACAGTCAGAAAAAGAGGTTCAGGATCTCAGGCAACGTACTAAAGAAGGAATGCAGACAGCAAGACTTTCTGGTAAACAGATCGGACAGGCTTCCGGTTCAAAGCTTGTAACGAAGAAATCTATAGCAGCAAAAGAAATCATCCTGAAGCATAACAAAACGTTCGGCGGATCACTCAACGATCTGGAAACCATTACTCAGGCCGGGATTACCAGAAAGACATTCTATAAATATAAGAAGGAACTGCTCTCTGAGATGATAGAGCAAACGAATCAGCGTTGAATGTTTTGCTGCAATCCGTTATAATGAGAACAGGGACATGACTTATTAAGAAGGGAGTGTGAAATATGCCATTACTCAAAGAAAATACTTATACTATAGAAGATATATATGCACTTCCAGAGGGAGAACGTGCCGAACTGATTGACGGACAGATTTATTACATGGCTCCGCCTAGTCGCAAGCATCAACGGATTTCAACAAGGCTCACCAGTATTATTGATCGTTACATTGAAGATCATCAGGGACAGTGCCAAGTTTATGCTGCCCCGTTTGCAGTTTATCTGGATGAATCCACGAACACATATGTTGAACCGGATATCTCTGTTATCTGTGATCCAAACAAGCTGAATGATAAGGGCTGCAATGGTGCTCCTGACTGGATTATAGAGATCGTTTCTCCTGCAAGTAAACGGATGGATTATTATACCAAGCTCTTTAAGTACAGAACGGCAGGTGTAAAAGAATATTGGATTGTTGATCCTGACAAGAGCAGAATTATTGTATACAATTTTGAACAATCAACAATGGACGAGTATTCCTTTACGGATTCTGTTAAGGCTGGAATCTATAATGATCTGCTGATTGATTTTAATGTGTTAAGTTTTTAACATAGTCATGTGCTGACCATGCTCAAAAATTGAAGCTTTTCTGAAGAAGAAAAGTTGGCGTAAACCCTTGCTCTATATAGGGAATCGCCAACTTTTTTATTATATCTCTGATGAAATTTTGAATTGCTACAAGCTGCATATGGGATATTTCTGGATCATACTAATCCGTCCTGATCGTAGAAGGATAATGTGATCCAGTCTGAAAAAGCTTGTATCTGGCAGCAGAAATTACTTACAGTGAGGAATAATACTGTAATCTTCTGCTCAAATGGTAGCTCAAAAAATTGGTTATCGTACTCATATTCTGTGGATGTATACATATGAACACCCGCTCACATGTTAAGAGTTTGTCAATCCCACCGATCCATCACCAACCAGGCACATCTCATTCCGCTCACCTGCCAGATCCAACTCGGCCCCGATTTAACAATATTCATCTTGGATTCTTCTATCTTCCAGTCCTCAGATTTTACTCCAACCATCCAACCCGATCCGTCCTCTCACCACCACAACTCCGTCCCGGCTCCACCGCAGCTCCATCTCACACTTAGTACAGCTATTTCTCCTAGATCTTCCCTGCACTTTCTACAGATCTGACCTTCTTTTCATCCTCTCTGAATCGACCTTACCGGAGCAACAACAGCTGCACGATAACTTAAGCTTAATACAACCTGCTGCCGTTTGCTCTTTCCGGTGATTTTCTGGTCGATTCTGTTCAATTCCAGTGATCGAATTTTACACCACTCAGGAC
>ERZ894223.966-NODE-966-length-23250-cov-37.322483_pt1 | contig 23250 bp, 19 predicted proteins | sample MGYA00380293_ERZ894223 | MGnify/ENA primary metagenome ERZ894223 (study PRJEB32331, sample SAMN06328445) | human gut metagenome | biome: human gut microbiome; feature: stool | host: Homo sapiens | collected 2014-11-05 ...
GTTAAAGATGCTTCCTGTCTGATGACTCAGTCTCCGAGCCGCGTAAGCGAGGAGCAGTTAAAAGAACTGGAACTGGAAGTAAGACCGGAGGAAGTAACTGAATAAGGATGGAGCTTACAATTCAGACGTTTTTGATTGTATGCCCGTTGGTATTCCTTGCAGGATTAGTTGATTCTATCGCAGGCGGGGGTGGTTTGATCTCCCTGCCTGCGTATCTGCTTGCAGGGGTTCCGATGCACAATGCGATAGCAACGAATAAATTATCCTCGGCAACTGGGACAGCGATTTCAACAGCACGTTTATGTAAGAATAAATTTGTAGACTGGGGAGTTGCACTGCCATGTATTTCCATGGCTCTTGTCGGTTCTTTTGCAGGCGCTCATATTGCGCTTCTTTCCAGTGATAAGATATTAAAATGGATGCTGATTCCAGTACTTCCTATTGTTGCGTTTTATGTAATGAAGAAGAAAAATCTGGATGATAACAGCAATGTAGAGATTTCCAGAAAGAAACAGTGGATTTTGTGTGCGGTGTGTTCTCTGGCTGTTGGCTGCTACGATGGCTTTTATGGGCCGGGAACTGGTACGTTTCTGCTTATTTTATATACAGGAGTAGCAAAACTTCCCGTAGCGAAAGCTTCCGGAACTATGAAACTTGCAAATCTTTCTTCTAATATAATGGCATTAGTTGTTTTTTTATTTAGTGGAAAGATTGTCATATATCTTGGACTTGCAGCTTCTGTTTTTTCCATTGCAGGGCATTATGTAGGATCTGGAATGGTAATGAAAAATGGAAATAAAATCGTAAGACCGATTATTCTGATCGTTCTGGTTTTACTGTTTATCAAAATTATAACGGGGATGTAAAAAGAATAAGACAAAGATTAAAAAGACCACCATATCATAGAATGATTCGGGAAAGGAACATTTCTGTGATATGGTGGCCTTTTTAGTTGTTTAACCAAACTGCGAAGCAGTTATTTGGTGTAGAGCCACGTAGCGGAAGCGGATTGCGAATATCCGATTGACTAATCGTTAATTGGAACTGCTTTCAGTAGAAGTATTATCATCTGTCTGCTTATCTGTATCGGCAGAAATATTTTCATCCTCAGAATCAGAAGTCTCGAGAGGAGAATCTGTCAAAGTACCGAAAATAGCATTTCCCAAAGTATTTCCCTCATCCTGAAGTTTCCAGGATACCCCATCATTGATTAGAACAAAATCTACATCATTGACGGTAGTAACGGTATTATCATTGATGCTGTTCAGAAGAATTTCGAAAGATTTCTCGTATCGTTTCTGGGAGCCATCGATAACTGCGTCAGCAGAAGCCAGATATTTATCAAGCTTTTCCTGATAATCAGCCAGGATCGAATCACTGTCAAAGGTTGTAATTTCAGTTGTAACAGTGGCATTGTATCCATTTTCACTGCTGGATTTAATGACATAATTAAAATTTTTATGAATCTGTTCGGCAAGTGCTGAGGCAATGGAATTTTTTGCAGTATCGGATGTATTCATGATATTTACTACACCCAGATAAGATGTCATTTCTTTCAAATCCAGTTTCTGTAGAGTGTCAAGATAGACGGTCAGGGTATCTTCCGGTGAAAGGATATCCGGATTTGCCAGATCAGCTATAAGACCGCCGACAAGGTCATCTTCCAGAGAATTGGTACGCTGGATCTTCCATTTTTCCTTTTTATCATTGCCTGTATTGACAAGCTGTATGTTACAGTCTGTCTCAGCTGTATCATAGTCATTTGTGTTTAAAAGATGATTCAGGATCAGATAATGAGCCTCAAGAGATCTGGAAGAATCTTTGATATTTCCTTTTTGTGCCTGGGCTGACTCTGTGATCTGTGTCCGGAGAAGTTCTGCTTTAAAATCTCTGGCAAGAACTTTGGAATCGATTGTGGTCAGTTTGACAGAAACAGTGGCAGAATGATTGGCTGTGCCGACGATGACATCCGAAATTTTGTAATTAAATTTCCGGAAAAAGAGAGAAAAGGTTTCATTGATTTCATCAGTTAAATCAGTATTCTCTGTGGCATCGGGGAACAGCTCTGTATAGGGTATGTATTTTTGCGTAGTTTCTGAATCGAGATTTTTTAACTGATCCAGTTCATTTCTGACTACACTCTTTACATCTGACTCATTTTTGCGGAAACAGCCGCTGCTTACAGATACAGCAAAAAGAAAAAATAAGACAGAGAAAAGAAGAATCAGGTGTTTGTTTATATTCATACGTGTTCTTTCCTTTCACAGTGCTTTCTGTGCAACTGTTTGACAGTTACTTTTCTGTTTATTTTAACAGATTTTGTACTGACTGTCAAAAAAGTGAAAAAGATGAACGAAATTCATAAAAAAAACGTGAAAAAATTGTGAAAAATGTTGCCATTTGATTACAAAGCTTTTATTTTAAGGCAGAATCTGCTATGATAGGAAAGTGAATAATAATGATATAAAAAAGCAGTATTGTATAATAGATGTTAGCCTGAACAAGGTGACAATATCAAGGAGGCAATTTATGAAGAAACGTATTATTATCGTTTTGGGAATCCTGATCGCAGCAGGTGGTATCGGAACCGGAGTCTGGTATCACTTTAAAGGAAACGGTCAGAGTGGAACCGGTGATTCTATTGTGTATGTGTCAAAAGTAAGTGTGATCACCGGATCTGAAACAACAGCGGTAAATCGGTTTGCCGGTGTGGTAGAACCGCAGAAAACTGTAAACGTAAAAATAGAAAGTGGACGAAAAGTAAAAGAAGTGGAAGTTAAGACCGGAGAAGAGGTAAAGGCCGGACAGCTTCTTTTTGAATATGATCTCAGCAGTATTGAGGATGATCTGAAGCAGGCGCAACTGGATCTGGACAGATTAAAAAATGAACAGATCAGCCTGACAGAACAGATAGCCAGGCTGGAAGCGGAGAAGAAAAAAGCAAAGGCCGAAGATCAGTTGTCCTATACCATTGAAATCGAGACTAACAAAATGAATCTCAAGAAGAATGAATATAGTCAGAAGAGTAAACAGTCTGAAATTGATAAACTTCAGAGCGCAACACAGAATACAGAGGTTCGAAGTGAAATAGATGGTGTGATACAGAAAATTGACACTTCCAAAATGACAAGTGACGACGGTGATTCTGTGGATGACAGCAGTGCAATGGACAGTAGCATGTCGTCAGGTGACGGAAGTTCGGACAGTTCTGCATTTATTACAATTCTCAGTACAGGTGCTTACAGAGTAAAAGGTAAAGTTAATGAACAGAACAGGGATTCTATTGTACCCGGAGAGGCAGTGATCATCCGTTCCAGAGTAGACAGCAGTAAAACATGGAAAGGAACGATGGGATCCGTAGATGTGAATAATGGAACTTCAGATGACAGCAGTAATGATATGTATATGGGTATGGCAAGTACCAGTTCCGATGATCAGACAACGTCTACTTCTTATCCTTTTTATGTGGAATTGGATTCCTCTGAGAATCTGATGCTTGGACAGCATGTGTACATAGAACGTGACATCGGACAGGATGAGAAAAAAGACGGTCTGTGGCTCAGTGATTACTATATTCTGGACACAGATACCAATGAACCGTATGTATGGGCAGCCAGCGATAAGAACAGACTGGAGAAGCGTTATGTAACACTTGGAGAACATGATGATGATCTTGGAGAATATAAGATTGTTGAGGGCCTTACAAAGAAAGATGCGATTGCATTCCCGACAGCGGCTCTGGAAGAAGGCGAAAAAACAGAGATCGGAGATCTGGCTCAGACAATGAGCGGAGGCGCGGACGGGATTACAGATATGGATGCTGATCATGGAAATATGGATGATGAACAGCCAGATTCCGCAGATGGGGAAGCCTATACAGATCCAGATATGGAAGAGGGTTCTGAAGATGACAGTTCGGATGACTCGATTGATCCAAATGAGGAACTTGTACCAATCGATGAGGCACCTGGTATGAGCGCAGGTGAAGACGTGGAGGGGATCGAATGATACTGGAATTAAAGGGTATATATAAAGAATATCAGCAGGGTAAAATGAAAGTTCCGGTATTAAAAGATGTGAATTTCTCCATGGAAGAAGGAGAATACGTGGCAATTATGGGACCATCCGGTTCGGGAAAAACTACTCTGATGAACATTATCGGATGTCTGGACAAGCAGACAGAGGGGACTTTTTTTCTGGATGGAGTGGATATTAAGGCGTGTTCGGAGAATGAAATGTCAGATATCCGGCTGAATAAGATAGGGTTTGTTTTTCAGAGTTTTCATCTTCTCCCTAAGCAGAGTGCTCTGGCAAATGTTGAGATGCCATTAAATTATGCGAGAGTACCTAAGAAGGAGAGAAGAGAACGCGCTCTGAAGGCACTTGACAGAGTGGGCCTGGCGGACAGAGTGGATTTTAAGCCAAATCAGCTTTCAGGAGGTCAGATGCAGAGGGTTGCCATTGCCAGGGCAATCGTCAATAACCCGAAACTTCTTCTTGCAGATGAACCTACAGGTGCTCTTGACAGTAAATCCGGTGCGCAGGTTATGGAACTTTTCCAGAGACTGAATGATGAGGGGGTATCTGTATTGATGATCACCCATGATGCGGATATTGCCGCACATGCGAAAAGGGTGGTTACGATCAAAGATGGTATCCTTCAGGAAAAGAGGTGATCTTCATGGGCAAAGTAAAGAAAATCCTCGCAGGAGTGCTTGTGGTGGTAATCGCAGGAAGCGGAATTACAGCGGGATTGATGCAGCTGAAGAAAAACAGCCAGAAAACAGTGGCGGTTACTCCTGTGAGCGGATTACTGCAGGAATTTTATACACCTTCCACCACGCTTGACGGAACCATTACATCCAGTGCAACACAGACAGTAAACGGTGATAAAGACCTGATCATTGATCAGATTTATGTGACAAAGGGAGATGCCGTAAAAAAAGGGGATCCTCTGGTTTCTTTTGATACTACTCTGGTGGAAATGGAACTGAATATAGCAAAGCTGAAAAAACAGAAACTGGAGCAGGATTTAAATAAAGCAGTGAACAGATTGAACAGCCTTCAGAATGGTGGACCTGTAGAGGAAACAGATGCGGGTACAGACGCCGATAACCTGAATTCAAAAACAGGAAAAACTGATAATGATACAGGCGATGATGATATGACGCCGGATGATACGTTATCATCCACAGCAGATATGTCCGGCAGTTACCTGGCAACAGCCATGTATCCGTTTTTATTATCTGCTTTTACAGATGGAGATGCAGTGGATAATGCGGGCTCAGACAATTCTTCATCCAAGTCAGATTTACCGGGAGATGATGCTTCAACAGATACCGGAAATACAGGCGGTTCATCAGATGGAACATCTGCGGATCATGATATTCCGGTATATACGGATCCTTCAGCAAATGGATTCAGTGACGGAGAGAAGGATGATTTTAATTCCGGGAAAAATGATATGCCGGAATTATCACCAACGCCAACGCCGGCACTGGATGATCATACCACATATTTTGATCCCTATTACCGAAAAGGTGATCCGAATATCACAGATGGTGACGAGCCGTTTTATCAGAAACTGGATGCAGATTCTGTTCCGTTTACAGGAAGTGGCACAGAGGACGATCCATATGTATATCTGTGTAGCAGTGCAAAAGAAAAAGTAACAGTAATGGGTTCATTCTTTAATAAACTTGCAGGATATAGTCCTGATGGAACCAAAGTTGTTAATCAGGGTGGTTACTGGTACCGTCTGGAATTTCATCAGAATGATACAATAGCGGACTATGATGATCTGAAAACCTCCTGCACAGGTTATTATCTGGTAAACGGAAGCTTTCTGGAGAAACCGGTATATGAATTTGCAGAGGTGGAATTTACACTGGCAGATGCAGATAAATATGATGAGAATCCAGATGATGGAGGAGATGATAATCCTGGTGGGAATGATGAACCTACCGGAACCCCTGTTTCCAGGGCAGATGCTATTAAGTATCAGAAGAGTAAGATTGCCAGTCTGAAGCTGGATCTCCAGGAAAGCGATATCAAGATATCACAGCTGGAAAAGAAAGCGAATAAAAAGCTTATCACTGCAAAACTGGATGGTACGGTTACTTATGTGGGGGATTCCGGAAGTGGTGAGACAACTGACGGTAAGGCTCTGATCAAGATAAAAAGCAGTGATGGATTTTATGTGGTAGGTTCTGTGAGTGAACTGATGCTCGATGATTTTAAAGAAGGCACAAAGCTTAATTGTACAAGTTATACCAGCGGATCTTTTGAGGCAGATGTTATGGATGTTTCGGAATATCCTGTAACCGGAAACAGCTTCTATGGAAGCAGTAATCCAAATGTGTCTTATTATGCATTTACAGCAGTGGTAAGTGACAAGACACTTCAGTTGGAAGATCAGGACTGGGTTACTGTCAATTATGAAGCATCTGCTGCAGAGAACATTATGGTCATTCAGAAAGCTTTTGTCAGAAATGACAATAATAAAAACTATGTGTATAAAGATGATAATGGTATCCTGAAGAAACAGGAGATTTCAGTGGGTGCAGCTGTAGACAGCGGTTACAGTGTGATTGTCAAAGGTGGGCTCAGTGAAGATGATCTGATCGCATTTCCTTATGGAAAAGATGTGAAAGAGGGCGCAAAGACAAAAGAAGTTACTCTGGATCAGATGTATGGATATTAATTGAGAAAGGAGACATTTTATGCTTGAAAATATACGCCTGGCTTTTCAGGGAATATGGTCACATATGATGAGATCCTTCCTGACTATGCTGGGTATCATTATTGGTATTGCATCTATCATTGCAATTGTTTCCACCATCAAAGGAACCAGTGAACAGATTAAGGAAGACCTGATAGGTGCAGGTTCCAATACAGTAAAGATTTATCTGTATGATGGAGATAACCAGTATGATGCGGAATATGGAAATTCTTCAAAAACACCGATTTTGACAGATGATGTAAAAGAAGAAGTAAAAGATTTGGATCATGTTGAGAATGCGACCTTTTATTATAACAGTACCAGCGCATCTATTTATAATAACAATAACAGTCTGGAGGGTGGAAGTGTTTACGGGATTGATGTGAACTATCTGGCTACCTGCGGATATATAATTCAGTCAGGACGGGGATTTGTAAAAGATGACTACAAAAATTACAATAAAGTTGCGCTGATCGATGACAATGCGGCACAGAATCTGTTCCCGTCACAGAACCCAGTAGGGCAGACTGTGGAGATCAATCAGGAACCATATACGATTGTGGGAGTGATCCGGCAGGATGAGAATTATCAGCCGACGATCAACAGTATTGACGAATACTACACTTATTATCAGTCGATTGTAGGAAGTGTAATGATTCCGGACAGCTGCTGGCCGATTTCCTTTAAATTTGATGTTCCTCAGAATGTAATTGTGAAAGCAGACAGCACAGATACCATGAGTTCGGTGGGAAATGCAGCAGCAGATGTGCTGAATAATTTAATTGCAGCCTTAAATACAGACGGAAATACAACCATGAAATACAAAGCCGATAATATTATGGAGCAGGTCAAGAATATGCAGAAACTCAGTGAGAGTACGAATAATCAGCTGATTTGGATTGCAAGTATTTCTCTTCTTGTAGGTGGTATTGGTGTCATGAATATCATGTTGGTTTCTGTTACAGAGCGTACCAAAGAGATTGGATTGAAAAAGGCTATCGGGGCACGTAAGAAGACTATTCTGGGACAGTTTCTGACAGAGGCTTCTGTACTTACCAGTATTGGCGGTATTATCGGAGTAATAACAGGAATCGGGCTGTCGAAAGTGGTGGGAAAGGTTACCGGTTCGCCTACTTCGATCAGTGTGCCGTCAATTGTGATCGCAGTATTGTTTTCTACAGTGATAGGTGTGGTATTTGGACTGCTTCCTTCTGTGAAAGCAGCAAATTTAAATCCTATTGATGCGTTGAGAAGTGAATAAACACTGCACAGATAAAACAGACTTGATGTACAATACCTTTGTATATTGAGTCTGTTTTTCTGTAACATTTTTAGTTACTGTTTACTGGTAATATCCTGCAAAGCGTGTTATTGAAAACGAAGTGAACAATAACCATTTTTCTGTGGATTTTAAACAGAAAAACAATCAAATTTGTATAGATGTCAAGAAATGTGCTAAAATTTGTACAAAAAATAAAAAAATATGGAAGTGCAAAGACAGGTTGTGCTATAATGAAATATCTCAAAAAGAATTATTTATACAGGAGGAAGTTCGCGGATGGTATCATTTACCTATATCATCAAAGATAAATTTGGAATACATGCAAGGCCCGGACTGCTTCTTGTGCAGGAAGCTGGAAAGCTTACGAGCAATATCGCTATTTTTAAAGGAACAGACAGTGGTGATGCGAAGCGGATGTTCTGTGTTATGAATCTTGCAGTAAAACAGGGAGATCAGATAACAGTACATGTGGAAGGCGAGAATGAAGAGGCAGATGCCGAAGTAATGAGAGAGTTTTTGAAAAATAATCTGTAACTGTGAAGATGTCAGACAGTTATGCCATAATCTTTAATAAGGAGAATTGGAGTAATGAGAGTATTAGAAGGTAAGTCCGTATTTTCAGGAATCGCAATTGGAAAGATTTCTATTTTGCAGAAAGCAGACACAAGTGTAAAGCGTACGAAGGTAGAAAATCCGGAGGCAGAGATTACACGTGTGCAGGAAGCAAAAGAGAAAGCAGTTGAACAGCTTCAGAAACTGTATGATAAGGCACTCCGGGAAGTAGGAGAATCAGGTGCTGCTATTTTTGAAGTGCATCAGATGATGCTGGATGATGAGGACTATCTGGATTCTATTGATAACATTATCCGTATGGAGAATGTAAATGCAGAGTATGCAGTAGCAACAACAGGTGATAATTTTGCAGACATGTTTGCGCAGATGGATGATGACTACATGAAAGCAAGAGCGGCAGATGTAAAGGATATTTCAGATCGTCTGGTACGTGTATTATCAGGACACGATGAGGGAGATATGGATGCTGCAGAACCATCTATTATCGTTGCTGAGGATCTGGCTCCAAGTGAAACTGTACAGATGGACAAGAGCAAAGTTCTTGCATTTGTTACAAGGAAAGGTTCTTCCAATTCCCATACAGCAATCCTTGCAAGAACTATGAATATCCCGGCGCTGATCAATATTGAATATGATGACAGCATGGATGGGAAAATGGCAGTTGTAGACGGCAAGACCGGTTCTCTTATTGTGGAACCAGATGCAGATACCCTGAAGAAATATCAGGATCAGAAAGACGAGGAGCTGCGCCAGAGAGCAATGCTCAAAGAATTAAAAGGCAAAACTACAGAGACAAAGAGTGGACATAAGATTCATCTGTACGCAAACATCGGAAGCACAGGCGATGTAGCCAGTGTACTGGCTAATGATGCAGAAGGTATTGGTCTTTTCAGAAGTGAATTCATTTATCTGGAAAAAGATAATTATCCGACAGAGGAAGAGCAGTTCCAGATTTATAAAGCAGTAGCACAGAATATGGCAGGAAAGAAAGTAATCATCCGTACACTGGATATCGGCGCAGACAAGCAGATTGATTACTTTGATATGGCACACGAGGAGAATCCGGCAATGGGTTATCGTGCAATCCGTATCTGTCTGGACAGACCAGAAGTATTTAAGACACAGCTTCGTGCACTGTTCAGAGCAAGTATGTTCGGAAATATCTCCATTATGTATCCGATGATCATCTCTGTAACAGAAGTAAAACAGATCAAGGCTATTGTTGCAGAGGTTAAGAAAGAGCTGACAGAGCAGGGCATTCCGTTTAAAGATGACGTAGAGCAGGGTGTAATGATCGAGACACCGGCTGCAGTTATGATCAGTGATCTTCTTGCAAAAGAAGTTGATTTCTTCAGCATCGGAACTAACGATTTAACACAGTATACACTGGCAATCGACCGTCAGAATGCAAAACTGGATAATATTTATGATTCTCATCATGAAGCTGTACTTCGTATGATCCAGATGGTCATTGATAATGCACATAAAGAGGGAATCTGGGCAGGAATCTGCGGAGAGCTCGGAGCAGATACTACACTGACAGAACGCTTCATCCAGATGGGGATTGATGAATTATCTGTATCACCTACATTTGTGCTGCCAGTACGTAAGATCGTAAGGGAACTGGACTGATTCTGGCGTAAATATTATAAAAGAATAGAAGCAGGCAGTCAGAATTCCGCATGGAGCAATCTATGCGGAATTTTTTTGCAATAAATTATCGGTTCCTGATTGTGATACATAAAAAAATATGATAAACTGAACATAGTCTGTAATTTTATGAAAAGATAATTGATACATAAAAATCTGAAGTGGATCAGAAGCAAAGGAGATATGAATATGGGAAAAATTGCCATTGTCACAGACAGTAACAGCGGCATAACACAGGACCAGGCAAGAGAACTTGGAATCAGCGTAATTCCAATGCCTTTTTATATTAATGAGAAGCTTTATCTTGAAGGAATCACTCTTTCACAGGAAGAGTTTTATGAGAGACTTAAGAATGATGAGGCTATTTCTACTTCACAGCCGGGGCCGGCAGATGTATGCGGACTCTGGAATACATTACTGGAAAAGTATGATGAAGTAGTGCACATTCCAATGTCAAGCGGACTGAGTGCATCCTGCGATACAGCAATGGGACTGGCTCAGGAATATGACGGAAGAGTACATGTAGTAGACAATCAGAGAATTTCTGTCACACAGAGACAATCTGTACTGGATGCTCTCACATTAAGAGATGCGGGCAGAAATGCGACACAGATCAAACAGGTTCTGGAAGAGCAGAAGCTGGATTCCAGTATCTATATCACTCTGGAAACTTTGAAATACCTTAAGAAAGGCGGAAGGATTACTCCTGCTGCTGCAGCAATCGGAACAGTTCTAAACCTGAAACCTGTGCTTCAGATTCAGGGTGAGAAGCTGGATGCATATTCCAAAACAAGAGGCAAGAAGCAGGCAAAACGTGTCATGCTCAAGGCTATGCAGAATGACTGGGAGAACCGCTTTGCAGAATATGTAAAACGTGGCGAAATGTGTCTGCAGTCTGCTTATACAGGAAATCAGGAGGAAGCAGAGGAATTTAAGAAAGAAATTGCCGAAGTATTCCCCGGAATTGAGATTGTGCAGAATCCGTTATCATTAAGTGTTGCATGCCACATCGGACATGGCGCTATTGCAGTTGCATGTTCAAGAAAAGTGGTAGTAGAATAAAACAATTTGAGGAGTTAGGAAAGAATGAAGAAACTTATGGAACAGATGGCGGAAGAACTTTCCGCAGCATTTGAAAAAGCCGGATACGACCCATCTTACGGAAAAGTAACCGTGTCCAACAGACCGGATCTTTGCGAATTTCAGTGCAACGGTGCCATGGCAGGGGCCAAAGCATACAAGAAGGCACCGTTTATGATTGCTGATGATGTAGTAGCATACTTAAAAGACAGCCAGGTTTTCTCCATGACAGAAGTCGTAAAACCGGGATTTATCAATTTAAAAGTAAAAGGTGAATTCCTTGCAGATTATTTAAAGGAAATGGCAGCAGACGAGAAACTTTCCGTATCTGCAGCAAAAGAGCCGAAGACGATCATCATCGACTACGGTGGACCAAACGTTGCAAAACCTCTTCATGTAGGACACCTTCGTTCTGCAATCATCGGAGAAAGTATTAAGAGAATCGGTCGCTTTGTAGGACATAAAGTGATCGGTGATGTTCATCTGGGAGACTGGGGTCTTCAGATGGGGCTGATCATTACGGAACTGAAACACAGAAAACCGGAGCTGGTTTATTTTGAAGATTCTTACACAGGAGAGTATCCGGAGGAAGCACCATTTACGATCAGCGAGCTGGAAGAGATCTATCCATGTGCAAGCGGCAAGTCCAAAGAGGATGAAGCGTACAGAAACGAAGCTCTGGAAGCAACTCATCTTCTTCAGCAGGGCAAACCGGGATACATGGCTCTCTGGAACCATATTATGAACGTATCCGTTACAGACCTGAAGCGCAACTATGACAAATTAAATGTGTCTTTTGATCTCTGGAAAAAGGAATCCGATGCACAGCCATATATTCCTGGAATGGTTGAGGAGATGAAAGAAAAAGGATTCGCTTATGTAGACCAGGGTGCACTTGTAGTAGATGTAAAAGAAGAGAACGACACAAAAGAGATTCCTCCATGTATGCTTCTGAAATCAGACGGAGCTTCTCTTTATACAACTACAGACCTTGCAACAATTGTAGAGCGAATGAAATTATTTAACCCGGATGAGATCTTGTATGTGGTAGACAAACGTCAGGAACTTCACTTTATCCAGGTATTCCGCTGTGCAAGAAAGACCGGGCTTGTAAAAGATGATACAAAGCTTTCTTTCCTTGGATTCGGAACCATGAACGGAAAAGACGGAAAACCGTTCAAGACAAGAGAGGGCGGCGTTATGCGTCTGGAAACTCTCATTAAAGACATCAACGAAGAGATGTTTACCAAGATTGTTGAGAATCGCAGCGTGAAAGATAAAGATGCGAAAGAAACTGCAGAGATCGTAGGGCTTTCCGCGATCAAATACGGTGACCTTTCCAATCAGGCTACCAAGGATTACATTTTTGATATTGACAGATTTACATCATTTGAAGGTAATACAGGTCCGTATATCCTTTATACGATCGTTCGTATCAAATCTATTCTGAACCGTTTTGCAGAAGAGGGCGGCAACCTTGAAGCAGGTGCAATCCTTGATCCAGTAAACGACAGCCAGAAGAACCTGATGCTTCAGCTGACAGGTTTCGGTGCAACCGTAGAGAACGCCTTTGAAGAAAAAGCACCGCATAAGATCTGTGCATATATTTACGAAGTATCCAATGCATTCAACAGCTTCTATCATGAGACAAAGATCCTCAGCGAAGAGAACGAAGCACAGAAAGCTTCCTTCATCCAGTTGCTGAAACTCACTAAGAAAGTTCTGGAGACATGCATCGATCTTCTTGGATTCTCTGCACCGGACAGAATGTAAAAATAAAATTCAGTAATAAATCATCTTGTTGCTATAAGCCCTGTTTACATATATTGTAAATGGGGCTTTTCAAAAGGAACTAAATGTGCTATTCTGTATTTATCTAATCTATGCGTGATGAAATTCTTTCATCATATTTTCCATTTTTATTTTAACAATTGAACAGGAGGTGAACCAGTGAATTTATCTGGAACTGTATTAAAAGGGCGTTACTGTATTCTGGATCCTGTTGGAAAAGGCGGCGGAGGGAAAGTTTACCTTGCCAGAGACCTGGAACTGGGCGTTTTGTGGGCGATAAAAGAAATACCGGTATCCGACAAAAGTGAAGCCCGTATGCTTTTGAAACTTTCGCATCCGTCTTTGCCAAAGATGATAGATTATATAGAAGATAACCGAAAATGTTACCTTGTTATGGAATATGTCAGGGGAAAATCTCTGGGTGAGTATTTAAGAGGCGGAAAACATTTTTCCATAAATGAAATCGTTAAATATGGAATGGAGATATCAGATGTATTCTCCTATTTTCATGGTCGGAAACCACCGGTTTATTATGGAGATCTGAAGCCTGACAATCTGATGCTGGGTGAGAATGGAAGATTATATCTGATCGATCTGGGCGGTGCTGTAAACGGATATAAATATCACCATAAAGTATGTACAGGCACTGCCGGTTTTGCTGCGCCGGAACAATATGAGGGAAAGATAAATGCAGCAACAGATATTTATACATTTGGAAAAACATTATCTGCCTTATGTGGAAAAACAGATTGTCTGTTATTCATTCGGAACATGTCATTATTCTGGCTTATTTTCAGATGCTGCATGAAGAAACCGGAAATGCGTTATCAAAATATGAAGACTGTACAGAAAAAACTAAGCAGAATCCAGAAGAGACAAAATCAGAGTAAAATTAAAAACATGTTGGTTTTGGCAGGGAGCAGTATTGCTTTTGCAGTAATAACTGTTTTTCTTCTGTTTAGTTCTGATCTGGTATCCGGCTCCAAAACATTTGATTTTTATGAAGAGCTAACTGATATTACAGACCTTTATTATCAGGAAGAATTTCAAAACGGCAGTAAAGCGGACAGGGAAAAAATTTGTGAACAGGCAGATACCGGACTGCGGAAATTACAAAAACAATGCACTGAAAAAGAGGAGTCCAGAAAGATATTACAGATTCTGGCAGTAAACAGTGAGTACCAGGAAAATTATGAAAATGCAGGATTCTACTATGAGCAAATGCTTCTTTATGATGAAACTTACAGAGCCGGATACGGTGAATATGGAATGTTCCTGTTCCGTACCGGGCAAAAGGAAGCCGGTCAGGCACTATGGACAGAATATAAGTCGAAAGAAACAATGTTAGACGATACAGTCAGCAGAAATCTGAGATTGTGGGAAAAGGAGATGACTAAAAGTGAAGAAAAATCATAACGGACTCTGGATTGTGACATCTGTATGTTTATGCCTGTGCCTGACTTCGACTATCTCTGCCATGCAGATGGGAGGTTTTGATATTGATGTAGGAAATGGAGAAAGCAGTAGCTGGCAATGGCAGGAACAGCAGTGGAATCAGAGCAGTTGGGAGAATACGTGGGAAAATAACCGGCAGACTGGAGACAACACATCAGAAACTCCTGTACAGAACGATCAGGCCCAGGACAATGGACATCAGTATGATTCTGATATAGGAAACGGAACACAGGATAATATACAGCAATGGGATGGTGTACAGCAGAATAACACTGACTGGAATAACAGCAGTCAATGGAACAATAATTCTCAGTGGGATAATAATTCTCAGAATAATAATGTCCAGAATAATAACGTTCAGAGTAATAATGCCCGGAATAATAATTCTGCATGGAACGCTCAACCTCAGACAGATAACAATATGCAGATAACATCCCGGACGGATAATGAATCCGCTGTTAAGATATCAGAAAAACCCACCCCAACATCAATACCTGTACCAACACCTAAACCTGCGAAAAATCCGAAGCCGACAAAAACACCCAAATCAACTCAGCCCCCAACTCCTAAGCCGTCAAAAAAGAAAAATAAGAAGAAACAAAATAAAGCAAAGAAAACAGAAAAAGAAAACAAGAATACAGGTAATTCCAAAGTGTTTCAGAATAAAGAAAACCAAGGGGATACTGTTGAATACACGCATGTAAAAGATGAAGCTGTTAAGTTTCATTGCACACAAAATACAGATAGTTTCCATACCCCGCGAATTCAGATAATATCCCGGGGCTCTGTTCAGATTCTTTCTTTTCGGCTTAACAAAACAGAATGTCCCTGGCATTGGGAAGGAGACTGGATCATACCAGATACGGAAGATGAAAATGTAAAAGAAATAGAATTGTTGGTTATCTCTCAAGGCGGAAAGCTGATAAAAATGAATCCCCGGATTTTTTCCTCATAGACGCTTCAGGAAAACAATGCTATAATTTATCATATTATATCAATTTTTCTGAGACAGGAGGAACCTATGTACAAAGTAATTTTGTTTGATTTAGATGGAACATTAACAGAATCCGGAGAGGGTATCACGAAATCTGTTCAGTATGCACTGGAGAGAATTGGAAAGCCTGAACCGGACCTTGAGAAACTGAAGGTTTTCATAGGACCGCCGCTTATGGAGATGTTTATGCAATATGCACAGATTGATGAAGCAACCGCAAAACAGGCGGTGGAAATTTACAGAGAACGCTATTCTGTGACAGGAATCTTTGAAAATGCCGTATATCCGGGAATTGAGAACATGCTGGCACAGTTGGAGAAGAAAGGATATATTCTCGCAGTAGCATCCTCTAAACCGGAAGTATATGTGAGACAGATCCTGGATCATTTTGGACTTACCCGGTACTTCACAGAAATCGGCGGAAGCGAATTGAATGGTCGAAGAACAAACAAGACAGAAGTGATCGAAGATGTTCTGAAACGTCTGAATATGGACAAACACAGAGATCAGGTTATTATGGTTGGAGATAAAGAACATGATGTATACGGAGCACGCAAAGCTGGCCTGGAATGCATTGCAGTTTCTTTCGGATATGGAACTGAAGAAGAGCTTAAACAGGCAGAACCTCTGAAAATCGTTGATTCTGCAGAAGGAATCGTAGATTTTTTCGCCTGAGCCCTCTGCGAAAACAAAATATTGTTTCTAAAATCTGGAGGGCAGGATATCCGGCAGGAATCCATTTTGTGATTTCGCAGATCGTTGCAGGGACTGCGTTGGCAGTATTTGCAAGAACAGCAGAAAATTCGGCAGAGACATACTATAATTACACGATTTTTCTCACAGGCTTAACAGGAATCCTGGCTATGATCCCGGCATTGTATTTTTATCGAAGAGATAAAGTCAGAAGAATTGCCAGCGGCCTGATCCCGGCGCAGAAAAAAGTACCGCTTTCTATATCGGAAACAGTTCTTTTACTTCTGGCCGGAGCCGGATTTGCACAATATGGAAACTTCCTGATGGCAATACTTCAGTCATTTATCAACAGCAGCACCTATCAGGCGAGCATGACCAGAATTACAGAAGGAAAATCACTTCTTATGATGATTTTCTGGATGGGAATTATTGCACCTGCGGCGGAGGAAATGATCTTCCGCTGGTTAATCTATCTGCGTCTGCGTGACTGGATGAAGCTGCCGGTGGCAGCGGTGATTTCCGGGCTGATATTTGGTATCTATCACGGAAATATCGTACAGGGAATTTACGCAAGTATCCTCGGAACTGCATTTGCATGGATACTGGAAATGAGTGGAAATATTTACAGCAGTATGCTGCTCCATATGGGAGCAAACATCTGGTCACTGCTTATCTCAGAATATGCACTGGATTTGTATTCCATGAAATATGGGGTACAGATTCTCATATTGATCTATCTGATTCTGTTGATCAGTGTGGTATATTGCCTTACCCATTTCGAAAAGATGTGCAGTATAAGAAAAAAGAAAAGAATGATATAAAAATAGAGACAAGATAAAGACATCTGCAATTGTGGAATGACAGTACACATGCAGGTGTCTTTGTTATTAGAAAAAAGATTATGTTAAGGCAAAAAGAAAATAATCAATATACGGAAATTTAGATGTACTGGAAAGAGTAAAACCTAACAGTTTGATTAGGATTCGGAAATAATCTTTTACTGAATTAAACAGAGAATATCTGTTTGACAAATAAGTATTTAGCTATTAAGTACTTGACAGATACAACAGTATTCTGTATTATGAATGTATCAATACAACTAATACACTAAATACACGCATAAAATAAAACAACACATCATGAAACACGTAACAGAAAGGAGGAATCACCAGTGATTGTTTTGGATTATCAGGACAGGCGTCCAATCTATGAACAGGTTACAGATAAATTTCAGATCCTAATCCTGAACGGTGTCCTGCTGCCGGGATCGCAGATGCCGTCAGTAAGGCAGCTTGCCACAGAACTGTCCGTCAATCCCAACACGATCCAGCGTGCATATATGGAGCTGGAGAAACTGGGACTGATCTATCCTGTAAAAGGCAGAGGAAATTTCGTAGCAGACAGCTCTCAGGTACAGAAGATAAACAGAGAGAGCTACCGAAAAGAATTCACAGCACTGATACAGAAAGGCAGAAACACAGGATTCAACAGAGAGGAACTGGAGAAAATGCTTGCGGAAATCTTTGAAAAGGAGGACGAATCATGATAGAGATCAGAAACTGCAGTAAAGCTTTCGGAGAGATCCATGCCATTGACCATGTATTAATGGAAATCGGTGAACGCCAGATTTTCGGACTGGTAGGGACCAACGGTGCAGGAAAGAGCACGCTGCTTCGAATGGCTGCCGGAGTGATAAAGCCGGACGAAGGAGAAATCCTGGTGGATCAGGAACCGGTCTATGAGAATGAAAAGATAAAACAGCAGATATTTTACATTTCAGACGGTGGATATTTTCCACAGGGATATACGGCAGCAGATCTGAAAGATTTCTACAGAGAATATTATCCGGACTTTATGACTGACCGTTACAGTAAATTAATGGACCAGTTTCATCTGGATGAGAAACGCAGGATCAGTTCCTACAGCAAGGGAATGAAGAAACAGCTTCTGGTCATTATGGGAATCAGTGCAGGGACAAAATATCTGTTATGCGATGAAACGTTCGATGGACTTGATCCGGTCATGCGTCAGGCAGTAAAGAGTCTGTTTGTGTCTGAAATCATGAATCGGGATTTTACCCCGGTGATCGCATCTCATAATATGAGAGAACTGGAGGACGTGTGTGACCATGTAGGACTCCTGCACAAAGGAGGAATTCTTTTATCCAGAGAACTGGAAGACATGAAATTCCATATCCATAAGATCCAGTGTGTACTGCCGGATCAGACAAAAGAAGAAGCACTTTTGAAAGAATTGGACGTTTTAAAGAAAGAACATCAGGGATCACTTCTGATACTTACTGCAAGAGGGACCAGAGAAGAAATACTTCAGAAAGTACAGACACAGAATCCAATATTCTGCGAAGTGATTCCATTGACACTGGAGGAGATATTTATCAGCGAAACGGAGGTGGCAGGCTATGAAGTCAAAAACATTTTCTGGTAGATCATTAAGAAGCAGCTTAAAAGGCAGTACCTGGATTCTGGTGCTGTTGTTACTGGGGTTTATGGTTGCATTTCCGGTAGCAGAACTGATGCTGATTGGAAATCAGACGGATGAAATCCACAGGATGACTTTTGTCATGATCTGTTCCTATCTGATAGTTCCAGGCTTTTTGGTTACAATGCTTGCGGCCGTTGTAAATGCCCTGAATGAATTCTGGTATCTTTTTTCCAGAGATAAGATTGATTTTTATCACAGTCTTCCGGTAACAAGAAGCAGGTTCTTTTGGGAAAAAGCAATCAGAGGTCTGTTGCTGTATCTGGTTCCATATGTGATCATGGAACTGATCACAATGGCGATCGCAGTCAGCAAAGGACATGGTAGTCATCTGATCACGGCAGCGGGGAAAATGTTTCTGGAACATTTGCTTATGTATCTGCTGCTGTATTTCGGAGCAGTGTTGGCACTGGCAATTGCGGGAAATATTCTGGCAGGTATTCTGTCATTATGCTGTGTTTACCTTTACGGACCGGTACTGGGCATTCTTTTATGGGTGCTGGAAATGATGTATTTCAGAACGAATATGGGACTTAAAGAGGGAATGGCAGAAAAGATATCTGTTTTTCTTTCACCTGTATCTATTTCCGTGGCATTGCGGACTTATTCAGGACAAAAGAATTTCTGGATCATTATAGTGGGCGGGATACTGCTTCTGATTGTTCTGGCAGTATGTGCATATCTGGCATATACAAAGCGTCCAGCTGAGAAAACAGGAAAATCTTTTGTTTACGGATTTCTGGAACCAATCCTTTTGTTTATGGTCGTAATCCCTGCTGCTCTGGCAATTGGAACGATGTTTGCGCTGATCGGACCGGAAGAGAACAGGACTGGCTGGTGGATATTCGGACTTGTGCTGGGGACAGTTGTATTTTATGGAATTTTGCAGGTTATTTTTGCAATGGATTTCCGTAAAATGGCAGCACATAAGCTGCAGCTTCTGCTTTTGGGAATATGTGTAGCTGTCAGTGCCTGGATATTACACACAGATGCCATCGGATATGATACAAGAATTCCGACAATGGCAAAAACTGAGGGAATCAGTCTGAATCTGGAGTGGATAGGAACTGAGAGTGTGAATGAACCGCAGATGGAAGTGAGTTCTGGTTCATATAAACTGGACAGACTTTTTTATTTTATGGGCGGAAATTATGGCAGATGGACAGATGCAGGAATGTCAGATAAAATCTATGAAGTGTTAAAAGAAATTGCGTCTTATCAGAACAGTAAGGAGTGCAGCGGAACAGAAATAGGAGTTCAGTTTAAAAAGAAGAGCGGTTTCGATATTACCAGACAATATATAGTGACAGCGGAGCAGCTTGGCAGACTGCTGGAAGCATGTTATGAGCAGGGAACATTAAAAGATAATAAATATGATATTCTGGAAAAGTACAGACAGAAAGTGTCTTTTATAACAGTAGATCCTTTAAATGAATTAGATGATCAGTACTCTGTAACATTGGAAAAATCTGACAGTCAGAAGCTGCTGGATCTGCTGAAACAGGATATAGCAGAAGCCTCACCGCAGGAACTTGTAGGAATCCCGTGTGGACAGATGGAGCTTTACGCTACTTCCTATGCAGATATGGATGAGCATATTGCACCGGAATCCTATGCAGAAGTAGGAAGATATATTTTCCCGACATTTAAGCGGACACTTGTTTTCCTGAAAGAAAAAGGTTATGCTTTTGTTATGGAAAAAGAAAATCTGAAACAGTATGATTATTCAGTGACATATAATGCAGAAGAAATGGATGTCACAGATCCTGAACAGAAAGAAGAATTAGCCCAGAGCCTGATCCGTGAATTGGAGTGTCCGGCATGGCTGGAAACGGAGGCGGGTGTGAGTGTGAAAGTGGCTCTGAACATTACAGAGTCTGCCGGAGAATCGCTAAACGGAATAGAGTTTGCTGTACTGAAAGCGAAAGAGCCGGAATTTATAAAGAAAATAGTAGAAACTGGCGAGGAAGAAGAATGAAGAAAGCAGTTCGTCTGGACAAGTTCCTGGCAGATGCAGGAGCAGGAACCAGAAGTGAAGTAAAAAAATTTATTCAAAAAGGAAAAGTCCAGGTCAACGGTGTGCCTGCAAAGAAATCGGAGATCAAGGTCAGTGAAGAGGATGAAGTAGTTCTGGACGGAAACAGAATTTCCCAGGCACCGGAATTTGTCTATTATCTTCTGCACAAACCGGCAGGGTATGTTAGTGCCACAGAAGATAAGCGGGACAAAACAGTGATGGAACTTGTAGCATCAGACAGAAAAGGCCTGTTTCCGGTGGGAAGACTGGACAAAGATACGGAAGGACTGCTTCTGATCACAGACGACGGAGCACTGGCGCATGAATTGCTTTCTCCAAAGAAACATGTGGACAAGACCTATTATGCGGTTACAGACGGATGTATGACCAAAGAGGATGTGCAGCGCTTCGCAGATGGTCTGGAAATCGGAGAAAAAAATCCCACAATGCCGGCAAAACTGGAGATCCTCAGTACAAGAAAAGTTGAAGAGACAGAACTGGAACAGTACCCGTCAGGATGGTCATCAGAAATTCAGCTTACGATCAAAGAGGGGAAATTCCATCAGGTCAAGCGAATGACAGAAGCAGTAGGAAAGAAAGTCGTCTATCTGAAACGAATTTCCATGGGAGTATTGACATTGCCGGATGATCTCAAAAAAGGCGAATGCCGACAGTTGACTGCAGAAGAAGAAAAGAGATTAAAAGAAAGTGTTGTCACAAAATAAGTAAAATTGTAAGAATACATGGTTGATTGTCCGCTGATATAATGGACATTATAACATGTGTCGGTAAAGTGCAGGAAACTGAGTTTGTCAGAAGCAGATCAGAACCTGGAAGAAACTGTAAAAATAATAAAAAATTTGCAAAAAACCCTCTTTACATGGAGGGTTTTTGTATGCTATACTACAGAAGTTGCGAGTCATGCGCATCTATTGCGCATACAAAAATATACACGTTCGGAGATTCCCGCGGATGGTGCCCTGCGGTGTGAGGCTGGGTCCCCAGGAAAAAGAACCGGGCGGAAGAAATTAACCAAAAAGGAGAACAAACATGAGCGTTATTTCAATGAAACAGCTTTTAGAAGCAGGCGTACATTTCGGACATCAGACAAGAAGATGGAACCCTAAAATGGCTCCATACATCTACACAGAGAGAAACGGTATCTACATCATCGACTTACAGCAGTCTGTAGGTATGGTTGACGATGCTTACAATGCAATCGCTGATATCGTAGCAGACGGTGGAAGCATCTTATTCGTAGGAACAAAGAAACAGGCTCAGGATGCTATCAAAACAGAAGCAGAGCGTTGCGGACAGTTCTATGTAAACGAGAGATGGTTAGGTGGTATGCTTACAAACTTCAAAACTATCCAGAGCCGTATTGCAAGACTGAAAGAAATCGAAGCTATGGAAGCTGATGGAACATTTGACGTTCTTCCTAAGAAAGAAGTTATTGAGCTGAAAAAAGAACTTGCAAAATTACAGAAAAACATCGGCGGTATCAAAGAAATGAAGAGACTTCCGGATGCAATCTTCATCGTAGATCCTAAGAAAGAAAGAATCTGCGTACAGGAAGCTCATACATTAGGAATCCCGCTTATCGGTATCTGCGATACAAACTGCGATCCGGAAGAACTGGATTATGTAATTCCGGGTAACGATGATGCAATCCGTGCAGTAAAATTAATCGTTTCCAAAATGGCAGACGCTGTTATCGAAGCAAAACAGGGTACTGCAGATGTAGACAGTGAAATCGAAGCTGAATCTGAAGAGTTCGCAGCTACAGAAGAATAATTTTTTGAACCAGTACAGGAAAGCCGACAGGCTTTCCTGTCATTGAAAAGGAAAAGCCCCTCCGGGCGATTTACGAATATTATTCAGGAGGAAAATGAAATGGCTATCACAGCAGCACAGGTAAAAGAATTAAGAGAAATGACTGGCGCCGGAATGATGGATTGTAAGAAAGCTCTTACAGCTACAGAAGGTGATATGGATAAAGCAGTAGAATTCCTTCGCGAAAAAGGTCTTGCTACAGCACAGAAGAAAGCAAGCCGTGTAGCAGCAGAAGGTCTTTGCAAAACTTTAGTTTCCGAAGATGGAAAGAAAGCAGTTGTTGTAGAAGTTAACGCTGAGACAGACTTCGTAGCTAAGAATGAAAAATTCCAGAACTACGTTGCAGATGTAGCAGCTCAGGCTATGAACACAACAGCAGCAGATATCGATGCTTTCCTTGCAGAAGCATGGGCACTTGATACAACTAAGACTGTTAAAGAAGCTCTTGCAGCTCAGATCGCAGTTATCGGCGAGAACATGAACATCAGAAGATTTGCTCAGGTTACAGAAGAGAACGGTTTCGTTGCTTCCTACACACATATGGGCGGTAAGATCGGTGTTCTTGTAGATGTTGAAACAGACGTAGTTAATGACGCTGTTAAAGAAATGGCTAAGAACGTTGCAATGCAGATTGCAGCTCTGAAACCACAGTACACAAGCGA
>ERZ894223.983-NODE-983-length-22697-cov-6.471734_pt1 | contig 22697 bp, 24 predicted proteins | sample MGYA00380293_ERZ894223 | MGnify/ENA primary metagenome ERZ894223 (study PRJEB32331, sample SAMN06328445) | human gut metagenome | biome: human gut microbiome; feature: stool | host: Homo sapiens | collected 2014-11-05 ...
GTACCGCCAGTTCTTTTAAGGTCATATTATACGCCATACGGTATTTTCTGATATTCTGACCTACTCTTTCATCTACATTCATACCAATTTTCTTTCCTTTAAATCAATTTTTTTATGACATGTGCATAAATTTTGTCGCATTTTCCCAAATTTGCATTTTGCAGCATGTTTTTTCTATTATTTCAATAATAACACGTTCATTTTTTTCCTGTCAATAAAACACACCTCTTTTGTCATTTTGGTTTAATCCGCATAAAATGAGGTTATCAAACACAATCAACTCATAAATTTGTGTAACTAAAAATCAAGGAAGAAATGAAAGGGGATTACAAATGGAAGTTGAAGAAAGATTACTAAAATACATTTCCATCAAAACACCTTGTGACGAAAACAGTGATAAGGTTCCAACTACATCATGTCAGTTTAATCTTGCGAAAATCCTTGCCGATGAATTAAAAGATCTCGGACTTACCAAAGTGATTCTGGATGACAAGTGTTTTGTCTATGGAATTCTCCCGGCTACTCCCGGTTATGAGACCAGAAAAAAACTGGGATTTATTGCACACATGGATACCGTTCAGGAATTCTGCGAAGGAGAAATTCATCCTGTCTGTACACCAGATTATAATGGTGAAGATCTCGTCCTTGGAGACAGTGGAAGAATTCTTACCACAAAGGATTTCCCACATTTAAAAGCTTTAAAGGGACGTACCTTAATTACCTCTGACGGAAATACCATCCTCGGAGTAGACGACAAAGCCGGTATTGCAGAAATCATGCAGTTGCTGGAAATCCTGCAGACAGAGCAGATTCCTCATGGTCAGATCAGTGTAGCATTTACACCGGATGAAGAATGCGGAAGCGGTGCTGCTCATTTCGATTTTGAAGCTTTTGATGCTGAAGTTGCCTATACAATGGACGGAGATGGAGAAGGCGAGATCCAATACCAGAATTTCAATGCCTGTGAAGCAAAATTTGAAATCAACGGGAAGAATGTTCATCCCGGATCTGCAAAAAATGTCATGATCAATGCGGTTCTCATAGCAGCAGATATCAACAATATGCTTCCAAGATATGAGATTCCGAGATATACCGAAGAGTACGAAGGATTTTACCATCTTCTGAGTATTCACGGCGACGAAGGATATGCCATCGCTGAATATATTATCCGCGATCATGATACAGACAGCTTTGAGGCTCGAAAAAATACACTCCGCCATATCGAAAAAACCTTAAATGAGCTCTGGGGAGCGGGAACAGTTGCTTTGACTCTGACAGACGAATATAAGAATATGGAATGTATTATTAAAGAGCATATGTATCTGATCGATTACGCAAGACAGGCTTGTGCAAACGCAAATGTCCCGGAAGATATTTCTCCGATCAGAGGCGGCACAGATGGCTGCAAGCTGTCTTTCAAAGGACTTCCTTGTCCAAACCTTGGCACCGGAGGTCATGGCTATCACGGACCATTAGAGCATGTGACCATAGAAGGCATGGAAGCTGCTGTCCGTGTGATCGTAGAACTTGTAAAAATATTTGCAAATGAATAGAAAACAGAGGTACCGATTATGAAAAAGAAAAAAATCTCTTTCCCTTCTGCGCTTACCGTATTATTTATCGTCCTTATTTTTGCCGCTATTTTAACCGCAATCGTACCGTCAGGACTTTATTCCAAATTAACCTACAACGCAGATCATGATGTATTTGAAATCACTACACCGGATGGTGACGTTACAGAAATGGCTCCCACTCAGGAAACGCTGGATGAACTTGGTGTCACCGGTAATCTGAACAAATTTTTGGATGGAAGCATCAGCAAACCAATTGCCGTTCCGGGAACTTATCAAAAAGTAGAACAACAGCCACAGGGAGTATTCAAAATCCTTCTCGCTGCCATCAAAGGTGTATATGATACCATTGATATCATCCTCTTCGTATTCATTCTGGGCGGATGTATCGGTGTCCTGAATTATATGGGCGCATTCAATGCAGCAATTGCCGCTCTTTCCAAAGTCACAAAAGGGAAAGAATATATCCTGATTATTTTGATCACCATTATTATTGCGGCAGGTGGAACAACCTTTGGTCTTGCCGAAGAAACCATTGCTCTGTATCCAATCCTTGTTCCGGTATTCCTTGCGGCCGGATACGATGTTATGGTCTGTATCGCTGCCATTTATATGGGTTCTTCCATCGGAACCATGTTCCCTACCATTAACCCGTTTTCCGTAGGAAATGCATCAAACGCAGCCGGAATCAGCCTTGCTGACGGAATGGGAATCCGTGGTATCGCACTGGTGCTCGGAATCATCATCACCTTGATCTATATTCTTCGTTACGCAAAGAAGGTAAAGGATGATCCGTCTAAATCTATCTGCTATGACCAGTATGAATACCATTTACAGAAATACGGTCATCAGGGAGAGGTTCCGGAATTTACAGGTAAAATGAAACTTTCGCTCCTTGTATTCGGTGTATCCTTTGGTGTACTCGTATGGGGACTTGTCTCACAGGGATGGTGGTTTGATAATATGACCGCTCTCTTCCTTGCCTGCGCGGTCCTGCTCGCCTTTACCTCCGGCATCGGCGAAAAGAACTTTATGGATCAGTTTATCGGTGGTGCTGCCGATCTGATGGGTGTTGCCCTGGTTGTCGGTGTTGCCCGTGGTATCAATGTCATTCTGGAAGATGGTATGATTTCTGATACGATCCTTGAATTCTTCTCAAAAGCGATCAGCGGCATGAATCCGATCCTGTTCATCATCCTTATGATGCTGGTATTTATCGTACTTGGATTCTTCATTTCCTCTTCCTCCGGTCTTGCGGTTCTGTCCATTCCGATCATGGCACCGCTCGCCGACACCGTTGGGGTATCAAGATCCGTCATCGTTTCAGCATACGCATACGGTCTTGGACTGATTTCCTTCATCACACCGACCGGACTGATCCTTGCATCCCTTGCAATGGTTGATGTTACCTATGACAAATGGCTGAAATTTATCATGCCTCTTATGGGTATGACAACCGTATTCAGTGCGATCATGCTAATCATTCAATTATATGTATAAATACCTTATCCAGACAGGAGGAAGCCAGTTATGGATTTTGAAAAACAAATAAAAGCAGATCGGGAAAGTCTGATCCAGGATATCATAAAACTGGTATCGATCAACAGTGTGGAAGCAGCACCGGAGGCAGGAATGCCTTTCGGTGCAGGTCCTGCAAAGGCTCTCGATTGTTTTCTTGAAATAGCAAATTCAATGGGACTTACAGTTGAAAATTTTGACAACTACGCAGGACATGCCGATTATGGAGAACAGGATGAAATTCTGGGAATCCTTGGGCATGTAGATGTCGTTCCCTGCAGCGGAAACTGGATCTGTGATCCTTTCAAACCGGAAATCATAGACGGAAAGCTTTACGGGCGCGGTGTTCTTGACGACAAAGGTCCTCTTCTCGCCTGCCTGCACGCAGTAAAGATTCTGAAAGCAATGGGACTTCCTCTGCAAAAGAGAATTCGTTTCATCGTTGGCGCCAATGAAGAAACCGACTGGAAATGCATGGATTATTATTTCAATCAAAAGAAAATCCCTGCTCCACAGATGTCTTTTACACCGGATGCTGTATTTCCACTTATTTATGCCGAGAAGGGTGTCTTCCAATATCAACTTGTAACAGATATCACGGAAGAGCTTGTTCTATCCGGCGGAAACGCTTTTAATGCAGTTGCAGATCACGCATCTGTTCTGCTTCCCGAAGAAATGGAAGCTGTGATCCGTAAGAATCTTCTCTCCTGGGAGACACAGACGAATTGCCATTTCCGACTGGACAGAATGGACTCGTCTCTTCGCCTGACTGCAGAAGGTGTTGCCGCACATGCCGCCCATCCTTCTACCGGAATCAATGCGATCAGCGGACTTATGAAAGCTGTTTCTGAATTACCACTTCAAAATGAGCTTTCCAGAATCGCTGCCTTCTATATGAAGTACATCGGTTTTGATCTGACCGGCAAAGGACTGGGAATTGATCTTTCCGATGAAATTTCCGGTAAATTAAGTTTTAATGTAGGAAAGGTCGAAGTACAGGATTATAAAGTCATCTTTTCTATTGACAATCGTGTTCCTGTCACTTATCGCTGCATGCAGGTACAGGAGCTTATCCAGAAGCATTTAAGCGGCTCCGGATTCCGTTTTGAAAATCCAAATGCCACAGAATCGATTCATATCCCAAAAGATTCTTTCCTTGTACAAGCATTGTTGGAATCCTACCGTACCGTTGTTGGCGATTCATCTGCTATGCCTCTGGTTGACGGAGCCTGCTCATATGCGCGCGCACTGGATAACTGTGTTGCTTTCGGAGCACTTTTACCGGATCAGCCGGATCTGATGCACCAGACCAATGAATATCTGGAACTTGACAAGCTTGATATCTGGATGAAGATTTATCTGGACGCCATTTACAGACTCGCAAAATAGAATTGGAATGAATAATGTAATGTATTTGTTAATATCTTACATTATTCATTCCTTTTTTTATTTAAGTTTTATACATTTTGTACATTTCTCAAATGACATTTCGTTAAATCCATGCTATAATTAAAAAAATGATAATTCATCTGTTAACGTACAAAATAAGGGGGGCTTACATGAAAAAAATATCACGTCATGAACTGATGCAATATGGAACGGCTGTCATTTCGTTCCTGATTGTAATGACGTTCACACTTCTGATTTTTTTCTGGTTTGTACAACAGAGCGTTGATAAAAGTGTACAGAACGTTATCCAAAAAAACACACTGCAGCAAAAGGATCACCTGGAACTGGTTCTGGAAAAAGAATATGAATTCCTGGAGAGTCCTGCTGCATACTTCGGAACAACTTCCGATCTGTTTAGTAGCGATAATCTTCAGCTTCTTGCTGAACTGGCTTCTTCCAGCTCCTTTCACCGGCTTATGCTTTTTTCTACAGACGGTATCGGACACTCCAGCGATGGAAAGAATACCGATGCAAGTTCACGGGACTATTTTCAAAAGACATTGGAAGGCAGACGCGTCCTTAGTTCTCCTCTGTCAAGTAGCGTAGACAACGAAACCCTCGTTGTCCTCACAGTTCCTGTTTATGACAAAGATCAGAATATTATCGGTGTTTTTGGAGGTTCCATCGATGTCGCGAAACTGACTACCATGCTCTTTGAGGATCTGTATTCCGGTTCCGGCTACTCATTTATCACAGACTCGGACGGCAACATTATTTCCATTGAATCTACTCACAACGAAATCCGGGAGAACTTTTTTACTTCTTCCTCTGACTGGGTATTTCAGACCTCGGAAGATGGCGCTACCCTTCAGGAAGATTTTAAGCAAGGACACGCAAACTGCCGCAAGATTACAGCAGATTTATCACATGCACGCTATATTTCCTACCAGCCACTAAAGTACAACGACTGGATGCTCTGCTATATCGTTCCTGCTGTCGAAGCCCGTCAGCACTTTGCTTTTATCAACAACTTTGAAATCATTCTGTTCGCCTTTTTTATCTGCATTGTGCTGCTTCTGATCTTCGCACTCTGGAAGATCAACCAGAAGAATCAGACTTCGCTTCTTCGCCAGGCGCATACAGATGCTCTGACCGGACTTCTGAACAAAGTTTATGCAGAACACACGATTTCCGAATGGCTGCGCGAAAAAGATTTTGAAGATTTACAGGCTTTAATGATGATCGACATGGATTATTTCAAGCAGATCAATGATACTTATGGACATGCAACCGGTGACCAGGTACTGAAAATATTTGCCGGATTTCTGAAAGAACAGTTTCGGACAACCGATATCATCGGTCGTGTCGGTGGTGACGAATTTATGATCCTGATGAAAAATGTACGTCTGGATTACAGTATCCATCTGCATTTGCAAAAGCTCTATACAAATCTTCAAAATGTAGATATCCCGGAACTAAATGGCCGGAAACTTTCCTGCAGTATCGGCTGTGCTGTTGCTCCAACGGATGCTGAATCTTTCAGCCAATTATACCGCCTTGCTGATCATGCTCTGTATACAGCTAAGCACAACGGACGTGGACGTTTTGTTATTTACCACGATATCAAGAACCAGCAGGAAACCGTTTTATCCTGATCAACGTCAGGAATTCTGGTACAGGTCAATATTCCTGTCATTTAATCTCAAAATTCCCGCCGGGCAGATCCTGTACCTGCCCGACGGGAATTTCATTCTTCTTTCTATCTCAGATACGCCTCCGGCACATCCAGTCATTTTTAATCATCGTAAGTATCCAGGAAATTGTGTCTTACACCTTTTGCCTTGTAGCCGACAACCGTATCCAGATTGACATTTTCCACACTCTTGAAAATATTGCCCTCCACAAACGGGTTCGTCTTCTTAAGCTCTGCGATCAGCTTTTTGATCTCCATACGCTTTGACTGATTTTCTTCATTGTTGCAGGTTGTGCAGGTATCGGTAAACTTACATGCACACTGAATAAAATGCAGGTCATTGTAATCTCTCCATGCCTTGATGTCATCCTCACGAATCAGATACATCGGTCGGATCAGTTCCATCCCTTCAAAATTTGTACTGTGAAGCTTCGGCATCATAGTCTGCACCTGTGCACTGTAGAGCATTCCCATCAGGATCGTCTCAATCACATCATCATAATGATGTCCCAGTGCGATTTTGTTGCAGCCCATCTGCTGTGCAAAATTATAAAGATATCCACGTCTCATCCTTGCACAGATATAACACGGTGATTTTTCGATCTCAAATACCGATTCAAAAATATTGGATTCAAAAATCTGGATCGGAATCTTCATCTTCCTTGCGTTTTCTTCAATAACCTTCCTGTTCTCCGGACTGTATCCCGGATCCATCACCAGGAACTTTACTTCAAAGTTAAACTTGTTGTGACGCTTTAATTCCTGGAAAAGCTTTGCCATCAGCATTGAATCTTTTCCACCGGAAATACATACTGCGATTCGGTCACCTTCTTTGACCAGTTCATATTCTCTGACAGCTTTTGTAAATTTGGACCAGATCTTCTTTTTGAACTTCTTGCGGATACTAAGCTCCACATGTTCACAGACATCATCTGCTTCCTTTTTCTTCATATCTGCCATCAGCCATCCTACATAACCGCCCTTCAGGCTGTATGCTTCATATCCCTGATCCTGCAGTTCTTCTGCGATATCCCTGCTGATCTGTCCTCTGCTGCAGCAGATAATGATCTTCTTTTCCTTATCTTCCGGCGGATTCTCCATCAGTGCATCTGCTGAGCTTTCCACTGAATTCGGCAGGATTCCATGGGCGCGCTCAATCTCACCACGGATATCAAAAAGCTCGTAGGACTCTGCAGGAAGCGTTTCCATTTCCTCGATCGTAATATCTATACTCATTGATTTTCTCCTTGTAAAAAGAATGTATCCTGACACATAATCCTCTTTATTGAACAGAAAGTTCCATCTGGATTGTTGTCAAATAAAAAATACGCGTGTATCGGTACATATCATAGCATAATCTGTTCATCTGGTCAAAGGGAGATCCATCCGAAAATACCGGATTTCCGCTTATCGCACAGCATTTTCAACACTCCTGACTGCCGCAATTCCTTTCGGAAATGCAAGACTGACAAACAGTGAATAGTACCAGCCAAATCCGGCATTTTCCATCATAATCCCATATGCCATGCTTACGAAAATGTAGCTGCACATGATCGGAATGGATTTCAGAAAAGCATTTTTTCTGATCTGTGCCTTTGTCATAGTGTTTTCTCCTTAAAATTTTCTGTGCACATCGAAAAAGACGAAGGTTTCGAAAAACCTCCGTCCAAAATTCCTGTATGTATAATATTTATTTGCCCTGAACCGCTGCAAATCCACCTTCAAGATCTGCGATGATATCATCGATATGTTCTGTACCGATAGAAAGACGGATTGTGTTCGGTTTGATTCCCTGATCAAGCAGTTCTTCTTCTGTCAGCTGAGAATGTGTTGTTGTTGCCGGATGGATAACAAGGCTCTTAACATCCGCAACATTTGCAAGCAGCGAAAAGATCTTCAGGTTGTCGATGAACTTGTGAGCTTCTTCCTGTCCGCCTTTGATCTCGAATGTGAAGATAGATGCTCCACCATTCGGGAAATATTTTTCATAAAGTGCATGATCCGGATGATTCGGCAGTGACGGATGGTTCACATGCTCTACCATTGGATGATTAGAGAGGTATTCTACTACTTTCTTTGTATTTTCTACATGACGGTCAATTCTAAGTGACAGTGTCTCTGTTCCCTGCAGCAGAAGGAATGCGTTAAATGGAGAAATTGTTGCTCCCATATCACGAAGAAGGATTGCACGGATGTAAGTTACAAATGCTGCCGGACCTGCTGCATCTACGAAAGATACTCCGTGGTAGCTTGGGTTTGCATCTGCGATTGCCGGGTATTTTCCACTTGCTTTCCAGTCAAATTTACCGGAATCTACGATGATTCCACCAAGAGTTGTTCCGTGTCCACCGATGAATTTGGTAGCAGAATGTACAACGATGTCTGCTCCGTGTTCGATCGGACGGATCAAATATGGTGTTCCGAATGTGTTGTCGATTACAAGCGGAAGTCCATGCTTGTGTGCAATTTCAGCGATTGCATCGATATCCGGGATATCACTGTTCGGATTACCAAGAGTTTCAAGATAGATGGCTCTTGTGTTATCCTGAATTGCATCTTCTACTTCTTTCAAGTTATGTGCATCTACAAATGTAGTTGTGATTCCGTAATGTGTCAGTGTGTGTTCAAGAAGGTTGAAGCTTCCACCGTAGATTGTCTTCTGCGCTACGATATGTCCGCCATCTGCTGCAAGTGCTTCGATGGTATATGTAATTGCAGCTGCTCCGGATGCTGTTGCAAGAGCTGCCACACCACCTTCAAGTGCTGCGATTCTCTTTTCAAATACGTCCTGTGTAGAGTTTGTCAGACGTCCGTAAATGTTACCTGCATCTGCAAGTCCGAATCTTGCTGCTGCATGTGCAGAGTTCTTAAATACATAAGATGTTGTCTGGTAAATCGGTACTGCTCTGGCATCAGATGCCGGATCTGGTTCTTCCTGTCCTACGTGAAGCTGAAGTGTTTCAAATTTATAATCGCTCATATTTTTCTACCTCTCTTTTCTACTGTCTGATGTATAGTGATCTCTATAGTGATCTTTCAAATTTGATAGTTGCATTATATCCACTTTTACCTACTTTGTCAATAGGTTAATAGGGAATTATTTTAAAAACATTTAATTTCAATATGTTTTATCTGTTTTTCTTCTATCAATATAAAAAAGACGCTTTTGGCGTCTTTTCTGTATAATAACATCCACTACTGCTCATCGGTGATCAGCCCGGCGATCAGTTCTGCTCCTGTCACAAGATCTTTGATTGTCGTATATTCATTTACCGAATGTGCCTGGTACATTCCATTTGACAGCACCAGTCCAGGAATCACGTTCTTCGCAAAGCTGTTGTTGTCACTTCCGCCAAATGTCTCTACAAGATTTCCTGCAAGTCCCAGCTTTTTGCTTACTCTTTCAAACCGTTTTACCGGCACACTGTCTTTTGCTGTCTCATAAGCGATCAGATGAACTTCGCAGGTAAGTTCTGATTCAGCTCCGTGTTTTTCAGCCACCTTTTTGAAGGTATTTCCCACTTTTTCTACACAACGAGTCGCTTTTTCATGAGAATAGCTCCGGATTTCTCCCTTTACAATACATTTTTCCGGAACAATGTTCGTTCCGCTCCCACCTTCGATCAATCCGATATTGCAGGTTGTCTCTTCATCCACATGTCCCTGACTGATCTGCATGATCGCTTCGGATGCAATAGCGATCGCATGAATGCCGTGCTCCGGATCAAATCCGGCGTGGGATGCCTTCCCGGTTACTACCACCTGATAAGAAATCAGAGACGGTGCTTTATATGCCGCGCTTCCAACCGATCCGCTGATATCCAGTACATAGGCTTCTTTTGCACGAACCTTTGAAAAATCAAATACGCTGCTACCCTTGATATAAAGCTCTTCTGCAATTGTAAAAAGAATCTCGATATCCCGGTGTGGTACTCCCGCTTCTTTTACACTGCGGATTCCTTCCAGGATCTCCACAAGTCCTGCCACATCATCAGCTCCAAGAACTGCTTTTCCTGCGGAACGGATCACACCGTCTTCTCCGATGATCCCTTTCTTGCCTTTGGACGGCTCAACCGTATCCATATGGCCGGACAAAAGGACCGAATCTCCCGGAAGATCTCCCGGAAGATATGCATATAAGTTTCCGGCGTTTCCTCCGAAATGTTTTCCAGCATTGTCTTCCTCTACTTCAAAACCAAGTTCTTTTAATTTCACGATCAGCCGGTCTGCCATCTGACGCTCCCCAAAGCTTGGTGCATCGATCGCAGTCAGTTCCTGAAATTCATCGACTGCCCGCTGTTCATTTACCTTTATTTTACTCATTTCTGCCACTTCCTTATCTGCACGGTCATTTTTACTGCAATATACTCATATCTACTTTAATACAGCTTCCAGATCTGCGATCAGATCCTCTGCTCCCTCAATTCCAACAGATAATCTCAGAATCCTGTCTGTAATTCCGTTCCGGTCAAGCTCTTCTCTGGAAAGATCCGCATGCGTCTGAGTAATCGGATAAGTGATCAGAGTCTCAGTTCCTCCGAGGCTTTCCGCAAACTGGATCAGTTTTACATTTTCCAGAATGTGATATGCTCTCTCTTTGGAATCTACTTCAAAGGTCAGGATCGAACCAAATCCTCTTGCCTGCTTTTTCATCAGTTCGTAGCCCGGATGTGATTCAAGCCCCGGATAAAGCACCCTTGTCACATACTCCTGCTTCTCCAGAAAATGTGCGATCTTCAGTGCATTTTCCTGTGCCCTGTCCATACGGACTCCAAGCGTCTTGATCCCTCTGAGGATCAGCCAGCTGTCCATCGGTGCAAGGGTTGCTCCTGTCGTCTTGATGATAAAACGAAGCTGTTCCTGAATGTCCTCGCGGTTTGTTATCAGAAAACCTGCAAGTGTGTCATTATGTCCACCCAGATATTTTGTCCCGCTATGCACAACAATGTCAGCACCAAGCTTCAGCGGATTCTGGAAATATGGTGATAAAAAGGTATTGTCCACGATCAGAAGAAGATCATGTTTTTTTGCTTTCTTTGCAAGCTCTTCCAGATCGGATACACGCATCATCGGATTGGTCGGTGTCTCTGCATAAATTGCTTTTGTGTTATCCTGGATATAATCCTCTACATCCACACTGCTTAAATCCACGCTGGTAAATGTCAGTCCATTTTTCACATTGATGCTGTGAAACAGACGGACGCTTCCTCCATAAAGATCCTCATCAATGATGATGTGATCGCCCGGTTTGAAAATTTCCATCAGAGCTGTGATTGCTGCCATTCCTGTCGAAAATGCCAGTGCATCGATCCCTTCTTCCAACGATGCTACGATCTTCTCAAGATGTTCTCTCGTCGGATTCTGTAATCTGGAATAGTCATAACCACTTCCTCCGCCTACTCTGTCTCTTGCAAATGTTGCAGACTGATAGATTGGATAACTGATCGCCCCATATATTTCATCCTTATTATCGTCAGCCAAATGCTGACATCGTGTATCAATTCCGTACTTCATTCTTGTCTATCTCTCCTGTTTCTATAATCAATGTCGCTATTTACTGTACAATATCTTTCTGCCAAAATCCAGTTTTCTTTTCATAAATTTACGCAAGTTCTTTCTCCGTCATCACACATTCAAACTCTCCGGAGCCGCTTACCTGTGAAAAATCTGCGGTATAGCCGAGCTTTTCATAGAATCCAAGTGCCGCTTTTCTGGAATTGATATAGATTTTTGTCACACCTTTTTCGCGCATCCAGTTTTCCGCCTCAATGATCCCTGCCTGTCCGTAATGTTTTCCCCTATAGGATTCCAGTGTTGCCACACGCTCAATTTTTCCGGTATGTTCATCCAGATAATGCAGCCTGCAGGTGGATACCGGATAAATTCCGTCCATCACCAGAATATATTCATCTTCCGGTGTATCATCCGCGAATTCTCCCTCCAGCGGAATCTGAAACCCCAGGCACATTGCCTGTGTCCGCACATAGTGTACGCCGGCTCTCTGCCATTCTTCTGTCACTCTGACTGCTTTCATCATTCATTCCCCGCTTTCTTTATTTTCCGGATAATTTTTCTCTTCCGTGTGGTGTCAGCCATAAGGTTTCATCCGGTCCATTTGGCACGATTGCAAATTCATTGGACGGGCAGCAATCGATATGATAATGCTTCTTGATCGCCGCAAAATTCGTTGTGTCGCCAAATCCCGGTGTCTGATACAAATCTCTTGCATATGCCCACAGATTCGGATAATCGCGGAGAAGCTTTTTATTCAGACGAAATACCGGATAATATGCACAGTCAAATCGTACCAGTGTCACATAAAGACGCACATCAGATTCAGTCAGTCTGTCACCAAATAAGTATCTCTGGTTTGCAAGCCTTCTCTCATAAGCGTTGTCACCAAAACGATATCCTTCTTCCAGAAGTGCCACATTGTAGATTGCAGCCTGACACACGCCATCGGAAATTGCCCTCGCACAGCCAACTACCTGGCCTCCATCGTAAATAAATGCCGTCGCATAGCTGTTCTTAAATATTTTTTCTTCTGTAGCGGCATCAAAATGACTCAGTCCAAAATGGTCTAAAATATCTGCCACTGCCTGATAATCTACATTTTCCTTGTCTGTCACCAGTCTGATACTCATTGCTTTCGCTCCCTTCTTTTATCCTGTTGGAAAAAATCGACTGATCCCTCAACCGATTTTGTTTTTCTCTTAAATTGAATAATCCGGTTCTTCCATCCGGTTGATCTTTGTAAAAAACTCTTTGACACGTTCGTTCTTTGGATTTCCAAACACTTCTCTCGGCGTTCCGTCTTCCAGGATCTTTCCTCCGTCCAGGAAGATCACTCTGGTTGCAACGTTTCGTACAAAGCTCATCTCATGGGACACCAGAAGCATTGTATATCCTTCATTTGCCGCTTTTTTGATCGTATCCAGAACTTCTCCGACAAGCTCCGGATCCAGTGCAGATGTCGGCTCATCCAGAAGCAAAAGCTTTGGCTCCATCGCAAGTGCTCTTGCGATTGCAACCCTCTGCTGCTGACCACCTGACATATGTCTCGGATAATGGTTTGCGTGATCCAGAAGACCTACATTTTTAAGCTGCTCTCTCGCAATCCTTTCTGCTTCCTCTTTTTTCATCTTCTTTACCACGATCAGCCCCTCCATTACATTCTGAAGTGCTGTCTTCTTTGAAAAAAGATTGAAATTCTGAAAAACCATGCCGGTCTTTTTCCGAAGCTCTGTCAGATCTTTGCCATGAATATGTGCAAGATCCTGTGTCTCACCGTCAATCGTTATGGTTCCGGTTTCCGGTTTTTCCAGTCTGTCCACACATCTTAAAAATGTGGATTTTCCTGTTCCAGAAGGTCCGATGATCGCTACGACATCTCCCTGATTGATGGTAAGGTCGATCCCATCAAGAACCTTATTATTTTTAAATGTTTTTGATATATTTTTGATTTCGATCATACCTTATTCCACCTCTGTATCTCTGATATCTAAAAGTGCCGGTGCATCTTCCGGTATCCGGAGCTTCTTCTCAAGATAGCTGATCACTCTCTCAAGTACGAAAGTAATTACCCAGTAAATAATTGCCAGTGAGATATACACTTCAAAGTAACGGTAATTTCTTCCCGCAAGAATCTTTCCTTCTGCGGTCATCTCCACTACGGAACAGACAAATGCAAGAGAAGTTCCTTTGATCAGTCCGATAAATGCATTTCCAAGGGATGGGAGTGCTACCACGATTGCCTCCGGAAGGATGATCCTTATCAATGCCTGGAAATAATTCATTCCTAAAGCGCTTGCTGCCTCAACCTGTCCTTTATCTACTGATTCAAGGGAGGCACGAATGATCTCTGCGTTAAATGCAGATTCATTGAGTGCCAGAGCAACGAATGCATATACGATTGGTGCGACTCCATTGACATTGTAATTGGTCCCACATTTAAAGTTGATATATTTCAGGAGCATCGGAATACCGAAATAGGTCACATATAACTGAACCAGGATCGGCGTTCCGCGGATGACCGAGATATAGATACTTACCAGCTGTTTCAGTACCGGTACCTTTTTAATCTTTACAAGTGCAAGGAGCAGTCCCAGGATGAGACTGGCGATCATTGCCGTGACAGCCAGTTCCATTGTGACCGGAAGATATTTTAAAAGTAGCGGTATCTGTGTAAATACCAGTTTTCCATCAAATAATTTACCCATTAGTTAATCGTCTCCTCGAACTTATCATCCTCCGGTGCGGCATCCTGACCATACCATTTTTTACTGATCTCAGTCAGGGTTCCGTCTTCCTTCAGCTCCTTCAGCACTTTGTCTACCTGTTCTCTTAAATCTTTCTGATCCTGTGGGAAAATATAATATGCATAAGAGTTTTCTGCAATCATTTTTGCTTCATCTTCCGGAATATCATTTTTCTGCACATCATAGTTAAATTCTTCCATGTAAGAATTGTACATTGCCAGATCGATGATCGTAAAATCCTGCGATCCGTCTGCTACATGCTGTAAAAATACAGATGTATCTGCATCCGAGTAAGTAATATTGATCGCTTTATCCGGATTCTTTTCATTCCATGCTTCTATTGCATTGGATACGCTGATTCCTGTACCACCTTCAAAAGAAAGTCCTGCTGCATCTTCAAATGATTTGATCTCTTTTCCACCTTTCTTTGTTACGAATACATAGCTGATCTTGTCATATGGATAAGAGTAAAGATAACTTGCTCCACGGTCTTCGTTGTAGGAGAAGTTGTTGACTCCGATCTGATAATTTCCACTGTTCAGTCCGGAAAGTACAGATCCAAAATCAGTCACTTCGTATTCCAGTTCATAATCCGGAAGTTTATTAAAAACTGCATTCAGTATATCCACATCGTATCCTGCCGGCTTGTCATCATCGCCTACATAGACATATGGTTTTGCGTTTGCTCCGGTTGCTGCTTTGATTACTGTCTTTCCACTGTCTGAAGAGCTGTCCTTTGAAGCGCTTCCTGAAGAAGATCCGCATCCTGTAGCCAGGACTCCTGCTGCCAGTGTAACTGCTAAAATGCTTGCCAACTTTTTCATAATATTTTTCCTCGTCTTTCGTCTGTTATTTTTCTGCTTTAAATTTGTGTGCCGGATCTTTACTGAGAGATTCTCTTCCTGTCGGTGTCTTCCAGATAGTATCCCAGTCTGTTTCCTGCACCACGATATCATAGTATGTATTTTCCCAATACTCTTCATCTGCTTCATTCAGATCGACAGATGCCGCAAAATCCTTAAAATATGTGTTATGTCTGAATGCCGGGATCTGATACAGATCTCTTGCATATCCCCACAGATTCGGGTAATCTACCAGACGGTGTTTGCAAGGTCCGATATTTCTTGAATAAGACACATCCAGTCTTGCGATGGTTGTATAAAGACGGATATCACTGTCTGTCACATAATCTCCGAATAAGAATCTCTTGTCTGCAAGTCTTTCCTCCATTGCATCAAGCCCTGCGAAAAATGTCTCATATCCATCGGCAAATGCCTGTAAGGATTCAGCGAACTGCGCTCGATAAACAGCGTTGTTTACATTTTTAAAGAGCCATTTGTTCAGCTTATCGATCTCCGGTCTTAATTCTTCCGGGTAAAGATCCGGCGCTCCCTTTTTGTGGAACGGCCTGAACGCTGTTTCCAGATGATTTGTAAGCCAGTGGTAATCATTATTTACCACTTTCTTTGTCTTATAATCTACAAATGCCGGAACGGTTGTACGTCCTGTGTATTCTTCATCCGCATTGTAGTAAAGCTCACTTAAGAACTGTGCGCCCGTTTCCGAATTGATATGATCCGGGGAATTTACAAATTCCCATCCAAGATTCTCTTCCCGGTCTGTCCAGTCTACGATCTCAACTTTCACTGCATCCTCAAGTCCGAGAAGCTCTCTTGCGATCGCTGCCCGATTGGACCAGTTACATCCTTTTGCCCAGAAAAGAATATATCTGTCTTTTTCTACCGGATTTTTCCCTTCTCCAAAACCTTCCGTGAAGCGGTTTGGCTGACGATGGAAATTTCCATATTCATCAATTTCCTGTGCGTTTTCTCTCGGTCTTACTCTGATCTGTCTTCCATTTACATCTACATATTCAAAATCTGCCATAATTCGTTCCTCCTACTGTTCTTCTGCCTTAAATTTATTGCCCGGATCGCTGCTTAAATGTGCACGGTCATGCGGTGTACCCCAGTATGCATCAAAATTGATCTCATCCAGAAATCTTGCATTGAAAGATTCAAAAAATAATGCGCCGACCTTCTTGTTATTTGGATTTGCGAAATCCTTAAAGTAGGTGTTGTTTCTGAATGCCGGAATCTGATACAGGTCTCTTGCATATCCCCACAGATTCGGATAATCGATCAGGCGGTGTTTGGTATGTCCAAGCTGCCAGGTGTAACGAATATCCAGTCTCGCCAGCGTCACATACAGTCTCACATCACTGTCTGTCACATAATCTCCAAAGAGAAATCTCTGATTTTCCAGACGTTTTTCCAGAATATCCATTGCTGCATAAAAAGAATTATAGGCATCCCAGTAAGCTTCCTTTGATCTTGCAAAGGTTGCTTTATAAACTCCATTATTAATGTTATCAAAGAGCCAGTCATTCATCTCATCGATATCTTTTCTGAGTTCTTCCGGATAAAGATCCGGTGCTCCTTTTTTGTGGAACGGTTTAAAATCTACTTCAAAATAATTGGTAAGCCAGGTGTAATCGTTATTTACAACTTTTCCTGTCTTTGTATCGATCAGAGCCGGTACCGTTGTTCTTCCTGTGTAATCATCATCTGCTTTGTAATAAGCTTCACTTAAGAACTGGATTCCAAGGACCGGATCGATATGATCTTTGTCGTATACGAATTCCCATCCAAGATTCTTCTCATGCTTTGCATGATCAACCATGTTGACACTGATTGCATCTTCCAGTCCAAGAAGTTCTCTTACGATCGAAGCTCTGTTAGACCAGTGACAAAGCTTTGCCCATACCAGATGGTATCTGCCTTTTTCTACCGGATTTTTTCCTTCTCCAAATCCTTCTGTAAAATGATTTGGCTGGCGGACAAAATATCCATTCTCATCTATCTCCGATACAACTTCCTGCGGACGTACACGGATCTTTCTTCCATTTACTACTTCATAATCAAATTCTGCCATTATTTCTTCCTCCGTTCATATTTATCAGTACTGGTTATTTTGTATAACCTTTATTTCCTATCAATTTAGTTGGTATAATATCATCTATTACCCACTAAGTCAATAGGTTATTTTATTTTTTTGTTTTTTCCTTGAAACACATATAACCCTACGGTATAATAGGTAAAAAAGCACCAGGGTTCATAAACTCTCTGGTGCTGCTATTGTACATATAAAAAAATGGGGGAAAACTAATTATGATTTCTACAAAAGGACGTTACGCACTCCGCGTGATGATTGATCTCGCCCAGCATAAGGACGAAGAATATGTTCCGCTTAACGAGATTGCAATCCGCCAGGAAATTTCCGAAAAATACCTGGAAATTGTCCTGAAAATTCTTGTAAAGAAGAAACTCTTAAAAGGACGCCGTGGCAAAGGGGGCGGATACCAGCTTACCAGGGAACCTTCTGAATACACTATCGGCGAGATTCTTGAACTTGCGGAAGGCAATCTTGCTACAGTCGCCTGCCTGGTTCCAGGTGCCGAGGTCTGCAGCCGTGAAGAGCAGTGCATTACGCTTCCTTTGTGGAAGAAATTTGATGGAATGGTACATGATTTCTTCTACGAGATTACATTGGAAGATGTGTTAAACGGAAATATTTAAGGAGATTTTTTATGAATACTTCGAATTTTGAATGGCCAGTTGATAAAAAGCCACTGTATTCCCTGCTTTCAATCCGCCTCCGCGGTCTGATTGACGGAATCCCTCACCAGATCTCAAATCTGGCAAATGCATCGGCCCTTCTCGGTGATGCGCTTCTGAACATCAACTGGGTTGGTTTTTATCTGATGAGAGAAGGCAGGCTCGTCCTTGGTCCTTTCCAGGGCAAACCTGCCTGTATTGAAATTGAAATCGGTAAAGGTGTCTGCGGAACCGCTGTGGCAAACGATCAGGTTATGCTGGTAAAGGATGTCCACCAGTTCCCGGGACATATCGCCTGCGACAGCGCCTCTAATTCCGAGATCGTGATTCCGCTTCATAAAGGAAATGAAATCGTTGGCGTTCTGGATATCGACAGCCCTGTTCTCGCCCGTTTTGATGAAGAAGATCAGGAAGGGCTGGAACACTTTGTCAGAATCCTGGAATCTATTTTTGACAGATAAGCTGTTCTTCCAGATAGCTTACGATCACCTCAGCTGCATATCCATGTGACTTTTCCCCCGGATGCCGGAGAGAACCCACTTTTTCCTCCGGCGTATCCGGGAGTTCTAAAAATCCCACATTCCTGTCTTCGGATCCTGCTTTATATTTTGCCACTGCTTCTTTTATTACTCCGGAAAGCTCATGTCCGAGCATTCCATATGCCCACAGAATATGAGCAGTCGGATTGTCTTTTCTCACCATATGCAGGAAATCTCCGATCGCATTTTCTAGTCTCTGTACATCTTCCTTAGCATAACTTCCATCTGGATTTGTGTACTGTTTGAACTCTCGTTTACTGTGCCAATCATGCCACTTCGGCTCCCGGAAAGCACTTGCATCATTGGTTCCCAGATTGATGATGACTGCATCCGGTGTCCATCCTGCAAAGTCATATGTTTTATCTGCACCGGACTTTCCAGCCGACCTTCCCTCTTCAAATCCACAAATCTTTTCATAGCGTGATGGCACATTATGATCCGGATTATTATCCCATCCTGACAAAACTCCCCATCCACTCTGCGAAACAGCCCGGAATTCTGCATTTATCGCTTTGGATACCATATATGGAAAGCTGTGACTGCAGCTCTTAAACATCGAAATCCAGTCCTCCTCTGTCTGTGCGCCGTAAGTTCCCTCACCAGACGTGATACTGTCCCCTACAAATTCCAGCTTATATGTTTTTTCTTTCACCGGACAGAATTCTCCATCACTTTCCATTCCCCAGATCAGAAGCTGATGATCTCTTTCTTCTGTCATTGCCTGCAGTTCACGGAAAAGATATACATTTTTCACGGTATTCGGATTCATATTCCGGAAAAGACATATTTTGGATCGTCCTTCCGGAAGCATCTGCCTGCTTACCAGCTCCCCGTTCACCTCATAGGCGATCCACATCTCATGAATTTTATAGATGGATTCTAATTCGATCCAAAGCTCTTTTCCCGTCACATTCACTTCAATTCCACCGCCATTAAAAAATACCGGAAGTGGATACTGACTCTCGTCTGTTCTTCCGTGAATCCTATAATTTGCTATTTCGTTTAACGTATAAAATTTTAAAGCTGCGTTTTTCATTGCTTCCGTCCTCTCATCCTGGCTGTATTTCTGGTATCATTGTATCAGATTTTCTGCGGAATTCTACTATTTTCCACACTTGACATTTTCCTTTTCTGCCTATACATTATTACATTAGCAAAACTATTTTTATTTGGAGAGATTAAGATGAGTGAATTATTAAAAAAGATCCGCCTGAAAGATATGTCAGATCAGTCTGGATACCTTTACTGACGAGATTACCCTTGTAAACCTCAGTTCCGATACTTCTGCAGACAAACTTTTAATGAAGCTGCCAGAACTCACGCATGTAAAAATTATCCACAAACCTCTGCCTGATCTCCCTGCTTTAGACATCAATGGAATTTATGCTGAGGTAGAAATGGAAAAAACAGCGTGGAAAAAATATACAAAGATCTGGTAAAAGCTCTGCTGAAAACGAAACCGGAAGCTGTCTATGTCGACGAAGATATGTTTTCTCTTTACCCGGTCGTGCATCAGCTTCGCAAAAAGCATATCCCGGTTCTTACTTCTGTTACAAAAGGTGGTGAAAAACTTATTATCCGTATCCCATCCGGTTCTTAATTATCCCAGTATAATTTTCGCTTTTTATCATCCAGTCCATCCACAAACCTTCTTTTAAATACAAGGAATTCTTCCAGATCCATCAGGATATGGTACAGCATCGCACGGCTCTCAAATTCCTCTCTGGTCTTTGGAAGTGAATTGTTTCTGATAATCGCAAAAAGTTCATGTAGTTCATCCAACTGAGCTGTCGGAACTGTATGTTCCTTCACACATACCAGCATATCAAACACATAACTCGAAATGATCATTGCCTCATCTGGCATATGCCTGATTTTCTTCATCTCATAATGTAAGTTATGGATCACGTTGCACTGCTTCATACGCATTTCAAAATAATCGATATAGTATCCCGGATGTGAGTGAAACGTATTATCCTGATATTCATAGGCATCCTGGATAAAGCCCTGAACCTCTTTTTCCAACGCACAGATATCATCCCATACATTTCTCTGCATTTCCTTATTCGCCAGATATGCCGAAATCTCTCCAAGTATCATCTGCAGACGCTCTTCCGTATATCGCATATTTTCGACCAACGCCTTGCGCTGACTTCCATAATCATAAAACAAGTTCAGGACCAGTGCCATCGTAATTCCGATCAATACCAGCATAAATTCATTTGCAATAAAATCAACTTCAAAATCTCTGACTTCCAGAAAATGCATTCCGATCAGTGCATTTACAGAAATCGTCGCTCCCCATCCGATCATCTCTGAGATAATAACCACAAAAAAAACATAAATACCATATGCCATCCATTCTGATTCTACTGCCGAGAATATAATAAGCGCCATAAGTACTGAAATTATAAATGTTACAACCCTCGCTACCGATAATTTGACAGTTTTCCACTTTGTAGTCACCATCGTAAGAAGTGCAACACTCCCTGCCGCCAGTGAATACTTCAGTCCAAACAGATTGGCTATGTAAATCGCCAGACTGCTTCCTATCGCAATTTTTAGTGCCTGCATCCCAATCTTTTTACTTTTCATTGTTCCTCCTGAAATTTCATGCGTATCTCCCCACAAATTCTGTACACTTGATTTTGTATCCATATTTATGATGTCGAGAGCAGGATAACTATGTCAAATATTTTCTTACTTCTATCATACCTGCTCCACTCCAAAAATAATTTTGAATTGCATTTTCGATTTTTTCAATAAGCTCTGGATTATCTTCACCATCAACCATACCGTCAAAAATCATGAGTACTTTTTCGTTTTTCACATCATAATAGTATTGTGTATCATTAGCTGTGTTCCTTTTTTCGTCTGCCACTTTGATGCATACACAGTCATATATAATGCATTCGGAACCGACTGATCATAGCTGAACCATACACATCTATGTCATGCTCATATTGCAAATATCCAAAACAACCCCTGTAATCATTATTATACCGATTATCAGACTAATAAACCACCTTTTTTTATCTTTACTCTCCTATAATGGTCTCATAAATTTAGACACTTTTTCGGACGGATTATAATGAATCTGATATACTAAAATCAGTATGGAAGAAAGAATTTTTGAATAATGCAGCCGTTGTATTCGACGATAAGCGTGAAGAAAATCTCAAAGAAAAACTCGCCGAAGAACGAAAAGAAAAAGCTGCATATACTCTGTATTGGGAGAGACAAAATCGGACATGATTTTAGAAATTTTTTGAAATTATTTTTTGAAGTGCAAAAAGACATAAAAAAAGATGCCAGGATTTCTCCTGACACCGTAGTGACTGTGCCAACTTCGTGCCCAGTGGGCACAAGATTGGTTCATTATTCTTCATTTTCTATTGAGTTTGATTCTTTCTCTGTCTTCTTGTTTTTAGATATTATCCTATGACCTGTATAAATAGCCATAATCATACAAAGCAAAGAACTTGCCGCAAAATATTTATGGCTTGATTTTGAACCTTTATATCCGCTATAAAAAGTTCCTAGCATCGTTATCAATGCTCCGACAGACCAATATTCATGAGCTTTCATTCTAACATCTCCTTTTGTGTTAATTTTAATATGTGCCTTTTAATGAAATATGCAAATTGGAAGTTGTCAATTTCTTATATATTTTTGATCAGTGTCAGGAATCGTATCTTCTGACCGATATCGCTCTACTTTCATGTGAAGATTATATTTATCTCTTAACTCCGCAATCTTATTCATCATGGGTGATTGATGGTGAAAGTCAATGCTCTCTTGATTTTCCCAACTGTCAATCAGTAGCACAGTTTCCTCATCTCCCAGAGGGAAAAAATAATCATATCTAATGTTCCCCGCTTCATTTCTAATTGCATCAACAGTACCGCTTGAAATCATCTCCTTTGCAAATTTTCGCGCAGAACCATTTTCGCCGGAATAATATATATTAACAACTATACTCATTATACTTTCCTCCAAATTCCGATTGAACAAAATCGCTGCGCGATGGCTTGCCAAGGCTGTGGCGCAGCTTTCTTTTTCTCAATAATAAAATAGGCAATGGCAATTCTTACCAGTATTTGATATTGTAA
>ERZ894223.993-NODE-993-length-22599-cov-7.312456_pt1 | contig 22599 bp, 18 predicted proteins | sample MGYA00380293_ERZ894223 | MGnify/ENA primary metagenome ERZ894223 (study PRJEB32331, sample SAMN06328445) | human gut metagenome | biome: human gut microbiome; feature: stool | host: Homo sapiens | collected 2014-11-05 ...
TCCTCCGGCTGCAAAATAGAAATTACTTCCTCCTATATTTTTTACGCAATTGTCTACCATCAGTCCTGGATGTTCTGTGTTATTTCCGTCTAAATAATACCATACTCCATTAATATATCTCCATCCGATTGCCTGTGCTCCACTTCCATCTGCATAATACCAGCCTTCCGGATATAGCAACCAGCCTGTTCGCATTGCTCCTCCGGCTGCAAAATAGAAATTACTTCCTCCTATATTTTTTACGCAATTGTCTGCCATCAGTCCTGGATGTTCTGTGTTATTTCCGTCTAAATAATACCACACTCCATTAATATATCTCCATCCCAACACCAGACTTCCATCTGCATTCGCATAATACCAACCTTCTGGGCGCAGTATCCAACCCATTGACTGCATAACACCATCTTTATTAAAGCAATAATACTGTGCTCCTACTTTAACAATAGTATCTGTAGCCATGCTTCCAGGGTTATCTACATTCGTTCCATCAAGATAATACCATTTGCCACTTTCGTATCGCCATCCATAGTACAATGATCCATCCTGATTATAATAGTATATATCTCCATTTTCATTTACATACCATCCCACATGAGTTGGCATTGTTTCTGTTTCATTTTCGACTTCAGGTTTAATCACTTCCTGATTATCCATCTGTTCCTCAATCTTCAGCTCACCATCAGTTGATTCCTCATTTTCGATATTTTCTACAGCTTTTTGTTCCATTCCATATGACACAAATGAGCAACTAAAACATACTAAAAACGTAGCTAACAGTATTCCTTTTACTCTCTTTTTCATCTTTGACCTCCTCATATTCTTTAAATAGCATTCTTTTTATTATTTATTCTACGTGTTCTAGTCCACCTCCCATAAAATATTGTTCACCATCTCCTGTAATTGCATATACATGTATATTATAATCCCCAGGAATAAAGCCGAAATTTCCCATATTTATATCCGTAGTATAATTACTGTCTTCATTCATTTGTAATTCAATCCACTGCAAATCACTTTGATCATCATTTGTCCATACGGCCACTAAAATTGATTGTATATTCTCTCCACCAGTTATCTGTTGTACCGTAAGTGGTATAGTTCCTGTTTGGCGTTGGTATTCTCCTATTACTACCTCACCCGTAGGTATCTTTCCTTCTCTAACTAACAGTGCTTCACTAGACTCGTCAATGTCAGCCAATTGTGTCATCAACTCTGATTGTTTATTTAATTCTTTTTCTTCTTTTTCTATACCAAATCGCTCAGTAAGTGTCTGTTCCGATGAAAACAAATTAGTACCTAAGCCCAAACGATTACCTTCTATTTCTACCCCTATTGCAGCTAATGTTGTTGGAAAAGCATCCATTGTCGTATAATTTCTGGCGTTCGACAATTCAGATTTTCCACCATTAATGTATGCTGTATATACTTTTCTTGTATAACTTTCATCTACATCTTCACAAAAATCACTATCCATTGTTGGATGATCACCAGATATTACAATTGTTGTATTTTCATAAAAGTCCTGTTGTTGAACCCATTCAACAAATTCCGCCACCTGTTTACTTGAACACGCCATTACATTAGCATATTGATTGTTCCCAAATCTGTCATCACATTTGTCACATACATACCCATCCTCAAAATGTGTGTCAACTGTTAGCATAGTCAAGTTAAACGGTTCATTCTGCGTCGCAAGTTCACCAAGGCGATTCTTTGCAAATTCGAACAGTTTCTGATCATCATATCCCCACCATACTGGATATTCTTCTGTAGAAAGCCACCCCTGTTCCATAGCATAATTATAATCAATAATATCATAATTACCATGTTCTGAAAAATATGATTTACGACCACCAAATGTTGCATCTGAACCCAATAGTAATGTTTGCGAATATCCTGCCTCTGCAAGAATATCACCTATTGTCGTAATACCAGGAAAGAAATGATCCTGTGTATCCATCTCATTCGCATCGATAGAGATTTTTAACGGCAATCCCGAAGTTTGTGCAAACATAGCCCCCATAGTCCATGTTGTTCCCGGCATTGAATACCCACCATTAAGCTTATTATTCTTTCCTGAAAAATCCTCATTCTCCTGCGCTATTTCCGTAAGCTCTGGAATCACATCTTTTCCAAAAGCTCCTCCATTATCCTCATCCGAATAAGTAGTCTCCATGGATTCTAAAAATATATATATGAGATTTCTTTTTTTCTCTGGAAATGTAAGTGTAACTTCTTTAGGATCCACATAATTATCATCAATAAAAGTAGATATTTCACTTTGACCGGACATGTAATCACCAATATCCAACTTTTTCCAAGCTGTATATCCGTATAAAACCAGAATTGTAACTGAAGCAATCAACACAACAATACATATGTATCCTGTTCTCTTCTTCTTTTTCTTAAAAATAATCATGATAGCAGTTATTACCATTATGATTATAATTGTTGGCACGATACATTTAAATACATATTGCCATATCATATCTGAATTAGTACCTTCCAAAGGTGAATTGAGATGGTATACTAATTCATCCATTGTAAGATTTGCCCAGGTTTCAAGCATCCATTTAATACTAAAACATAGCAAAATTGCCAATACTGATATGATACCACTAACTACTTTCCCGATATTTTTTAATATATCCTTTGTTTTTTCATTCACAGTTCCTGTTTCCTTTTAAGTATAATTATAATTAGCTATCATTATGATACCATAGAATACATTTACCAACAAGTTTCTATAAAATCAATTTTGTTTTTATTTTTTTATTTTAAAAAGCTTTGACACTTCCGCGTCAAAGCCCTCATTCCTTCTTCACTTAAAACAACTTCTCCGGATACACTCCGTCTTTAATCAGCTTCTGAATATTCGCTACCACATCCGGCTTATCTTCTTTATAGGTCACGCCGAACCACTCATCATGTGACTTCCGTACTTCGACCTTCATCCTTCCTTCTTTCAGCAGGTCACCGATGATGATCGGGAGGAGATATTCTCCTTTCAGATTCTCCGGATCCAGCTTCTCCAGGAATACGTCAAAGCCTTTTTCCAGCACATCAAAGAATGCCGGTGACAGTCCCCACATATTCATAGAGACTTCTGATTCCACATCGATTGGCACGGCTCCGTCCTCTGTCTGCACTGCCGCGCCTTCAGCAGTCTTGACAATATTGGATGTCTCCACAATCTCAGACAGCATACGGTGTTCATCTACCTTACATACGCCACGGGTTACACCGCCATTATCGCTCAAAGTATTCTTCAGTACAAAACCTACCATACATGCTTCATATGCATTATCATCTTTTCTTCCAGTCAGATATGCATATGCTTCTCTGTAAGCTTCCTTGCCATAATAATCGTCTGCATTGATTACCAGAAATGGCTCATCTACTACATCTTTACAGCACAGGATTGCCTGACCGGTTCCCCACGGCTTCTTTCTTCCTTCTGTCTTCTTCAGGAAACGCTCTGGGATATCGTTCAGTTCCTGATAAGCGTATTCTACTTCTACCAGCTTCTCCATACGTCTGCCGATGATCTCTTTAAAATCCTTTTCCAGATCTTTACGGATTACGAATACAACCTTATTAAATCCCGCCTCCAGCGCATCATGAATGGAATAATCCATAATAATCTCACCGTTTGGTCCTACTGCTTCCAGCTGTTTGATACCGCCGCCAAACCGACTTCCGATTCCTGCTGCCATGACGACCAGTGTTACTTTACTCATTTGTACCTCTCTTTGTCTGGTTTATTCTCCCAGACCATCTTCAATTGCTTTTACCATTGCTTCCATTGCTTCTTTTTCATCCGGTCCCTCGCACTCGAGCACGATTTCATCTCCGCTTTTAATGCATGCACCAAGTACACTGAGTACACTTTTTGCGTTAGCCATCGTATTGTCATAACGAAATCTGACACTGCATTCAAACTCAGATGCTTTGTTGCAGAAGATTCCGGCCGGACGCATATGAAGCCCCGTAGGATTGGTGATCTTTACTTTTTTTGTAATCATACTTTTAATTTCCTCCGCTATCTTTCTCTTCCAGCACGAGTTCTACTTCAACATCTTCTGTCAGCGTACATCCATCCGGCAGCTTAAACTGTACTGGCACTTTATAGGTTCCTGCTTTTGTATATTCAGCCAGATCAATGATTGCAATCTGCTCAATGTTCAGAGTATCCAACTGTTCCTTTGATCCTTTTACATGTACTTCCAGATTATCCGTTTTGTTATAACTCATACGCAGGTTCTCATCCAGATTTTTCACTGTAATAGATCCAACCGGAAGCTCAAAGTTCTTGGTTCCGTCTTTTTCCAGTGTTACTGTAATAATTACTGAACTTGCGTTACTGTCTGCCAGTTCGATATCTTCCGGCAGATATTTGCTAATATCTATCGTATAATCTGTGCGGGAATCAATGGCTTCACCACTGAATTCTTCCGCAGGAATATCTATACTCTTAACCTTTGCCAAGGCATCTTCCGGTCCCGCAATCTCTATCTCTTCCGGAGCCAGCTTCACATTGGAAATGGAATATCCTTCTTTTACTTCAATTTCCGATGTATCCGCCTTCACAGGTACCGTCGTTGTTCGATACAATGTTACCGACACACTCACACCTACATTACCCAGATTATTCGCCAGCCTTGACTGGTCGATCACGTTATTGTTCTCATCGTACAATACCAGCGCAGAATCCAGCACGGTATTCTCTGAGAGTCCGGACACATTAACTTCAGCCTCTACCTTACTGATCTTTTCCACCAGAGACTTTGGCCCGTTGATCGTTACCGTCTCCGGATCAGCTGTCAGCTTGCCAAGCACATAACCACTTCGTACCTGACCGCTTGCCACTGGTGTAATATATGTGGTCTTGCTTACATTATCCTCGATCTGTATCTGCAGATTACGCGGACTTGCCGTTGCTTCACAGCTGCCCTCATATCCATTTACCGTTACTTCCAATGGAATCTGTGTATTCAGATACATTTCCTTAATATCTGCTGTAACAACAATGTCGCTTGCCTTAATCTTACTCAGCGTCCGACGTTTTGCCGAAACTACTACGCTTACATTCTGCGTGTCGTCTACGATCTGATAAGTCTTATTCTGTTCCGTCAATATCTCGGAGTGTTCTACTGTAACCGGTATGTTCGTAAATGTCTTAGTCATTACCGGATCGTCAATATTGACCACTATCAGCCACAGCATAAATGCAAACAGGAAGGCTAACAGCTTCAGGCCAAAATTATTTTTCAGCTTTTTTATCATCATCATGCCTTCCTTTCTTCAGTTTTTCTACCAGAATATTCGCCGGATTCTTAGAATGCTTCCGTTGCTGGATTGCATGGAATCGCTCTCTCAGTTCTGCTTCCGTCAGGTTTCTGGAAAGTCTGCCGCCCTGTGCTACAGATACTCCTCCGGTCTCCTCAGATACCACTACGATCATGGCATCACTGACTTCACTCATACCGACTGCCGCACGGTGTCTGGTTCCCAGATCCTTGCTCAGTTCCATGTTATCAGACAATGGCAGGTAACAGGTTGCCGCCACGATCCTGTCGTTCCGCACGATAATAGCTCCGTCATGAAGCGGAGTATTATGCTCAAATATATTGACCAGTACCTGGCTGGAGATCAGACAATCCATCTGAATACCGGTACTCTCATATTCTGTCAGCTGGATCAGCTGTTCTACTACGATCAGTGCTCCTGTTTTTACTTTGCTCATGGAAAATACAGCACGCACGATACCGTCAACTGTCTCATCACTGAACCGCACTCGTTCTTTGGAATCAAACGGAAGCATGGATGTCAGCATCTGTTTTTCGCCCAGCTTCTCCAGACCTCGTCGGAGTTCGGGCTGAAAGACGACCACTGCCGCCACAGCCATAACTGCTGCTGCTTCTTTTGCCAGCCACAGGATCGTATGCATCTGTAAAATGGCTGCCACCAGTATGAATCCCGCAAGTGCCAGAATGCCACGCATCAGCATCCACGCCTTGGTATTCTTGATCCATACCATAATCTGATAGATCAGAAATGTAATGATCAGGATTTCCAGAATGTCCGTGAAACGCAATTCCGGAAAATAAATGCCTTTTACATATTGTTCAAAAAACTGCGATATTCTCTGCGCCATTCTGTCACCTCCCCATTCTTCTTAACTTGTTGCCTGCCTGTGCTGCTTCTTTTATATCTTTTATTTATTATCTTTATTCAGATTCAATTCTTTCTCGAGACTCTGTGTCAAAAGCAGATGCTCGGTATCCGCATCGGATAACTGTCTCTTCTGTGGAGACGGTTTTCTCTTAACTGCTGCCTTCTTTGGATTCGGCTGCTGTCTGTCCACTGTCTTTCTTGGTCTTGCCTGCTTACGTTCCTGTCCTGCCTGCTGTTTCTTGGCATGTCTGACTGGTTCCTGTGCCGCATGACTTGGAGTTTCTTTTCTCACATGCTTCTTCGCAGCATCTTTCTGTGCATGCTGCTGTGTCTTCTTACGCAGTTCCTTTGCATCAATCACTTCTGTCTCAGAAGGATATTCTTCACGCTTGTTGATCTGCTGTACTGTCTTCTCTGGAACAGTTACTCCCACTTTCGGAACTGCTTTTACATAGTAATAATACTCATCATCTTCAAACTGCAGGGATTCGCATTTGCTGTAATCTACTGCAAAGAATATAATTTCCAGAACCAGTCCGATCACTACCGCTACAACTGCCCCTACGAACAGTGTTGTTGTAGAAGTCTTTACACTCAGTACAGAACCGCCTGCTGTTGCCACGATCAGATACGCCAATGCCCCAGCCACGCTTGCGGCTTTCCATGCATGTGCCATCGCTGCACGACGAATGGTATATACCAGTATAATACAGATTATGCCGGCGATCACCATCAGCCACATTCCTTTGCTGGAAACTGCCTGTTTGGCAAATTTGATCATATCATTTACAAAGCTGCTGCTCTTTGCAGCCTGAATTGCCGCTGCCGACTTTTTCACCTGGTGAATCATATAATACGCAATCGTTCCAAGTGCTGCCGGAACTGCATATGCCGGTGTGCCAAGCAGACCTAATGCCACCAATGCAGCTGCCGGAACCTTAGCAATATATGCTGTCACTACTACTAATATCACGATCGCTGTCTTTGGTGCGAATCGAAGATAGAATACATACATGATCACAAACAGAAGTGCTGTCACGATCAGCATGCCCAGGGATACGCTATAGACATGTGCCATCGTCAGTACCGCTCCTGCTACCAGTGTGAAGATTGGCGGAAGAAAAGCGCATATCACAGCCAGCCCCAATGCAACTACTGGATTCGCCAGCATATGCATATAACCTATCTCCCGATTAATCATAAAGAACGCCACAAACGCCAGTACAAAGCGTACCACCTTATCTATGTATGTCGAATACTGTGCATAGACATTCTGTAATTTCCCTTTCAGTTCTAATACGCTTTCCATAACTATCTGTTCTCCTTCTTCATATCTTTCTTCTTATATAAATTGAGAAGTCTGGCAAGATCATGATTATATAACTTCACTCTCGCCCTTGCCTCTTTGTGTCGGTTATTGCAGGTAACATGCGTATATACTGCATATGCAATTATAATTGCCAGATACGCTGCTACGATCGCAATTGCTGTAACAATGATCATGCCGACAGACATCTTTTCCATCAACTTATCAAACACACTGATTCCCAGAAGTACGACCAGGCATACATATCCTATCGTTACCCACAAAATAGTCGCCAGCGTATGCAGACTGGTATAGTCTTTTCTATAGTAAGCACTGACCTTCAGATCCTCTCTCCCCTGCTGTTCCTCATAGAGAGCCATTCTTGTCATCAGCTTGACTTTTTTCTCATCTAACATTCTGCACCTCATTATCTCTACACTTAGTTATTATTATTTCTAAATATCATTATTCAGTATACCAAATATCATGTACCTTGTCCAATGCTTACCGTCAGAAAATGCACTTTCTCAGCGCCAGCAAGTCTTACCGTCTTCGCCGCCACGTCGATTGTACTTCCTGTCGTGTAAATGTCATCGATCAGCAACACGTTGACTCCCTGCAGTTTCATTCCCTTCCAGGCAAATGCGTGCTGCAGATTTTTCCGCCGTCCCCGCGCGTCCATAACTTTCTGTGGAATTGTATTTTTATTTCGGATAAGGCTTTCTGTATCTACCGGAATGTCCATAAGTCTGCCAATCTCTTTTGCCAGGATTTCTGCCTGATTATATCCTCTTTTCCGTCTTCTGCTTTTACTGAGTGGTATTGGGATGATGATGGCGATCTGCCATTTACGTATTGTTCTGCCATATGCACGTACCATCTCACGGGCAAATGCACAGCCATATATCCGTCGATTATGATATTTGAATTGATAAATTGCCGGGCGCACCACTGACACATGCTGCCAGACCGCCCTGCCGCTCTCATAATAATGCGAGTGCCTGCTGCAGTCGTAACAGTATTCCTCTTCTTCACGCCGAATTGGCTTACCACAACGCATACAATATGGATTCCTCACATAAGGAAGCTTTGCTCTGCACGCACCACAGATTCCCGCCTCCGATACCTTACCGCAAAACGGACAGGTATTAGGAAACAGGAATACCATGATTTTATCTGTAAAGACTGTAATATTAGAAATAGTTTTAGAAATAAGTGCTCGTATTCTCATAGGCAGAACTCCCTGATCTGCTCTGCCAGGCTCGAATTACGATTCAGCTCGTTATTATTCTGGATCATGTCTGCAAAGGCCTGTTCACTGCCTACCAGTGTCACACATTTTCTTGCTCTGGTTACTGCTGTATAAATCAGATTGCGGTTGTATAACTGTCTCGGTCCCTGAAGCAGCGGAATTACTACCGCCGGATACTCACTTCCCTGAGACTTGTGAATGGTGATCGCATAAGCCAGTTCCAGTTCATCCAGCGACTGGAAGGAATAGCTTACCTGTCTGTGTTCATCAAACTCTACCGTCATAGTCTCTGCATATGTATTAATCTCCCGGATAATGCCCATATCACCATTAAACACACCCAGGCCTTTATCCACCGTCATACCGTATTTGGTGCATACTTCCCACTCAATCTGGTAATTATTGCGGATTTGCATGACCTTATCGCCCTCGCGGAACTTCTTATCACCATATTCCTTTTCCGCTTTGGACGGTGATGGAGGATTCAGATATTCCTGCAGAATACCATTTAACCTTTCTACCCCGAGCAAACCTTTCCGCATGGGTGTCAACACCTGGATATCATATGGCTCTGCATTTACATATTTTGGCAATTTCTTCTGGATCAATGTCAGCACCACACTGATGATCGTGTTGGCATCCTGCCTCTTCAGAAAGAAAAAGTCACGACTCTTATTGTCCAGAATCACAGGTTCTCCACGGTTGATCTTGTGAGCATTTACCACGATATCACTCTCGCCTGCCTGACGGAAAATACGCGTCAGTTTCACTACTGGGAAACATTTGGACGCAATAATATCCTTCAGCACGCTTCCCGGTCCCACAGATGGAAGCTGATTCCGGTCTCCCACCAGGATGAGTCTCGTCCCCACGCACACAGCCGATAAGAGTGCATGCATCAGCGGAAGATCCACCATCGACATCTCATCTACTATGATCACATCTGTTTCCAGTGGGTTATCCCTGTTCCGGCTGAAGCCGTTTTTCTGTTCTTCATCCTCCGGGTTACCGCTGACTTCCAGCAGACGGTGTACCGTCTGTGCTTCATATCCGGTTGTCTCCGTCATACGCTTTGCTGCTCTTCCGGTCGGTGCTGCCAGCAAAATATCCGCTCCGTCACTTTCAAAATAATGGATCATGGCATTGATTGTCGTTGTCTTACCGGTTCCCGGTCCTCCGGTCAGCACAAGTACTCCATGACGTACCGCCTCAACAACCGCTTCCCGCTGTTTCTCATCCAGCGGCAGATCCATATTTTCCTCAATCTGTGCCAGTCGGTGCAATACTCCTGTCTCACTCACATCATAGGTAACATTTAGATCATGGAGCATCTTCGCTGTATTCATTTCCATGTAATAATAATTCGATGGATATACTCGCTTCACGCCGTCTGCTTCTTTCAGGATCACCTTGCGTTCCATAGACAGATCCATCAGATATTTTTCAATATGCTCCAGATCCACTTCCAGCAATTGTCCTGCCCTGCGTGCCAAAAGTTCCTCATCCAGGAAAATATGCCCTGCATTCACTCCCTGAAGCAATGTATAAAATATTCCACTGCGGATCCGGTAATCGGAATCCGTATGAATACCGATTCTCTTCGCTATCTCATCCGCAGTTCGGAATCCCACACCACTGATATGATCCGCCATCTGGTAAGGGTTCTCTTCCAGCACACGGTAAATCCCATTGCCATAATACTGATAAATCTTTGCTGCCAGCGTCGTAGAAATGCCATATTTCTGCAGATAGATCATTGCCTGACGCATGTCCTTCTTCTCTTCTACCTGCTCTGCGATCTCTCTTGCTTTGCGCTCACTGATGCCTTTGACCTCTGCCAGCCGCTCCGGTTCTTCCTCTATAATTCGGAATGTATCTTCTTTAAACTTTCGTACAATCCGCCCTGCCAGTGCAGCGCCGACTCCACGGATTGCCCCTGAGCCCAGATATCGCTCGATCGACATCAGATCTTCCGGTTCGCAGACCTCTGATTCAGACACGGAAAGCTGCAGTCCGTACAGGCTGTGATTCACATATTCGCCTGTCAGCTTCAGCAGCTCACCTTCTTCAATATAGAGAAATGTACCCACGCAGGTCAGATCTCCATCTTCGTTATTCAGATTAAATACCGTATATCCATTATCCTCATTCCGATATACAATGTGTTCTACATATCCTTTGATTTCTTCCATATAACCGCTTTTCTCTGCTTTTATCCTTCATTCCGTCCGCTCATAAATTCCACATACTGTCCGGTACCGATGGCTACAACTGTCATAGGATTCTCTGCAGTCATAGTATTGATTCCGGTTCGTTCTTCAATCAGTTCTTCCAGTCCTCGCAGCATTGCCCCACCTCCGGTCAGCACAATTCCACGATCCAGAATATCTGCTGAAAGTTCCGGTGGTGTACGTTCAAGCACACTGATAACCGCTTCTACAATCTGCCCAACCGGCTCCTTCAATGCCTGCTCGGTCTCCGCAGATGTTACCGTCACCGTCTTCGGAAGCCCGGTCATAAGATTCCGTCCTGTCACTTCCATAGACTCTTCCTCTACCAGCGGATATGTTGATCCGATCTTGATCTTAATATCCTCTGCTGTACGCTCCCCGATCAGCAGGTTATGCTTCTTCCGCACATAGCGCACGATCGCATCATCAAAGTTATCTCCGGCAATCTTAATAGAAGTATTAACCACAGTTCCACCCAGCGAGATAACCGCCACATCTGCCGTACCGCCTCCGATATCTACGATCATATTGCCGCACGGTCTGGAAATATCGATTCCAGCACCGATTGCAGCAGCCACCGGTTCTTCGATCAGTCTGACTTCACGAGCTCCTGCTGCATAGGTCGCCTCTTCAACTGCCTTACGTTCTACTTCTGTCACTCCACTCGGCACACAGATACTGATTCTCGGCTTACTGAAAGCTCTCCTGCCCATTGCTTTCTGCACAAAATATTTGATCATCTTTTCTGTCACTGTATAATCAGAAATCACGCCCTGACGCAGCGGACGCACTGCCACAATATTCCCCGGCGTCCTGCCAAGCATCAGTCTGGCTTCTTCTCCGATCGCTTTGATGCTGTTGGTATCCCGGTCATATGCTACTACAGAAGGCTCTTTTAATATTACACCTTTCCCCTTCACATACACCAGAACGCTTGCGGTCCCCAAATCAATTCCGATTTCAACTGCCATTCCTGTTCCCCTTTCATCATCCGGTTACTTCCTGAACCAGCCACTTCATTTATGCACAGAGGTATAATAAGTAACTTTACTTATTATACCTCTTTATCATTCGTTCTTATTCATGAAATCTGTCAACAATGACATTATAGTAAACTTTGTGTCTGTTGAAAAGTCTTTTTTTCAGGTTTATCCTTTCTTCAACATCATGTCGATGTATTTACCTGTATAAGATACCGGATTCAGTGCAACTTCTTCCGGCGTGCCTTCTGCGATCACTGTACCGCCTTTTGCACCGCCTTCAGGCCCGATATCGATAATGTAATCTGCCGTTTTGATCACATCCAGATTGTGCTCGATCACCACAACCGTATTACCATCGGATGCCAGCCTCTTCAGAATCTCAGTAAGCTTATGCACATCTGCAAAATGCAGTCCCGTCGTCGGCTCATCCAGAATATAAATGGTCTTGCCGGTGCTGCGCTTACTGAGCTCTGTAGCCAGCTTGATCCGCTGTGCCTCGCCTCCGGACAATGTCGTCGATGGCTGTCCAAGACGCAGATAGGAAAGTCCCACATCATACAACGTCTCAATCTTTCTCCGGATGGATGGTACATTTTCAAAGAAAGTCAATGCTTCTTCTACCGTCATATTTAACACGTCATAAATACTCTTGCCTTTATAATGTACTTCCAGTGTCTCGCGGTTATAGCGCTTGCCACCGCACACTTCACACGGAACATACACATCCGGCAGAAAATGCATCTCAATCTTCAGAATACCGTCACCGGAACATGCTTCGCATCGTCCGCCCTTTACATTGAAGCTAAAACGCCCTTTCTTATAGCCTCGTTCTTTGGCATCCTGTGTTGCTGCAAACAGGTCACGGATCTGATCAAACACACCCGTATAAGTTGCCGGATTGGATCTCGGTGTACGACCAATTGGTGACTGATCAATATTGATCACCTTGTCCAACTGCTCCACACCTTCTATCTTTTTATGCTTTCCCGGAATCGTTCTGGCACGGTTCAGCTTCTTCGCCAGATATTTGTAAAGGATCTCATTGACCAGCGAGCTCTTACCTGATCCTGACACACCGGTTACACACGTCATGACTCCCAGCGGAATCTTCACATCAATATTCTTCAGGTTATTCTCCTGTGCACCTACGATCTTCAGCCATCCTGTTGGTTTCCTGCGCTCCTCCGGAATCGGTATACGAATCCGACCACTGAGATATGCGCCTGTGATAGATTCCGGCACCTGCATGATCTCCTCTGCCGTTCCTTCTGCGATCACTTCACCACCATGTTCTCCGGCACCAGGTCCAATATCCACAATATGATCTGCCGCAAACATAGTATCCTCGTCATGTTCTACCACGATTACTGTATTACCCAGATCCCGCAGGTGTTTCAGTGTTCCAAGCAATTTATCATTATCTCTCTGATGCAGACCGATACTTGGTTCATCCAGAATATATGCCACACCTACCAGGCCAGAGCCAATCTGTGTTGCCAGTCGGATTCGCTGTGCCTCGCCTCCGGACAACGTTCCGGTTGCACGCGACAGCGTCAGATAATCCAATCCTACATCCAGCAAGAACTGCAGTCTCGCACGTATTTCTTTCAATATCTGGTCACCGATCATATGCTGCTGACTGGTCAGCTCCAGATTATCCAGGAATTTTGCCAACTCCTCAATCGAAAATGATGTAATCTCTGCAATATTATGATTCCCAATCGTTACCGCAAGTGCTCCTGGCTTCAAGCGCTGTCCCTTGCATGCACGGCAAGGTGTGATCCGCATAAATTCTTCATACTCTGCCTTGGATGCTTCCGAATAAGTCTCACGATATCTGCGCTCTACGTTCTTAACAATACCTTCAAATGCAATATCGTAGAACCCTTCTCCGCGCTGTCCAAAATAATGCACATTCACATTCTTACCATTCGTACCGTGAATCAGTATATTCTGAATCTCCTCCGGATATTCCTCAAACGGCGTATCCAGTGAAAATTGATATTCTTCCGCAAGTGCTTCCAGTATGGCTCTGGTAAAACTGCCCTTCTTGCTGGCAGACTGCCATCCCATGACTGTGATTGCACCTTCATTGATACTCAGGCTCTTATCCGGAATGATCAGATCAGCATCAAATTCCATCTTATATCCAAGTCCGGAACACTCCGGGCAGGCCCCGAACGGATTGTTAAATGAGAAGCTTCTCGGTTCAATCTCTTCAATGCTGATACCACAATCCGGACAGGAAAAGCTCTGGCTGAAATTCACCGGTTCTCCGCCAATCACATCGACTGTCATCAGTCCCTCTGCAAGATGCAGAACATTCTCCACCGAATCCGTCAACCTCTTTTCAATCCCCGGCTTTACCACCAGACGATCTACAACAATCTCTATATTATGCTTCAGATTCTTATCCAGCTGAATGTCTTCCGACAATTCATACATACTGCCATCGATCCGCACACGGACATATCCGCTCTTCTTTGCACGCTCCAGCAGCTTCACATGCGTACCTTTCCGTCCTCGTACCACCGGTGCCAACAGCTGAATTCTGGTTCCCTGCTCCATCTCCATGATCTGATCGACCATCTGATCAACCGTCTGCTTCTTAATCTCTTTTCCACATTTCGGGCAATGTGGAATACCAATCCTCGCATATAATAATCGGAAATAATCATATATCTCTGTCACAGTACCTACTGTCGAACGAGGATTACGATTTGTAGACTTCTGGTCAATTGAAATTGCCGGCGAAAGTCCTTCGATGCTTTCCACATCCGGCTTCTCCATCTGTCCCAGGAACATTCTGGCATAAGATGACAACGACTCCATATATCTGCGCTGTCCTTCTGCATAAATGGTATCAAATGCCAGCGAAGACTTACCGGATCCCGACAGTCCTGTCAGAACCACCAGCTCGTCTCTTGGAATATCCAGACTGATATTCTTGAGATTATGCTCATTGGCTCCCCGTATACGAATATATTTTTTATTCTTATCCGACATAACATGCTCCTTTGTTACTAATTCAATGATTTATTTTTAGTTTATTCTATACTTATTCTATGTTTCATCCATGTCCAGTAGCTGTTTCTTCAGCTCTGTCATCTTATCACGCAGCTCTGCCGCTGCCTCGAAGTTCAATTCTGCTGCTGCTTTCCTCATCTGCTTGGTCACTTCCCCTACCAGCTTCTCCAGTTCTGCTTTGCTCATCGACTCCGGATCCTTTTCTATCTGCATCTCCGCAGATGCTGCCTTTCTGGAAATCGTAATCAGATCTCTGACTGCCTTATGAATAGACTGCGGTGTGATACCATGCTCTTCATTGTACTTCATCTGGATACTGCGTCGACGCTCGGTCTCATCCAATGCCTTTCGCATAGAATCTGTGATCGTATCTGCATACATGATCACATGACCCTCGGAATTTCTTGCAGCACGTCCAATCGTCTGGATCAACGATGTCTCGGAACGCAGGAATCCTTCTTTATCTGCATCCAGAATCACCACCAGTGAAATCTCCGGAATGTCCAGTCCTTCTCGCAGAAGATTAATACCGACCAATACATCAAACACATCCAGACGCATATCGCGCACGATCTCCGAACGCTCCAGCGTATCAATATCTGAATGGAGATATTTGACACGGATACCAAGTTCCCGCATATAATCTGTCAGATCTTCTGCCATTCTCTTGGTCAGCGTTGTTACCAATATCTTATTCTTCTTATCTGTCTCTTTCTTAATCTCACCGACCAGATCGTCAATCTGGCCTTCTACCGGACGCACATCAATCTCCGGATCCAGAAGACCCGTCGGTCTGATTACCTGCTCTGTGCGCAGAAGTTCATGCTCATCTTCATATTTGCCAGGTGTTGCAGATACAAACAGAACCTGATTGATCTTACTCTCAAACTCTTCAAAACTGAGCGGACGGTTATCCAGTGCTGACGGCAGGCGGAATCCATAATCCACCAGCGTCCGCTTTCTGGACTGGTCGCCGTGATACATGCCGCCTATCTGCGGCACCGTCATATGCGACTCATCAATCATCATAACGAAATCATCCGGAAAGTAATCAATCAATGTATGCGGTGGCTGTCCCGGTGCAAGTCCCGTCAAATGTCTCGAATAGTTCTCAATTCCTGAGCAGAAACCTGTCTCCCTCATCATTTCAACATCAAAGTTCGTACGCTCCGCTATTCTCTGTGCTTCTAACAGCTTATCTTCGCCCTTAAAATAACGCACCTGCTGCTCCAGCTCCGCTTCAATTGCTGTGATCGCACGCTCCATATTCTCCTTGGACACGACATAATGAGAAGCCGGGAATATCGCAATATGCTTCAGATCCCGCTTAATCTCGCCGGTCAGCACATCCACTTCTGTGATCCGATCTACTTCATCTCCAAAAAACTCTACGCGAACCGCCAGTTCTCCTGATCCTGCCGGGAATATCTCTACCACATCTCCATGCACACGGAACGTACCACGATGAAAATCCATCTCGTTACGGGTATACTGAATATCAATCAGCTTACGGATCATCTCATCCCGATCCTTCTCCATGCCCGGGCGCAGAGAAATCACCATATCTTTATAGTCAATCGGCGAACCCAGACCATAGATGCAGGAAACACTGGCTACAATAATGACATCCCGCCGCTCAGACAGTGCCGCTGTCGCTGAATGACGCAATTTGTCAATCTCATCATTGATCGCTGAATCCTTCGCAATATATGTGTCAGATGATGGAACATAAGCCTCCGGCTGGTAGTAGTCATAATAGGAGACAAAATATTCCACTGCGTTATTCGGAAAGAACTCTTTGAACTCTCCGTATAACTGTGCAGCCAATGTCTTATTATGCGCAATGATCAGCGTTGGTTTATTCAATTCCTGAATGACATTCGCCATGGTAAATGTCTTACCGGATCCGGTGACGCCAAGCAATGTCTGGCACTGATTCCCCTCTTTAAAACCTGCCACGAGATCTGCGATGGCTTTCGGCTGATCCCCAGTTGGCTGATATTCAGATACTAATTCAAAATGATCCATTATAGATTCTCTCTCCTTTATATTTTCTACTTCTGGACAACATTCTTTTAATTCTTTGCACGTAAAGGTGACATGCTCCCACCACTTAAATCACAGATTTTGAAGTGAGGGCTTCTTCACGTATATTGATTGCCGCATTCAGATTCCGATCTATCCGATTTCCACATGTACAAAGATATACTCTGTCCGAAAGTTTCAGTTCTTTCTTTTTCGTATTTCATAATATTTTTCCTAACCTTTAAGATATTTCTCTACTTCCCGATCAAATTCAGAAACATATTCTCTATCCTGTTTAACTCTAAATACTTCATATTCCTTCTCAGCTTTTTGCATAGCAACATCATGAGAATTTTTCCCTTTTCCATTCAGTACCTTTCGCCTATTATTCAATAAAAACTGATTCGTTTGATCAACCCAGTCTTGCATACTCATTAACATCTCATCTTCAGCCATTAATTCTGCATAATCAATAAACATTGTCACAAGTCTATTCAATCGTGATAATTCTTTTTCATTCAAATAATTTTTTGCTATTCCAATATCTCGTTTTAAATTTTTCCCATCCGGAGAATCTTTCCATGTAGTCAAACCCATTGCTGGTTTTTCCGAATCAGCACGTTCATATATCAATTCTGCCGCTGTCTTTCCGGTAACAGCAAAGTGAAGCTTATTTTGGACAAATGCACGGAGATATTATCTGTTGTACATTCAAATAAATCTGCCATTGCTTTTTGTGTCATCCAAAAAGTATCTTCTTTAAACATTACATTCACATAAATATTAGTGTCTTCCACTTGATATAAAGCAATTTCATGTTCTTAATTCATTTATTTATCCTCTTATTTTATCTACCTATAAAACATATCATTTTAGCTTCTATTGTTTACATTTATTTATTATAATTTTGCTAATGACAATATTAGTCACAAAGCCTCTTCATCCACCCGCTTTTCACCTATACTCTCACCACTTCCACAACATCTGGATCTCCAACCACATACCACAAAATACCACCTGTTCTTCGATCCTGTGACTCCAAGCAACGTCTCGAACTGATTGCCTTTTTTGCCCCTTCTACAAGCCCTGCTATCGCCTGTGGTTGGTTTATATTGTGAGACTAATTCAAAATGATCCATACAGACTCCTGAGTGAATCCAATCTATCTTTGGAAAAACATGTATTCCTGTCAGAATTTTTTCTGTTAGTATTGTTATTTGTCCAGTATATCATTCAGGAGAAAAAAAGTACAGAGCAAATCGAATGTTTGTTCTGTGCTTTTCAATACTTTTTAATCTTAATTTAGTAAAACGGACATTCGCAATCCGCTTTCGCTACTTGCTCATGAACGCAGTCGCTTTGCGACCTGTCAGTGGGAGCTACAATTACGATACCAACGATAGTAAATGTAGATTTCAATCCACACTTCCGCGAAGGAAGTGACTGCTTCACCGACACCAATCATAGACGCTTTAGTATTTCAATCCACACTTCCGCGAGGGAAGTGACAGGAAGTTCGGCGGTATTTTATCCAGATCGAAAAATTTCAATCCACACTTCCGCGAGGGAAGTGACTATAAGCTGGCTCTGGTAGCTTCTGCTTTTGATATATTTCAATCCACACTTCCGCGAGGGAAGTGACCTTTTTAACATTGGTTCCGGCAGATTCATATGCTTTAATTTCAATCCACACTTCCGCGAGGGAAGTGACAGGGGTTGACATGACAAACAGGTTATATCCTGAGATATTTCAATCCACACTTCCGCGAGGGAAGTGACTGGCAAGGGTGAGACAAGCCGAGAGATAGGGCAATTTCAATCCACACTTCCGCGAGGGAAGTGACAACAGATCCTTGTCGTAGGTGGATTTAATGAGTTCGATTTCAATCCACACTTCCGCGAGGGAAGTGACAATATACTTTTTTCAAAATAGTTTGTCAATATAATTTCAATCCACACTTCCGCGAGGGAAGTGACACAGGAAACCTGGACGGATTCTCCGGACATTGAACATTTCAATCCACACTTCCGCGAGGGAAGTGACGATTAACACGTACCCTCACAGTTCCATGCAGGACATATTTCAATCCACACTTCCGCGAGGGAAGTGACCAATGGTTGCATGGTCAGCGGACAGTACACAATGATTTCAATCCACACTTCCGCGAGGGAAGTGACGTATTCTTATGTTCAAATAACTCAATCACGTAAATTTCAATCCACACTTCCGCGAGGGAAGTGACCGTCATCTGCTCGGTCTATGTCCGTGCGATCTCTATTTCAATCCACACTTCCGCGAGGGAAGTGACAGGATTCCATTGAACGGGTTTTTCTTGCATTAAAATTTCAATCCACACTTCCGCGAGGGAAGTGACGCATCCGTCAATAGTTATTTCATTGATTCCATCATTATTTCAATCCACACTTCCGCGAGGGAAGTGACCCAAACTGTAAATGCAAATGGGTTGTAACCAGATGATTTCAATCCACACTTCCGCGAGGGAAGTGACTGGAAACTTACAATAGCACATCCAGGCAATATAGATTTCAATCCACACTTCCGCGAGGGAAGTGACGGATCAAGCTGGGTGTTTGTCAGTTCTTACGACGAATTTCAATCCACACTTCCGCGAGGGAAGTGACTGTATATTCCATCAAACTCAGCAATTCCTAACCGATTTCAATCCACACTTCCGCGAGGGAAGTGACTCTCCTGACTCCATAAGCTCTGTACATAAGATTTATTTCAATCCACACTTCCGCGAGGGAAGTGACTTAAGTACCTGAGTGACATGCTCCCACCACTTAAATTTCAATCCACACTTCCGCGAGGGAAGTGACAGCAATATTTCACAAAAATCTATTCTATTTTTTATGAAACATCTCCAAACATACTTGAATTTGATTTCGCATATTGTCTCAAACATCCTCTGTATGCAAAAATACAACTCAATTTTGTTTATTTTTTCTGGTGCGAATCTCCTGGTAATTTTATGTATGCTTAAGTCTCGCACCTGTAGATCATAAAAACAAAGGCTGATCAGCCGCAATTCCACGTTCTACACCTATATGTTCCACCTTAGTCTTATAATTATTCCCAAGACAATAAAATCGTAAGCTATCTACTTTATCATCGATAATATCTGTTAACAAAGATTTTAACATTACACTTTGTGCCTGATCCACAATGCATTCAAATACGGAATTTTGTACTCTTCTTCCATAATTTTCACACTGTTTGGCAACTTTTCTAAGTCGTTTCCTTCCAGCTTCATTTTCCGTATTTACATCATAAGTAATCAACAAAAGCATCTTTCCACCTCATTTCCACAGGAATACCGGATAGCCATCTAAATCTCCACGTAAATATCTTGCAAGTAACATTGCTTGTACATACGGAACCATTCCCCATTCAATTTTTTCTTTCAAATATGGATGTGTAATAACTTCTTTTTTCTTATTCTGCCACTCAACTAGTAATTTTTTTCGCAAATCATTGTCCATCAAAACGGCTCCATTTTCCTTCTTGGAAAAGTTTTTTGCACTCACAATTCTTTTATTAATCAATGACAAAACAAATCGATCCGCATATACACTTCTAAGTTCTTCTATTAAATCTAATGCCAGTGATACTCTTCCCGGACGATCTGTATGCAAATATCCTACATAAGGATCCAATCCGACTACTTCTAAGGCAGATGCAATCTGATTTGTTAATAGCGTATATACAAAAGATAACATTGCATTTACATTATCTCTGGGCGGTCTTTTATTTCTTCCTTGAAAATTAAATTCTTTTTTCTGTTGCAAAATCAACTCATTAAAAACACCAAAATAAATACTTGCAGCTTCTCCTTCATAACCTCTCAATTGCTCTTTCGATTCTGCATTCTGTATATATTGTAACGCTTCTTTTAAATATAAAGATGCTTTCTTCACGTTCTCTATATCTATCTGCATTCCATGATCACGAATTGCTCGTTCTAATACCCATCTTGCATTATAGACTTTTCCAGTAATACAATTTTTGGCAATTGCAAGACTTATTTTATCATCTTTGCAACTTGTATACTGCTGCTCACGCAAAAGAACATTTCCATAAATTTTTCCAGTTACTCTTGCTAAAAATTTTCCCTGTGGTGTGAGATAACAAAGCGAAATATTTCGTTCAGCACAAGCTCCCATTAACGCCGGGCTGGTTCCACGATATCCAAAAGAAACAATCCCCTCCAAATTGTGTAAAGGCAATCTCCCCAATTCTTTTTTCTCATCATATACAACCAGATTTTCTCCATCTAATGCCAGATAACTATTCTCGGATGTCACATATAAAGTATTCAATAATTTTTTCATTATGCGTCCTCCTTCAATGTCTGTGCTATATAATCAGAAACTGATACCATCTTTTCTAATTTAGGAATACAGATTTCCTTCAATGAACATGCCTGACATGCCTTACTTTTTTTTACTTTTGGTGTATAACCACGCTCATAATACTGATGCATTTCCTGAAATATTTCTTTTACTTTATCACGCATTTGCTGTGAAAATGTAATGTTTTCTCTTCTTCTTGTTTCTCCATAAAAAAGTGCACCTTCAGATATTGTTGTTGAAAACATTTCCTCAAGACACATTGCCTGTGCTGCAAGCTGTAATTTATCTTCGTCTGTTACCTTAGGCTTTCCTTTTTTATATTCCACGGGAAAAACGGAATATAATCCTCTATGCCCAAACAACGTAATCCCATCTTCACATTTATGAAACTCTACCAGATCACACTCTCCACTAACGCCAAGTTCTCTTGAGGATATCGGAAGTGCCCGAACGAGGATCGTATCTTTTCTCTTTTCTTTCACACTTGGATCATGGACTTTCTTATGCATCAGTTCTCCAATAACCGTATGAACATTTTCTTCCCACTGTTGTTCAATATGAATCAATGCCCATTGTCTTCGACAAAATGTAAAATGTTGTATTCCCGATAACATTAAATATTCATCTTCTCTATATGCCATTAAATCATCCTTTTCATTTCAACTGAATCTGGAATCATTTCCTCATGGATCTGAATTATATAATCCTGATATTTTCGTGGATATTCACTCTCCTTTTTCTTCGTCACTTCAACTGCTTCGAAAAGTTTATATGCCGGACAATCTCCCAGTTCTTTGCTGTGTTTGAACACAATAAGCTCTCGAACTGCCATTTTTCCTCTTGCCGCTGAATGATCATTCTCAAACATATTAATAATTGCTTCCCATAAAAGATCCAGGTCATCCTCTGAGAAACCGGTCACTTTTCTTGCCAGATTCGCCGAAATATATCCTTCCACACGATATAAACCATATGGGACAATATTTTTTCTTCCCATTTCAGTAGTCTTATTTTCAGCATCTTTTTCCGTTGTAATCGCAACTCTTGTAATCGTAACCTCCTGACTGATAATTGGGTCAATACTTCTTGCAAAGCCAAGTTGTACAGGCCCCCTTACCTGCCCACAATTCAAGGAAGCTTTTACAAATGTTGTCATAACTGCTCCAAAAGTACGGATATCATAGAAATTATCACACATATAATCTCTTAATTTAATATCAACAT
>ERZ894223.1012-NODE-1012-length-22153-cov-83.113087_pt1 | contig 22153 bp, 21 predicted proteins | sample MGYA00380293_ERZ894223 | MGnify/ENA primary metagenome ERZ894223 (study PRJEB32331, sample SAMN06328445) | human gut metagenome | biome: human gut microbiome; feature: stool | host: Homo sapiens | collected 2014-11-05 ...
TGATATTTAGCTATTTGCGTGTGCCCTTTGTGTGCCCATTTGGGGATTTGGGAGACTAAAAAATCTTGTCTCTTTTCAAGGTTGGTGTGCCCATTCTAAAATCTGACGTTCTATAAGTCATTGATTTTTAAATGGTTAGGTTTGTCCTTAGCGTGCCCCTTGTGTGCCCTTTGTGTGCCCGTTTTAAAATTATACTTTATGTAAGTCGTTGATATTTAGCTATTTGCGTGTGCCCTTTGTGTGCCCATTTGGGGATTTGGGAGAAGGGCAGTTTTGCGCTCTGATAGCCAGAAAAATCCCCTCTCCAACTGGATAGCAGAGAGGGGATTTTTTCTTGCTTTCTTCTTGCTGTTCTTATTTCATTGCTCTTAGTACTTCTCTACTCTTACGAGATTTGCTTTCTTAAAACTTCTGTATGCTTCTTTTTCAGTGTCGTAGTAGACTTGGCAGGTTGGGTTCGGTGTTCGTCCGCTCTCCTTGGCTGGAGGGAGGATGGATGATTTAAGCGTACCGAATGCTTCTCTGATTGTTCCGTCCACCTTCTGAAAGTAGAACTTAACGATTCGTGTCTGCATTGCAGCGTGGAGCTTGACATTTGCCCAAGCCACCTTCAAGGCTTCCGAGAGAGTGTAGCCATTTTTCTTGACGAACTGCCATGCAAGTTGCATGACCTTCTTCAACTGGTTTTTTCTTGTAGTACTCATATCCTTAGATTTTATTATTCTACTATTTTTTCAAGTTCAGACTCACAGAAGTCATTGGTTGTTTCGTAACCTTTATCGTTGTAGCTCTCAACATTTTCTATACAAAGGGATGATGATGTCCTTATAAAGGCACCCGTACCGTTGATATAATCATCCTCAATGTACCCGTCGACATCGTATGAGTAGTCGAAATAAATAGTTTCGCTTCCTTTCTTGTATTCGATTGAACCTCTGCCAACTTCGATTGAAGAAGCGATGTTCATGTAATCTGATGATGTTAATGTCATAACTTATTAAACTTTAAAAAGTGAATATTGTGAAGTACTTATCGTGACCGTCATTTTTAAGACCCGTCCAAGTATAGCCGAATTTGGCGCAGTAAATTTGCATATCGCTATTGAGGTGTTCTTCATCAACGTTACCATTGAGGTAAACCATTGCTGCTACTGTTCCTTGTGGGATGATGTCGAACTTGATGCCAAATGTTTGGCTGAGGTTCTTCTTGATGTATGATAAATTCTTCTTCATATCTTATATTGTTTATTTGTTTTATTTGATATTGTAAAGGTACAGGTTTTTTGCTGTATTTCCAAATATAACACAGGGTTTAACTTGTATTTAACTATTATCGTTTATAAGGTTAAAATATGTTTCCATGTTACTTTTATAAGGTTATTTACTGTATAAACTTGCTTATTTAGTTTTTTCGTTGTATCTTTGCATACAAGATTTATACTGTATGGATATAAAAGAGAAACTAAAAGGTACAGGGTGGACAATTTCATCCCTTGCCGCTAAAATGAAAAACAAACAGGGTGGATATGGGATTAGCCAGCAATCCATGTCGCAAATTATCAATGGTAATCCTACCGTAAGTAAGCTACAAGAGATAGCGGATATAATTGGTATTCCGCTGTCTGAATTAGTATCAGACAATCGATCTTCTGACTTCACCGCTTTAATAAAGAAAGGTAACAATCTGTATTCAGCATCTTCTATTGAAGAACTCGAAGCTCTTATAACGAAACTGAAATAATTGCAGAACATTCAAATATTAGTGTATGAAAACAAAAATCATCTGCCGAACGTTGATTGACATTCGGAAAAGAATTATTGAACTATGTAAAGAATATGGAGTAGAAGCCGATTGGGTGTTTCTTCCAGAGACATTTGGTAGAACTAACAATATGGGTATTGCTTATGCCATTCAAGGACGAAACAAGGAAAACAAGGTTGTAGCAGCTTCTCTATATTGTAGAATGAATGATGGCCTTTTTGAACTTTATTCAGATTTGATTAAAGCAAACCAATTAGTCTGCACGGCGACACCGCAAAAAGAAACAGATAATATGGAGTAAGCGTTATAATGCTTATACATTACTGTTTCAACTTTTATTCGTCTGAAAGTTCCAGATGTGGTAGTTGTTAGTAGATTATCTTAAACTCGCTTAGAACCGTTAAAATCAAAATTGCTCCCAAGGTCTCTTCGCTAAGATTACCTTGGGAGTAATAGAACACACGTTCCGTCTTCACAGACACCGAGTGTCAAAATCAAATAAAACTTTTATGGATTAATCTATTTATGTGGTTCAGTGCCTAAACAACAGCCATCCAAAATTTTAAGATGGATAGCCCAGTGTAAAATTTCTGCAAGGTGGCTTTCCTAAAGCCACACTCTATTTGTCCTGCAGTAGTATACTTGGCAAGTGTCTTGCGTGTTATGCCGAGGATAGCACAGGTTTCATTTATACTGTATCTGCTCGTTGCTATGACCTCTGGCTTGTTGCTTGTTACAGCCATGGGAAACCTCCTTTCTTGTTTACCATTTTTAGTACTTCCGAACATGGTGTCATCTTTTCTACGAATGAACAAGAACAACATATTTGAGTATACTCCTTTTCGCGTCCACATTCTATTATGTCTGTTATGTGAGCTGTATTGATATGGTGCTTCCTTCCTGTAGTATCTGTGATTTCTATGAATTTAGCCATACTTAATCCTCCTCTTCGTTAGAAAGTATTACAACATCACCAACTATATAGTCATATGGTATTAGTCCGCACATCTTCAATATAGTGGTAGCCTTAATGTTGTAGGGTAAATCCTTTAGTTTGCCATCCTCGTTGACATACATTGCGCTACCGTCCGGCATAGCAATTCTTTCTACGTAACCATTTACGAGTTTTTGCAATTCTTCTAAAGTGAACTTGCATCCATCTTCAGGAAATACATCAAGTTCTAAACCGTAAGGATTGATATATGTTGCCATTGTTATTCCTCCACTTCTATTTTATTCCTATTCATAGCATTGTTCGCCATGAGAAAGTTAACAACAGCAGGAATGGACAATATGGTTGGCAACAAAAAAAGCATAAGAAAAAACGAAAGGATAAACCAAATAACGATTCTCTTTTCTTTTCTTGTTTTTCTACTCCACCTAACATCTTGTTTCCATAATTTCCAAAGACCATAAATTGCGGATCTCTTCAATATTGAAGTAGACGACCCATTGCTCTTAGTGCATCTCATATCCGTTTCTTTAAATTATTAATTGCTCTTAGTACATTTTACTTCAAACAATACAACCTTTACATCTTTTTGTGTATCTTTGTATTGTTGTTGTAAGTTTAACGCTGCAAAGATAATGATTATTTCTTAAATATCTACATAGAAAACATAGAAATATCTTGTCTTTTACTTTGTTTAACTTTTACGTTTGTATTATATATAATGTATAGGGCAATGAACTTGACAGAAAATTTAGATAATCTATCAACAAAGATAGAAAAGATGAAAGACCATATCGGCACAGAGGAAGCCACGAAGAACGCTTTCGTGTTGCCGTTATTGCTGTCTTTAGAGTATGATGTGTACAATCCCTTAGAGGTTGTACCGGAAATGCCATGCGACATATCCAACAAAGGAGATAGGGTGGATTATGCTATTTTCAAGGACGGAGATCCGGTAATGATTGTCGAATGCAAGCAATGCTCAAAAGAACTTGCTCCGTTTGTCCCACAACTATCAAAATATTATGTAGCTACCAATGCACGTTTTGCTGTTTTAACTAACGGAATTGAATATTGGTTCTTTGCTGATTTTGATAAGACGAACCTAATGGACGCTAAACCGTTCTTTATTTTCGATATGAACAATTGTGACTCTGAAGGAATAGAGTTGTTGGGGTTGTTCTCTAAAAATAGCTTAGACGAGCTGAAAATAATAGAGAGGTTTACAGAAATAAGACTAAGAAACATATTTTCGGATTTTATCAATAACAACATAATGTGTCCGAGTGATGCTTTCGTAGAGTATGCGACCAAGTCTGTCCTCGGAGAAGGATATGATAAATCTTTGCATTCTGTTTACAAAAGAACGATAAAGTCCTTAATGAGTGATTTTATACCAACACCTCCTCAAACAGACGAGACTCCTATAATAAACAGAATTGAATTAAGAGCATACGAGATTGTTAAAGATATCCTGAATGGGGATAGCTCTGAAATACAATACAAGAAGTTTAAGTCATATTTTACAGTTAACCAAGGTGGTTCTGTATGGAGGTGGATTATTCGAGTAAAGTCAAAGCATGGTTCTTCTATTAAGATTTGCTTCCCTGTTGATTCTTACAAGACCAACGAATGGGTACAGATAGACAACATAGAATCTCTATACAATATGGAAGCTCGTATTATATCAGCTTACAAAATTGCTGCATCCTTATAAGGTGCCAAACATGAAAAAACCGCAAATACACCGCAGTTTCGAGAGCGTAATTCAGTAATCATTTGAAATTGAAGTAATTAGAAAAATGAATTGCACGCCTGGAAAGCGTGTAGGCGTCAAAAGCGTCTCGCAGGTTCGAATCCTGTTCTCTCCGCAAAATGAAAAGCCTTGCTGGACAAAAACAGCAAGGCTTTTCTGTTATTATGAACATTGTTAAGTTCTCGAAAGTGTGCAGTGCAATAGTAAATCACAAAAAAACTCTTATAGATAATAAAAATTATTGTAGTTGAATTCCGATAACGTAGTATGTTCGTTGTCCATCTCTTTCATTCGTGTAGGGATTTCATGCCATGGCGTGTCTTCTTCAATCAGCTTGCGCAAATGGCAGAACATTGTTCGGTTAGAGCTGCGGATTTCGTCCAGGGTTGTCACTATCCCATATTCCTCAGCCTCGCTCATTTCAGAGATAATCATTCCAGAGAATAGTCCATGCAGACCTTCTGCCTTGGCAAACTCTACTGCATGACACCAGATACCAATCATATTGCTGCCGTGTCTGCGAAGCTGATAGGCTTGCGGATGACCTACGATGATGCCGTCGAAGCCTTCCTCTTCATCATTCTTACGGTAATAAAGTCCTCTTTCACTACCATGACCAAGCAGCATGATGCGATCTCTTATGGAGGTGTTGTGCAAGAATTGCCCCATCATCCGATTGGAACATTCTTTTGTGATCACTTTTGCTTCAAGTCCTTCATAAAGGAGCTGGAGCACATCGGTTGTCCTGTCTTGTGGATGTACTACTAACATAGCTTTCTGGTTTTATTATGGTTATTAATGTGTTTTGTTTATATATCGTTAATGGTATAGAGTACGTAAAAAGTAACCTTCTATCTTGAAAACAATTTATTTGCTAAAAATAAAAGGACGGAGTGTAAGTAACTGCTGTTACTACGCTCCGTCCTGTTTATTGTTTTTCCGTTAATGCCCTGACCTTAGAGGCTTATGTCATGAAGAACCTCTGAAAGGGTGGGGTGTGTGTGGATGATGTCTGCCAATTCGCTAACTGTAGCATCCTTGTTCATGAGTGCTGCCACTTCCTGAATGATGTCTGAAGAGTGTGCGCCATAGGCGTGGCAACCGAGAATGCGTCCGTCCTCTGGAGTGACGAACAGCTTGATCATGCCGTCCGTGGCATCCATAGCGAGAGCCTTACCGTTGGAACGATAGAATCCCTTGCGGCATACGTATTCTGTGCCGGCATCCTTCAGATTGTCCTCACTCTTACCGACGCTTGCTGCCTCGGGAGTTGTGAAGATTGCCGACGGCATAATGTCAAAGCGGATGTTGTCCTCTTTGCCAAGTATGCGGCGAACAACGTGCAGACCTTGGAATGTTGCAGCATGTGCAAGCATACAACGTCCGTTAACGTCGCCGATGGCATATACGCCCTCTACGTTGGTCTGGAAGTTGTCGTCCACAACGATGCCGGTACGACCACACTCGATGCCTGCTGCCTCAAGGTCAAGACCCTCAACAACGGCACGACGACCTGTGGCAACGAGCACGATGTCTGCGCTTACCTCAGAAGCCTTGCCCTTCTTCTCGAAGGTGACAACGAGCTGACGTGATCCGTCCTCCGCGTTCTCTTCACGGATTGACTTGACGCCTGACTGCATAGAGAAGTCTACTCCGCGCTTCGAGATAGCCTGACGAAGACGCTTGGCGATGTCCGAATCGAGAGTGGGAAGACATTCCTTGAGGAACTCTATAACCTTAACCTCGCTACCCAAGCTGCTGAAGATGGAGGCAAACTCCATTCCTATAACTCCTGCACCGATGATGCAGAGGCGGTGTGGCAATGTGGTGAGAGCAAGAAGCTCCGTTGACGTAACCACACCAGAGACGTTGATGCCCTCTATTGGAGGCATTTTGGCTTCGCTTCCGGTGGCGATGATGATGTTCTTGGCAGTGTAGAGTTCTTCGCCTACTGCCACGGTATGAGCGTCCTTGAAGCTTGCTGTTCCCTTCACGAATGCGATGCCGGGAGTCTGCATCAAGAGTTCGATGCCGCTGCGCAACTGGCTAACCACTTGGTCCTTACGCTCTATCACCTTTGCGAAGTCAATGGCGCCAAGAGAAGCCTCTGCGCCGAACGCAGCTGCCTTTCTTACGGTCTCCACCACTTCGGCGTTGCGGCATAATGTCTTTGTGGGAATACATCCTCTGTTCAGACAGGTGCCACCAGCCTCCTTTGCCTCAATGATTACGACAGACAGACCGTTTGTCGCAGCAAAGTGGGCGGCTCTGTAGCCTCCGGGACCGGAACCTATTATGATAAGATCAGAATTGTTCATAATCTATCTGTTTGTTTTCAGGTTTACCTTATTATGCCTGTCCTTGTTCCTGTTTCCAAGTAAGGATAGGCTGCTTGGCTGCCAGCACGTCATCCACACGGCCTGTAGGTGTGTTGTGCGGAGCAGTCTTCACAATCTCAGGATTGGTGCGAGCCTCCTCTGCAATCTTGTGCATAACGTCGATGAATGCGTCGAGAGTCTCTACGCTTTCGTTCTCCGTCGGCTCTATCATCATTGCCTCGTGGAAGAGCAGCGGGAAGTAGATGGTAGGAGCGTGGTAGCCATAGTCGAGCAGACGCTTTGCTACGTCCATTGTGGTAACGCCGGTGCTCTTGTCCTTCAGACCGTCAAACACAAACTCGTGCTTGCAGACAGTCGGGATGGGCAATTCATAGTCGTCGCGGAGCGACTCCTTGATGTAGTTGGCAGCGAGAGTGGCGAGCGGACCGACCATGCGTACGTGCTCACGTCCCAATGTAAGGATGTAGCTGTAAGCACGCATCATTACAGCGAAGTTGCCGAAGAACTCGCCGACATGGATGTTGCTGTCGTCCGTTGTTACGATGCGGTATGTGCCGTCTGCCTCCTTTGCCACCTTGGGAACGGGGAGCAGATTCTCCAGACCTTCGCGTACGCCAACAGGACCCGAGCCGGGACCGCCGCCACCGTGAGGTGTAGAGAATGTCTTGTGCAGATTGATGTGCATAACGTCGAATCCCATATCGCCAGGACGGCAAGCGCCGAGCATCGGGTTGAGGTTAGCTCCATCATAATACATCAGACCGCCGCACTCGTGAACGAGGCGCTGAATCTCAGGAATCTCACGCTCGAAGAGACCGAGAGTGTTGGGGTTGGTCATCATCACAGCTGCGATGGTGTCGTCAAGCAGACCACGGAGGTCATTAACGTCCACTACGCCATTGGCTGTTGACTTCACCTCCACAATCTCCAGTCCGCAGACTGCAGCAGAAGCAGGGTTAGTGCCGTGAGCCGAGTCAGGAACGATAACCTTAGTACGCTTCAGGTCGCCACGACTCTGGTGGTAAGCGCGGATAACCATCAGACCTGTAAGCTCGCCGTGTGCTCCAGCGAACGGATTGAGTGTGAACTCCTTCAGACCGGTAAGGGCAGAAAGAGCCTTCTGCATCTCGTAATAAAGCTGAAGAGCGCCCTGACATGTGTATGCCGGCTGCAGCGGATGGAGAGCCGAGAACGACGTAAGAGCCGCCATCTCTTCGTTTATAACGGGATTATATTTCATTGTGCAGCTTCCAAGAGGATAGAAGCCGTTGTTCACGCCAAAGTTGTTGTTGCTCAGATTGGTATAATGGCGAACAACAGTCAGCTCGTCGCATTCAGGCAGTTCAGCGTCCTTCTCACGGCGCTGCTCAGCGGGCAGTTCATAGTTGCCGAACTCATTCTTGGGCAACGAGTAGGCACGGCGTCCCGGACGAGAAAGTTCGAAAATCAGATTTCCGTATAGTCGATTGTTCATAGCTGTTCCTCCTTTACGATATTTACGAGACGATGAATCTCCTCCTTAGTACGCTTTTCTGTTACTGCAAACATGATGGTGTCTGCTTCCACCTTTATGCCGCCCATAATGCCGTTCTCTATGAAACGTTTCTGCAAGCTGTCTACGTCTCCCTTATATCTCAAGCAGAACTCGTTGAAGAAGGGTTGGTTGTATCTTTCTTCGAAGCGTCCCGTCTCCAGCAACTGGTCGTGCAGATAGTGAGCGCCGTCGAATGACATCTTAGCAGCTTCCTTCACACCTTCCTTACCCATTACAGACATGTAGATGGTGACGAAGAGAGCCATGAGCGACTCGTTAGAGCAGATGTTGGATGTGGCTTTATGACGACGGATGTGCTGTTCGCGTGCCTGAAGTGTGAGCACGTAAACGCGCTGTCCGCGGTTGTCAACAGTCTTGCCGACAATACGTCCCGGCATCTTGCGCATCAGCTTCTCGCGGCAGCACATATAGCCTACAGACGGACCGCCGAATGCCATCGGGATGCCCAATGACTGGCCGTCGCCCACTGCGATGTCAGCTCCCCACTCGCCTGGAGTCTTGAGGAGAGCCAGGTCAGCAGCTACGCTGTTGATTACGAAGAGCGACTTCTGTGCATGGCAGGCATCAGCAAAACCGCTGTAGTCTTCCACGATGCCGTGGTAGTTGGGCTGCTGAACAATAACACCAGCCACGCCTCCTGCCTTCAGTCTTTCTTCCATCTGAGCCTTGTCGGTCACGCCGTCAGTTTCAGCGATGGTCTCCACCTTGAAGCCATGGAAATGAGCGTAAGTCTTGACAACGGCCACTGCCTTCGGGTCGAGAGTAGCCGAAACAAGCACGGTGTCAGTCTTCTTGGTTGAAGCGAGTGCCATAATGGCTGCCTCTGCCGTAGCTGTTGATCCGTCATACATGGACGCGTTAGAGATGTCCATGCCGGTAAGCTCTGCCATCATGCTCTGGTATTCGAATATGTAGTGGAGTGTTCCCTGTGATATTTCTGCCTGATACGGTGTGTAGCTTGTGAGGAATTCGGAACGAGAGATGATGTTAGGTACTACGGATGGCGTATAATGGTCGTAGACACCAGCTCCAGCAAACACTGTGAGAATCTGGTTCTTGTCGCCCAACTGCTTGAAGTAAGAACGTATTTCTTCTTCGCTCTTAGGCTCCGGTAAGTCGTATTCGCCGCGGAATCTGACCTGTTCGGGCACATCCGAGTAGAGGTCTTCGAGCGAGGTCATACCTGCCTTTTCCAGCATATGCCTGATATCGTCCTCTGTGTGTGGAAAATACTTGAAGTTCATAGGTTTTTAGTTTTTTTTCTTTTACGAAGACGGGGTGATGTTATATGGGGTGGGGTGTTTCCTTGTTTATGCTTGTCGGCTTATTCCTTGCAGAGCTCCTCGTAAGCGGCAGCGTCCATAAGGTTGTCCAGCTCTGTCTTGTCAGACAGCTCCACCTTCATAATCCAGTTAGCGAAAGCGTCCTCGTTGAGAAGCTCAGGCTTGTCCTCGAGAGCCTCGTTCACCTCTACTACAGTACCAGACACGGGAGAGATAAGGTCGCTGGCTGCCTTTACGCTCTCTACAGCGCCGAAGTCCTCTTCAGCCTCTACCTCGTCGTCCACCTCGGGCATGTCAACGTAAACCACGTTGCCCAATGCGTGCTGAGCATAATCGGTGATGCCTACATAAGCGAAATCGCCTTCTACCTTTACATATTCGTGTGACTCTGAGTAGTAGAGTCCTTCAATTACTTTTGCCATGATTGTTTATTGTTTTTAGGTTTTTGATATTGTTTTCTTGGTTGTGTGTATTTTATTTTTTGTAGTGCTTGTCGTAGAAACGCTTCTTCACCACTACGCCGGGATAAGTCTTCTTGCGGATCTGTATCTCCAGCTCTGTGCCAAGCTTAGCGTACTTGGCGTCGATGAGAGCCATGCATACTGACTTGTCTGTAGAGATGGTGTGGTAACCGGTGGTCACCTCGCCAATTTCCTCACCTTCGTGGAGCACCTTGTATCCGTGACGAGGAATGGCGCGGTCCTGAAGCTCTATGCCGATAACTCGCTTCTGCGGGCCCTCTGCCTTCTGCTTTGCAAGAGCCTCCTTGCCGATAAACTCTTCCTTGTCGAGCTTGCAGAACATGCTGAGACCTGCCATAACGGGAGTGATGTCAGCTGACAGCTCGTCGCCGTAAAGAGGCAGACCCACCTCGAAGCGGAGAGTGTCGCGGCATCCGAGACCGCAAGGCTTGCAGCGTCCTGACTCAATAAGCTTGTCCCACTGCTTGATGATGAAGTCGTGAGAAGCGTAAATCTCGAATCCGTCTTCTCCAGTATAGCCGGTACGGCTGATGATGATGGTCTCGCCATCAACGTCGATAGTCTTTGATGTATAGAACACGAGGTCCTTGCATGCCAGTCCGAGCACTTCCTCTACGACAGCCTCTGCCTCAGGACCCTGAACAGCGAGCTGTCCGTAATAGTCCGAACGGTTGGCGAATTCCACGTCATATCCCTCAAGGTGTGACTTCATCCACTCCACGTCCTTGTCGATGTTAGCGGCGTTGATAACGAGGAAAAAGTCGTTCTCAGCCATCTTGTAAACGAGGAGGTCGTCCACAGTACCGCCATTCTCGTAGCACATCATACCATAGAAAATCTTTCCAGGCTCAGCACCCTTCACGTCACCGGTGAAGATATGGTTGACATAACGCTCTGCGTCCGGACCCTTTACTGTCACCTCACCCATGTGAGAAACGTCGAAAACGCCCGAGTGCTGTCTTACTGCGTTGTGCTCGTCAGTAATGTTCGTGTATTGGATTGGCATAATGAATCCGCCAAAAGGTTGCATCAAGGCTCCGAGAGCCACGTGCTTGTCATAGAGACATGTCTTCTTTTCCATATTTAGTAGCTTTAGGTTATAATTTCAGTGTAAGGTTTTATCCGTTTATAAGGATGTCTGTCAGGTCGTCACGTTTCAGACCGAGGATTACGTTGTCGAGCTGTTCAGGCAATGCTTTCTCTATGGCTTCTCTTGTGAGAGGTATGCCCTGAAGGTGCGTGAGCAGCTGGTTGGCGATGTCGCCTACAAGGAAGAAATCGCCCTTTATGTCGATGTCCTTTATCACGTCGTTCTTCATCTCAAGGTTAACCATGAAGTCGCCCACTCCGTTGATGCGTCCCTTGCGCACGATGTTGTATCGTGGGTTGTTGCCGTAGATGAATTCCGTGGTGAGGTATTCCTCCTCAATGTGTTCTATCTCCTTGATGGCTTCCTCGTCCAGCACGATGGTGGAGGTGCAGAGCGACTTCACGACGTGCTCCTTAAACTCCTCTATGTTGAGCGAGATATAGTCTTTCAGCAATGTGATGTGCTGGCGTACGCTCTGTATGCCCTTCGACACAAGCTTGTCGTTTGACGGTGTTATTGCTCCCACCATGTTCTGCATGTTGGTGTCGTAAAGCATGGTGCCGTGCACGATGCTACGTCCGGGGATGTGATAGAAGGCGTTGCCAGAGACTTTCCTTCCGTCAATCATGATGTCGTTTCGTCCGCTTGCCACGGCAGGAATGCCGAGTCCCTGCAGCATAAGTGTCACCATGTCGATGTATTTGCCGAAGGTAAGGCTGACGTTGTCGTCCGGTGTGATGTATGAGAACATGATGTTGGTCTTGTCCGCATAAACACATCCTCCTCCGCTCTTGCGTCTGTATGTCTGAATGTTATGTTCCCGACAGTAGTCAAGGTTCACCTCGCTCTGTATTAGCTGGTTGCGACCGAATATCACGGTTGGTTCTACTTGCCACATAAAGAAATAGTCGTCAGCGGGCAAATGCCGTGCTGCATATTCCTCCATAGCCAGATAAAAAGTGAGGCGTCGCTCAGTATTTGAGCATAATGTCAGGTGTTTCATGCTTTTAAGGTCTTTAGTAACGTCTGCAAACTTACACAATTTTATTTATATTGCAATGTTTGCGGCAATGTTTTTTCTGAAAAATAGTGAAAATCGGGTGTGAAAAATGGTTGAGGGGTGGAAGCCCCACCTCTCAACCCTCTATTTCTGATAATTCGAGCCACCTCATCTCCTTGGTCTCAAGCTCCTCTTTGAGCAGAGGGAGGCGCTTGCTTTTCTCCGTGAGTTCGTCCACGGAGAGCGTGCCGCTGCAAAGAGCTTCCTCCAGTTCGGCTTGCTCTTTCTCCAGCTGGGCTATCTCTTTCTCCAGACGTTCAAACTCACATTTCTCCTTATATGTCTTCTTTCTGCGCTGTTCGCCCACGAACTCGCGCTTCTCCTTCTTCTCCGATTCGGCGTTTGCCTTAGCCACGCTCTCCTCCTTCGAAGCCAGCGACTCCCATTGACGGAACTGCGTATAATTGCCGGGGAAGTCCTTTATGACACCCTGTCCTCTGAAGACAAGCAGATGGTCCACAATCTTGTCCATAAAGAAGCGGTCGTGCGATACGATGATGACGCATCCGGGGAAATCCTGCAGGTATTCCTCCAGCACCTCAAGCGTCTGGATGTCAAGGTCGTTGGTGGGCTCGTCGAGTACGAGGAAGTTGGGATTGCGCATCAGCACCGTACACAGATATAGCTTGCGTCGCTCACCGCCGGAAAGCTTATACACGTAGTCGTACTGCTGTTCGGGCGTGAAGAGGAAGTGCTGCAGGAGCTGTGTGGCTGTGATGTGCTTGCCTCCACCATAATCTATATAGTCGGCGATGTCCGAGATGATGTCGATGACGCGCTGCTGGTCGTCAAACTTCATGCCTTCCTGCGAGAAATAGCCGAAGCGTACGGTGTCGCCGATGTCGAACGAACCGCTGTCCGGCGCCATCTCTCCGAGGAGCATCTTGATGAACGTCGACTTTCCCGTGCCGTTGTTTCCGACGATGCCCATCTTCTCGAAGCGTTGGAAGTTATAGTAGAAGTCGCGCAGTATTATCTTATCATCGAAAGCCTTCGACACGTATTGACACTCAAAAATCTTCGAGCCGATGTATACGTTCTTCGATTTGAGGCGCATCTGTCTTTCCTCGATTCGCTGCTTGGCTTTGCTTTCGAGGTCGTAAAAAGCCTCCTCGCGGTAACGTGCCTTATGTCCGCGTGCCTGCGGCTGGCGGCGCATCCATTCCAGCTCACGGCGATATAGGTTGTTGGCACGCTCTATCTCGGCTCTTGTGGCGTCTATGCGTTCCTGACGCTTCTCCATGTAATACTGGAAGTTGCCGCGATACGTATAAACCGTCTTGTCGTCAAGTTCGAGGATGATGTTGCACACGCGGTCGAGGAAATAACGGTCGTGCGTCACCATAAGCAGCGTCTTGTTGCCGCGCGAGAGATAGCCCTCCAGCCATTCTATCATGTCAAGGTCGAGGTGGTTGGTGGGCTCGTCGAGGATTAGGAGGTCAGGCTCCGTGATGAGCACGTTGGCAAGGGCGATGCGCTTCTGCTGCCCGCCGCTCAGCTCACGCATGGGCTGGTTGAGGTCCGTGATGCGGAGCTGTGTGAGAATCTGCTTTGCCTTGAGCACCTTGTCCGCCTCGCCGTGATGATTAAAGCAAGCGTCGAGCACCGACTCGTCAGGGTCGAATACCGGCGACTGCTCCAAGAATCCCACGCGGATGTCGCGACGGAAGATTATGCTTCCCGAGTCGCAGCTGTCCTTTCCCGAGAGGAGCGACAGCAGGGTTGACTTTCCCGTGCCGTTCTTGGCAATCAGACCCACGTGCTGACCCTCTCCGATGGAGAACGAGATGTTCTTGAAGAGTACGTGTGCTCCGAAAGCTTTCGATATGTTCTGAACGTCGAGTAATGGTGTCATTTTTCTTCTGTTGCTATTGATTTGAGGATATCCTCAATGTATGTCAGTACCTCGTCTTTTCCTGTACGCTTCTCCGAGCTGGTGATGAAGTAAGGTGGCAGCTCCTCCCATTGGTCCTTGAGCGCTGCCATCCACTTGCCAGCGTTCTGCTTCGCCTTCACCGGTCCGAGCTTGTCCGCCTTGGTGAAGATGATGGAGAAGGGCACCGAGCTTTCGCCGAGCCAGTTGATGAAGTCCGTGTCAATCTTCATCGGGTCATGACGGATGTCGATGAGCACGAAGGTGTTGACGAGCTGCTCGCGCTGCAGGATGTAAGACGTAATCATTTGGTCGAGCTTCTTCTGCACGGTCTTCGATCGCTTTGCGAAGCCATAACCCGGAAGGTCCACGAGATACCACTCATTGTTGATGATAAAGTGATTGATGAGTAGCGTCTTGCCGGGCGTGGCAGACGTCTTGGCAAGTCCCTTGCGGTTGCAGAGCATGTTGATGAGGCTCGACTTGCCCACGTTGGAGCGTCCGATGAACGCAAACTCGGGCTTGGTGTCCTTCGGGCACTGGCTTACTGTAGCCGAAGATATCGTGAATTCTGATTTTTTAATGTCCATGAAGAATAACTGTTATTGTTGTTCTTTAAAATAAGGTGTCTGTCAATTCAATCTGCAAATTTATGAAAAAAAAGCCAATTACGGGATGCGTTGTCGCTTTTTTTGACGGTATGCCAATCTTATATTTGCATTTCTAACGCTCAATACTCCTCGTTCAGCGCACGAAGAAATGTTTGGTGCGAAATTTTCGAGTTTTGAGCGTTTGAGGCTATGTTGTTAATACACAGTCGGTTATGCGATTTGCTGATGAAATGACGGTTCTTACGCTTGGCCAGACAAGCTGTTTAGTATTGCTAAAGAGGCACTTTAGTCTTGTAGTAGAGCCTCTCTTTTCTTCCGGAAGAGGCTCTACGGCTTCCTGAAAGTGGCTGTATGAGAGTGTAAGGGTGGCTTTATAGGTGGACGTGGGGGTCTTTAACGTTGCTAAATACCATAAAAACAGCTTTTTGATTCTCTAAAACCGATTTTTATTTTGTAACAGCTTTTTACTCTTTGTACGATATTTGCATGGCGGACGGCGGATTCCGTCCGAATTAGGAATTTTGAGTTTTGAATTTTGAATTGTGCGCCAAGGCGCATTGTGAATTATTCATTTTTAATTGATAGGATGAAACCAGTCTTCTTGTCAAAAAAACATGTCTTTCTGTCAAAACAGCCAATTCAAACTGAATAATTCAAAATCGCAGGCGAAGCCGAGAATAATTCCTAATTCAAAATTCAAAATTCATAATTCGGGCGATATGTCGCCCGATAACCTTGTGTTTTCTCGTGAAAATAAGTTATCTTTGTAGGCGGAATGGCAATAGCCATAATGACGATAAAAAGAAATAAGATATGCCTGTACAAAGTGAAGCCGCCCTCGAAAAAGGACTTATAGATACTCTTCAAAAGATGAACTATGAGTATGTTCATATTGAAGAGGAGAAGAACCTGTCTGCCAATTTCAAGAAACAGTTGGAGAAACACAACAAGAAGAAATTGGAGGAACTTGGACGCACAGAGTTTACGGAGTCTGAGTTTGAAAAGATACTTATCTATCTTGAAGGTGGCACCCGCTTTGAAAAGGCAAAGAAACTGCGAGACCTCTTTCCGCTTGAACTGGAAAGCGGTGAACGCCTATGGGTGGAGTTTTTGAACCGCACTCACTGGTGTCAGAACGAGTTTCAAGTATCCAATCAAATCACGGTTGAGGGCAGAAAGAAATGCCGTTACGATGTGACTATACTTATCAATGGTCTGCCTTTGGTTCAGATAGAGCTGAAGCGCAGAGGTGTGGAACTGAAACAGGCATACAACCAGATACAACGCTATCACAAGACTTCTTTTCATGGACTGTTTGATTACATCCAGTTATTTGTCATATCCAATGGTGTGAACACTCGCTATTTCGCCAACAACCCGAATAGCGGATATAAGTTCACTTTCAACTGGACTGATGCCGCCAACGTTCCGTTCAACGACTTGGAGAAGTTTGCCAATGTGTTCTTCGACAAGTGTACGTTGGGCAAGATTATTGGCAAGTACATTGTATTGCATGAGGGTGACAAGTGTCTGATGGTGCTTCGTCCTTATCAGTTCTATGCCGTGGAGAAGATTCTCGACCGTGTGGAAAACTCCAACGATAACGGTTATATCTGGCATACAACAGGAGCAGGCAAAACCTTGACTTCTTTCAAGGCAGCCCAACTTGTGTCTGAGTTGGACGACGTGGACAAGGTGATGTTCGTGGTTGACCGTCATGACCTTGACACACAGACGCAAGCCGAATATGAAGCCTTTGAGCCAGGAGCCGTGGACAGCACGGACAACACGGACGAACTGGTGAAGCGTCTGCACAGCAATTCGAAGATTATCATTACCACCATTCAGAAACTTAATGCAGCTGTCAGCAAGCAGTGGTATAGCAGTCGTATTGAGGAAATACGTCATTCTCGCATCGTGATGATATTCGATGAGTGTCATCGAAGCCATTTCGGAGATTGCCACAAGAACATCGTAAAGTTCTTCGACAACACGCAGATGTTCGGATTTACGGGCACGCCTATCTTTGTAGAAAATGCGGTGGACGGACATACCACAAAGGAAATCTTCGGCAACTGTCTTCACAAATACTTGATAAAGGATGCCATTGCCGATGAAAACGTGCTTGGCTTCCTTGTGGAGTATTACCACGGTAATGAGAATGTGGATAATGCCGACCAAGACCGCATGACGGAGATAGCAAAATTTATCCTTAATAATTTCAATAAGTCAACATTCGATGGAGAGTTTGACGCATTGTTTGCCGTGCAGTCAGTGCCGATGCTAATCCGTTACTACAAGATATTCAAGAGCCTCAATCCAAAGATTAGGATCGGAGCGGTGTTCACATACGCTGCCAACAGTAGTCAAGACGATGAGCAGACTGGTATGAACACCGGCAGTTTTGCGAGTGAAAGCACTGGTGAGGCAGACGAACTGCAAGCCATCATGGATGACTATAATAATATGTATGGAACGAGTTTCACTACAGAAAACTTCCGTGCATATTACGATGACATCAACCTCCGCATGAAGAAAAAGAAGGCAGACATGAAGCCTCTTGACCTCTGCTTGGTTGTCGGTATGTTCCTTACCGGCTTTGACAGCAAGAAACTCAACACACTCTATGTTGACAAAAACATGGAGTATCATGGATTATTGCAAGCTTTCAGCCGCACCAACCGTGTGCTCAACGAGAAGAAACGTTTCGGCAAGGTGGTTTGCTTCCGCGACTTGAAAAGCAAGGTGGACGAAGCCATCAAGCTGTTCAGCAATGGCACCCCCTTGGAAGACATCGTGCGTAAGCCCTTCGATGAGGTGAAGCGTGACTATCAGGAACTGACAAAGGACTTCCTGGAGCATTATCCCGAACCTCACTTCGTGGACTATCTTCAGAGTGAGAACGACAAGAAGCAGTTTATCCTCGCTTTCCGTGACATCATCAAGAAGCACGCTGAGATACAGATTTATAATGAGTTTGAGAAGGAGGCCAATGACCTTGGCATGACCGAACAGCAGTTTATGGACTTCCGCAGTAAGTATCTTGACATATACGATTCGTTTGCCGCTAAACCGACAGAACAGTCAAGCGGTTATAAAGCTCAGGAGGACGAATCAGGTATGGCTGCCGAACCAGACCCGAGTGAGAATGATGCTACTGGGCTGGGAGACATCGATTTCTGCTTGGAACTGCTGCATAGCGACATCATCAATGTGGCTTACATTTTGGAACTGATTGCGGATCTCAACCCATACAGCGAGGACTACACGGAAAAGCGTAGGCACATTATTGACACAATGATTAAGGATGCCGAACTCCGCAGTAAAGCAAAACTCATTGACGGATTTATCCAAAAGAATGTGGATGATGACCGTGACAATTTCATGGCTCGCAAACAAAAGGCAGACGGAACGAGTGACCTCGAAGAACGGTTGAATAACTACATCGTCACCGAACGTAACAATGCAGTCAATACGCTTGCAAAGGATGAAGATTTGGATGCTTCCGTGCTCAATCATTACCTCTCGGAGTATGACTACTTGCAAAAGGAACAGCCAGAAATCATACAAGAGGCATTGAAAGAGAAACACTTGGGACTGATTAAAAAACGCAAGGCTTTAGCTCGTATAATGGATAGATTAAGGAGCATAATTAAAGTATTTAACTGGGAATAAGTAATTATGGAGAAGAACATATACATAATGAGATGGTACGGGCCATTTGCAGATATGGAAAGTGCAAGGGACTGGGATAGAACAAATCAAATTCCATGCAGTCTATATTTGATGAGTGGTATGAAAAAGTATGCTAAATCATCTGTACATTATTATATAGGAAAAGCAGAACGCAACTTTATAACAGATAGGTTTAAGGACAAGAATCATCATATCAATGATTTTTCAAGAATAAAGGAGATTTGGCTTGGCAGTTTTGCAAATAAGAAAGCGTCTCACGATGATGTAATGCTTGTGGAAAATATGATTACTTCTTATTTTGTTGGCGAGGTGGGTGAAGACAAGATGCTGAATAAGATAAATTTCTGCTTACCTGATAGCAACGTGTATGTCTTGTCAGAATGGATAAATCCGTATTCTGAATTAGCATGGGAAAAACTGTCAAGGAATTCTCCTGCAAGCATAGTTGCAGATGTCATTGTCAATAAGGCAAATGACAATGCGTTCAACTACTATTTATATGTATCAAAGAAATTAAAAAAGCAGGAAAGAAAATAAACGATATGAGCGAAGAATTACAACAGAAACTCCGTGACCAACTTTGGGAAGTTGCAAACAAACTGCGCGGCAATATGTCTGCAAGCGACTTCATGTATTTCACTCTCGGCTTCATCTTCTACAAGTATCTGTCGGAGAAGATAGAGAAGCACGCCAACGACGCATTGGTCGACGACGAGGTGACGTTCAAGGAGTTGTGGGCTATGGAGAAGGACGAAGACGTAGAGGCGTTGCAGGAAGAGGTAAAGACTGAATGTCTGGAAAACATCGGCTACTTCATTGAACCAAACTTCCTGTTCTCGTCTGTCATTGAGAGCATTAAGAGAAAGGAGAATATTCTGCCTATGCTCGAACGCTCATTGAAGCGTATTGAGGACAGCACCCTCGGACAGGACAGCGAAGAAGACTTTGGCGGTCTATTCTCTGACATTGACCTTGCTTCACCCAAGTTGGGCAAGACTGCAGATGACAAGAACACTTTGGTCAGCAACGTACTTCTTGCCCTTGATGATATTGACTTTGGTGTAGAAGCATCGCAAGAGATTGACATTCTCGGTGATGCCTACGAGTATATGATTAGCCAATTTGCCGCAGGTGCTGGCAAGAAAGCTGGTGAGTTCTACACTCCTCAGGAAGTAAGCCGTATCTTGGCAGAGATCGTAACCATCGGTCACGCTCGTCTGCGCAATGTCTATGACCCAACTTGTGGTAGTGGTTCGCTGTTGCTCCGTGCAGCAAGCATAGGTCATGCAAACGAGATATTCGGACAGGAGAAGAACCCTACGACCTACAACTTGGCTCGTATGAATATGCTTCTTCATGGCATAAAGTTTAGCAACTTCCGAATAGAGAATGGCGATACTTTGGAGGCTGATGCTTTTGGCGATACACAGTTTGATGCTGTGGTAGCAAATCCTCCTTTCTCTGCAGAATGGAGTGCTGCCGATAAGTTCAACAACGATGACCGTTTCAGTAAGGCAGGACGTTTGGCACCACGCAAGACAGCCGACTATGCCTTTATTCTCCACATGATTTACCACCTCAATGAGGGTGGCACAATGGCTTGTGTCGCTCCTCATGGCGTGTTGTTCCGTGGCAATGCCGAGGGCGTAATCCGCCGTTTCCTCATTGAGAAAAAGAACTATGTGGATGCCATCATCGGTCTGCCTGCCAACATCTTCTATGGCACAAGCATCCCGACCTGTATCTTGGTGTTCAAGAAATGCCGTAAGGAGGATGACAACATTCTGTTCATTGATGCCAGCAAGGAGTTTGAAAAGGTCAAGACCCAGAACAAACTCCGTCCGCAACATATCAAAAAGATTGTTGACACCTATCGTGAGCGCAAGGAAATAGAAAAGTACAGCCATCTCGCCACGCTGCAAGAAGTGGCTGAGAACGACTATAATCTCAACATTCCTCGTTACGTTGATACTTTCGAGGAAGAAGAACCTATCGACATTCATGCCGTGATGAAGGAAATCAAGGATTTAGAAGCCAAACGAGCCGACCTTGACAAGGAGATTGAAGGTTATCTGAAGGAATTGGGATTGGTTGAATGAATTTTTTGTACCAGGTTGAGACAATTTTAGAAGAACGTTTTATATGGCTGAGAAAGATAATATACCAGAAATGCGTCCTACGTTTGATGCTATCCGCAGGACTGACGAAAACAACAAGGAATATTGGAGTTCGCGCGACCTTTGTAATGCTATGGGATATTCTACTAACTGGAAATTCCAAAATGTCATAAATAAGGCAATTGCCGTAGCCAATCAAAAAGGCATGAAGATTGATGACCATTTCAACCAAACGGTTGATATGGTCAAGCTCGGTAGTGGTGCATATAGAAAGGTGAACATATTCCGTTTGTCTCGTATGGCGTGCATGATTATAGCTGAAAATGCAGACGGAAAGAAACCTCTGGTGCAACAAGCAAGAGAATATTTTTCGCAGTCCGTTTCTACCACAGAACTTATCCAAAACTCACTGGAATCCAACATATTGCTGTATAAAACAGCACAAGGCGAAACACGTATTGAAGTGATATTTAACAACGAGACATTTTGGATGTCGCAAAAACGCATGGCAGATTTGTTTGGCGTAGACCGAGCAACGATTGCTTATCACCTTTCTCAAATTTATGAAAGTGGAGAACTTACAAAAGAGGCAACTTGTAGAAAAATTCAACAAGTTCAACTTGAGGGTGAGCGTGATGTTGAACGCACTCCTTTGTTCTACAACCTTGATGCCATTATTGCCGTAGGTTACCGTGTGAACAGCTATCAAGCAACTCAATTTCGTATATGGGCAACTTCTGTGTTGAAGGAGTTTATCATCAAGGGGTATGTACTTGATGACGAACGCTTGAAACAAGGCAGGCATTTCGGCAAGGACTACTTTGATGACTTGCTGGAACGCATCCGTGAGATACGGACGTCTGAACGTCGCTACTATCAGAAGATAACGGATGTATATGCAGAGTGTAGTGCTGATTATGATGCAAAATCAGAAAGTACCAAATTGTTCTTCAAGATGGTGCAGAATATGATGCACTTGGCTGTCACACATCATACCGCAGCAGAGATTGTCTATAACAGAGCTGATGCCGAACAACCACACATGGGGCTTACCACATGGAAAAAAGCACCAGACGGTCGAGTACAAAAATCGGACACGACTGTAGCTAAAAACTATCTGTCGGATGCAGAACTTGACCAACTTAATGGCATTACATCTTCGTTTCTCGACTTAGCTGAGACTCGTGCCCAACGCCATATCATTACAACAATGGAAGATTGGCGAAAGCGACTTGCCCAGTTCCTTGCGGCAATGGACTATGAGGCAAACCCTTCGGCAGGAACTGTTTCGCAAGATGAAGCAAGAGCAAAGGCTTATGGAGAATATGAGAAATATAAGCTCATCCAAGACCGTTCCTATATTTCTGATTTCGACAGATTTAATAATGGTGATGACGATATGCCTCTGCTGCCTTTCGACCTCAATCCAAAGGAGAACTGAAATCTTCCACAACTTGTGGAAATTTTAGGGAAATAATTTGTCCACCAAGCTGGTAGACTATTTCAGAACAATCAAATTAAGGATTAAAAATGACAACGACAAAAAATAACGAACATAAGAAACTCAATGCCCCAAAT
>ERZ894223.1013-NODE-1013-length-22112-cov-81.424128_pt1 | contig 22112 bp, 14 predicted proteins | sample MGYA00380293_ERZ894223 | MGnify/ENA primary metagenome ERZ894223 (study PRJEB32331, sample SAMN06328445) | human gut metagenome | biome: human gut microbiome; feature: stool | host: Homo sapiens | collected 2014-11-05 ...
TATAAATTTTCTGTAGAATCAAAGATTCTTCCCCCTGGGTTTATCGGGTGAGCCCAAAACAATGTAAGGTTAGTATTGAGATTATGGCACAAAAAAAGCGTGGAGAACCTACCTGTTGTCCATTCCACGTAACGAGGCTCTAGCAATTGCCTATCAAAGTTGAACAGACAACGTCAGAGCCCACGCCGATATGATAATCCTACCCGTGAGGTATATGTACGCAGAAACACACTGCATCCGTTAGGACACAATGATGGCTAACATATAACCACACAGGAATGAAAAAATCACACCCGGGGCATCTACCGTTGCTAAGTTCAAGACTTTGATTATTGTGAATTTGCTAGATTCGTTACGTCTCAAACAGAGCGTCAAGTAAACGCCTTTATTATGTCGTGCCTCTTTACCCACCCTTTCTCCTTTGTCATGCAGATGGGATAACCCGCAAAAAGGCTCGGCGTGGAACGAGGCATGGACGCATTAAAGCTAAATGTACGAATACACGAAGCCAATTTATCCACTCCAAAATTACTATATTTTTTGTGAACAAAAGAAAGGAAGCTAAAGAAAATGCACAAACAGGCTAAAAAAGCAGCCCAAAACAGCTTGTTGTTAAACTTAAAACCGTCACTTTCGCCGACGCTCCACAATTGAAATTAGCTTGCGTGACAGATGAAACGAGTCTGCGCACCTATTGAGATGAGAGTTCGTACCAATTGATGCCAACGCATTAAACAACCCAAAACATGTAATAAATACATTACTTTTATTTGGTTGTATGTAACAAATTAATTAACTTTACGACATAGAAGATAACTTAATAAATATGTTGAAACTTGACAAAAACAAACTTGCTGGTCTCAAAACTTTTGACGACCATCTACAAGAAAGATACGGTGACGAAAACAGCGCAGAACGTAAGGAGTTTGAGGCAAAAGCCAAAGCTTGGTATTATGCCGAGCTTCTTAAAGACGAACGTAAACGCCAGAATGTAACACAGAAAGCATTGGCTGAAAAGATAGGAAAGAAACGCGAGTATATATCTTCACTCGAGAAGGGACAGACGGATATGCAGCTTTCCACTTTCTTGCGCATTGCCGATGCTCTTGGTCTGCGCTTTTCTTTGGTGTTGGGATAGGAAACGAACTTTTATCGGAGAAACAATAGGGGGTGCAGTGTATAGACTGCATCTTTTCGCCAATTCATACAGTGTATGGACTGCATCTTTACGGAAAAGATGCGGATTATGTCGTTTATTTATGCTATCTTTGAAATTGAATAATTCAAAATCGCAGGCGAAGCCGAGAATAATTCCTAATCCACCGCTCGGCTCTGCCGCTTGCCTAAGCAAGAACTCAAAACTCCTAATTCGGACGGCACACCGTTCGATACAATATTTGCATTTCTAACGCTCAATACTCCTCGTTCAGCGCACTAAGAAATCTTTGGTGCGAAATTCTTGAGTTTTGAGCATGCAGCGATAGCATACTGACACACAGATGATTATGCAATCAAGAAAGAAAGTGTGCAATGGATGACAAAGCAAAACAAGCATCTTTGGGTTGCTATAGAGCCTCTTTTACACTCCAATACAGCCTCTATTATCATGCAATACAGCCTCTTTTGCACTCTTATAGCGTTACTATTGGAGTGCAAAAGAGGCTGTATTGATAAATCAAGGTGTCAGAAGTGCAACATAAACCATAAAAAACGGCTCTCAAAAACTCTATAATCATTTTTTTTTTTGTAACAGGTTTTTACTCTTTGTACAATATTTGCATGGACTGCAGATGCCGTCCGAATTAGGAATTAGGAGTTTTGAATTGATAGAACAATTTGCCTGGACAACGAAGGGATGCAGTCTATACACTGCATCTTTTAACGGAATTATGCAGTGTACGGACTGCATCTTTACGGAAAAGATGCGGTTTAGCTCTTGCCTATGCTTTAGGAAGATTTAATCTCAGTTTTGCCTATGTTTTAGGAAAGTTTCGCTTTGATTTTGCCTATGTTTTAGGAAAATAACAGTAATTTCGCGATAGAAAAATACGACTCTATGACCATAACTGAACAATTCATTTGCGGCAAGCATACTGCTGCTGACTGTGAGGACGGCATTGTTATTACGCCTCACTTTGCTGCTGTCATTGACGGCAGCACGAGCAAGACGCCATTGCGACTGGACGCTTCAATGAAGAACGGACGCTTTGCTATGCTGCTTATCTGCGACTATATCAGGCAGATGGCGGCTGACTCTACGATGGACCATTTCTGCCAAGGCATAACGCATCGCATTGCGGAGGAATATGCATGGCGTGGCATCGCTGAGCGAATGGCGGAGCATCCTGAAGAACGCCTCACGGCTTCTGCCATTGTCTATAGCGAGAGGAGGAAGGAAGTGTGGATGGTGGGCGACTGCCAAGCTATCATTGACGGCAAATACTATGACAACTCGAAGCCTTACGAACATGAGATTGCCATGCAGCGTGCCACGCTCATAAAGAACGGCATGGCACCTAAAGAGGCACGACGCACCATTGAACCTCAACTGATTAAGGCTATGCTCGAAGGTCAGAACCGTCAGTATGCGGTCATTGACGGAACGCCCATCTATATGCCTGGCACCCGCATCATCACAGTTGCTCATTCCGTGGTGCTTGCCTCCGACGGCTACCCCACCCTGCTCCCCACGCTGCGTGAGAGCGAGGAGGCTCTTGCCAAACATCTCGCCACAGACCCGCAGAACATCACTGACTTAGTTGCCACCAAGGGATTAGTGGAGGGTAACGCCAGCTTCGACGACCGTGCTTACGTCAGCCTGAACATCTAATCATCAAAACAACATGTTTGTTTATAAAGACAAAGGTGCCACTCCGGGTCTTCTTACCCGAAGTGGCACCTTATTGTTTATGCTTACATTCCGTTACTGAACAATCACTTTCTGATTCTTCACGATGTATAATCCCGGCTTGACAGCCACACGCTGCGCAGCATTCTCCGTAACATTCACTTCGCAGACCTTCATGCCTCCTGCTGAGTAGACGGGGATGACGCATGTCTTGTCTGACATCAGGACAATCTCTCCCTTTCCGCCAATCACATGTATGCCGCTCTCTACGTCCACACCGCCGACACCAGTTTCGTTGTCACCGATATAGACGGCTGTGTAGCAACCATTATATGTCACACCACCTTCCGGGTCGTCAACATACGGAAGCGTCCATTCCGGAAGTGATGTCGGTATCAGATAGTACGAACCGTTACTGCCAAGAGTGCAGACAGTAGCAACTGCACATCTTCCATCTAATTGATTTGCTGAAATAGAATCGTTTATATAAGTGATCTGACCGTAACCAGGAGTCTTCACATCATAATGTATTCTATAATAGCCCTCATTTGTTTCGGTGTTCTTGACATATACAGCATAGTTTATCGTGGTTCTTCCACCGTCATTCTTCAGACCGAATCTGAACTTGGCTATGCCTTCTCTTGTCTTTGGCATCTTCACAAGCCTGCCATCATCATAAGCCTTTTCTGTCTCGTAAAGACCAGGCTCTGCATTTGACTCCACACTTACAATCGACACAGAAGGAGCGACAGACTCATTGACGTCAAAGTGCTGAATGCCGCTTATCATATTGCCGCTACTATGCTCTTTCACCCATACATACTCATAGCCCGTAGGAACTGTCATCATGAACGGAATCTCTTTTGAAGAATTGGCAAGAACCGAAGTATACAAATACCCTATTCGTTTGCCTTTACCATCCTCTGTCGGCGACGCATACACATCCAGAAAACCTTCAAAGCCAACTTGAGAGATGGTTGTCAAATTCATAGTGAAATCGGTATATAAATCGCCAAGCACTTCTTCCACATTTTTAATCTCAGCGGTAAACGGAGTCTCTGTCACTTGCAATGTTGTATCAGTTACCTCAACAACTCGCTGTCTATAAACACTATTAGGGTAATCCGGACATCTACGCCATGTCACGCTGTCCTCACTAAACAATGGGAATATGTTGTAGGTTCCTACGGGGAAAGCATATTCAATATCATCAAATAAATATCCATAGAAACCCGAACTGCCATCGTCAGAAGCCGCAAAGTTCACTTCCACACCATCAGCTATCGGCGTATACGAACCGTCTTCATTCATTATTCCATAAGAAATAAATCCATTGAAATCCTTATTAGTGATATTAGTAAAGTAATCATCTAAAGCAATCTTAAACTTGCCATTAACGTCATCACGTGTACCTTTAAGAATTTTAGTGCCACTACCCTTATACATAACATAGATAAAAATACTTGGAACACTAACAATCGGCTCGTCGTATACGCCATTATCAGGCTGAATACCGATAATCATCTGACAGTTACGGTTATAGCCATCAACAGCCGTACCTGAACCGGTGCCTCCCTTTTCCGGATTGAGAATGGTAATATCAAAATATCCGTCTTGATAGCCGTTCCATCCCCAATTAATATGATAAAGTCCGTTTCCGTCCGCACCGTCACAAACAAACGCATGACCACCACTGGACGAACTTCCTGAATAAAGTATAGGGCGCTTATTCAGAAGCTCATTGTCTATTATTGTGCTCCATTCCTTTACGGTAAAAGAGAAACGATAAAGGTTTTTCATAAGATCGGCATCATATCCGAAATTATTAGCCAAAGCGGAAATATCATAGTATGAACCCGAAACCGAACCATAATCCATCTGCACCGCCGCACCGCAATGATACATAAGCTTTGCCACAGCGTCAGCCTGCTCGTCAGTATAGTTGCCGTCATTGTAAGAGTCGAGCATGTTGTCCCAGTCATAATTCGTTTGTTCATCCGCATATATGGTTGGAATCCGCAGATTATATTTTTGTGTATCATACGAATCAATGTCTGATTTTAGCACCTCGGGATATTTCCAGTATGCCAAAACCTGAGCCATGGCTGTGGCTGTACAGCCAGTCACAGAACGATAATTTCCGTTATATAGAGGACACATTCTGTTGAAAGGTTCGTCCTGCCCCCATTGTATATTGCCAAGCAAGGGTGCCACCGCTGCGCTCTTGGTGTCTTCCGTGCGCATCTGTCTGGCTTCTGCTATGGTCTTGAGGGCTGAGTTGTCGCCTTTCTCCACTGCCTCCACCATCTCCTTGTACTGCTGAAGGAAATCCACATATCCTTCCGGCAACTTGTCTTCGGAATATGTGCCTCGGTCTGAGTAGCCGACGATTTCAGGGAAGCGGTCGTCACCCGAAACCACAGTAAAGCCTTTCTCCTCACCGTTGGGGAAGACAAAGTAAGGCTTGGACGTGTTGTCGTCGGTTACGCCGTTCAGCCTTGGGGCTTTGGCTAAGGACGACTGGTCAATTACGATGCCAAGCTTTTGGGCTTGACGTTCTGCTATTGATTGCGCCTGCTTGAAAGAACGCGGCTTTGCCGAAGCTGTCAAGCATAGCGTAAGGAATGCTGTTAACAATAAGAAATCTGATAAAACTCTTTTCATATTATTTAGATTTAAGAATTCTTCACTTCACAAACCGCAATCTTGTCCACAGCCAGCGTGGTATCATTGCCCATGCTGCAACAAGCAGACGGTAGCGCCAGTCTATTGTTACTGTCTCCTTGCCTCGCAACACTGCCTTGACGATGGTGTCTGCCACGCGTTCTGCTGACAGCTGTAATGGGAAGTTGCTGCCGGCTATCAGGTCGGTGGCAACGAAGCCGGGGCGGATGTCGGTGATGCGGATGCCGAGGCGGCGCATGCGCGACTGCTGCGAAAGACACTCCAGATAATGCGACTGGAAGCGCTTTGTGGCAGAATAAGCCGGCGCTGCTCCCAGTCCGCGCGTGCGGGCAATGGAGGTGATGCAGGCTATATGGCCTCTCACGTTGTTGTCCGCAAACCATCTGTACGCCGCCGTAACCATACGGGTGAAGCCGACGCCATTTGTTTCGACGGTCTTCATCTCGCGCTCTATGTCAAGCCCGATGTTCTCCCACCCTATTCCCGAACTATGAAAATAGAGGTCAATGCCGCCAAGTTCTGCTATCAGTTCGTTCAGCTGCTCTGGTGCCGCCTCGTCATTAACGTCAACCTGACGGTACGCCACGATGCCGTCCGTCTTACGCACAGCCTCTGCAAGGCGCTCCACACGTCGTCCTGCCACGCCCACCTTATATCCTCGCTCCGCAAGGAGACGCGCCACCTCCAGTCCGATGCCGGACGTGGCTCCCATTACTATTGCTTTCTTCATATCCGCTTACATTATATTATAAGGGAACCCTCACCACGTCCACCACATGGCTGCCGGCTCCAATCAGATCCTGACGCTCAGAGATGATCTTCTGGTACTCTATGAAGTGTGCGAACGTCTCGTCACTCATGCGGTTGAGTCGGGTGCGCATATAGTCGGACGCTCCGTCGGGCGAGAAGATGGTGACGCGCTCCAGCCCTGCACTTTCGTCCAGACGGTTTATGTCGTCCAGGCGCACATAGTCGTAAAGTTCGTCTGCCGATGCCTGTATGTGAAAGTTCTTGTCCACGGCTCCACGCTCCAGCAGTCCGCCTATGCGGTCTTCGTCGAAGCAATACGAGAGGATGCTGTATTCGTTCATGAGATAAGCCACGAAAATCAGTCCGCCGGGTTTGGTCACACGCTTTGCCTCGTTAAGCGCCTTGAGCTTCTCCTCGTCGCCGATGAGATGATAGAGCGGACCGAGCAGCAGCGTCACGTCTGCCGTTGCCGTGGGCAGGAACGGCATGTCGCGTGCGTCGCCCTGCACCACGTCGGCTCCCGGCTCACGCTTGAGGAACACCTCGATGTTGCGGCGCACCAGCTCTACTGCCTTCACCCTATAGCCTTCAGCCATGAGCGCAGAGGTATAGCGACCGGTTCCTGCTCCGATGTCGAGCAGGAACGAGTCGGGATGGATGAAGCGGCGCAAGTGATGCATCGTGGTTTCAAACTCCACGATGCCGTGTCTGCGCTGCAAACGAAGGTCTTCAGGATGCTTGTTATAATGTTTCTCTATGTTGGATAATGCCATATATATGATTTTTCCAGACAAAGGTAATCATAACTTTCAACTTTCAACCCTCAACTCCCAACTTTTTCTTCTCTCAACTCCTAACTCAAAATTCCTAATTCAAAATTCGAGCTACGTCCTCTACAATCTGCTCGTCCAGCAGACGGTTGTCCGAAAGCAACTGCTTCACGTCGTATCGGTCGTACAGTCCCTTCTTCACTCCACCCACGAGCACCTTCATGTCCGACGTGCCGTAATATGAAGCGATGCGCTGTCCGAAGCCGCCGTCCTTGCTGCCGTCCTCCAGCGTCACCACCAGCTGATGGTCTGCCTTCAGCGCTTCCAGCGTCTCAGCATCCACCTCGTTCAGGTAGCGAGGATTGACGAGCGTGGCGTCTATGCCCTTGTCGGCAAGCAGTCGCATAACGCTCTCACCCTTCTGATAGAACGATCCGGCTGCGATAATCGCCACCTTCTCGCCCTTGTGCATTACCTTATATTTAGCCTCGTAGCCATACTCCGTATCCACGGGTTCTGTCGTGTGCACCACGCCGTTGCTCGGCATGCGGATGGCTATCGGCTTCCTGTCCTGAAGTATAGCCCAACACATCATGGCGAAGTATTCCTCGCAGGTGGTCGGAGCCAGATATATGAGGCCTGGGATGCTGCAGAGCATCGGAATGTCGAAGAGGCAGATGTGCGTGATGTCGTTCATCGAGTTGACACCGCCGCCCACTACGTTGATGACAGCCGGATTGCCGTTGATGCATAGGTCCTGCGCTATCTGGTCGTAGGTGCGCTGCAAGAAGGTGCTGTATACAGACCAGACGGGGTGAAGTCCGCCCTTTGCCATTCCCGAAATCATAGCCACAGCCTGTTCCTCGGCTATGCCCATGTCGATGTGCTGTGAGCCAGCCTCCTTGCGCTTGTCGGCTGTGAAGCCGGCTGCTGTAGGCGTTCCTGCTGTCACGGCGATGAGCGTCTTGTCCTGCTTCATCTCGCGGAGCATCCAGTCGCTGAATAGGTCCTGATATGTCTCGCACGGCTTCACCTCCGGCATGGTTCCGTCGGCGTTTCTTACCGGTCGGCTACCGTCATCCAGATTGAACGGCAGTCCCCAATGCCATGCCTCCTTGTTCTTCACAGCGGGAGCATAACCGTGACCCTTCTCCGTATGGATATGCACTACGGTGGGACGGTCGGTGTCCTTAACGCTACGGAACACCTCAATGAGCTTAGCGATGTCGTTGCCCTGCTCCAGGTATTTATAGTCGAAGCCCCACGCCTTAAACCAGTTGTGCTCGCACATGCCGTTGCTCTCGCGCAGCGCACGAAGGTTCTTGTATATTCCTCCGTGGTTCTCAGCTATGGACATCTCGTTGTCGTTCACCACGATGATGATGCCCGTGCCCAGCTCCGACGCCTCGTCAAGTCCTTCGAAAGCCTCACCGCCCGACAACGATCCGTCGCCGATAACGGCAATGATGTTCTCCTTCGTGCCCTTCACGTCGCGTGCCTTCTGCAGTCCCGTGGCAAGGCTGATGGATGTGGAGGTATGTCCCACCTCAAAGTTGTCGTACTCAGGACACTCCGCCGGAGACGAATATCCCGATATGGCGTTCATGTCGTCCACGTTGCCGAGGAATCCGGCAGCACGTCCTGTCAGCACCTTATGCGGATAACACTGGTGGCTGACGTCAAACACCAGCTTGTCCTTCGGTGCATCAAAGACGTAATGCAATGCCACCGTAGCCTCCACGAAACCAAGGTTGGGTCCCACGTGTCCGCCATGCTTGCTGACACGATTAAGCACAGCCTGACGTGTCTCGTCAGCCACAATGTTAAGTGTCTCAATGTCCATGCCCTTAAGGTCGGCAGGTGTCTTTATCTTCTCTATATACATATATTATAGCTGTTATTTGGTTATCAAAAAAACTTTCACGCTGCAAAGTTAAGCATTTTACCAAATAACAGCCATACCTCAAATTCAGAATTTATTACCAGTTGGGCGGCTGACGGCGTCATCCGAATTAGGAGTTTTGAATTAGGTATTAGGAATTGTGCGCCAAGGCGCATTTTGAATTATTCAATTTGAATTGTAGGCAGGGCTTTGCCAAAAACATTATTCCACCAATTCAAAATTGAATAATTCAAAATCGCAGGCGAAGCCGAGAAGAATTCCTAATTCAAAACTCAAAACTCCCAATTCGGCTGACGGCGTCAGCCGCTAGTAAGCTTACTCCAGCGTCAGCACATGGCTGGTGCCGTCCTGCGCAGTAAACACGTTAAGGCCCACCTTCATCAGATAGTCGCCGCTATACTGCTTACCGTCGCACTCCAGCTCCGACTGCTTGCCCGGCATCAGATTGGTCTCCTTTACGGTGTATGTCTTGCCGGCGTCCAGACCCTGCAGCTTCACGTTGTGCTGCGGCTCCTTATAGCGAGGATGCAGGTCGTAGGCGAAGAGCACCGCACGCTGCTTGTCCTTGCTGACATAATTGATGGCGCAATGGCTGCCCTCGTAGGGCGACACAAGGCGATACTGGTCGCCCTCCAGAATCATAGGCTTCATGCTGTTGTAGTTCTTTACTGCCTGCTGCACAAACTTATAGTCGTCAGCAGAGAGCGACTTGAGGTCGATGTCGAAGCCAAGCTTGCATGAGCTGCAGACATCAGTGCGGAACTTCACGGACGTGTTCTTGTTCCAGTTTGTCACATGCGAACCCATTGTCTTCGCAGGGAAGAACTTCGACAGGCTCCATTGGATGTAGAGACGCTCGTACGGGTCGGTGTCGTCCGAGCACCAGAACTCGGTGAAGTACTTCAGCATCTCGTAGTCCATTCTGCCGCCACCGCCTGAGCAGAGCATCATCGGCAGCTTCGGATACTTCTTGTGAATGCGTGTAAGCACATTGTAGATGCCACGCACGTGGTCGATGTAGAAGTTGCCCTGGTTCTGCTTGTGGTAGGGCGAGTAGATGTTCGTGATGACGCTGTTGCAGTCCCACTTAAAGTAAGCCACGTCGGGATTCTCGGTCATTATGCGGTCCACGATGCCGAACACATAGTCCTGCACCTTTGGATTAGAGATGTCGAGCACCAGCTGGTTGCGATAATAATATGTGTCGCGCTGTGGCTGCATAATCACCCAGTCGGGATGCTTCTCGAAGAGTTCGCTCTTGGGATTGACCATCTCCGGCTCAATCCATATACCAAACTTCACGCCTGCCTTCTTAGCGTCTCTCACCAATCCTGGTATTCCCTCTGGCAGCTTGCTCTTAGTAGCTTCCCAGTCGCCGAGTCCGGCATGGTCGTCCTTGCGCGGATACTTGTTGGCAAACCATCCGTCGTCGAGCAAGAACATATCCACGCCCAGATCCTTGGCGTCCTTCATCAGCTCGGCAAGGCTCTGCTGGTTAAAGTCGAAGCCCGTGTTCTCCCAGTTGTTAAGAAGAGTGAGGCGGTCGTCCATACCCATGTTCACCTGATACTGGCGTGCCCAGTTATGCAGGTTGCGCGAAGCCTCGCCCATGCCGTTGTCGCTCATGGCGAAGATAAATTCAGGTGTCGTAAACACCTCGCCAGCCTTCAGCTTATAGTCGGAAGCATAAGGATTGATGGCAGGAATAACACGCAGAGCGCCCACGTTGTCCACCTCGAAGGTGAAGCGGAAGTTGCCGGGCCATCCTATCGTTCCGAGCATCACCTTGCCCTCGTTCTCCTTTGCAGGCTCGTCGAAGCCAAGCTCGAAGAAGGGTTCGGCGTGCATGGCAGCGCGGGTGCCGAGCTTGGTGTCTATTATCTTCTTGCCGCTGCTCAGCTGCGTGGTCTCGGGCTGTCCTTCCTTTGCCCAGTCGCTATGATAGTTGGTGAGGAAATACTTGTTGGCGTTAAAGTAGAGCATCGTAGAGCTGTAGCGCCACAATGTTATGGGCGACTTCTCCTTATGTGATATCTCGCTCCAAGCCTTTATGACGTTCTCCTTGGCGTATGCCACGTAATGGAGCTTCACGGTCAGAGGATAGACCTTGTCCTGAAGGGTGATTATGGTCTCCGTGCCACCTTTCACTGCCTTCTGCTCAGACGACTGATAATACAGATAGGTGGTCATATTGCCGTCGGCGTGCGTAACTGCCACGGCTGGCTCGAAGTATTCCTCAGCGCCTGATGTGGCATACACCTCATGTCCGCGCTGGCTGACGGATCCGTCCGAAGCCGCATACACGTCCCACTTGAGGTTGTCATAGTCAGACGGATTAAGCATCTTGTCGCCGAGATAAACCTGATAGAGGCGGCCCTTCGGCGAAACTTTCATCACAAGGTCAGTCTTGTCCGTTGACACACGGATGGTCTTTTGGGCGAATGTCATGACCGATGTCATACACATTGCCGCAATCAGCATTATTGATTTTCTCATTGTTGTATGGTTTTTTATTATAGGTAGATAATTCTTGTTCTTGCTCTTTCTCACATCATCAGAACTTGATGCCTGCACTGAACTCCACTGTGAACGGGCGCAGGTAGTTGCCGCTCATATACTTGCCGGCATACTTGCCAGCCTCTTCCTTCGTGATAAGCTCCGAGCCGCTGATGGTTCCCTTTGCTCCCTTCTCATTCAAGAAGTTGACGACGCTCACGCCGAGGCTGAGTTTCTTGTTGACATTCCAGTTGATGCCGCCGAAGGTTTCCCAATGACCGTTGAAGTAGAGTGCCTCCTGAAGGTTGGCGTAGGTCTTGCCGAAGTAGCGGAAGCTGAGCCATGCGTTGAGGTTCTTGGTGATGTCATACTTGGGATCCAGCTCGATGAGCACCTGCGGTATCTCCTTCACTATCTTGTTGTTGGCATTGACGCTCATGGTCTGACCGTCGCTGAACGTCACGCTGGCGTTATAGTTCTTATACACCGGCTTCTGATAAGTGAAGAGGGCGTGCATGTGGAAGTTCTTGAACGGAGAAATCTCGGCTGAGGTTGTCCATCCCAAGGTCTGGATATTATAGATGAGCAGCACGGTCTTGCCCTCTGACGTGCCAGGCTTGGTGAGGTTCTGCTGGTCGATGTTGTTGCTCTTCGATATGTATGTCACCATCGATGAGAGGTCTATCCAGTTGTTTCTGTAGAATATTCCGCCACGAACCAACGGGATGGTCACACGCTTATACTGCTCCTCTGTAGGGCCGGTTCCGGCATACTCGCTGATGCGCGGGAAGCGGGTGGCTACGGTGGCGTCGGCTGTAAGACCAAACTGCTTTGTCACGTTGTATGTCATCTGCAAAGTTGCTGCATAGTTGAGCTTATTCTTGGTGACATTTGCAGGAGCAATGTTATGCTCGGTAGCTACTATAGAACCGTCGGCTGCGGTGGAGTAAGTGTTGTAGTTGCCGAGATGGAAGCCGCTGAAGCGTGATGTGGCTATCTGGTCGGCAGCCATGCAGTAATACTCCAGACGACCGCCATAGAACACCTTGAACTTCGGCGAGACTCTCCATTCGTCGGTGAAATAGAGCGCCAGCTTGTTCTCCGAACCCTTGGTGTATTCAGGGCTAAGCTCGTTATAGCCGAACGTCTCTGAGCGACGGGCTGTCTGCGTGGGGTCGAGCGGATTGACGTACATCTGGCTGAGGGTTCGAGGATAAGCCTCCACGGTGCCAGCCCACTGGAATGACGAAGAATAATAGTTGAGATGGTAATACCATTCGTTTAAGCCTATCATCAGCTTATGACTGCCTATCTGCTTGCTCACCTCTGTGGTCAGAAGGGCGTTGCTCACCTTACCGAAGTGGAGCCACGTGCGGCGTCCTTCTATGAGGCCGCTGTATGCCGAACCGTCGGAGAGCTGATAGCCGTCCGCCTCGCTCACCTCGGAGATGGTGCTGCCGCCGTAGTCCACGAAATTGGCGCGTGGAGCATTCATGTATTTAGCGTTGAGCTTCCACAGCCAGCCATTGTCAAACTGATACTGGCTTATCAATGCCACCTCATTGGCATGGTTGTCATTGCAGTCGGTCATGTTCCATGTCTCCATCTTGCCCGTCTTGGTGTTGAGATACCTGAACGACCCCTGGCGCTGAACGTACGAATCAATGCCCGGATCGAAGCCGGCAAGCTTCTTGATGCTGCCGTCACCGGCATAGATGAAGGGAGCGGCATTGGCGAAGTTGCCAGGGTTCTTGCTGTTAGAATACTTATATAATAAGGAGATTCTTCCCTTGCCGTCGCCGAGGATGTGGGTCAGACCTAAGTGATAAATCTGCGTGCGGTCGGCGTAATCGGTGAAGCGGAGCTTGAAGCTGCCCGGATCGAAGTTCTGATACATGCCGGCTGTGTAGAGCCAGCGGTCGCCGATGCCGCCGGAAAGGTTGAGGTCGAAGTTCTGCATGCCGAAGTGATTGGCTTTATAGTTGAGCTTTCCGCTGAACTTCTTTTCGCCCAACTCGCTGAAAGCCGAAACGGCATAAGCGATGTTACCAGTACGGATGGCGCTCTCGGAGGGCGTCATAAGGTCGGTGCCTTTCAGCGAAGCGTCGCTGCGCCAGTGGGCGGACAGCCTGTGCACGGACGAAGAATAGACGGCTGGCAAACCGTTCTCATACACGGTGACGTCCTCACTCGGCAGACCAATCTGAATTTCGCGAGGCTTATTGGCGTCAGCTGCGTTGAGCATGACGTTGCGTTCTTCCTTCTTAGGCTGCTCCGAATCGTTGGCAGAATTGTTTTCTGTATGCGTTTGTGCATACACGCCCGTTGAGGCTGAAGCCATAAGGGCAAAAGAGAATGTTTTGAGTTTAAGGTTCATATGTGTGATGCGTTTTTGTTTTCGATTGCAAAATTACTTGCTATATCGGCAGAATGTATGTCTGCGTAAACGCAAAGTAGATAATAATGAGAAAACACAAAAGCATAACTTGCTAATAATCAAAATGTTCGTATGTTTAGAATTTTTTATCAAAGTAGATGGTTTTATTTCGGATATAAATGCTAAATTTGCAGCATTAAACCCAATAAACCATAGTTATGCGACTGTTTCTTTACATTCTTCTTATCCTTATGCCCGTGTCTGCTATGGCAAAACAGACTTTGGCTACTACGGACATCACGGACGAACGACACCTTCTGGAGCTTCTCGACAGCTATATTGAGAAGCGTGACGTTTATGCAAAACAGAAGGAAGAAAAGCTGAAACAGCTGAAGCTGCGCCTTAGAACTGCCGACAACAATGCGGCACGACTCGCCATTCTCGACAAGATTTATCGCGAATACTATACCTATCGTTACGACTCGGCGCTGGTTTACGCAGACCGCGGACTGGCTCTCTCGCAGAGCGACAACGACGCTTACTTCACCATGCTCAACCGCATCAACCGTGCAGCCGTGCTGTCGACGGGTGGACTCTACAGCCAGTCTGAAGCTCTTCTGAACGAAATAGGCAAGGAGGGCGTTCCGCCACGTCTCAGACAATACTATTATTACACCTTCACGTGGCTATATAATTACTGGGAGTCGTTCTGCGACAAGTCGGAATTCAAGGACGATCTGCACAAGAAGAAGCATCACTATCTGAAGCTGACGGTCAGCGCCACCAACAATGACAATACTGCCCTGCATGCCTATCTCAACGCCGAACTTGCCTTCATGGAAAATCCCTTGGGCAAGAACGTACTGAGCCTGTATACCACAGCCCTTATGCATAGCCCGGTCAACAGCCGTGTGCACGCCTCGGCGGCATACTGCATAGCACGCTATTATCGCGAGATTGGCAAGACGCCGCTCTACGAGAAATACATCATAGAAGCAGCCATATCTGATATGGTGTGTCCGTTGAAGGAAAATCTGGCGCTGCAGGAGTTTTCCACATATTTATATAAGAAGGATGCAAAATACGCTGACCATGCAGCACGATACATTTATTGCTCCATGGAGGACGCAAAGTTCTATAACAACCGCCTGCGAATGCTCGAGATTTCGAACATCCTCCCCATCATCGCCACTGCCAACCAAGAGGCATTGGCGCATAAGGAGCGCATCGTGAGGGGCGTGCTGGCTGTGGTCAGCTTTATGTCGCTCGTACTGTTCGCAATGGCTATATTCGGATATAAGCAGAACAAGTGGCTGGCAAGAAGCCGACGTGAGATAAGAAGCCAGAACAGACAGCTCACCGAACTGAACGAAAAACTCATTGCCACCAACCACCGACGCGAAACTTACATGCGACTGTTCATGGACATCAGTGCCGTCTATATACGCAAACTCATAGAATATCGCAAGCTCGTCAGCCGTAAGATAAAGGCGAATCAGGCAGCAGACCTCCTCAAGACCATCAACAGCTACAAACTTGCCGAGGAGGAAGCCACTACCTTCTATACACGTTTCGACCGAGCATTCATCGAACTATATCCTGGCTTCGTGGACGAGCTGAACGCCTTGCTCATGCCTGAAGTCCAAATAGAGCTGCCCTCCCCTAACTCGCTCACCACGGAAGCACGCATTTATGCCCTTATGCGACTGGGCGTGACGGACAGTCAGGAGATAGCCACGCTGCTCTTCTATTCCACGCAGACCATCTATAACTATAAGTCGGCAATGCGTACGCGTGCCATTAACCGCGACACGTTTGACGAGGACATCAGCAGACTTTGTCATATTGGATAGCATTGTTCTCCCACACAGCAAAAAAAACTATTTTTTCTTGCAGAAAGCTTGCACGATTAAATCCATTATACTATATTTGCATCCGAAAACTAAGCGGAGTGACATAAATCACACCGTAAGCTACAACTAGCTTAATGACGAAGAAGCACACAAAACAAAGAACTAAACACAATAATTAAAAACTTGACTAATACAAGACTACTATATGATAAGATTTATAGCACTCTTCTTCTTGGCGCTCGCCATGCAGACTGCATCAGCCCAAGACAACAACAAGAAGGAAGTCTGTATCAGATTTAGGGTGGCATCGAGCGTTCTCGACACCAAATTCGCTGACAACGAAGCCAACCTTAACAATGTTATAGAGTTTCTTAACGAAGTCACTAACGACACCACACTCGAACTTACTAAGGTGACGTTCTGCGGATCGGCATCACCTGAAGGTGGCAATGCGTTCAACCGTAAGCTCGCCAAGCGTCGCTGCGCCAACATGGAGCAGTATGTGCGCCAGCGCATCAGCTTGCAGGACAGCATCGTCGTACGTCAGGAATGGTCAGACCCCTGGGACAAGCTCGCTTACTACGTGGAGCAATCAGATATGCCTCACAAGAAGGAAGTGCTACACCAGCTGCTCGAAACTCCAGAATATACATATAATAAAAAAGGCGCGCTCGTGGACAGCCGCAAGAAGCGACTCATGGACATGAACTACGGACGTACATGGAACTATATGCTCGACAAGTTCTTCCCATCCATAAGAAACGCCAGCGCCATCCTCGTCACCATACGAAAGAAGTATGAGACACCGGAACCGGAGATAGTGGAGAAGCCGGTGGAGGACACCAAGCAGACTGAGACTGTGGTTGAGCCGGAACCAATCATTGAGGTGGACACCACCTCTCCCGCATACTTCGCCATCAAGACCAATATGCTCTACGACGCTCTCCTCGTTCCTAACATCGGAGTGGAGGTTTCGCTCGGAAAGCGATGGACTGTAGCGGCAGACTGGATGTACGGATGGTGGAACCATAACAAGAACCATCGCTACTGGCGCATCTACGGAGGCGGACTCAGCATACGAAAGTACTTCGGAGCAAAGGCTGCCGAGAAGCCGCTGCAGGGACACCACATCGGACTGAACGCACAGATGCTCACCTACGACTTCGAGTTCGGAGGAAAGGGATATATGGGCGGCGTGCCGGGCGGAACTCTCTGGGATCGCATGAGCTACACCGTCGGTGCAGAATACGGCTACTCTATGCCGATTGCAAAAAGACTTAACATTGACTTCAGCCTCGCTGCTGGATATATGGGCGGACGTTATTATGAGTATATTCCGCTCGACGGACACTACGTATGGCAAGCCACTAAGGACCGCAAGTGGATTGGACCCACTAAACTGGAGGTTTCGCTTGTATGGCTCCTCGGACATGGCAACAACAACACGAAAACGAAGAAAGGAGGCGAGAAATGATTAACTGCAAGAAATCAGCCAGACTGATGATCGGCACACTGTGCGCTATGGCTCTCGCCATGCCCACGCTCACCTCATGTGAGCATAAGGACCTGTGCTTCGACCATGATGTCCACTCACCTAAGTACGACTTCCGAGTCGTGGCTACATACCAGCAGGAATGGGAGCTTAATCTGAACGAAAAGGTTTGGGGCTCGGAGGCTGAATGGCCGGAGAAGTATGGCATGACCTATGACGGACTGCGACCTGCCGTCCCTGCCGGACTGCGTATGCACGTATTCAGCGAGTCGGGCGTCAACGATATGATCAATATGCCTGCGGAAGGCGGCGTAGTGGGACTACAGCCGGGCGACCATCAGCTGCTGTTCTATAACAACGACACGGAATATATCCTCTTTGACGATATGTATTCTTTCGCTTCGGCAAAGGCAACGACGCGTACACGAACCAGATCCACCTATATGGGCAATACCTTCAAGAACAACGACGCAAAGGGCGAGCCTACGGTGACAATGCCTGACATGCTCTATGGCAACTATAACGCCAAGTATACGTCAGAGCGTACAACAGAAATGCCGGTGATGAACGTGACGATGCACCCGATGGTGTTCAAGTATCTCGTGAGATACGAGTTCAGCAAGGGTCTGAAGTATGTCAGCCTTGTGAGAGGAGCGCTCTCGGGAATGGCAGCATCTGTATATATGAACAATGGTCATACCACAACCGACGCAGCCACCCTACTCTACGACTGCACTCTGGAACCGTGGGGAGCGCAAGCCATTGTGACGTCGTTCGGCGTTCCTGACTGGCCCAACTCGCTCTATCAGCCCACACGAGGACCGCGCAGCTATGCGCTCAACTTAGAGGTAAGACTGAAGAACGGACTTATAAAGAGTTTCGACTTCGACGTCACAAAGCAGATTGAGGCTCAGCCTCAAGGCGGCGTAATCGTGGTGAAGGGTCTGGAAATCTCTGACGAGGACGGAAAGCAAGGCGGATCAGGATTCGACGTTTCGGTTGACGGCTGGGGAGATTACGAGGATATCGTGATTCCGCTGAAATAACACAAAAACGACTGACACACTAAACAACGACTTAAACATTTCTAATTTTATATTCAATTTATTAACAACCAACTCAAAAATTTAACATTTATGAAGAAGTTCTTTATTATGGGTATGGCTGCTATGGGTCTTGCACTCACAGCCTGCAACAACGACGAGACTGTAGAGGTAGCTAAGGGTAATGCTATCGGGTTCAACTCTTTCGTGAACAACTCAACACGTGCCACAGACATGAATACCGCTAACCTTGATAATTTCAAGGTATGGGGTTTGATGAACGATGGCCAGAAGACCGGTAAACCGTTCGTAGGTGTAGAGGTAACCAAGGCTAACGGTGCTTGGTCATACGGTACTCCAGTATACTGGGAGAAGGGTTATGCTTACAGCTTCGTAGCACTCGCTCCGAATAACGCTTACACATTCACAGCTCCTACAGAAATCAACAATTGGGGTTCGCTTACATTTGACAACAAGACAGGCGAGACAGACCTCCTCTATGCAACTCAGAAGCAGGAAACTGTAGTAGGTAACACATGTCCTAACGCTGTTAACTTGACATTCAACCACATGCTTTCACGCGTTCGCTTCCAGTTCAAGAACGGTATGCTTGACGGTTCTAAACTCACAGTAACTGACGTGAAGATTACTGATGCTTACACTAACGGTACTGCTACTCTTGCAGAGAACCTCAATGCGCTTGTTTGGACAACAGAGGCCACTACTGGTAATCTCGCATTTGACAATGCTGGAACTGTTGGATTTGCTCAGAATGAAGTTTGCACCACCGGTCACAAGTACATGATTCCTGCAGAGAAGGATTACAATGTGACATTCAAAGTTACACGTGAATACAATGGCGTAACAGACTCATACAACCACACTGTCATTCTGCCTAAAACAAAAATGACACAGGGATTGAGCTACCAGTTCGTAGCTGAGTTCACAGCTAAGAACATCGACCCGGAGAACGAGCTTTGCCCGATTGTGTTCACAGCAGAGGTTAAGGATTGGGAAAATTTCACCGACAACAATTTCGCTTTACCGAATAAACCGAATAACAACTAATAGCTAACACATAGCTCCACAGGGTGTAAGGGGTTGAATGTTCCCCTTACACTCACCAATTATCTTTTAAACCAACAAAAACTAACAATGATGAAAGGAATACATAATATACACAAAATGACAGCCAGCATCGCTGCTGTGCTCCTGTCAGCGTCACTCTTTTCATGCAGCAGCGACGACTTCTTCGGAAAGGCGGAAGGCTCTTCCGAGGGTATCAGCTTCGGTGTGTCGGACGATTCCGAAACACGCGCTGCCAGCATAAACGACGCAAAGACCGTAGCCCACTACGTTCTGCGCTCTGACGTTTCAGCAGACACTCTCTGCGTACGAGCCATTGTGACGGACGGCATCGGCAACGACGCTGCTCTTAGCCACAGCATCACACGCTCGGCTCCCATCACAAGCATGTACGACAAGTTTAAAGTCGTGGCAGCATACAAGGAAGACGGCAATATCGGCTCACAGTTCTTCATGAACGAGATAGCCACCAACAACGGAACGAATTGGGTGCCACAACGCATCTATTATTGGCCAGGCTCCAACCGCCAGCTCCGCTTCTTGGCATGGGCTCCAACGGATGCCACGTTCCAGACTGTTCCCACTACGCCCAACGACACAAAGCTACAGTACACCACTCCTGCAGAAGCAAAAGATCAGCGCGACATCGTTGCCGCAGCTACAGGCTTCATAGACAGTCCCGCCAAAGAGGGCAACTGCATCCCCGTGGGTCTGCAGTTTAAGCACCTTTGCACCGCTGTAAAGATAAAGACTGGCGCACAAATGACCGCCGGCACCATCAAGAGCGTTAGCATCACCAACGTAAAGAACTCCGGTTCGTACGACATGGTTAGCTCTACATGGTCTCTCAACGACGGCACAGCCAACTACACCGTGTCGCCAGAGTTCGCCACAACCGGCTCCACAGCTAACGGCACCGACCTCAACGCCGGCGAATCAACTCTCATGCTCCTGCCCCAAACCTTAGGCGCAGACAGCAAGCTCGAAGTAAAGTTCCACGATAATATCTCAGGCAGAGACCGCACTCTGAGCGCATCTCTCAACGGAGCAGAATGGCCAATGGGCAAAACCGTAACCTACCGCCTGTCGATTACACCGGAGTACGAGCTTGAGTTTGTTACTGAGCCGAAGTTGCAGGACGCCCACTACGTGATTTACCCGATTAAGATTAAGGTGGATCCAATGCTTGTTGATAAGAACAACAAGGGTGAAGTAACTGGAGGTGGATGGACATTAAAGTCTACATCACCAAAGGTAACGCTCTGCAAGGAACTGACCGAACTTACATCACTTGGCTACTGGGTGGAGGAAGACCGTGGTACACAAACCATTGAAGGTACTGAAACCGGAGAGGTTACCGTATACGCATTCCTCGAAGAAAATATAGAATGGCAAAATCGCGAGGTTGTACTCGAACTAAGTCCGAAAAAATATCCAGCAGCAACACCAGCGAAGTTTACAATTACTCAGCTTTTCCCAAGTTGGAATACAGACGGATTGGGTTGTGAGCGCTTCGAGGACGGAGAATATCCATGGGGATTCAAGTGGGATAGTTCCATGAAGATTACCTATGATATGAGTGAAGCAGGTGGCTCAGATTGGTTAAAGCCATTTAGAAGATGGATTATGAAGATCCAGATTAAGTATTATGGTGATAAATACAAAAATTATATTACCTATACTCAAAAGTATCTTCAGTTAACATCAGTTACTATTGACTTTAGCAAAGTTCCTAATCTGAACGTAGCAGACGATCCTAATGACGGAAATCAGAACACATGGGAATTGTATAATTTCAGTGGTATTAGTGACGTAACCGGACTTATGGCTCAATTGGAGGAATGGGGTGGAAAAGCAGATAAACAATTGGAACAAAATCCTGCCGAATATGCCGCTCGATTGTGTACAATGAAGAATAAGTTCAACAAGGAATTAATTGGAGAAGAATTGGGTAAGAAAACATACCGACCGGTACTTAAGCGAGAAAACCTTGTATGGTACTTGCCTGCAAAGGAAGAATTCTCTATGGTAGTAGATAACGATTATCCGTTGAATGGATATTATTGGACCTCAACAGCATCTGAGAATCCTAATGACAATGAGAATTCGTATAAGTACTTACAAAATTCAGGTTCTTCTCTGAACATACGTACCGACAAATTCCATGTGCGTGCCGTACGTCAATTGCCACAACCATAAAAGAATAGGCAAGCAAACTTAATCAAAGAGGGTGTATCAAACACTGTCCAACCACAGTTTTGATACCCCTCTCTCTTTATATCCAACTCCTACGGTTTGCATTAAAAACAGCAACATCTACTAACATAGGAGGCTATGGCGTTCCGCCGTAGCCACGCACCCTCTAACGCAACCAACCATTAGCAGCATCCACTAACATAGGAGGCTATGGCGTCCCGCCATAGTCACGCACCCTCTAACACACCCAGCCATTAACAGCATCCGCTATGTTTTGGCTGCGTGGCTACGGCGAGACGCCATAGCCTCCTACAGTTTGTCCTGCTGCTTATTCAAAGCACAAACAACAAACAATCTTAATACGCTCAGATGCGGAAACAACGAAATACAGCGAATTGACGAATTGGAGGGTTGAGTATAGAGCGAATGCACGCAACTCCTACAGTTTGCATTACAATAGCAACATTAGCTAACATAGGAGGCTATGGCGTCTCGCCATAGTCACGCACCCTCTAATACAACCCAGCCATTAACAGCATCCGCTATGTTTTGGCTGCGTGGCTACGGCGAGACGCCATAGCCTCCTACAGTTTGTCCTGCTGCTTATTCAAAG
>ERZ894223.1020-NODE-1020-length-21989-cov-13.898514_pt1 | contig 21989 bp, 13 predicted proteins | sample MGYA00380293_ERZ894223 | MGnify/ENA primary metagenome ERZ894223 (study PRJEB32331, sample SAMN06328445) | human gut metagenome | biome: human gut microbiome; feature: stool | host: Homo sapiens | collected 2014-11-05 ...
TCAGCTTTCGCTGACCAGAATCACGCACCAAGTCTCACGTGCGTTCGACTTGAAAGTAAAAACTGAGATGAAATCTGATTTCCGGGAAAATTTGATTTCAAGAATTAAGTATAGCATACTTTGAAAAGAGGTGTATAGAAAAAGTTCTTCGTTTATAAAAAGTTCACAAATCGTTTACCGGTTTGTGTATTGTGCGATGACTTATTCAGTGGTAAAATATAGATTATGTTTAGCGGCTTATAGCCGCAAAGAAGGAAAGGTACAGGAGAACTACATGAATATTATAGAAAAAATTTTTGGAACCCACAGCGAGCGGGAACTGAAATCAGTTTATGCGATCGCGGATAAAATCGAAAGTTATCGTCCTCAGATGCAGGCATTGTCTGATGAGGAGCTGCGTGGTAAAACAAAAGAATATAAAGAAAGACTTGCAAAAGGAGAAACTCTGGATGATCTTCTTCCGGAAGCTTTTGCAACTGTCCGTGAAGCTGCAAAACGTGTGCTTGGCATGGAGCATTACCGGGTACAGCTCATCGGTGGTATCGTTCTTCATCAGGGACGTATCGCAGAGATGAAGACCGGTGAAGGTAAGACACTTGTTTCCACATCTCCGGCATATCTGAATGCACTGGAAGGAAAAGGTGTTCATATCGTTACCGTCAATGATTACCTGGCAAAACGTGATGCTGAATGGATGGGAAAAGTACATGAGTTCCTGGGACTGACCGTAGGCGTGGTTCTGAATGATATGGATCATGATGAACGTAAGAAAGCATATGAGTGTGATATTACGTATGTTACCAATAATGAACTTGGTTTCGATTATCTGCGTGACAATATGGTTATCTACAAGGAGCAGCTGGTACAGCGTGATCTGCACTATGCCATCATCGATGAGGTTGACTCTGTATTGATCGATGAGGCACGTACACCGCTGATCATTTCCGGACAGAGCGGCAAATCCACCAAGCTGTATGAGGCATGTGACATTCTGGCAAAACAGATGAAACGTGGTGAGGCAAGTCAGGAATTTTCCAAAATGGATGCCATCATGGGTATTGAAATCGAGGAAACCGGTGATTTCATCGTAAATGAGAAAGATAAAGTCATCAACCTGACACAGGAAGGTGTGGAAAAAGTCGAGAAATTTTTCAAGATTGACAACCTTGCAGATGCTGAGAATCTTGAGATCCAGCACAATATCATCCTTGCACTGCGTGCACATAACCTGATGCACCGTGATCAGGATTATGTAGTTGCAGATGATGAGATCCTGATCGTTGATGAGTTTACCGGACGTATTATGCCGGGACGTCGTTATTCTGACGGACTTCATCAGGCAATTGAGGCAAAAGAGCATGTAAAAGTAAAACGTGAGAGCAAGACGCTTGCAACTATTACATTCCAGAACTTCTTCAATAAATATGCAAAGAAAGCAGGTATGACAGGTACAGCCCTGACAGAGGAAAAAGAGTTCCGTGATATCTACGGCATGGACGTTATCGAGATTCCGACCAACCGTCCGATCGCACGTATCGACAGAGAAGATGCTGTATATAAGACAAAACAGGAGAAATTCGAGGCAGTTGTACAGGAAGTTGTGAAAGCACATGAAACCGGTCAGCCGGTTCTGGTTGGTACGATCACGATCGAGACTTCCGAACTTTTGAGCAGAATGCTGAAAAAAGAAGGTATTCAGCACAGCGTATTAAATGCGAAATTCCATGAACTTGAGGCTGAAATCGTAGCGCAGGCCGGTGTACATGGTGCAGTAACGATCGCAACTAACATGGCAGGCCGTGGTACCGATATCAAACTGGATGATGAGGCAAAAGCTGCCGGTGGTCTGAAAATCATTGGTACCGAGCGTCATGAATCCCGCCGTATTGATAATCAGCTGCGTGGACGTTCCGGCCGACAGGGAGATCCGGGTGAATCCCGTTTCTATATTTCTCTGGAAGATGATCTGATGCGTCTGTTCGGTTCTGAAAAACTGATCAATATGTTCAACGCAATGGGTGTTCCGTATGGTGAGCAGATTGAGCATAAGATGCTTTCCAGTGCAATCGAGAAAGCACAGGAGAAGATCGAGGGTAACAACTTTGGTATTCGTAAAAACCTGTTGGAGTACGATCAGGTTATGAACGATCAGAGAGAGATTATCTACGGCGAGCGCCGTCGTGTCCTGGATGGAGAGAACATGCGCAGTGCCATTTATAAGATGATCACAGACCGTGTGGAAGATACCGTAGATCACTGTGTATCGGATGAAGAAGGTAAGAAGTGGGATGTCCTGGAGTTAAATGAACTGCTGATCCCTGTCATTCCGATGCAGCCGTTAGGGGACGATGAGGTTCAGAGTCTGAACGCAAACGAACTGAAACATATGCTCAAAGAGCGTGCAGTGAAGTTATATGAGGCAAAAGAAGCAGAGTTCCCGGAGGAAGAGATGATCCGTGAGCTGGAGCGTGTCGTTCTGTTGAAAACCATTGATCGTAAGTGGATGGATCATATTGATGATATGGAGATTCTCCGTGAAGGCATCGGTCTTCAGGCATATGGTCAGAGAGATCCGCTGGTTGAGTACAAGATGGCCGGATTTGAAATGTTTGATGAGATGACGGCAAACATTCAGGAAGAAACCATCCGCCTGCTGTTCCATGTAAAAGTAGAGCAGAAGGTTGAACGTGAGGAGGTTGCCAAAGTAACCGGAACAAACAAAGACGATTCCCTGCAGAGAGCACCGAAGACACGGGAAACTAAAAAAGTATATCCAAATGATCCGTGCCCATGCGGAAGCGGTAAGAAATACAAACAGTGCTGCGGAAGAAAGGCATAGAAAGTGTAAAATACTATATGAAATAAAAAAATGGCATCTGAACGATGATATCGTCAGGTGCCATTTTTGGGTGAAAAGATGTTAATTTTGACAGAAAATATCTTTTATATACAGCGAAAATAATTTCGTTATGTCGTGGAGGATTACGGCAAAGGAAACGTTACTTCGACAAGAAAAAGCGTTTTATCTTTCTGCGTAAAAGTCAGGGTTCCATGGTGCATTTTGGCTATTTTTTCCGCACTTTTTAATCCGATACGGTTGCTTTCAATGCCGGTCAGGTCTTTTTTTACTGCATTGGAAAGTATGATCTGGAAAATATCATTTTTCTGAGAAATCTGTAAAGTCACTGGTTCCGATTTATCCCCATATTTCAAAACATTAGAAAACAGATTTTGAAACAACCGCTTCAGGGATGTTTCATCGCCTTCGATCTGTCCGTACAATGGAGCTATGGTTTCTGATGTCTGAAATCCGGCAAGCCGGAGAAAATCCAGATGCTCGGAGAGCATGTGCTGTACATTTTTCAGAGGAATCGGAACCAGAAGAGGGGATTGCGGGGGTTCGTAAACCAGAGAATATTCAAACATGCGGTCGGTCAGCTGCTGGATGTCTTCTGTTTTTTGCAGACAGCGCCGGACATATTCAGATTGTTGCTCTGGATTGCGGCCAAGTGCCAGAATATCCAGATAACCATGTAAAATGGTTAGTGGTGTGCGCAGATCATGGGACATGGCAGTGATGAGGTCCTGATTGGCCCGACGGCTTTCCGCTTCCTGCTGTATGTTGGTGTACAGGGTATTGCGCATCTGATCCAGTTCCCGTGCGAGGACACCAAGCTCATCATTTCCCATGGAAGCGATGGGCTGATTTAAATCCCCACCGGACATTTGCAAAATGTGGTCTTTTAGAATGCCGATGTCCTGTACTTTTTTCCGCAAAAACAAAAGTGGCAGTAACAGCAACAGAAAGAGTGCAACTCCGATGGAAAACAGGAACCACGGAATGGTCAGTTTGGAGTTGTGGAAACTGGAGACATACAGTTCGCCAGTTTCGTTTTTAAATTCTACTTCTATCTGAAAATAATCTTCGATTCCGTTCAGAGGTAACACGCTTGCGTAATTACTGTATGTGATCTGAAAGATCATGTTGGTAAAAAAGTTCCAGTTCTTGCTGTGAACGATGTCGGCGGTATGCTGTGTACGAAAGTAACGTTCAGACCCACTGTAAATTGCGATGCCAGTGTAAGAATCCAGGCAGTCAAAAAAAGGTTTGAACGCTGCCTGCTCCTGCTTATTATTTTCGGAAGAAGGCAGGTCGTAATTTTTGGCACGTTCTGTGAGCTCTGTCTTAAGAGTCTCGCGGTCCAGATCCATACCGGGAATGTGGCGGGCAATTTTCCATGCACAGGGCATCATATGCCAGGTGAGAGAAAAACCACCAACGGCCAGCATGAAGGAAAGCAGGATCGTGACAAGAAACTGCAAGCGGATCCGTGGAATTTTCCAAAGGGGGTTTTTGTCACAGAGGACAGTAAAATGTTTTGTGTGGGAACGCAATTCTTTGTGTTTAATTTTCTTTGTCACAGCGGTAGCCCCTTCCCCAGACAGTTTTGATCAGTGTCGGATTTTTCGGATCGTCCTCAATCTTCCGGCGCAGATTCCGGATATGCACCATAATGACGTTGTTCGCCCCATAGTAATATGGTTCGTTCCAGATAGATTCATAAAGGTGCTCTGTGGAGAAAATCTGTCCAGGATGCATCAGAAGCAGGAGCAAAATGGAGTATTCAGTATCTGTTAATTCCACAGGAAGACCGTTTTTGGTCACTTCCTGCGTCAGTTCATCCAACTGTAACTGGTGATAAGTGATTTTGTCCGGTTGCGAGGGTTGCGCTGGCTTTCCCTGATACACCTGATATCTGCGTATCATGGCTTTGGCTCGACTTACCAGTTCCGCATAAGAAAAAGGTTTTGCAAGGTAGTCATCGCCGCCGCTGGAAAAACCGAGGGTTTTGTCACTTTCCTGTGTGCGGGCACTTAAAAACAGAATCGGTGCGTTGGTGAGTTTCCGCATTTCCACACAGGTCTGATAGCCATTGAGCCCGGGCATCATGATGTCCAGAATGATCAGGTCAAAGATATTTTCTTTTAACTGGCTGAGAGCCTGAGTTCCGTTAGCGGCTTCATGTACCTGAAAGCCTTCTCCCGTCAGGAGAATCTGTATGATTTCTCGGATTTCGGGATTATCGTCTACGATTAAAATGGCTGCTTGTTTCATAATGTGTTCGATCCTTTTTCAGAATGTTTCCGGCATTTCTGCCGCGAGATGTGATAGTTTGCTTTATGGTAAACTTAGTGGTAAATTTTCGAAAGTATTTCGGCAAAAAGCAATTCTGTATGCTGATTATAGCATAGTATGAAGTTGTAGTATGTTTTCTTAAGAAAGATTCAGAAAGAAGTTCGTCTTGCGAACTTTTTCTGGACAAAGAATCGCAAAACCATTACAATGAAAATTAGGTAAGACCAGCAGACCAAAAAGAGAGTTTGACATAGAGGAGCTGGATCAAAGGAGGATTATTTATGAGTGAGCATGTAACATATGTGGCAAACGGAGGACAGACTTATCAGCCCTGTCAGGATAATGTAAATGTACCGTTTGCAGCATACGAAAAACCGGCAAAACCGAATCCATTACTGCCGGAACTTGAATTAAATGAGGATGCCATTGACAAAGGATATGTACTTCCGTCACAGAAACAGCATTTTCTTCCTGGGGTAACATCTGAGATGATGGACTGGTTCTGGGCAAATATGGAAAAAGGATATTATCTGTGGGCTCCGGGCTCTCACAAGAAATTTACATGGGTAAAGACACCGGTAGAGTACGGTATGGAAGCTTCCGTTCATATGATCTCCGAAGCATGTGAACCGGGCGCAGCTGTATTTGGTGGCGAAGGTGTTGAAATCCACAGACTTGCGTTGAAAGAGTTCTTCCCGTTCACCACATGTCTGAAACATGTGATCTGCGAAGGTGTATACAACGATCTCGGTGAACTGGTGGATTCTACGGTTCATATGTGGGAAGATGTAGAAGGTGGCTGTGTGCATATTACAGCAACCGTACAGAACTCCAAAGTATCTGCACCGCCGGCCTTTATCATTGATATCCTGAAAAAAGATCCGAATGCGAAGATCGTACCGAACTTTCTGACCGAACATGAGGATTTTGAAGCAAGTCAGTGGCCGGTATTTTTACCGAAATTATATGATTTATGGAAAAATCATCCGGATCCGTCACAGAATGTACAGTGCTGCCTGGAAGTAGAGAAAACTGCTGAGGGATGGCGTTACATCAAAGAAAACGGTCCGGTTGTATTATAGTTCGATCCGCGCAGTCTGAACGGAGTCTCTGTTTTTTCCATGTAACCTGTGGATATTTGCGGCAGTTAATGTTATAGTAAGCTGTGTGAACAGAGAATGTCTGGAACATTCATTGCAAAATGCAAAAACAGAGACAGGATTGAGATAACGTATGGATAAAAAGAAGAAAAGTGCCGGTTCCAGCTGCGAATACTGTATGAATTACGAATATGATGAGGATTATGAGTACTATGTCTGTACCCAGGATCTGGATCAGGACGAGATGTATCGGTTTATCACCGGGCAGTTCCGGGAATGTCCGTATTATCGTGCAGGAGATGAGTACAGTATTGTAAGAAAGCAGATGTAAACCAGAATCGTGTGCAGATTTGTACACAGAAAAAGAATGAAAAAGAAACGAAAAGTGCGGGAGAACGAGTGGCTCCTGCATTTTTTTATCTGAGTGTACCGGAAATCACATAAAAATTAAAAATATGTGTAATTTCTTGCCTGAGATGAAATTGCCCGCGGATAAAATGTGAAAAATGTGTGAAAAGCACTACTGGATCCGCCATGTTTTGGACTTATGAGATGGTATGAGGTTTGATAAAATGCAGATATCAAGGTTTGGATAAGGAGGACAAGGTAGTTATGAAGATGAAAAAATTACTGACCATTTTACTGGCAGCATCTATCGTAGCAGGAAGTGCACAGGTGCCGGGACTGACCATGCAGGTACAGGCCGCACAGGTGCAGACACAGGAAAGTGCCGGAAGTGCAACCGCTACTTATAACGGAAAGACATTCAACCGCGCATCTGCCGCATATCAGGATGGCGATGTAAGCTATGAGGGAATGCCATTGTACAACGGAAATGCAGAGGATCTGGATGATTATGTGAATCTGATCATGGACGAGATCGGAGTGGATGGCTGGATCAGTATTCTGGCAGGCAAATCTCCGGTTGGTACTTACGCCGATGAGAATGGAGAGAGCAAAACATACAATGTGCCGATTACAGTAAACCGTGCGGCAGATGTGGGTCTGGATGGAGAGACACAGTGGCCGAATCAGCTGGCACAGGCACAGACCTGGAATACAGATCTGCTGAAACAGGCCGGTTCGGTATATGGCGATGAGATGCGTTCTAAATATGCGACATCATCTATTGGAACCACAGCAGTGGGTGCACATGCGGCACAGATTGATGCCCGTATGAATCCGTTATCCGGACGTTACGATGAGGGATACGGTGAAGATGCATTTATGATCGGAGAGATGGCAGACGCCTGGGCCGGCGGTATGGTTGGCGATAAGTCTGACGTTTATATGAAATCCATTCCGCAGACAAAGCATTGGACCACGTACAATTCCGAGTTTTTCCGTCTGCAGGGCGGCAACAACGTAAGTACTCGTACATTCTATGAGTATTATGGAAAAGCGGCTGAGAAGCCATTTTCAGATGGAACGATCACCGGTTATATGTCTTCTTACGGAAACATGAACCGTGTACCGACGACATCCACATTTATCCATGATTTCGCACAGAAAATAAGCAAAGACGGTATGACTACAGGTTGTGATTTTATGGCTGAGTATGGTTATATCGACGAGCAGTACCGACTGAATGCATCCGGATTTTCCAACGGATATGATAAGCTGTATTCTTCTTCCCTTCTGGATCGTACCGCATCCATGATTCTGGCTGGTCATATTCAGGGAGGAACCACCGGTATTGCAGATGCTGACATTGCACAGACGATCAAAACCGCGGTGGAGAATCATGTGGAAGGTTTGACAGAGGACGATGTATATAAAGTAGCACGTCCGACAATTGTAACCATGGCACGTTCCGGCGCACTGGATGAACGAGATGAAAACGGTCAGCCGCGTTACTATTCGTATACGGATATCAAGACAGATCATTCTTCCAAAACAATCCAGGAGACAGAGCTTCAGATGGCTGAAGAGTCTGTGGTATTGCTGAAAAATGAAAATCATACGCTTCCGTTATCCAGTGATTCCAAAGCCGGTGTCTATGGTGTGATGGCAGAAACGATGCAGTACGGACAGTATTCTTCCGAACTGGATGTCAATGATGAGAAATATAATACTTATGTACAGGGCGCAGGCGATAATATACTGGAGGCAGTACAGAGCCAGATTGGCAGCGATAATGTATCTTATTCCACCGGAAACCGCGTGGTTGCGTACAAGACAGCCGGTGGATATGTAACAGCCACTGAGGATGAGAACGGTGCACAGCTCACAGTTTCCAACCCGGAAGAGGGCACACAGGCAGCAGATCAGTCTAAGTATTTATTTGAGTATGCGGATTGGGGACAGGATGCATTCAGTCTGCTTTCTCTGGCAAATCAGAAATGGATCAATGCAGGTGTGAAAAACAATTCTCTGCCGGGCAATACCATGGGATTGTATGATGCGGCAGTTTCAAATAACGGATCTTACAGTATGAAAGCAAGTGCCGGAATGGCAACTGCAGTCAGCAACATGCCGACTTTCCTGTCAAAACGTGCAGCGGATGAGGATGGAAATTATTACCTGAAAATGGGTGATAAATACAATGATACTGATTTTTCCACTACTTGGGCACTCAGCGATAAATTAGGCTGGTATCTGCAGACAACAGAGGATGGAAAAATAGAATTAAATGGTGATGCACAGCCGATTCAGGGACCGAATCTTCCGTTCCTTCTCGGAGGAAATCTGGCAACCGGTATCGCAGCATTTGAAAGTGCAGAAGATAAGACACCATATACTTTCAAAGAAGAAACGATAAAAGAGGCTGGTGCGGATTCCGAAGAACTGGCAGCAGATACGGATTATGCCATTGTAGTTATCGGACAGCCGTACAACGGTATTTCCGGTGAGGGTATTGACCGTAAATATCTGAGTCTCAGTGAGGATCAGATGGACATGGTATCTACCGTTGCAGCAAACTATGCGAAAGAGGGTAAAAAGACCATCGTTATCATCAATACCGAATATCCGGTGGAAGCAGAAGCGTTACAGAATGATGAAAATGTATCTGCCATCGTATTTAACGCATTCGGTGGACAGTATGATGCAACCGCACTTGTAAATGTCCTTTACGGGGAGGCAGCACCAACCGGACGTCTCGTAAGTACCTGGTATAAATCCAAGGATGCACTTCCGGCTATTGATAAATATGCACTTCCTGAGAATGCCATGGCAAGCATCGGACCGAATCTGGTAGAAGGTCTGACATTGGATGACATTGACGACAATGTGACCGTAGATATGACAGAGACAGATATGGAACAGACGCATCTGACTTATATGTATGCAGATGATGAAGATGTGACTTATCCGTTTGGATACGGTCTGTCCTACTCAGAATTTACTTACTCCGGTATGAATGCAAAAGCAGATAAAGATGGAAATATCGATGTATCTGTAACTGTAAAAAATACAGGAAACGTAGATACTTCTGATGTTGTGGAAATCTATGCATCGAATCCGGATTCATCTTATGGTGATACAGCACCGCAGAAAAAACTGGTTGGTTTTGAAAAGGTTGCTCTGAAAGCAGGAGAATCTGCAAATGTAGACATTCATGTAGACGCTTCCGCACTGGAAGTATGGGATGTCAACGCAGGTGAGTATGTGGTAGAAGACGGTACTTACCAGCTGTATGCGGCACATTCTTCTGATCTGAAGGGTGAGAATGTACTGAGCAAAAAAGTAAAAGTATCCGGAAGTACACTCAGCAACGCTGATACTGCAGAAAAACTGAATGTATGGTCCTCTTCCTTTACAGCATCTGATGTAAAATATGTAGAGTATTCCAAAGGAAATACCGCAGAAGCCGCAGCAGCAGACAGCGATGAGATATTTGCGGTTATGGCAAAAAAATCAGGTGCATATACAGCACTTCTGAACGTGGATCTGGATCAGGTAAAACAGGCTGTCCTGAATGTTGCTTCCACAGAGGCTCAGAATGGTATCGAGCTTCGTCTGGATGCTCCGGACGGAAAACTGATCGGTTCGGTAAACTACGGTGCAACAGAAGCTGTTACCAGTGCACGTACTTCGGAAAATGGCGTGGATGCCGGAACTTACACAGAGCTTGGTTATACAACAGCCTCTACTGATCTGAGCGGTGCATCAGGTGTTCATAACGTATATCTGGTATTTAAAAATGCAAATGCGAGAGTGGAAGGAATCCAGTTTGTAACATCAGGTGTGACGATTCCGGATGGACTTGCAAATGAGGCAGACGAAAATGGAAACTGGAACTATTATATCGATGGTAAAGTTGCCACAGATGCAACCGGCCTTGCTCCAAATGCTTACGGTTGGTGGTATGTAAAGAACGGAAAAGTTGATTTTACTTATACCGGACTTGCATCAAACGACCAGGGATGGTTCATGGTTGTAAACGGCATGGTGGACTTTGGCTATACCGGACTTGTAGCAAATGAGTATGGCTGGTGGATGGTACAGAACGGAAGTATCAACTTTGCTTACACCGGACTGGCAGCAAATGAGTATGGCTGGTGGTATGTCCAGAATGGAAGCATTAATTTCAGCTACAACGGACTTGCCTCTAATGAAAATGGATGGTTTATGGTACAGGGTGGAAAAGTTGACTTTAATTACACCGGATTGGTAGCAAATGAGTATGGCTGGTGGTATGTCCAGAATGGAAGTATCAACTTTAATTACACCGGACTGGCAGCGAATGAGTACGGCTGGTGGTATGTAAATGGTGGAAAAATCGATTTCGGTTATACAGGCCGTGCAGCAAATGAGTATGGCTGGTGGAATGTAGTAAACGGAAAAGTAGTATTCTGATCATAGAGCGTGACAGAACCGGGGGTTTTATTCCCCCGGTTTTTGTTGTACAATCGTGAAAAAGACGGAGATAACATGCAGGCAATTGCGCAGTAAAATAAAATGTGATAAAAGAAAACATGGGACAAGAAATAACATGTTGGGAGAATGAAAATGGTTCATTTTATGGTTAGGAAAGAAGGACGGCAGGAGCCGGAGTGGTCATCAGATTATAGCTTTCTGATACCGCTGTCCGGGACAGTGAAGCTTTTTTTGAAAAAGAAAATTCTGGAACTGAAGAAGGGGGATGTTGTAATGATTGAACCCTTTCAGTATTTCAGTTTGTCTGATGTTTCCGGGAGCTGTTTGCTCTGCGGGGTTGACCTGACAAAGCTGATGTCGGGGCAGGGAGCGGCGCCGGGAAGGCTGGAGTGCAATTCTGTCATGGAACTCCACAAAGAACGGTATCACGAAGTAATCTGCGATATCTTACATCTAGTGCAGGAGATACAGCAGGAAAATGTGTGTGCATATGTCCGTGAAATGAAATGGTCTTATCAGCTTCTGGAGCATCTGCTGCGTGACTTCCGGGTTGAGACAGAGATACCGGACACAGAGTTCCCGATGATGCAGAATGTGCTGTTTTACATTTCGCAGCATTATACGGAAGCGTTGACTCTGGCGGCATTGGCGGAACAGTTTTTTGTCAGCAGTTCGTATATTTCCAAAATGTTCCGGGAGAAGCTGGACACCAGTTTCCTGAAATATATCAATGAGATTCGCCTGTTGCATGCAGCGGGACAGCTGCGGGATGCCAGGAAAACCATTGACCAGATTGCAGAGGAGAGCGGTTTTAAAAATGCCAGATCTTTCAGCACCAAATTTCGGGAGTATTATCAGATTCTGCCTAGCGAATACCGCAGACAACAGAAGACGGAAGCACCTGCACGGCTGCAGTCAGATGAGGAGCAGGAACTGGCAGCGTTTCTGCAGCAACTGGAAGCGGATCTTGCCGGGGCAGAACTGATCAGACATCCCGGGAAAAAACAGCTGATTACCGGAGTAGATTTGGATGGATTTGTCAGTCTGGATCAGCCCGGAGGGATTCTGACGATTCGGAAAGCCAGCTATCTGTTGCTTCATCCAGTGCGTAAGATGGTGCGGGAGCTTGCGGAAAAATTACATTTTACCGGTATTTATTTTCATGAACTGTTTCATGATGATATGGAAATTTATGTAAAAGAAAGGGATCGAAGACCGCATTATAGCTTTTACCGGATGGATCAGCTATTTGATTTTATTGCAGAGTGCGGTCTGATCCCATTTGTAGAACTGTCTTTTGTACCGTTTCTTATGGTGGAGAATGTAAATAAAGACGCACTGATGCGCAATTCTATCTCCGATATGCCGACGGATATGCAGCAATGGGATCGGCTGGTATACCATGTGGTGGAACATATGGTGGAACGGTATGGCCGCAGTCAGGTGTTGAAATGGAAATTCTGTGTGTGGAATTCACCGGATAATCCGCGGACCAATTATTCTGCACTGCAGCGTGAAAATTATTATCGTCTGTATTTGTCTACCTGGAAGGTGATCAAAGCAATCGATGAGCGGTTTCAGGTTGGTACGTCGGCTTTAATGTCAGTAAATTTACTGTATCCGGAGTGGATGGACAGTTTTGCATCCTTTTATCAGAAGCAGCATTGCGAACCGGATTTTGTCATGATGAATCTGTATACCGTGGATGATACACCGCAAAGTATCCAGAGACGTCAGCCTGCCGGCATTATGCAGCAAAGGGATGCAGTGTATGATGTGATACGGAGGATTTTGAACAATAATGAGGATTGTGGATGGAAGGTGAGGACCTGGTATGTGGCGGAGTGGAATTACGATCTGGGCTGGAACAACGCCCTTCAGGATACCATGTTTTATCCGGCATATATTGTAAAAAGTATGGTTGATTGCTGGCAGACGGGGATTGCCTTTGGAGTGATGGATCCGCTGGAAAATGTCTCAGAGGATCAGATGATACAGGGGTCTTTTCAGGGAAAACGTGGGATCTTTACCTATGATTTTATTAAAAAACCTTCTTACTATGTGTATGAGATGCTGGCAAAAATGGGTTCCTATTTTATCAAAAAAGGGGAAAACTACCTGATCACGAAGTCAGAGGACGGGGAAATTCAGATCTTATTATATAATTATCTGCACCTGTCAGAAGCATATTGTCAGAGAAAGCTGGATCAGAATGAAATCAGCCCGGGGATGTTGGAGCCAGAACATGATCTGACTTATGAAATTTGTCTGGAACATGCAAAAGAGCGGACGTATCTGAAAGCAACGAGTGTGCTGAATGAAAATAATGGAAATCCGTATGGATTTTGCAAAAATTATAGAAGAGCAGCGCGGATTTCATCTGCGGATATTGTTTATATCAATGAAAAGAATCAGCCGCTTCACACGACTGATTATGTGAATCGTCAGGAAGATGGAAGTATCTGTCTGTACGAACACCTCGAGCCATTTGAAGTCCGGCTGATCCGGTTAAGTGTTATGTAGGTGATAGGGGACTGATCGCAATTAAAAAGGCAGCTGTATATCGAACGTGTTGTTTCGGATACAGCTGTCTTTGTCTGTAAATTAAATCATATGTAGTACATGGATCAGAAGCAGCCATGCGAGTCCATAGTAAGTGATAACGGCAACCAGATCATTGACGGTTGTAATCAACGGACCGGAAGCAACTGCAGGATCAATTTTGATCTTGTGGAAAAACATTGGGATCAAAGTGCCGATCATACTGGAAATTACCATGGCTACCATCAGGGAAAATCCAACGCAGCCGGAAATCAAAAATGCATGTCCCATTGGATAATGTTTTAATACACAGATGTAAAGTCCGATAAATACGAAGGAAAGGATTCCAAGGAAAAGTCCGTTCAGGAATCCGACCTTCATTTCTTTCAAAACAAGGTTGAATTTCTGCTTTGCAGTCAGTGTCTCATCTACCAGAACGCGGATGGTAACAGCCAGAGACTGGGTACCAACGTTTCCTGCCATATCAAGGATCAGGGACTGGAAGCACATAACAATGGGCAGTACGGCAACAACTGTCTCAAATACACCGACCACAGAAGATACTGCCATGCCGAGAAACAGCAGAATGATCAGCCATGGCAGACGTTTTTTGATACTGGTGGATGTTTTTTCGTGCAGATCTTCTTCTGCGGTCAAACCAGCCAGCTTTGCGTAATCCTCACCAAGCTCATCGTCTACGGCTTCTACAATATCCTGGGCAGTCAGAATACCGATTAGTTTTCCGTTGTCAGTCAGAACCGGCAGAGAATCTTCGGCATAATCTTTGATGGTTTCGATGCAGTTATCAATTTTTTCATGATCTGTTACATACGGATAGGATGTACTGATGATGCCATTCAGTTCATCGGTTTCGCGGGCAATGATCAGATCTTTCAGATCGATGGCACCGTAAAATTTATCCGCATCATCTACCACGTAAACCGTGGAGATATTATCATTTTCACCAGCCTGTGTCACCAGTTCCCGCATGGCCTGGCGGATACTCAGATCTTTGCGGATGGCTACGAAGTTTGTAGTCATCATGCTTCCAATCTCGTCCTCGTTGTAGGAGAGGATCAGACGGATGTCGTGGCTGGAATCTGCATCCAGCAGTGTTACGATTTTCTCTTTTGCGGATGCTTCCATCTGTTCCAGAATATCTACCGCATCGTCAGAATCCATGAAGGATACGATCTTTGCAGCCTGGTTGATGCTGAGCTCAGACAGATACTGTGTCGGTGTTTCGAGATAGGAAAAAATCTCTGCAAGCCTTTCGGCACCGAGTACCGGGTACAGTTTTTTGCGCTGCTGTGGTGACAGCAGTTCCAGCGCATCCGCAATATCTCTCTCATGATAGTCATTCAGCCGATCCAGCAGGACTTCATTTTTTAACGGGCTCTGAATGATTTTCAGTAATTGTTCTGCATAGTTTGGTCTTTTTAATGTTTTTTTCATCTCATTTCCTCCTGACAGCCCTCAGGTACTTAGGTACATTTGTCATCTTTTAAAGGCAGAATGGTAATGCAATAGTGTACCTCTGAAAAAAGGGCATAAAAAATCACCGCTTACGAAATTACGAAAGCTAATGTTACAGTTGCAGACTGTGCAGTATAGGAATTCTTAAAGTTCATTTACGAATTACAACGAATTACATATGAACTGATCGTATACGGTGGGAAAATGAATGAAATAAAAATATGGGAAATAATGAACAATTCTATTGAGCGAATGAATCCGTTAAATATATAAACAAACTGTTTTTTCGAATATTTTTATAACAATTTTATCTTCAATTGGAAATGAAAATGCAGGAATCAGTGAATCACATGGAACAGCTGCATATTCAGTTTCCATTGTCTGCCACCGCAGATCATACTTCGTCCTGTACTATCACAATTGTCCATGATCACACCTCCTGTTGAAAATTTTTGAACTCTTTTGTAAAAGAGTTTTTGGATTTGAATTATTGTAAATTTGAATTGGTTTCAGCTGTTTGCTTCAAAACCTTGGCTAGTTTAATACGAAAAAAAAGATTCGTCAAGAAAAAAACGATAATTTACGAAAAATTTACAGAAAAATAAGGATCCTATATAATATGGTGATGCATTAGAATCCTTATTTGAGACTATGTTTTTCAATTATTGTATGAAAAAACGGGTTGTGTTATAGTAGTCTTAGTTTTTAAGATGTTTACATAATACACAGATTACTAAAATGGCAATGATGACTAATAAAATGTATAGCATATAATTCTCCTTTGTTTATGAATATGAAACCAATCAGATATATAAAAGAAAATTTTGGAAAAATACCATTTTGCAATGAAAAACCGGATACCGCGCCACATTTAGGAAAATTTTGTTTTCCTGTCTGCTGGCGTTGTTTTGCATTAATTACCAGTATTCTTATAACGTATCTGGTAGCACATGTTTGGTTGAACATGATATTTCCACTGTGGATATCATTTGTTATGATATGCCCAACCGTTATTGATGGAATTGCCCAATATATATTTGGTATCCTGAGCAACAATCGACGGCGATGTATTACTGGTATTATTAGCGGAATAGGGATTACAATGACAATCCTGCATATACCACAATACTTTTAATATATCTGTAACCATTAAAACAAGTAAATTATATCATTGATCCGATGATTTGTATAGGATGAAATGTGAATAATATTTTATGAATTATTATCATGTGCAGGATACGGAGATTATGGTACGCAGAAATGGAATGGAGAAGCGGATATTTCGCAGAGGAACAGCACAAAGAGACTGCGGAGAAGATTGTGGAGTTTTGTGAAAATAATTGAAAAATATAATGTATGAGAAAAATAAGAAGTGGGTTGATTAAATGAGATATATTGCACATAAAGATGGAGAACGGGAGCAATCTGTAAAAGAACATCTGGAAGGAACAGCAGAAAGAGCAGGAGAATTTGCAGAGAAGTTTGGTAAAAGGGAATGGGGATATTGTTGTGGAATGCTACATGATATCGGAAAATATTCTAAAGAATTTCAGAGGAAAATACAGGAGAATACAAATGAAAGGGTGGATCATGCTACTGCAGGAGCTCAAGTTTGTAAAGAAATGGGAGGTTATTATTCTATTTTAAGCTATTGCATTGCAGGTCATCATGCAGGACTGCCTGATTATGGAAATACTGCAATAAGTTCCAGTTTATGCGGAAGATGGAAAAAAAGAATTTGTGACTATCTGGCTTATGAAGATGAAATCAGAATTCCTGAGCTAGATAGTGAACCGATCGCATTTGATAAAGACAGAAATATGGATTTTGCACTTGGAATATTTATCAGAATGTTGTATTCATGCCTTGTAGATGCAGATTTTCTGGATACAGAATCATTCATGAAAAATGGAGATACGGGAAGAAATTCAGGAGAATCCATGGAAATTCTGCGAAATAGATTGAAGGAACATATCTCTAATTGGTTGGAAAATACAGACACAGATACGATAAATGGGCGAAGAACGGAGATATTAAATAATTGCATAAAAGAAGGAAAACAAGGAGACGGAATTTTTCGTCTTACAGTGCCGACAGGAGGAGGAAAAACCATTGCCTCTCTTGCTTTTGCTCTGGAACATGCGGTTAAGAATCATAAGGATCGTATCATTTATGTGATTCCATATACAAGCATTATTGAACAGAATGCTGAGGTGTTTCGAGAAATACTTGGAGAAGATAATGTTCTGGAAAATCATTGTAATGTAGATTATAAAAGTTCAGAAGAGTTCCATCCGATGCAACTTGCAAGTGAAAATTGGGACAAACCGGTTGTGGTGACGACAAATGTACAGTTTTTCGAATCATTATTTGCTAATAAATCATCGAAATGCAGGAAGATACATAATATTGCAAATAGTGTCATTATATTAGATGAAGCACAGATGTTGCCGATGGATTATCTGAAACCGTGTACAGCAATGCTTCAGGAATTAGTGGACAGTTATTCAGCCAGCGTAGTATTATGTACCGCGACTCAGCCATCGTTAGATCCGTTCTTTCTAAAAAAGGAGTCAATAAAAGAATTATGTCCAAGAATAGAAGATCAGTTCAGGTTTTTTAAACGGGTAAATTACCAGAATATTGGAATCATAAAACATGAAACTTTACTGGAAAAATTAAAGAAAGAAAATAATGCATTATGTATTGTGAATACTAAAAAGTCAGCACAGATGATTTATAAAGAATTAAGTGGAGAAGGAATGTATCATCTTTCAACGAGTATGTATCCAAGACACAGAAAACGGGTGTTAAGAGCTATAAGAAAACGATTGGAAAATAATGAAAAATGCATTCTGATTTCTACAAGTCTTGTGGAAGCAGGCGTGGACTTGGATTTTGAAAGCGTATACCGTCAGATATCGGGACTCGATTCTATGATACAGGCAGCGGGAAGGTGTAATCGTGAAGGAAAGAGAAAAGTGTTGGAGAGCGGTGTTTATATATTTGATTTAGAGGAATCCAGGAATGTACCAAGTCAGAGTCAGCAGATTGATATATCCAACGGGATTTTACAGGATTATTCTGATATAACAGACTTAGAAGCAATTACTGATTATTTTACCAGACTATATCATTATAGAGGCACAAGTCTGGATAAGAAAAATATTATGGATGAATTTCAAAAAATGGAATGTAATTTTGCAAAGGTTGCGAAGGAATTTAAAATGATTGAAAAAAATACCAAGACTATATTTATCAACAAGGAGCCCGAAGCAGATAAATTATTACAGGAATTGCGAATTAAAGGCGTAACGAAGGAAAGGATGCGGAAGGCAGGACAGTATTGTATTCAGGTATATGACGATGAAAAATCAGAAAATAAGTTTTTTGACAGATTGAATGACGCTGGTATGCTTAAAACAATATCAGAAGATATGCAGGACTTTTATGAATTATCAGCAGGAGAACAGTATTCAGATGAATATGGATTGGATTTTTCATTAGAGGATGGAATAGCATTGTTTATGTGATTTAGCGATTTATAATTGGGAGGAAAAGAAATTTGATTTTATATCATGGAAGTAAGGAGATTGTAGAATTTCCGGAAATTAGGAAAGCATTGTTTAATAAAGATTTTTATTTTGGATTTTATTGTACTAAGATGCAGGAACAGGCAGAACGCTGGGCAACTCGTTATGGACGCAAGGGATATGTGAATTGTTATGAATATACACCAGATTATAAATTAAAGTATTTGATTTTTGAAGAGATGACAGAAGAATGGTTGGATTTTATTGTCGCTTGCCGAAGTGGACAATCACATGATTATGATATTGTAGAAGGACCAATGGCAGATGATACCATTTATAACTATGTACAAAATTTTATAGATGGAAAAATATCAAGAACTGCATTTTGGGAACTTGTTAAATTCAATCACCCGACACATCAGATCAGTTTTCATACGATATCCGCATTAGATGCACTACAGTATGTAGGAAGTGAGGTAGTAAATGGGAGCAAAAAATAATAATAATTTATTTTTCACATGTAGCTTGATTGAATATATTGGGCGCTTAAAAAAGAAAACCAGATGTGAAATAGCGGATGCATTGGGGAAAGAGAATATAGATAGAATTTATGAATATGCAGATGTACTGCACTGTGAACCAATTGAAAAGGTTGCATATGAATTTGTAATTGAATGTAAGATCGAAACAGGAAATTTTGATAATGTAATGGAATGTCGCTATCGAATTCCTGATTATTGGGATATTGGTGAAGTGTATGAACGATTGATAGAGGATAGCTATGAAGATTCTGATATTTTAGAGGGGTTATGGGAAGTTTATCATTCGTGGATAGATGAAAAAATATCCGACTATAATACAGATTTTTATTATCAACCACGGGATTATATTGCAGCATGCTATAAGAAAGGAGAAGTATTATAGATGGGCAGAGGTGTAAGGGTAAAAGTATGGGGCGATTATGCTTTGTTTTCAAGACCGGAGATGAAAGTGGAACGATGTTCGTATGATGTTATAACACCTTCAGCAGCACGTGGAATTTTGGAAGCAATATACTGGCATCCAGGTATGAAATGGGTTATTGATAAAATTTATGTGAAGAATCCAATCCGCTTTACGAGTGTAAGGAGAAATGAAGTGAAAAGCAAGATATCTGCCAGCAATGTATTACAAGTATATAATGGGGCAGATAAACAGCTTTATCTTAGTACGAAGGAAGACATTGTTCAGAGAGCATCCTTGCTTTTATGTGATGTATGCTATGTGATAGAAGCACATTTTGAAATGACGGATAAAGCAAATGAATCGGATAATCCTGGAAAATTTAAAGACATTATCATGCGGCGTTTAAAAAGGGGAGAATGTTATCATATGCCATATTTTGGATGCAGAGAATTTCCGGCTCAGTTTTGTTTGTGCGAAGAAAATGAGATACATACCATTTATGATGAAGTACCTGAAAAGGATTTGGGATTTATGTTGTATGATATGGATTTTAGTAACCTGGACGATATACAACCGATGTTTTTCAGAGCAATTATGAGAAAAGGAGTGTTGGATTTACGAAACTGTGAGGTGATCAGATGATTCTACAGGCATTGGTGAACTATTATGAGGAACTTGAGCAGCAGGGAAAAGTAGCAAAACTAGGTTGGTGCCAGGCGAAAGTATCGCATGCAATAGAATTAAATGAGGATGGAACAATAAAAACGATTATTTCATTGAAAACGGAGGTGGAAAGAGGAAAGAAAAAAATATGGGTTGCGAAACCTTTAAATGTGCCGGAAATGGTTACAAGATCTTCAGGAATTGCTCCTAATTTTTTATGTGATAATGCCAAGTATTTTTTGGGGATTGATGAGGAAGGAACAAGACAGAGAATTATGGATTGCTTTCAGGCAGCAAGGGAAAAGCATTTGACAATTCTTGAATATGCAGAAGGGAAGATGGCGAAAGCAATCTATCTTTATTTTAAAAACTGGAATCCGGAGCTGGCAAAGGATAATTTTGCAGTCAAAGAACATTGGGATGAGTTGAATGAAGGCGGAAATATTATCTTTAGTATGGAGGGCATTTATGCACAGGAAGATGATGAAATAAGGGGGATATGGGACAAGCTGCAAGCGAAAGAGAGTAATGGGAAAACGGGGACTTGTCTTGTCACGGGACAGAAAACAGAGATTGCACGTATCCATAGAGGTATAAAAGGTGTCCCGGGAGCACAATCGAGCGGAGCGGCACTTGTGTCATTTAATGCTCCGGCATTCGAATCTTATGGAAAAGAACAAAGTTATAATGCACCGGTCGGAAAGTATGCGGAGTTTGCATATGCAACAGCATTAAATTATCTGTTGAATCAAAGAGAATATCAATTTTCACTAGGTGATTCGATGATTGTATTCTGGGCTGAATCAGGAAAGAAAGAATATCAAAAGACATTTTTATCCTGGATGAATCCCCAGCCGGATAATCAGAAAGAAATGAGAAATGTATTTGGAAATTTGGAAAAGGGATTATGGGTAGATCTCGATGATATTAACTTAGATTCGAATCAGCCATTTTATATCCTGTGTCTTGCACCGAATGCAGCAAGATTATCGGTTCGATTCTTTTATCAAAATTCATTTGGAACTATTCTTAACAATATTGTCAGACATTATCACCGATTGGAAATTGTGAAATCTTCCAGGGTGGATAATGAATATCTGGGGATACAGAAGATGTTAGATGAAACGGTAAATCAGAAGTCAAAGGATAAAACTCCGGTTCCTAATATGGCAGCGATGGTATTGAAGGCAATGTTGGATGACTCGAGATATCCGGAAAGTTTATATATGGATACGCTGATACGAATAAGAGCTGAGCAGGGAAAAGTTACTTATGGAAGAGCTGCTATTATAAAAGCGTTTTTAATAAAAAACCGTGGATGGAAAGAAGGAGAAAATGATATGGGATTAAACGAAGAGTGTAAAGAAACTTCTTATGTACTCGGAAGAATGTTTGCAGTGTTGGAATCAATTCAAAAGGATGCAAATCCTGGAATTAATGCAACGATTCGGGATAGATATTTTAACTCTGCATGTGCAACTCCGGCATCAATATTTCCGGTTCTGATAAAACTGAAGAATAGTCATATTAAAAAAATAGATCGGGGGTCTGTTGCAGGAAAAATATATTATGAAAAATTATTGGCGGACTTAATGGGAAAATTAGATGTATCAGAAAAAAATGCAGGAATTCCGAAACGATTATCCTTAGAGGAACAAGGAAAGTTTATGTTAGGATATTATCATCAGATACAAAAGAAGTACGAAAAAAAGGAGGACAAGTAAATGGGAGAAGTAATTAAAAATCGTTATGAGTTTGTTGTACTGTTTGATG
>ERZ894223.1023-NODE-1023-length-21938-cov-7.449984_pt1 | contig 21938 bp, 29 predicted proteins | sample MGYA00380293_ERZ894223 | MGnify/ENA primary metagenome ERZ894223 (study PRJEB32331, sample SAMN06328445) | human gut metagenome | biome: human gut microbiome; feature: stool | host: Homo sapiens | collected 2014-11-05 ...
AGAACTGATGACCTTCGTCCCGGTGTGGACTCGCTTTGCGGTGCGGGATACGGAATCCCGGAGCGCGTTCACGGCGTTGGTCAGGTCGACCAATCGCTGCTCGATTCGCGTCATCGCGGCGGCGTCGATGGGGGTCTCGGTGCTCGGCTTGTTCTTCCAGGCGGTGGTCTGGTAGGCGGGCAGCGCCGAGGACATCGCCGCGAGCATGGAGTCCAGCTCCGGGATGATGGTCGGCACGTCCATGGGGCCGGGGCCCTCGGGCATGACGGACATGCCGGGGTCGATCTCATCCGCGGCGACTCCCATGGCCTGGTCGATCTCCACGGGCTGCACGTCGTTCTTCTTCTCGCTCATGTTCGGTCCTTTCTTCTAAACCGTGTACCTGTGCCAGTCCCCTGCCTGCCCGGGGCAGCTCTCGGCCCCCGGGTAGGTGTCAGCCCCGGGGTACAGCCCCTGGCCGGGAAGGGACGAGTCCCACTTGTTGATGCTCTTGACCTTCGAGCCCTCCGTCTGCACCCACATGGCGTCCTGCACGCGCTCGGGGCGCGGCGGCTCGGCGTCCTGGATGTGGTATGGCTTCGCGAGCCTCGCGGCGGCGGTCGCCTGCTGTGCGGCGGACTTGGCGGCGGCGGCCTGCGCGGACGCGCCGGACGCGGCGTCGCGCGCTGCCTGTGAGGATAGGCTCGCGGCGGAGGCGGCTCTGTCCGCCGCGCCCTTGGATGCGAGCGTGGCCTCCTTGATGGACTGCAGTTCCGCGACGAGCTCCTCGATGCGGGAGACGAACGGGCCGGACGCCCCCTCGGAGCCGGTCTCTGCGTCCGTCAGGACGGTGATCCAGATGTCGGGGGTGGTCTCTGTGCCGGCGCCCGTCTCGACCAGGAAGTAGGCCGTTTTGATGACCCCGGGCACGGCGAGTGCGCGGGGGTCGAGCGTGACCGTGGCGGTGCCGCCCGAGATCGAGGCGGTTTGCTCTATGTACGTACGATCAGGCCTGATGGCCAGGAAGCGCGCAGACGTCGCGTCGCTGATCGGCGACCCGTCCTTGAGGATTGCGGCCTTTATCACGGTTCCGGTGTCCCCGGTGCGCGCCGTGACGACCTCCGCCGCCAGTGCGACCGATTTGTCGACGTCCAACGTCATCTCATGCGTTGCCATCGCCAACCCCCTTCATGAGATCTGCCGCCGTCTCGCGCAGGGCGGCGGCGGACGCCGGTTCTACCAGCTCCGAGACGGCCGAGGCGATGGCAGCCACGGTGCGCGCGAGCACGGGGTCTCCCGTCTGAGGTGCGGCGACTGTCGTCATGACCCCCTCCTTCGCCCTCGGCTGCTTCTCATGGATGGGTTCGGGCGTCCGCTTCGGTTCCTTGCAATCCATTCGTCCTCCTAATCTGTTGGCCAGCTGGTGCAGATGCCGTTGATGAAGTTCACGGTCCCGAATGTCCAGTGGAGCCGGCCGTCGCTGCCGTTGTAGACGGATGTCACGACTTTTCGCGACCCGGTTATCCCGTAGGTCCCGCCTTTGTTCGGATCGGTTCCGACGGCGAATTGCGGTGCCCTGATGCGGGCCGTCCCGGTGCTGTCTATGTCGAGCCTGTCATCGTCTATGTAGATCTGGTCATCCGGGCTGTCCCGAAGGGCCACGAAGCCCGGTCCGCCGTCTTCGCTCCCGGCGGCACGCAGGTAGAGCTCCTGTGGGGGATGGCTCATGAAGCCCTTGTAGACAGGCGGCGTGAGCCAGGCCTGGCGGTAGTAGCGGTTGGCGGTGAGGAACCCGTAGTCCAGCACCGAGAGTCCGCACGCCTTGGTCGCCTTCGAGGGGTCGTCCGATGCGTGCAGCGCCTCCACTTCGAAGTAGTTCACGTCCCCGTTGATGAACGACGCGCCGGGCTGCCCGTTTGCGGTTCTGCCCGTCGTGATGTAGTTGGTCGAGGACGCGCCCACCATGTTGCAGCGGAACATCGCCGTGCCGTCGGCCATGATGACGGTGCCGGCGATGATGGCGTTGTTCTTGTCGCGCACCTGGAAGCCGCTGGTCGCGTTGATGTAGACCTTGTTCCCGTTGCTGTCGGTGATGAGGATGTTGCCGCTGCGCAGGTAGACCGTGCCGCTTTCGAGGTCGAGGTAGCTGTTGTTCCCGACGAGGATGCGCCCGGTCAGCCTGTTCGCCACGATGCCGTCGCCGTTTATGGCGGTGCTGAACACCCAGTTGCCGGACGAGTCCTTGGTGTTCGCCACGCCGATGGCGCCGCCGCCGATCTTCACGCACTTCGTCGCCGAGGAGGGCTTCCTGTCGTAGACCATGATGCCCTTGCCGGGCTCCTCGTACACCCAGCCGCCGGTCGTGTTGAGCTCGGCGTTGAGCATCCCGATGATCTGCTCCTGGATGTCGGTCGGCACCTTGTCGAGCTGCGCCTGCAGCGCGTCGATGGCGCCGGTCGCCGCATCGAGGGACTTGTCGAGCGCGTCGGTGATGCTCACGAGGTACTTCTTGTTCGCCTCGTCGATCGCCTTGAGCGCGGCCTCGCTCTGCTCGACCTTGGTGTTGGTGTAGATCTTCAGGACCTCGTCGAGGTCCAGCAGCCCGTCGTCGGTGTACTTCTTCAGCAGCTCCTCGAGCGTGCTGTCTCCGTTGGTGGCGTACTCCTTGAGGGCGGCGTCCAGCTCCCCGGCGATCTGCTCGGTGTAGTCCTTCGCGCCCGCTACGCCGTCGTTGGTGAACGCCTCGAGGTACTCCTTGGCGTCGGCGAGGTTCGCGCCCCACTTGGTGGAGGATGCGGCGTTCGACGCGTTGACGGCCTCGGTGATGGTCTGGCGCAGGTTGGAGGTCGCCTTGGAGATGCTCGACCTCTGCGCGGCCATGACCTCGCCGACGGTCCGGAAGTTGCCGATGGTGTAGGTCGCCCCGCCCTCGGTCAGCTGGTCCTCCTCGACCTTCGTGATGCGGGCCTGCACGCGCAGCGGCGGGTCGTACACCTTGTCGATCACGAGGACGGTGTCGCCCTCGTCCGCGCCCTCGAACCCCTCGCCGGCGCGAGCGAGCGAGACGGCGTCCACCTCGTAGGAGACCTTCGGGGTGCAGCGGCTCTTCAGCTCCCCCCTGGTGAGCGAGAGCAGCTCGCGCGCGTCCTCGCAGTCCCCGAACTCGACGTCGCCGAAGACGTGGGTCTTGCCGCCCCTGCCGTCCGGCCTGCCCCATCGGGCGAGGGCATCGGCGTCGCCGACCCAATTCTTCCCGCCGTTCACGTCCCCGAAGGTCAGTTTGCGCTCGTAGCCGCCGGTGAGGTTGCCGTCGTCGTCGGTGCTCTCCGGCGCCTTGCCGTAGCCGTAGAGCGCGGTCGCGACGTTGCCCTCGTCCACCTCGCGCGTGACGCTCACGAGGTCCTTCGTGTAGGTGAACCGCTTGCCGTTGTCGGCGCCCACGCGCCCGCGCAGGCTCACCCGCCGCGCCGTTACGACGCTGCCGGACACGGCGATCTCGAACGATAACTCGCCGCCCCACGTGTCCGCCACGTCGTGGATGGCCTGCCACGCGTTGGTGTGGTAGAAGTTCGTGCCGTTCTGCCCGAGGTCTTCGACGGCCCCGACCGTCCAGCGGCTCTCGGACAGCGCGGAGGCCATGGCGACGCTCGCCGTGGTGTTCAGCGGCCGCTTGTCCTCCAGGTAGTCCCCGGACAGCTCGACCTGCGCGGAGCTGGGGCAGTAGTAGCTGTAGACGATTCCGGCTGCCGCGCGGGTCTCGGTGACGCCGTCCACGATGTTCTCGCGCCAGCGCCCCTTCCTGTCTCGCCACACGATGCGGTCGCCTTTGTCGAGAGCGGCGAGGCACGAGATGGACAGCGCGTTCTCGCCGTTCACCTCGCGCGCGTCCACGCACTCGAAGAGCGTCTTGATGGGGCCCTTGAAGTTCTCCCATCTGTCCGTAACCCACAGCTGCATCAGCCTATGTGCCTCTCAGTCCACTCGATGGTCCCCGCGCCGCTCGACAGCCGCAGGCTGTTCCGCCCGGGCTGCAGCGCGAAGTAGTCGCTCTCGTAGGTGACCGCATGGTTCTGGCCGTTCACGGTCACCTGCTGCTCCCTCATGTCGATGACCACGGACGCGGAGGCGTCCAGGCTCTCGTTGACCTGGACGAACTCGCCCGTGTCCATGTTGGTGAGCTTGAGGTAGCTCACGGACCCGCCGGGCCTGCAGGTGATGACCGGGCGCGTTTCGTACGAGCCCCCGACGGCGAGCACGGTGCCGTATCCAACGGCGCCGCGTCTCGTCGCGCCGTACGCTATGGGATCGTACGCCGTGAACTCCAGCTCGGCGCTGCCCGTGTGCCAGAGGTTGTCCAGCTCCCCGGGGGATGTCAGCACGGCCATGTAGTGGAGCCCGAGGTGCCGCTCATCGTCTAGGTGGAGCGGTGCCTCCTTGAGACACAGGAGCCGTGCCGCCATCGTCCTGCGCAGCGCGGCCATGTCGTCGGACGGCCGCGCGCGCCACTCGGCCCGCACCTTGATGACGAGGGGCTCGAGCTTGGCGCTCATGAACCGCTCTCCGGGCCGATAGGGGACGTCCTTCGTCTCGATCGAGTACCCGGGCAGCAGCGAGCGGGTTATGAGCTTCGTGGTGAACCACGGCGAGAAGTCGAAGCCGTTGTAGATCACGCGTACGCCCCCTCCCTCAGCTGCGTCCTTCTGATCTCCTTGGCGATTTCGCGCGAGAGCTTGCGGATGTCCGCCTCCTCCCGCACGGTCGCGTACACGTTGATTGTCACGTGGGTGTCGCCGCCATTGCCCCCGCCGAGCTTCTCGAGCTGCTCTGCGATGCCCTCGGCGAGCGGCGCGGCCCCTCGCTTGTTGAACGGCACGACGCCCTCGGGGCCGTCCTCGCCGACGCCGATGACGCTCGGCCCGTTGAACACGCCGCCCTTGGCGTACCACGAGACGCCGATCTTCGGCATGCTCGGGGGTACGATGGAGAACTTTCCCTTGATGGTGAAGTGCGGGAGCGGGATGTGCGGCCATTGGATCTTGAGGCCCCGGAAGAACCCCGCGATGGCGTCGAGGGCACCGCCGACGGTCCTCTTCGCCAGTCCCATCTTGTCGCCGATGAACGAGACCGCCTTGCCGAGGACGGACTGGACGATGTCCATAGCCCCGTTCCACGCGCCGGTGAAGAGGGACACCACCGCGTTGCCCGCGCCGGTCACGACCGCGACGATGGCGTTCATGAGCCCGTTGACGATGCCAAGCATGCCGTTGAGGGCGCGCTCGACCCCTTCCCTCGCCATGTCCCAGTCCCCGGTGAAGAGGCCGACGATGACCCCGAGCACCGCTTGCACGGTGCCGAGCAACAGGTCGAGGCCTCCTTGGATGACCTGCAGGACCCCCGACGCGAACGCGGCGGCTGCGGCGAGGATCGATGCGAAGGCGTTGCCGAAGCCGGTGGCCATCTCCAGGACCGCCGGGAGGACCCCGCCCACGAGGAAGTCGGCGAGGGACGCCAGCAGCGGTTGGATGATGGCGAACGCCTGGGAGACGGCGCCGCAAACGAGCTGCCACGCCGACGTGACGCCGGCCCGGAACGTCTCGGAGGTGTTCCAGCAGTAGACGAGGGCCGCGGCGAGGCCGGCCACCGCGCCGATGACGATGCCGACGGGCCCGGTGAGCGCGGCCATCGCCCCGGACAGAAGCCCTGTCGCGCCGCCGGCGGCGGTGATCGCCGCCGTGACGGCCGGGACCACGCTCACGAGGTTGCCCGCGACGGACAGCACCGGGCCGATGGCGGCGAGGATGCCGGCGATGGCGAGCACGGCCATCTGGCCGCCCTCCCCGATGCCGTCGAACCACTCGCCGAAGGACTTGACCACGCCGGCGACGTTGGTCGCGATGTTGAGCAGCGGGGTGCCCAGCGGCTCGATCGCGCCCTGCAGCTCGCGCATGGCGCTCTGCGCCTTGTTCGCGAAGGAGTCGGATGCGGCGTCCCCGGCGGCCTGCGCGGCCCCCGCGACGTCCCCGTACTTGTCCTCGACGCCGGCGAGGCTCGTGAGCATGCCCAAGGCGTTGTCCTCGCCCAGGCTGCTCCACAGCGTGGAGGCCAGGTTCGCCTTCTCGTAGCCGTCGGGCATCTTCGCGAGCTCGCCCAGGACCGCCTCGAAGACCTGCTGCCCGGTCGCGCCGCCGTCCTTCCAGCTCTGGAACAGGTCTTGCGTGCTCTGGCTGAAGCGCCCGATGCTCTCGTCCATGCGCCCGTCGCTGAGCGAGGTCTGGAACTCGTTCAGGAAGTCGTTCACCTTGTCGAGGTTGTAGGCGCCGTTCTCCGTTCCGGCCTTGAGGATGGAGAAGTACTGGCTGGCGGAGAACCCCATCTGGGCGAAGCGCGGGCCGTACTCGGCGAGGTTGTCGCCGAGCTCGTCGGAGTAGTTCAGCCCGTCCTGGGCGCCCGCCACGAACAGGTCCATGGCGTCGGTCGCGGACAGCCCGAAGCCGTCCATGAGGGCGTTGACGCCGCGCACGCTCTCGCCGACGTCCATGTCCAGGGTGTCGGAGAGTGTGAGGACCGATTTGGTTATGTAGGAGAGGTCGGCGTCGTTCAGGTCGCCGATGCTCTGGCGCACCGTGACGAGCGCGTCATCCACGAGGTCGAGCGACTCGCCGAACCCGTCCTCGTAGATTGCCTCGCCCACGTCGCCCAGGCGCTCCGCCTCATCGGCGGTGAGCCCGAGGGCGGACTGTATGCGGGCGGTCGCCTGCTCGTAGCTCGACGCGGTGCCGAACGCGGCGGCGCCGGCGGCGACGATCGGCGCGGTGAGGCCGACGGTCGCGGCGGTGCCCGCGGACTTGAGGGACCCGGACAGCTTTTTGGCCGCCTCGTCCCCTTCCTTTATGCCCTTCCAGCTCACGCCGTTCAGGGTGCTGTTGACGTCCTTTACGCCTTTGGCGACCTTGGTCGTGTCGAGGACCGCCTCGATGATTACGGAGCCGTCCATGCTCACCTCGCTGCACGCTTGAGGGCGGCGAACGCGTCCCGCATCGCCGCATCTGTCCCTTCGTTCGCGCCGCGTGAGCTACGGCCTTGTTTGAGGGCGAACGCCCTGTGCAGGCGCTCCCACTCCTCGATCTCCTTCTTGTTGCGCTTCGTCGGCTTCGGCTTGGTCTTTGGGTTTCGGTAGTGGATGGCGCGTCCGAGGGGCGTGTCCATGGAGCATCCGCCGACGAGCGCCACGAACTCGGCGAATCCTATCTCCCCGCGGACGGCGTCCCAGTCGATGCCGTACTCCGCGCGGAAGCTGATGCGGATGTACGCCGCGTCCTCCACGGGGTCCCACAGCGGGTCCTCGTGGGGCTTGTCCCCCCTGAGGTCGAGCCCGCACACGTCCCACACGGCGGCCTCTATGAGCCTGCCGAGGTCGGCCGGGTCGTAGTCGCAAGCCGTGAAGGCGTCTCCCGGGTCGGCGAAGAAGAGCGGGATGAACTCCCCGCTCTTCTCTTCCGGCGTGGCGCTCTCGTCCTGCAGCAGCGCGATGCAGCGCAGCACGGTGAGCGCGTCGTCGCGCACCAGCACCTCCTCGCCGTTCCACGGGTAGGGGGTCGCGCTGCCGCCCCCGTCGAGGGCGACGCGCCGCGATGTCAGGTCGCAGGCGTTCACTTCCGGCGCTTCTTGCCGGACTTGCCGCCCTGCACCTCGCTGAACTGCCCGCCCCGCTTGGGCTGCTGCTTGCGCTGCTCCTGCAGGAACGCCTTGGTCTGCGCGCTCTCCTGCGAGAAGTACAGGCCGCATCGGCGCAGCTGCTCGTTGGTCGCCTTGCGGCCGAGGAGCATCAGGAACGATGCCATGACCTCGCCGAGCACGCTCGTGTGCTTCGCCGGGTCTATGGGTTCGCCGTCGCCCATCCACGAGAGCAAGCGGTCGTAGCCGTCCGTGCCGATGAAGGTGGCGATGACGCGCTTCTCTAGGTGCACCATCGTCTGCGTGATCTCGGCGCGCTGCTCGTCGGTCTGTGCCTGGTCGAGCTTGCGATTAAGCGATTGCGCGCGGTCGATGGCGTTCGACACCTTGGCGAGCATCGCCTCGATGCTCGCGTCGTCGAAGTAGACGCGGAACCGCGGGGTGTCCGGGTTGTCCTCGGGGTCCTCGAAGTAGACGTCCTCAAAGGGCCTCGCCAGCCGCAGGATCTCCATTTCGCTTTCCTTTCTCCGCCCGTGAGCTAGGCATGGAAAAGGGGCGCGGGCCGCTCACTTGCCCGCGCCCCTTCGATGGAGGTTATGAGAGGTGTCGCCCGGCTAGGAGGCGCTCACGGTCACCTCGACCTCGCACATGACCGACGGCTTGGAGGCGGCTCGCACGGTCACCTTGCAGGACCCGTCCTTGACGCCGTGCACCGTGCCGTCGGAGTCGACGGTGGCGACGTCGGTGTCGCCGGACGCGTAGAAGCACTTCCCGTTCGCCTCCGCCGGGGTGACCTCCGCCGCGATGGCCTTGGTCTCGCCGACCTTCACGGTGACCGCCGGGGCGGTCACCTGCTCGGGCAGCTTCAGCTTGCCGCCCGGCTTGAAGGCGGGCGCCCCCGCGGTCGCGATGGTGCAGGAGAAGGCGCCGAGTGCGGACGCCTCGCCCTGGCCGGAGTTCGGCGTGAGGTTGAGCAGCGTGCAGTCGCCCTCGATGACGTCGCCGTTGGCGGCGGTGTGGCGGAACTGCGTCCTGCGCCCCTCGCCGGTCTCCAGGGCACAGGACGCGATGTAGTCCTGGGCCGGGTCGCCGTAGCAGCGGTCGCCCTCGACCTCGTACTGGATCTGGGTGCTCGTCACGTCCGTGGTGGGCGTGCCGTACCCGTCGTAGTAGTCCTTGTCCTCGGTGCCCTCGTTCGGGGACGGGGTGATGGAGGTGATGCCGCGCGAGAGGATGGCCCACGTGGGGGCCGCGGCCTCGGGGGTCGTGTTCACCTCGAGGGCGTTCGCGTAGTTGCGCGCGAAGCCCAGGTCGCTCTTTGCCATGTCTGGCTCCCTTCTATTGCCTGATGATCTTGGCCACGATGCGGACGGCCCACACGTGGCGCATGTCGGTGCCTATGGCGACCCGCTCGATGTCGCCGTCCTGCTCGGCGAGCCCGACGATCTCGTACGAGCCGTTCCCGCTCGACAGGTCGGCGGCCTCGAGGATGCGCGCGGCCCGCTCGCAGGTGCCCATGGGCTCGTACTCGTCGAGCGCCTTGGACACAACCTGCAGGCAGCAGTCGAGCAGGCGGGTGCCGTCCATGTAGGTTCGCCGCGTCACGGACGGCATGAGGCGCACCACCGTGCCGTCCTTCTTGTCGATGGCGGATAGGGGCCGCGCCTTGGCGTCGATGCCGCCGCCGCGCAGCGCCCTCGCCGCCACCTCGCATATGTCCAGCGCCTCGCTCATGTCATTCCTCCATCAGCTTCTCGGCGAACTGCTGCCATGCCCCCAGCCGCTCCTTCTTGGCCTCCTCGGGCCAGTGGGAGTGGGCGTTGGGGTTCTTCGCCTTGCGGATGCTCGATTGCGGCAGGTCGTGGACGCGCTGGGCGTACGGGGCCTGCCACTCGATGCGGCCGTTCTCGTAGTCGCTCGCCAGCGGCTCGGAGTCGCGCAGCGTCCCCTCGTCCACCGGCACGTAGTCGCGCATCTCGAACGCGATGCGCTTGGCGAACGCGGCCTGCTTGGCCTCGAGCTGGGCGGCGGAGAACCGGCGCTCGATGCCGGACAGGTCCACCTTGATCTCGCACCCCGCCCTGCTCACTGCACGTCCACCTCCCAGTGGTGCGGCGTGCCGTCCGGGTGGTCGCACCGCTGCACGCGGGCCGCCGCGTGGCGCTCGCCGTCGAAGCCGATGATGTCTCCCTCGGCGATGCCGCCCGCGTACTCGGTCGCGTCGATGAACACGCGCGCCGAGCACCCTGCGGTCAGCTGGTAGTCGTTGGGCGCGAGCGCCGCGCTGCGGTCGATGCGGCAGCGCGGCACGTCCACGGGGGCGGCGAGCCCCTCCTCGGTCTGCCGCTCGATGGTCAGCGCCTCGCGGCGCATGAACGCGGGGATGGGCGGCATGCGCACGGCGCTCACCCCAGCCCCTTGAACGCGAGCGGCGTGCCCGCCAGCTCCGAATCGACCGCGCGAACCATGTCGGCGCGCCGCGAAGAGCCGTCCCCGAAGCTCATGGAGACGGTGCCCGTGGTGACCGACGCGATGGCTGCGGCGCTGCCGCCGTATGCCGCGTCAACGTCCACCGCCGCGCACGCGGCGCGGCTGTAGGCGCCCGGGTCGCCGGCTGGGTCCGCCGGGAACACGCGGTCGCGCACGACGGCGAGCGCCCTCGGCAGGGACGCGCCGAACGCGCCCTCGCCGAGGGTCCCGTGCCACTCGTCGCGGTAGAAGGCGTATGTCACCTCGGGCGCGGCCATGCTACGCGCCCGCAGCCGTGTGGGCGTAGATGAGCGGCTTGCGGTTGTCGTACACGATCAGGTCGTGGTGCACGCGGTACTGCCACTTGTGCGCGTCCTTCTCCTGGTTGGTGTCGGGCGCGAAGTAGCGGAGCTTCTCGTGCTTCTGGATGGCCTGCGCGGCGGAGGGGTGCACGACGAGGAAGTTGAGGTCCTTGCCCGTGGAGTCGGTCTTCTTGTAGCCGCCGTCGCCATCGGTCTGGAGGGTGATGGAGTCGTAGAAGCGGCCCTGCGGGACGGTGCGCATCTTCATGCCGTCGAAGGTCTGGATGTCCGTGGACACGCTGCCCGTGCCGTTGTCGATGCGCCAGCTCTGCGCCTGGCGCAGGAGGGACTTAACGGCGGGCGTGAGGTACAGGATGCACTCGGAGAGGCTCACGCCCTGGTTCTCCATGTGCTCCTCCGCCTTGAGGACCGCGGAGAGCGCGTCGGCGGCCTTGGTGAAGGACGCCGACGCGGTCTCGCCCGCGTTGGCGGCGAGGCGCGCGAAGCGGATGGCGTCGATCTCCGGCACGACCTTGGTGCGGGCGAACTCGTTCATGATGTTCGCGGACACGAGGAGCATGTGCTCCTCGTCGTCGAGGTAGTCGATGGAGAACTCGCGGCCGCGGTCGTACTCGAGCTTCTTGGTCTCCCAGTCGAGCGTCACATCGCCGGAGGTGAAGCCCTTCGCGCGGTCGTAGTCGGCGAGGCCCTGCAGGGCGATCTTCGCGATTTTCACCTCGCCGGTGCGGGAGACCTCGCCGACGAGGTCGCCGTTGATGTTCAGGTCGCTGGTGAGCGCGGCCTGCTCGATGACCTTGTCGAGGCGGGTCGTGAACTTGGTGATGGTGGAGCCGAGGCTGTTGGCCATGGCGCTCCCTCCTTACTTCTTGATGCCGAACGCGCGGTCCAGCTTGTCGTCTAGGTCCTTGCCGGCGTCGCCGTCGGGCTTGAGCCCCGTGGAGCCGGTCTTCTTCTCGGTGCCGAACAGATAGGGGCAGGCATCCTTGAGCTTGGCCACGTCGCCGTCGTAATCGCCGAGCAGGGCCTTGGCCGCCTTCGCGTTGAGGCAGCCCGCGAGCTCGAGCTTGTGGTCGGTGCGCTCGTCGGCCATGTCGGCCTTGAGCTTGTCCAGCTCCGCCTTGAGCGCCGCGCGGCCCTCCTCGGTCTTGGACTTCTCGTCGAGCTGCGCCTGCAGCTCAGCGATCTGCTTGTCCTTGGCCTCGATGTCGCGCTGGTACTTCTCGCGGTTGATGCCGGGCTGGCCGTGCTTGTCTGCGACCTCGTCATCCTCGCCGCCTTGGCCTTCGGCTGCGGGTTTCGGGTCGCCCGCGGCGCCGCCCTGCGCTCCCTCGCCCTGATTGGGGTCGGTCTGCGGGTCGGTCTCCTGCGGTTCGGTCTTGACGTTGCCCTCGTTTGCCATGTCCTTCTCCTTCCTGGGTTTGTTTGCGCGCTTCCCTGCGCGGGACAGGCGGGATTTTTACGCGTTCCCATGCGAGGAGAAGGTACCGAGGGTGTCGCCGGGCGGGGCCATGGCGCGGTTTCCCTGCGCTGCTGGCGATGGCACGGGAAAACAGCGCCATGGAAAAGCCGCCCCGTGGGGCGGCTTTCGCAGTCGTTTCTCAGTTATTTCGCAGCTACGAGAACATCTCGTCGACCTCTCGGCGCTGGCGCTCGAGCGTCTCGCGGTAGCGCCTCGCGCAGCCCTCGCACAGGACGCGCCCGTCCGCCACGCGGTCGTCGGTCACGGGCAGGCCGTCGCGGCCGAGCAGCTCCCAGTGGGGGAACTCCCGGACCAGGGACGGCGCGTCGAAGGAGAGCCTGCCGTGCCTCATGGACTCGCGCAGGGGGCGCTCCTCGGTGCGGCCGCACATGTCGCAGGTGATCTTAGCGGTGATGTCGAGTGCCATTTATTTCCCCCCTGAGGTCAGTACCACATGTAGGTGCCGGATTCCAGCAGTGCGCCGTTCACGCTCATCTGGCGGTCGAGGCAGCTGATCAGCTTGCATGCGTAGAGCTGGTACCACGTCTCATCGTTGTGGTCGAGCATCACGCCGTCTTGGATCGAGGCGTCGAAGGAGATTCGCCCCATCTCCTCGGGGTTGCCCTCGATGAGGTATTCGTATTCCGGCTTATCGTCGCTGCCGCCGACCCGTCGGTATTCGAGCATCAGGCGTCCTCCTTTCCATCGATCCACTCCTTGAGCATCCTTTGGTAATTATACAGCTCGTTTGCCTTGTCGTGGGCCTGCCCCTGCGTCATGCCCTCGGCCATGTACCGCGCCTCAAGCGCCTCGTGCCTGAACAGGACGAGGTCGTGCGGCAGAGGGCGGCCCGTGTCTATGAGCCGCTGGATGGACTGAGCCATGTAGTAGTCCGGGTCGAATTTCCTGTGGCCGTCGGCGAGGTCGTGCTCCTCGATGAAGAGGTGCATGAAGGCGCGCTCTGCGTCGGATGCGTCCATGCCGGATGCCTCCGCGATCTTGGCGATGGTCGATGCGCGGTCTCGGTTCACGAGCTCCTCGTAGTACCTCTCCGCGTGCGCCTCGGCCCGCTTGCGTCCCGTCCCCATCGGCTGGCTGATCGCGCCCGAGTTGACCGCCTTCTTGAACAGGTCGCGCTGCGTGCCATTGCTCAGATACCTCCAGCTTTTCTCGGGGATGCCCTCGGCCTTGAGTTCGGCGGAGAGGGCGAGCCTGGCATCATCCTCGTTCATGCCTCGGGCACTGAGCGCCCGCTTCGCGCCGTCTCCGCGTAGGAACTCCCCCATAGTCCTCCGGCTCGCGTCGGTCTTGCGGACGCGCGGCATGTCGCCCGCCCACTCGCGGTTCGGCGAGCGTTGGAGCACCGCCGCCTTGCCCTTGCGGTTGGCCTCTTCGATGTAGCGCCTCATGCCCTCCTGCTGGCCGCGCAGCTTGGCCTTCAGCTTCTCGACCTCGGCGATGTTCGCCATGTTCGCGTCCTTGTCGGCGATCAGCTGCGCGCCCGCCAGCTCGCGCTTGGTCTGGCGGATGTCGCGCTCGCGCCTGCGCTGCCCCTGCGTGAGCCTGTACACCTCGTCGGAGGGCAGTCCGCTGGGATGGCCTGGTTCTGCCGAGTACATGCGTGGCGTGCCCGGTGCCCACGGCCCGAAGCTGTGGCGGCAGTTCGCGCCGCCCAGCCCGTCCACCTTGCCGTAGCCCGTCTCGCGGTAGAAGTCGCGGTAGCGCACGCCGCCTATCTCCACGTCCCCGTCGAGCGAGTAGACGCGACCCTGCCACCTTGCATGGCTTGGGCGCGCCCCGCCGTGGCTGGACACCTCTACGAGGCGGACGCCCGCCTCGGCGCACACGTCGAGGGTGCGGCGCATGCCGTCCTGCGCTATCTGGGTGCGCACGTGGCGGCGCACGGCCACGTCGATGCGGTTCACGACGGTCTGCCGCCCCGTCTCGGCGTCGCGGTATGCGACCGTGGAGATGCCCTCGCGCATCATGCGGCGCACGGCCTGGTGTATCGCCCGCTCGGCGGTCTCCGTGCCGGCGTTCACCTTCGCGGCGGCCTCCGCGACGCAGCGGTTCCAGAGCGACAGCGCGCCCTGCGCCATGTCCACGTTGTCGCGCGCGAGGATCTCGGCGACGCCCTGCGCGGTCAGCTCGACCTGCCGGGGGAGCGTGCGCCCGGCTGCGTCCCTCGCGTCCTTCGGCATGCGCCCGAGGTCGGTGCGGTCGCTGCGCCCCAGTGCGTCCTCGACGGTGCGGAGCACGGCGCGGTTCGCGTCCTCGCGGTGTCTCTCGATGAACGCCATGAGCTGCGGGGCGGCGGACTGCGCGAGCAGGTTGAGCGCGGTGGTGCCGCGCTGCCCGAGCCCCTCCGCGCCCTTGTCTAGGAGCAGGCGGCACAGGTGGGCGAGCATGTCGGCCTCTATCTCGCCGTAGACGGCGCCCACCATGTCCCCCGCGCGGTCGATGTAGTCCGGGTCGAGCATCGTCAGAACCCTAGGTCGATGACGGACTGCTCGGGCATGAGCAGCCGCGCCTCGTCCTCGCTCTTCCCGTAGAACGTGGAGAGGTACATCCACTTCGGCACCACGCCCGCCGCTATCTCGGCCAGCATCTGCTGCTTCTCGGCCTGCGTGTCGGTGATGATGGAGTCGTCCCACACGACCTCGACGGGCTCCGCGCCCTCCTCGACGTCCGCGCCGCAGTGGATGCGGGCACACTCCACGAGCGAGGTGAGCAGGCGCCCCAGCCCCTTGCCGAGCGCGTTCTCGTGGTTGCGGATGTTGCGCATGAGGGCGGAGTTGTCCGCGCTCACCTCCGTGGCGGTCTTGAGCCCGCCTGTCTTGTCCGGCTGGAAGTACTGCGAGCCGAAGCCGCACTCGTCGCCCAGGGCAGCGCAGGCTGCGGCGTAGGTCTCGTAGATGGACGAGGTGCGCATGGCGGGCGCGAAGGCGTAGGGCTTGCCCTCGTCGATGGTCGAGCCGCTCGTGATGCGGTACAGGCGCTGCTCTTGGTCCCCGAAGGGCACGGCGCGCATCTTGCCGTCCGGGCCCGCCTGCCGCAGGTCGATCATGGAGTCGGGCAGCATGAGCACGGCGCGCATGAGGTCGGTCTCGTCGTAGAGCGCCGTCCACGCCGTGTCGAGCACCTTCATGGCGCCCACGGCGTCCTCGAAGACGCTCACGCCGTAGGGGCTCGTGTCCTGCAGGTGGTTGTCGATGGCGGGGGAGAGCAGGCAGAAAGTGGGCGTCTCGCACATCGTGTCGAAGTCCTCGATGATGCCCAGCGCCTCGGGGGCCAGCTCCCTGCCGCCCCGCCACACCTTGGTCACCACGTGGTACGACCCGCCGTCCAGGACGTGCATCTGCAGCTGCACGGCCTGCTTGCCGCCCACCGTGACGCGGGTGCAGAAGGCGCACTCCGTGGTGCCGTCCTCGTCCCACGTGAGCGGGACGACCATCTTCGCGTCGTAGCGGCGCACCCGGATGGCCGCGCCCTCGTCGCGCACGTCGAACCACAGCGCCATGGCGCCCGTGCCCATGGCGAAGGCGCGCTCGACGCCGCGCTGGAAGAGGGTGAACAGGCCCGTCCCCTCGCAATAGCGGCGCAGCCACTCGTTGGCGCGCGGGCTGTCCGTGCGCGCGCCCATCTCGTTGGCGATGAGGCTGGCCCACTCGCGGCACACGCGGCGCGCCGGGCGCAGGGACAGCTTGCGGCGCTTGTGCGCGCGGCCGTCCACGCCCGCGTAACGCTCCTCGTACCAGTCGCAGTCCCCGGTGTACCAGCCGTACCACCGCTCGATGTGGCCGCTCATGTCCGGCGGCAGCGCGTAGCCGCGCCGCCTGATCTCGTCCCGCGCGCACGCCGGGATGCTGAACTCGTTGTCTGCCATGCCTAGACCTTTCTCGCGGCGTTCTTGTAGGCCCCGCGCTTGGTGACCACGTCCATGAGGGCGTAGCGCGTGGCGTCTATCCAGTGGTCGTTCCCGTCGGGGTAGTCGCCCGAGTACTCGCCCGTGGCCGGGTCCATCTCGAACTCGGCGGCGCGCACCTCGCGGGCGAGGTTGGGGCACCGGGCGGGGTCGATGACCCAGTGCACGGACTGCAGGAAGCGGTAGCTCATGTCGCGCAGCCCGCCCTTGCCGGCGGCGCGCGCGTCCACGCCCTCGTCCCTCTGCGCCTGGATGCGGTCGGGCGAGGCGTCGTCGGACAGCACGCGCAGGCGGTGGTAGGACGGCTCGGCCCCCTCGCGGTCGGGCCACGTGAGCGCGCGTTTGACGCGCTCGGCCGTCTCCGGGGGCTGCAGCTTGCACCCGCCGTCCTCGTGGAAGGTCACCACGCGGTGCTCGCCGGGCTGCCACTCGGAGAGGGTGAGCGCCCACGGGTCGGGGAACCAGCCCCAGTCCTGCCCCGCGTGGACGCGCTCGAAGGACGCTATCTCGGCGTCCGTCACCTCGCGGAACTCCACGCGGTCGAATATCTGCCCGCCGTAGCCGACGGGCTCGCCCAGGTACTCGTGGCGGTACGCCTGCTCGTCCGCCTCGCGCAGGGCCTCGGCGTCTGCGATGAACTGCTCGCCCAGCCACTCGGGCGGCGCGTCGGTGTAGCAGCTCTCGAAGACCTCCTGCCCCGCGTCCCTGCGCCTGTCCGCCTCGCGGTTGGCCCAGTTGTCGCGCGTGCGGGGAGGGTTGTACGTGTACACGCGCACGGTGCGGTCGCCGCCTCGGGCGATGGACTGCATGACCGTGCGGATCTCCGCCATGCCGCGGAACTGGTCGCACTCCTCGAACCACGCGAAGCCGATGTGGCCGAACGGGGGCTTGAGGCCCTTGGACTTGTGCGGGTCGTCGCAGCCGGAGAACAGGATGAGCTGGCCCGTGGAACGCTTGCGTATGCGCAGCGTGGATACGGGCATCTCGTACTCGTCGGACAGGCCCATCGCGTGGATGGCCCAGACCACCTGGGCGTAGACCGCGTCGCGCAGGCTGTTCTTGCGCTTCATGAGGGCGGCGGCGTGCTCGCCCGGGTGCGTCTCGATGTGGTTCACCAGCTCGATAGACGCCCACGAGGACTTGAGCGAGCCGCGCCCGCCCATCATCCAGAACTCCCTCTGCGCGCCCTGGGCGATGAGCATGTGCGGGCGGAAGAAGTCGCGCCCGATCAGCAGGGCGAAGTCGCGGCAGAAGGGCCGCTCGGCCTCGTCCGCCGCCTCCTCGGGCAGCGCGTCGAGCAGGGTCTTGCCCAGCTGCGTGACGGCGTTGACCGCGGTGTAGTCCAGCGGCTTGCCGTCCTCCGCGCCGCGCACGCGCTCGATACCGGCCTGGAAGGTCTCGCTCATGCCCGCGAGCACCTCGGCGCGGGTGGTGGTCGCCCTCTCGGCGGCGGCGCGCTTGAGGTGGGCAATCCTAGCCTTGACCTCATCCGTGGCCTCGAGTTTGCACGCCTTGTTGTCCACCGTCTCGGGCTTCCATCGCGAGCGGTCGGGCCACGCGGCGAGCATCGCCTGGCGCTGCGTCTTGCCGGCCACGCGCTCGCGGCAGTATGTCTCGTGGCGCGGGTTCGCCAGCGGCTCGTCGGCGTCCAAGCGCCACCTCCAATCAATCGCGCCCCCGCCGCGAAAAGCGGGAAGCCGCCCCGAAGGACGGCTCCCCAGTGCCCCGTGCGGCGGAGGATGACCGCACGGCTATGTTCGGCGATGTGTCGCCATGAAAAAGGGCCGCCCAGGAGGACGGCCCTTGGCGTCGCGTTTGTGTCACAGCCCGATGAACGCCCTAATGCACGGGTGGCCGAGCAGCGCCGTCACGGCCATGATGACGAGGAGGCCGACATCCGCGACGATGAGGCAGTTCCTGGGCCACTTCCCGAGCTCGACCTTCCTGTGGTTGAAGGACATCTTCCAGATGAACACCAACAGGATGCAGACGGTGTTGATGAGCACGAATCCGACGAGCGCGGTCAGGAACACGAGGGCGCGCATTCCGCTTCCGACGCCGACTGCGCCCATCGTCGAGGTCGAGAACCCCACCCCTCCGTTGAAGGCGAGCACGACCGCCGCGAACACGCCGAGGATCGCGATGTACTCCATCCTCGTCTTGTCGAGGCGCTCATCGAACTCTCTCTCGAGCTCGGCCCTCTCCCTCTGCGCCTCGACCCTCTCGTCCTTGACGCTTTCGATGGCCTTCCTGAAGTCTCGCATGATCTGCCGCTGCTCGATGTCGCGGCTGGCCCTGGTCTTCTCGAGGTCGATGTGGTCGGCGAGTTTGAGGACGCTCCTCGCCTGGTCTCCGTGCCCCTGCTCCACAAGCTGCGCGTGGATGATGCGGACGTTCTCCGCGAGGCAGTTGATCGAGTAGGGGACGCCGTCGTCCAGGTCGTCGCCGGCCTGCTCGAGCTTCTCGAAGACGAGTTCGCACACGTCGGCATACCGGTGCCTGTACGGCTCTTCCCCTCCGTAGAGCCTTGCGAAGAAGCCAGCCGCCCTGAGGATGTCGTCCGCCGAGAGCGCCGCCCTGTCGTCCGCGCTCGCGAGTGAGTCGAGCATCCGGCGCAGAGCGCCGCGCTTTTCCGCGTCGTCGCTCTGCTCGCTTATCTCCGGCACCTTCAGCGGGGGCTTCGCCAGCCTCTCGGCCCTCTCGGCGAACTGGGAGAGGGCGCTCGCGAAGCTCGCTGCCGCCTGGGAATACTCCTGGTCCGTCATCCGGAGACCTCGGAAGCGCATTTCATGATCAGCTTGTTGGGGATGACGCCTTTATGCTCACCGAGCTCGTTGTAAACGTGGTCCCAGGGAGAGCCCTTCGCATGGGAGATGCTGACGAGCTCCCAAGGCGATTTGCTAGCGAGTGTGTCCATCCCGGCATCGAGGAACGGGCGGAGCGACTCCTCTATCTCGACGTCGAAGCCGCGCTTGATCGGGAAGCCGCCGCAGTCGGAGAACTCGACGTACACGTCCCTGATGACCGGGCCGTAGGGCCATGCCTCGAACTGGTCGGCGAACAGCAGCGCGTCGTTGTCGCTCGCGTATATGATCTGCAAGAAGTAGAGGATCTTCTGGAGTTGGAGGTTGCTTATCGGCTCGTCCTTGCGATATCGCCTGTTGACGGCGTATTTCGCTATCTCCATCGCGCTGTGCCGCGTTCCGACTGGGATACCCATCGTCCCCTCCTTTCCTTTTCGAAATCATAGCCGCGCCACGCTCCGGGGACAACCATAGTGGCTCACTGTCCCGACAAAAATCAGGCCTTGGCTCACCTGCCGGTTGTCGCCCGGCTGAGGTCCATCGCGTCGACCAGCGCGCGCAGGCGCTCCGCCCCGGCGCCCCGCTCCAGCATCTCGGCGATGCGCCCGACCGTCTCCGCCCGCGTCGCGCGGCGCCCCAGCACCGCCTCCGAGAGCGCGGGCCAGTTCAGTCCCACCGCGGGGAGGGCGCGCAGGCGCCCGGCGACCTCGCGCGCGTTCATCGCAGGGCCTCGGCTATCTCGTCGGCCACCCTGAAGTAGGCGTGCATCCGCCCGAGGTCGCTGCCACGTATCTCGCGGTCCCCGGCGCCCTCGCTTATCAGGCGCGCCCGCTCCCGGCACTCCTCGCCGATGCGCCCGACGGCTTCCAGCGCCTCGCGTTGCCTCTCGGCCTGGCGCTCGAGCTGGGCGTTGCGCATCCTGAGCCAGTCCTCCGTCGCCGCGCTCATCTGTCCTCCTCAAAGATGACGGTCCCATCGTCGTATTCCGACTCGAGCCACGAGAGGTAGTCTCGAACGCCGGTGAAGTCCTTGATGATCCGTCTGCGCGTGGTGACCGTCGTCATCGGCTCCGCGGCCCACACTTCAACGCGGATGGGGTGGCAGAGGAAGAGCGCCTCCATGCGCGACGCTGCCTCGGGGGTGCCGAGGTAATGCTCGTGGTTCGTCATCCGGCCACCACTCTCGCTCCGCAGTTCGGGCAATGCCTTGGCGCTTCCGTCCACTTGTCGCCGTGCGGGGTCGTGAACCACGTCTCCGAATGGCTCCCGCACTCCGAGCATTTGAAGCCCCGCTTCTCGCCGCCGACGTTGCGGCAGGTCCGTTCCCTCCGCGCGCGTCGGCGCGCCGCCTCGGCCATCGCGGCGCACCTCTCGCGGCTCCTCGCCATGTTCCGCTCGTCGAACTCCCTAACCATCGCAGTCCTCTCCCTCCGCAGTGAACGTCCCGAACGTGCGGCACCATCCGTTGCCGCACCCGCACGGGCACTCCTCCCAATCGGGGCAGTCCCCGCACCTGACCGCCGTCTCCGGCTCGTCGTCCGGGTCCACCCAGTCCTCGTCGCGCAGGCCGAAACCCATGCGCCGCTCCCTTCTCCTCAGCCTCATCTCGGCCCGGCACCCCGGGCACAGGCCCCACAGCCCGTGGCCGTGGAACGGCTGGCCGCACCTCTTGCAGAACCTCGCCCTATGGCTCATCGCGCCACCTCCTGAGCGGCCTCCAGCCGTCCATCTCGAGCGCGCGGGCGTAGCTCGCCGGTTCGTCCAGCAGGATGTACTCGAGGTGCCCGCCGTCGCCGCCCTCCATGCGCTGGCAGCGGCCGAAGCCCCCTCCCACGGCGTCCGTGTGGACCCAGCGGAAGTGCAGCCTGTTGGCGTGGGCGAGCCCGTGGCAGTACGGGCGCCCGTCGGCGTCCGCTAGGTGGTTGCCGAGGCCGCACAGCGTGATGGTGGGCTTGGGCACCTCGACGCCGTCGCGGAACATCGTCCCCGCCGACCGGCGCACCATGTGGTGCTGGTTCAGCGGGGCGGGCCTGCCGCACACCGCGCACCTGCCCGCCCTGATGCTCGGCGCGGCCATGAGCGGCCGCAGCAGCTCGTCGATCGTGTCAACCCTGGCCATGGAGCCTCCTGTCCGGGCCCTCGACCGCGATGCGCTCGCAGGCCCCCGCTATCCTCGACGCCGCGCGGGCGCCGTCCACCCCTCCCCAGAGCGTCGCGAGCTCGCCCAGGGAGTAGTTGCTCGTGATGACCGTGGGCAGCCCCGCGGCCGTGCGCCCGTCTATGAGCGCGGAGATCTCCTCCACGCCCCAGTCCGTGCGCCGCTCGAGCCCCAGGTCGTCCAGGGCGAGCAGCGGCACGCGGGCGGCCCTCTCGAGCGCCCTGCGGTCGCCGTCCCCGCGGTAGCCGTCCCGCACGTCGTCGAGCAGCCGCTTGGCTGTCACGAGGCGGGCCCCGCCGCCGCGGTCGCACCACATGCGCACGGCGCAGGCCGCCGCGTGGGTCTTGCCCGTGCCCGGCGTCCCGAACAGGTAGGCGCCGCGCCCCTCGCGGGCGAGCGCGTACACCCTGCGCCCGAGCTCGGAGTCGGCCGAGGCGTACGCCCCGGCGAGGCCGGCCTTCCTCAGCTTGGACGCGCGGATGCGGGCCATGCCCTCCGCGTAGGCGTCACAGTCCCGCGTACTCATCGAGCGCCCCCTTCCCGGCGCGCTGCGCCGCGGCGCGCGCCTCCTCGCGGTACCCCTCGAACTTGGGCGAGAACAGCGTCTCGGGGCGGAGGTACGCGCGCATCTTGGCGTCCCCCGACCACTGCGCCGCCTTTTCTTCCACGACCGCCTCGAAGTCCTCCAGGCGGTACCCCTCCGCCCAGCGGGCGCGGATCAGCGAGCGCGTCTTCTTCGACGTGTCCCTGAAGGCCGTCCCCGCGGCCCGGTTGAGCGCGGCCACGACCTCCGCGTACGGGATGGCGTCGCCATCGCGCCCGCCGGCGTCCCCGTCGCGCCCCGTTCGCGCCCCGTTCGCGCTGCCGCCCGCCCGGCCGCCCTCGATGCGCGCCCGGCTCTTGTCGAGCACGGGGCGCGCCATGGCGAGGGCCATCCTCTGGGCGTCGGTGCGGGGGGACGGCTCGGCGCCGGTGCGCAGGTAGCGCACCATCATGCCTATGAGCTCGTCCCCCTCGCGCGCGTTGGAGAGCTGCAGGGGGCCGTCTATCAGTGAGTCCAGCACCTGCATGGCCGGCCCCCTAGAACGGGATGTCCTCGTCGTAGATCTCCACGACGGGGGCCTGTGCCGGTGCGGGCTGGGGCGCGG
>ERZ894223.1026-NODE-1026-length-21883-cov-93.507147_pt1 | contig 21883 bp, 23 predicted proteins | sample MGYA00380293_ERZ894223 | MGnify/ENA primary metagenome ERZ894223 (study PRJEB32331, sample SAMN06328445) | human gut metagenome | biome: human gut microbiome; feature: stool | host: Homo sapiens | collected 2014-11-05 ...
GGGTTATTTGATTAATATTTAACTGGTCCCGATTTTAACGGGACACTAATGATATTATATATGACTTTAATAATTAAAGCTCAATCAGTTGCTATTGATTGTCGTTTTTATTCAATACGAAATCTACATATGTGTATTGTACCATTGTTAATGCAATATTGCCATAAGAAATCAAGATTGATATCTGTCTTATATGAATTAAAATGTTCTTCCATTTTGAGATTTATTTACTTATAAAGTGAACGGATTTTATTATGAATTTGTAAGGACCTATAGCCAAATCTATTGTTTAATATTTCTACTAATCCTCAAATCTCATCCACATATTCTTAAAGTTGATAATAAATTTCCTGTGCGCCATTAACGTTGGTAAACCGATTCTGCAATCATATTCCTCATTCTGTTCTGAAGATGTTACTACTGGTATGTTTGTCTCGGTATATTGTTCGCCAGCAAGGGTAAATGTCCATGACACAGGTATCGTTTTTACAACATTGACACCACCGACACCTGCCATGCGCAATGAATCAGTTGCCATTCTACCAGTAAAACAGTTTTCGTTCTTTTTATAATAGCGATTTGTCAGAATGGTTCCTGATGCGCCAGTGTCAACTATTGCATCAATCTTTCTCCCTGAACGAACATCTGTTAATGACAAGTGGAGAAGATGCTGAGGTGAACGATAGAAATTAGGAGCATATGTAGGTGTTGTTGTGTACGAGGCTGGGATTACAAGCTGCATTCTGTCAAAATCGAAACAAATCTCACCTAATGGCATCATTGTCTGGTTGCCTATAACGCATTCGTATCCAAGCTCCTCCAACTTTTTGTTAGCTAACGGATTGTCAGTTCTCATATCGACAACAAAAAATGGCACATTTCGATAAACTAAATCACCAAGTTTTAGGGAGTCCACCACTACTAAGCCTTTGCTATCAACATAAGACATACCCAACATCTGTATGTTCTTGGTCTGTATGACAGTTGCCTTTATATGCTCGGCAAACTTAGTAGTCATTATATTTATACCTGCCCCTGAATCGTAATTGCATTTCACTTCTTTTCCATTGATATTAGCCATAACAGACATCATTTCTGGATTTTTGCGGTCATCTGTATGTGTTAACAATGGCACACTCACGTTATAGTTTGGTCTCTCCACAGAAAACGTGCCGCATTTCGAAAGCTTAGAATAAATGTCCTCATAGGCTTCAAATACAGGATTTGCAGTTTGTCCACCCTTGCGGTATGCATCGTTCAGACTGTGTAATAATGCGGAAGCCTTATCGTAGTGTCCCAATGTTGCATAATCTTCTGCCATGAAATACATAATTGAAGGTACAGATGAATTTAGTTCATCTTGATACTTCTCCAAAATTTCTTTGCCATATTTGATAGCGCTGTCCGGTTCATTATAGAATTGACTTATAAAGAATTTGGAGAGCGGTTTTAGAAATGGTGTCTGCAAGTTTTTTCCATCAGACATATACAAAGATCTAAGTTCAGCCCAATTACTGCCATTCATAGCCTCGCCTATTCTCTCGTCAATGCTTTTTACTTGTCCAAATGAAATTGTAGCAAATAATAATGCCACAAATGTTATACTTATTCTTCTGATTGTCATAATCATTATTTTAATTTTTTGTTCTTATGAAATATCCACAAGTTTCTCATATCATATTTTTTGCTTTACATATAGAGGCATCTTACTCTCTATTGATTCTTTCCACCAATTCGTCTGGTGTAAGTATCTCCATCTTGGAGAAACCAAACCACTTTTTGCCTAAGTCCTTAATGGATGCACCTATGTGATATACATCATCGTCTATACAAAGGAAGCGGTCATGTGATAAACGGAATGTTTCAACGTCAATCGGTGCATATCTTCTATACGCTTGTCTGTTTCTTGCTGATGTTGTTGCATTTCCAATTGATGGTATTCCATTGTTGAAAGACGTTGGAAAACTTCTGCATTTGTTACCATGAAACGTCTCATTGCAACAAATGCATCCATAATTCGTATGCTTACACGAATTGCGGTTTCACTTCTAAGAACAGTGGAGAGCATAGCCACTCCCTGCTCCGTGAAAGCATATGAACGAACTGTTGAGTGCTTCAAACTATTGAACCGGTCACAATTTGTGACCAGTTCAGCCATTTCCTCCTTAGTTAGTTGAAAACGGAAACGTTCAGGAAATCTCTCCATATTACGTTTTACAGCTTGATTTAACACCCTGGTTTCCACTCCGTAAAGTTCAGCCAAGTCTCTGTCTATCATAATCTGCTTTCCACGAATAGACATTATTCGACTTTCCACATGAGTGGTAACTACGACTTCATCATTTTGTAACTGGTCACAATTTGCGACCAGTTCTCCTTTATCTTGATGTTCTATATTATCTGCCATATTTCTATCTTTATTTTTAAGGTCACAAATTGCGACATTAAACGTATTGTTACTTATTATTGTATGCAAAGGTAGTGCTTTCAGCCTTTAAGCCACTATTGCACAACCCCTTTCTTTGAAAAGAACGTAAAATCAATAGTATTATTGCGATGATTGCATTTTTAGTAATCGCTTAACTCGTTGCACCGTACTTACTCCTTTACCACTCAACTTCGCCACATCCCGAATGGAATATCTTCTGCGGAGCAAATCTATTAGCTGCCCATACATCGGTTGTCCGCTAAAACATGTACCTATGTTCATAATTACTTGAATTAATAGTAACAAGAAACAAGGTAACTAAAAGAGCTAAATTCCAAGCAGGTGCATTATGGTTATGGCTCTAATTGATTATCTATGATGTTAAACGTGTCTGTTGATTCTACCCCTCTATTTACTATATTATATTCCATAGGGAATATGATTTCTTCGGCTGTAACAATAATAGGTCGTGGAGTACTATAATCGAACCAATAAAACTTTCCTGTTTCTAAATTTTCCAATTTTTGCGCATAGCACCACGGACCAATTTCTTTTATTGTCAATTTATAATGCCCTGTTAAGTCTATCAAATCAGGATGACAGCCAAAAGAATCAACAGGCAGATTTCTTAGTGTGTCTTGAACATTCATGTCCAAATCTTCGAGACGCATCTTAGTGGTAGTTGTACGGTTTTCAAAGGTACAATTACCAAGAACTATCATTATTGTTAAAAGTACAAAAGCTAATTTAATCTGTTTCATTTGTTTATTCTCATGCTACAATTCTTATTATTTATTCCATAGTTACCTTATCCTTTTTCAAAGCTAATCTTTCACTTAAGATTTCCATGACATACTTGGCGAGAAGTTGACTATTGCCTTTTACATCAAATGCCATAAGGCTCTGTTCATGACAAGGAGTCATTCCTCTACCATCATCAGCTTGTTGCCAAAGTTCTAAATGAATTATGCCTGTTTGAACATTCAACTTTACTATGCAAGCCACGGATTGTTGATAGTAACTTTTCAACGAACGTTCTTTAATAAACTTCAGATAAGCGGATGTGGAATTTATTGAAGTTCGTATGACCATACTACTTTTACCCAAACAGAAAAATATCGCATTGGCCAATTCTTCCTCGGATGCTGTAGCAGGAAGAAAAATAATTGGTTTATCTTCTACTTGGCATCCCTAAAAAATCCGATAGAGAGTTATCACCTTGAAACCTTTTGATGAAAAGGAAATACAACAAGACTTTTTTCTATGGGAATAGAGAAGTTTGCAAAGCCAAAATTTTATTCTTTTACACATAAACATAGTGAATTCATATTTCTCCTTCCGAAGTTTATTTATAACAAAGTTGAAATTTGCAACATATACTATTTGAAATCATTTTCACAAGGCGCATTATAATTACATGTTAATCGCCATCCATCTTCCAATAAAGATAACACCTCTTGAGATACAAAGATGTTATTTTTCTTAGTAAAACATTTATTCATAGCTCTCAATATTTCTTTATAGATTTGCATGGCTTCAATTGAGCTATCAGTAAAGACTGCAACACGACCTGCGATTAAAACATTTTCTGCATTGTCGTATATTCCTCCAGTACTTAACTCAACACCTGTAGGATTAGATGCAAGATCTACGATGTAATGAAAAGAGTCATTTCTTTGTTTCACAATTCTATACTTCACCTCATTATTTAAGGGGAGCACCATGTATCTATTATCCAAAGAAATCCAATTGGCATAGCCAGTATGACCAAGTTTAGAAAAATTTGATATGGTGTTTTCTCTTCTTATCGTCTCCTGTTTAAATGCTCCAAGTAGGGTATATTTTATAGGAATTTTTCTTTCAACAACAGTCATCATCTTGACTATATCAGCTTTTGTTAGAAAGAATATTTGCTGCTTGCTTTTATAATTAAGGCTCATATTGCCCATTTTGTTCTCAGCCTTTTTCTTCCATCTGTACGCCAAAACGAAAACAATAACAACGGCAAGTATTACGATAAACAATGTCTGTTGCATAATCATTCTTTTCTGTATGTCTATTATAAAAATCTGCGTAAAAACATAATTAAGAATATCACAAAAAGAATAAAGCCACATCCCCATGCCCGATTTGACATTTCATTATCAAAATTAGATAATTCTGTTGCTTTTTTCGATTTACTACCTTCATAAAGGGTTCGGTAAGAAATCTTGCGATGCCTTACAAAGCGTAGCCATAGATAGCGTAAGCCTGTACCGATACGAAGAATAATAATATTCTCCAAATAATATCTGAAAAGTTCTTCCATACTCAATAGAGAGCTCTGATTTTTTCTTATTCCCTGTTAATCCTTTCCACCAATTCGTCTGGTGTAAGTATCTCCATCTTGGAGAAACCAAACCACTTTTTGCCTAAGTCCTTAATGGATGCACCTATGTGATATACACAGTTCGCTGCTCTCCTTTTTCCTATTTTATCTGTCATATTTATATCCATTTTCAAAATCACAAATTGTGACCTTAAACGTATTGTTGTTATATTGCGTACAAAGGTAGTGCTTTTAGCCTTTAAGCCACTATTGCACAACCCCTTTCTTTGAAAGGAACGTAAAATTAATAGTATTATTGCGATGATTGTACTTCGATTAACATAAAGCACTAAAGCAGCCAAAGGAGAACAAGAGCAAGGAAGCCGTGGAGACCAACAAGGACATCAAGCAGTTGTTGCTTTCCATCCAAAAGGCTTTCTATGTGCTTGTGGAAAAGAGTACGGACTTACCTATTTCTACCATTCGGGACGACACTCGTTCGCCAGCCTCATTACGCTGGAGGCAGGTGTGCTGATAAGCTTGAAGAATATACGGCAGTTTTGGGAAATAGAGCCAGCTTGGATTCCGTGGCTGGGACATATTGCGGTGTGTTACCACCTAATGTTGAAACAACACTCACATTAAATGCTGATGGTACCTATTTGTTGATACGGACATTCAAAGAAAAGCAGAACAAACAGGAAAAGATAAGAGGAACTTTCCAAGTGCTTGACTACAACATCCTGATGCTTGTGTGTCCTTAAAGCGGTGAGCATACCTTCTATAAAGTGAAGGATGACAATAACATTGTTATGACAGACTCGGTTGGCAATGAACCAGAAGGTGAAACCGCCAGGTTCTATGTGTTGAAAAAGAGAAAGTAAAAAACAACGTTACAAATAAAAATCCGTGGATAGGTTAATTTCTTATCCACGGATTTCTATTAGTAGGAAGTAAAAATTTGAACACAGCTAATCTCAACTATCTAATAATAGTGGGAGTCAATAAACTGCTTTTTTGAGAAAAATCTCTCTCTTTGTATTTTTTTATTTCACATCCTTCTTTTATTATAATACTATCACCACTAAACAAAATAGCTTCATTAAATGAGCTCATATTTAAATTAGAACGCATACAATGAAGCACATGTTTTTTTAAATCATACCAATAGTAGTATCCTTCTTTGAAAAAAATAGCTCCATCGATATCCGATGACACATCTCTGCTTGTTGTATATTTATGAGTTATAATTTTATTAAATCGCTTATCTAAATATGACAATGTTATATACCTGTAGCTTGAAGAACCCGTAAGGAAAAATACATAATCAGTGCCAAATAAAATTTTTGGTACAGACTGTTGCTTTGTCTTGCTATTTAAATAGTAATCAAGAGTATCAATATAATTTGTAATACTTACCTGAAGTGAATAGGAGTTATCTTCTGCAGGTACAAGTTTAACAAATATGCCATTTTTTGCAAATACACTCTTAAATCTTACCTTATTAATGACATCAATGCTTACATTTGTTTCTTTGGCTACCTTATTAGAATCAGAACACCCTAATATCAGTAACAGCAATATTATCATAACACCTCGGTAAAAAAATACCGAAGCGTTATGATAATAAAGAGCATTATAAAGGTTTGTTTTTACTTCCATTTACATTTCTAAAGTTTCTATTTAAATTTACACCTTTAATTATAAAGTTAGAAACAGGTCTCCAGAAAATAGTTCCGCCATATGCAGCCGAAGAATTATATAAGACCATTCCTTTCCAATACCCTTGAATTGCTGGACTATAAGTAAGTTTTTTACCTAACATTTGAAATTCAGGATTAAATATGGCATTTTGGTTTCCAGATGCATTTTTGCCGAGTGCATCGTAAGTGAAACTGGTGATGCCGCTTGCAGGATGGTTTACTTCCGTGCGGCGGTCACCCATGTCGTAAGTGGATGTGGTAACATTGCCCTCCGTGTCTGTGACCCTTACAAGTCGCTGGATGCCGTCGTACTCGAAGGTGGTGGTAATCTCACCGTCTGGGCCGCTGTGCTGGATGGTGAGCATTGTACAGAATGATTTAGTATCATCACTTATGAGAACACTTTATTTTAGAATAATTTTATTTTGCTATGCTTTTTAAAAAATCTATACATAATTGTAGATATAACAATAAGCAATACTAATATAAAATACGATAATACCCATGTGAAAATAGAAAAAATAGTGTCATTGACCCTTATCTCTATTCCATTATTGTAATATAGAAGGTCATATGGTACGGTTTGGGTTGCAAAAAAATTAATCAAATAAGATTCTGATGAGTTTAGGTTTATAAAATATACTATAAATGCGCATAAGCAAATTAACGGTATCTTACAAATCCAATCTCTTTGAACTCCCAATAAATATACAGTTATCAATGCTAAAATAGATATTGGAGACAATATTATCCAAGCATAAAGTAATACGATTGGAAACCAATTTATTATGTCATGAACACTGCATGATATAATTCCTAATATTGATGTCATAAGAGCACATATTAAATATGCTCTTATGACCATTTTAAAACTCAATTCTCTCATTTAATATTTGTTAAACCATCATTATTATAGCTTGACACAGTTTATTTTGCACTCTGTTCTATGAAGTTTTATCTATGCAGAAATATCTGTAGCCGTGTTTACACATATACGGATATGTTGCTCATTAAAGGGTTTCTATAGATTTCTTAATACTTTCAAACTTATGTCTTGTATCTTGTAAAATATCTTCTGAATTTATAGAACTCGAATAATAGTCACAAATCTGTCCATAATTTTCGTTATGCGCTAATTTTGCAGAGATTAGACCTATTATACATTGAGTATCAAATCCTGAGCTGTTCGGATTTTGTTTATTCAGAGGTGGAGTATTGTACATCTTATCTATTGCATAAACATTATTGTTCGTCTCTAAATATTCCAAGCCAAATGATACTAAATTTATCATTTCTTTTTCAGTATTTTCTAAATCTCTTTTATTAAAAATAATAAATCGGTCTTGTCTATCATATTGTAATTGCCATTTTGAATCCTCAGTATATGTTCCATCATAAATTTTTCTCAACAGCAAGAGATTTATAAATGCTGTGTAATTTAAATGAAAACCATTGGCTTCGCAAATAGAATGAATCATTTTATTTTTTATTTGCACATATGGAAATAGATGAATTTCATCGCCCCATGAGTTATAATCAAAAGAAAATTGACTTTCATTATTTTCGTCATTCTTCTTTAGACAAAATTTCGTCTTATTTACTTTGAACCCATGGTTCAAGACATATGGGCTCAAAGTTGTTAATAATTCGTTTTTTATTTCAGATATTTTCATAATTCTTCCACATTAACATGAGAAACTTTAGTTTTTGTTGAGCTTGCATTTATTTTAGTCCCTTTTATACCAAGTCTCTCTGCTTTATTACCAACAAAAGTAACCGATTGATTTTTTTCGAAAAAGCGTATTTGTTGTGCACTGAGTTTAGCATGCCCAGATTTTGTTTCATTTACAAGAACTACTTTTCCGTTTTTTACAACAACATTGTCAAAAACGACTTTTGACCCATCTGAGAATCTTGCAGTAATTTGTTCACCAACAGTTGCTTTTTTACCGAAATATTTTTATTATCTGTCATATTTATATTCATTTTCAAAATCACAAATTGTGACCTTAAACGTATTGTTGTTATATTGCGTACAAAGGTAGTGCTTTTAGCCTATAAGCCACTATTGCACAAACCCTTTCTTTGAAAAGAACGTAAAATCAATAGTATTATTGCGATGATTGCATTTTTAGTAATCGCTTCACTCGTTGTACGGTAGATGCTGTCGTATGTCGTGAGCAATGATAGGTTATATGCTTGGTTATTCCTGCTGCCTCCATCCATTCTTTAAGAACCACTTCTACTGTTGTAGGAATGGATTTTGCTCAATCAGCCCGTCCCTTACTGCCTTTGCCAATGACGAGCCGAAATAGTTGACGAACATACGGCAAGTGGTGGTGCTGAGTTGTTTTAACATCTGCGTTCTTGTATAAACTTTGTTAAAGGACAGCTCTCCCGCGTACACCATATCCGTAACCTTGTGTTTTTTATGTTTTGTCAAAACTCAAAATTCCTAATTCCTAACTCTTCGGCGGTTCCGCCGAAGACAATATTTGCATTTCTGATGCTCAAAACTATGAGCCCGACGCACGAAGAAATCTTTGGTGCGAAATTCTTGAGTTTTGAGCGTTTGTAGCTATAGCGTTAATACACAGTGCGTTATGAGGTTTTCTAACGATACACAATGAAATCAGACTCGCAAACGAGCCACTTTTCTCTGCTATAGAGCCACTTTTACACTCCAATACAGTCGCTGTTGGCATACAATAAAGCCTCTTTTACACTCTGATAGTGGCACTATCGGACTGTAAAAGAGGCTTTATTGTTAAGTGTGGGTGCTGTTTTCGCAGCAAAACACCATAAAAACAGCAAACTGGAACTCTATAATCAATTTTTATTTTGTAACATGTTTTTACTCTTTTGTACGATATTTGCATGGCAAGACATGAAGACGTGTTTTTTTAGACAAGAAGACATGAAGAACATGTTTTTTGACAGGAAAACATGAAGTACATATTTTTGATAAGAAGACAAAACAGAGATTATTGCAAGAAAAATCCGTAAAAACTTGGATTATAAAAGATAATATCGTATATTCGTAGCAAAATGGAAAGACGATGACAACGACAAACGATTATATTAGTATACTTCGCAAATACAGCGAATTGCCGCATGGTATTTCGAGCTGATAACATTCCTGATAATCAGATAATATGCTTTATTTATGACAAAGAAAGAAGCCCTTCAATTATTTGAAGAAAAGAAGATACGTTCCGTATGGGACGACAAAGAAGAGAAATGGTATTTCTCTATAGTGGATCTTTGTGCGGTGTTGACCGAAAGCAAAGACCCTACAGCATATTGGAGGAAGTTAAAACAAAGACTGAAACAAGAAGGAAATGAAACCGTGACAAATTGTCACGGTTTGAAATTGCGTGCAGCCGACGGCAAGCTCCGCCTGACGGACGTAGCTGATACAGAGCAACTGTTTCGTCTTATACAGTCCGTTCCTTCTCCCAAATAAGCGATTGGGATATTCTGACGCATGGATAAATCAGCGCATCAAGTCTATTGAGATAAGAAAAGAAGATAGTATTTTTTACGGCAAAACTTCTATTATTACGCTGATATTTGTTACTTTTGTATATCTTTATAATCATATAAACAAAAATCAATAAATATGAAACCTACACTTTTCCTCCTCGCAGCAGGAATGGGCAGCCGTTACGGCGGCCTCAAGCAGCTGGACGAGCTCGGCCCTCACGGCGAGACCATCATGGACTACAGCATCTACGACGCCATCAACGCCGGCTTCGGCAAGCTGGTCTTCGTAATCCGCAAGGACTTTGAGGACGATTTCCGTCGTATCGTGCTCTCTAAGTATGAGGGTCACATCCCGTGCGAGCTGGTGTTCCAGAGCATCGACGCTCTCCCCGAAGGCTTCACATGCCCGGAGGGACGCACAAAGCCTTGGGGTACGAACCACGCTCTCATGATGGGCGCCAAGGTTATCAACGAGCCTTTCGCCGTGCTCAACTGCGACGACTTCTACGATCGTGACGCATTCCGCGTGATGGGCAAGTGGCTCAGCGAGCTGCCTGAGGGATCAACAGGCAAGTATGCCATGGTGGGATTCCGCGTCGGCAACACGCTTTCTGAGAGCGGCACAGTAAGCCGTGGCGTATGCGAGAACGACGAGCACCACCACCTTACTTCTGTCGTGGAGCGCACCAAGATTCAGCGCTTCGACGGCGTGGTGAAGTATCTGGCTGACGACGGCGAGACATGGGTGGCTATCCCTGACACCACTCCGGTATCGATGAACTTCTGGGGCTTCACTCCTGACTACTTCCAGCACAGCGAGGCTTACTTCAAGGAGTTCCTCTCTGACCCGAAGAACATGGAGAACCTCAAGAGCGAGTTCTTCATCCCATTGATGGTGGACAAGCTCATCCACGACGGCACTGCTACATGCGAGGTGCTCGACACCACAAGCAAGTGGTTCGGCGTGACATATCCTGAGGATCGTCCGGACGTAGTGGCTAAGTTCCAGAAGCTTGCTGACGACGGTGTTTATCCTGAGAAGATGTTCTAAAAACGAATAGGAAATGAAAGCAAAACAGGCTGTTACTTTGCAAAGAGTAACAGCCTGTTTTGCTTTGTTTGTATAAGGGGAGGGTCAGAACGGATAGCCGATGGCGAAGTGCAGACTCTGCGAGTCGCCGAAGCTTGGCATATTATAGAAACCACTCTTGTAGGGGAGGTGCAGACCGATGCCCCAGTCGAGACGCAGCACGAAGAAGTCGAGGTCGTAACGCACGCCGACGCCCGTGCCTAACGCCGTTTCCTTGAATATGTTCTTTATGTTAAACTTTGATCCTGCACGATAGCCGTCGTCACGCATCGCCCACACGTTGCCGGCATCGAGGAAGACGGCTCCGTAGAGATTGCCGAAGATGCGCGGACGAAACTCCACATTGGCTTGCAGCTTTATGTCGCCCGTCTGGTCCAGGTAGGAAAGGCGTGACTGATTGGTGTAATAGCGGCCCGGTCCGATGCTGCGCACATTGAAGGCACGGATGCTGTTGGCACCGCCCACATAGAACTGCTCGCTGTAAGGCGAACTCTGGGAGTTGCCGTACGACCAGATGATGCCGCCATTGATGTGCGCCACGAGCTGGGCGTGGTCTGCCACCTGCCATGTCTTGCGCAGATCTGTCTCAATCTTCACGAACTGTGCGTAGGGATTCTTAAACATGTTCTTGCCCTTCTCGCTCCACTTACGTCCCGCAGCCATATAGCCAAGGGAGAGGATGTTGGACGCCTCGCTGACCGTGGTCTGCCAATAGATGGGATTGCGGTATGACGAGGGCGACTGGAGCGTAAACGTATAGCGCATCTTGGGCACGAACTGGTCTGCCATCGACACGGTGAGGTACGGACTCTGCTTCAGGATTTCCTTGAAGGCGTCGGTCTGGTCACGCATATACTCATACTGGAGGATGAGCGGCGAGAACTGGTGCATCGTGGTGGCGTTGGGCTGGACGGTGTAGGTAAGCTCGCCGGAGACGATGTGGCGCTTGAAGAAGCCAGAACGGTTGAGCACGCTGCTGGAAGCCTTGAAGAGGGTGTTGGGGGTGGAATAGTACGGCTTGACCACCTTGCCCTGACGACGACGCTTGTGACGCATCTTGCTAAGGAAGCGGTCGATGAACAGCAGACGCGGTATCTCTACGTTTACGTCGGCACCATACTCGTACGAATTAAACTTTGAGCTGGTGCCGTCGGCACGGTGTCCGGTCTGCCATTCGTAAGAACCCTTCAGGTTTACGGACAACTTCTCGCCTCCTCGGAAAGCATTGCGCTTGGTAAGACCGAGGATAACACCCGGACCCACACGTCCCGTGGTCTTGCCCACGACGTTTGTTTCGAGGTAGATGTCGTAGGGTTTGTCGAAGACGCAGTTGATGGTCATATCGAGGGTGTCGCAGGTGGGGGTGGTGTCGCGCGGCGCAAAGGAGAGGTCAACTCGTGAGAAGAGTCCCTTGGCGGTGAGCGTATTGATGGACTGCTGGTAATTGGCGTAGCTGTAGAGCTGGCGCGGACGCAGTTTGAGGTCGCGTGTGATGGCGGAGCGGCGTATAGGCGGACGCTTGCCGGAATAGATCATCGTATAGTTGCGGCGGCGCACGGTGTCAGTAAGCTCCTGCATGGCAGAGCGGCGCATCTCCAAGTTGATGCGTCCCACATACCACTGGCGCGACACGAGCGACGGCAGGCTGTCGGCGTAATGGAGGCGGAGCTGTGCCTTACCCGGCTCGGCGATGGTGTCGGCAAGGTAAGTGGCATAGTCGGGCTGATAATAGAAGTAGCCGTTATTGCGGAGCAACGTCGACACACGGGTGCGCTCGGCGTCAAGGGTGGACACGTTGAAAGGCGTGCCTTTCCTGACCAGCGACTCGGCACGGGTGGAGTCGATAAGCGTCTGCGCCGTCTTGGGGAAGTTGACGTAGTCGAGCGTGTCTATGGTATGCAGCTCGCCGAGATTGACGGTGTAAGCCACCTTCGCCTTCTTGGGATTGTTCTGCGTGAGGACGTCATAGCCTACGTAGCCGCTGAAATAGCCGTGCGAACGCAGCAGTTCGGTGGCCACCTGTGCACGAAGCCTCGGATTGACGCCACTCATAAGCACCGGAGCCTTGCCGAACGTCTTTCTCACCCACTTTGAGAAGCGTGTGTCCGAATCGTAGAAGGCATTATATATCCACAGGCGGTATGGCAGCAGACGTATGGAGCTGCTGCCGAAGAAGGCGCCGTTGGGTTCGGTGGCAAGGGCTGCCTCCACCTCCTCACGTGTGGCATTGAAGTGGTCGGATGGTTCATAGTCGACATACTTGGTGGTCTTGAGTCCGATGAACAGCTGGTCGTCCTCCGGCACCGAGGTGGTGGTGGAGCAGGCTGCAAGGAGCGCAAGGGCGAGTATGGCAAATATATACTTGTATGGTTTCATCGTCTTTCCTTTATTATTATTTTACTTCTGTGGCAGGTCGTTTCTGCTTTGTGGTGTCGGCAGGGAACATGTCGATGATGCTCTTCTCCTTCTTGAAGCGGAAGATGTCCTTGAAGTGCTGGAGCTTGCGGCGCCACATAAAACCAGCGCCGAACTGCTCTACGTAGCCCTCGAGCCAGTCATAGGAGTCGCGGTCGTAGAAGAACTTCAGATACTTGTTTGAGTTAGCCGAGAGGCGATACTCGAAGGTGACGTTGTCGAAGAACGTCTCGTTCTGGTTCTCCACCTCTGCTCCACTCGACACCTTGCCACCGATGACGATGCGCAGACGGTTGTTCCAGAATCGCTTGGCGAACTTGAAGGAATAGTCTGTATGCATCTGACCGGATCCGAGCATGGTGTTGTCCATGCCGAAGGAGAGGTCGAGGGTGCGCAGGGCGTTGCCAGATATGGCATTGATCTGCGAGTTGAGGAAGGCACTGAGGGCGCTGTTCACGGAGAGTGAGTTGGGATTGCCGTCGGAGAGATACATGCCCGTGGTGAGCATCGTCACGGCTATCTTTCCGCGGTTCTCCGCCGACATGGTCATCAGCTCATTGTGAATCTGTTGGTCGTCAGGGGCGTCGATGATAAACTGCAGACCCATATCGTTAAGCGTCTTCGTGAGTTCCACGCCACACTCGAACGCCACGCTACGTCCAGATCCTCCGTCCGTTGTGACCGTGGCCTTGGTGCTCTCCGTGGCGGTGATGTTAAGGCGCGGGTTCATCGGGTCGCCGAAGAACTCAACGTATCCTCCCTCATTGATGTTGAACGTCTTGAGCGGGATGACGGGCAGCGAATACTTCATCTCGCCGCTGCCTATCGTATAGCGTCCGTAAAGGCTCAGCCCGTCGGAAGCGTCGTAGAGCATGCGCAGGTCGCCGCCACCGATGATGTCAACGTAGTTAGACTTGTCGGTGTTAAGCGCACAAAGCACGTGTGCTCCTTCGTCGATGCTGACGGTGAGGTCCATGTTGAGTCCGTTGATGGGCGGACGCTGCACGGTGGTCTGCTCGGGTCGGCGGAAGTCGACGAACGTGACAAGTCCTTCGAGGCGGTTGTCCGAAGAGAGCGGCGAGTCACGCAGGATGTACGTGATGTCCGTTGAGCCGAGCACGTCCAGACGACCTCGCATACGCAGGGCGTCAAGCCGACCGTTGACGGCTCCGAGGAAGTTGACGTAAGCCTTGCCGTAAGCCTCGCTTCGTGCCGTCTCCTTCGAGTTGATGAGAAGGTAGTTGGAAGCACGCATGCGCAGGTTGAGTCGCATGGCGTCCATGTCGGCAAAGTCGAATGATCCGTATAGGGTGAGCGGGCTACCGTTGGTGGCGAACATCTGGAAATTCTCGAACTGCAGATGGCTGTCGGTGATGGTGACGGGATCGTCGCAGAGCCTCATCTGAACGCCGTAGGGTTCGCTGACAACGTAGGCAGAATCGAAGAACACCTCACCGTTGACTTGCGGACGGGAGAGCGTTCCCTTTATGGCGACGTTGCCCTGGGCATATCCCTTGAAACCAATGATGCGGTCGGGGATGAATCCATTCATGAGATTGAGCGGCGTGCGCGACATATCCATGTGAGCGTTGAGCATTCCCTCACCACGCGAGTCGTACGTGCCATTGAGCGTACACACCTCGTTGCCGTCCATGGAGAGCGTGCCGTCAACACAGTGTTCGAGGCCGCCGTCTTTAGGCATATACACGAACTCGGACGAGATGTTGCCTATAGGACAGCCCTCGTATGACATCTTCGCCACGCTGACGGAAGACGATACGGTAAAGTCACCGCCGGGATTGTTGACGACGTGGAAGTCGCCGTTCATCACTCCGGAGATGTTCGGGGCGTAGGGCACGACGGACAGCACCTTGGCAAGGTCGAAGCGGGTCAGACCCACGGTGATGTCCTGAAGGGCTTCAGTGCTGTCGTTGGAATAAATCTTCACACCCATGCCGTCGTCGGCGCTCAGCTTCATGTCGGCAGACAGGCGTTGGTCGTCGCCGAAGAAGATATAGTTGCCCTTGTTAACCTTAAATTCCTTATATCCGAGCACGGGGTCGATGCCGCCGAGCGTGAGGCGCACGCCGTTATGCTCCATCTGCGCTCTGAGTCCTAAAGCCACTCCGAGTCGGTTGCGGGCGTCGAAGACACGCGTGCCGAGATAGAGCGACTGCTCGTGGAAGGCTCCACGGAAGCGGGCGTCGAACACATACTGCGGATTATTGCGGTTATTGCGCACCTGTCCCTCGAACAGCGTCTTCACGGAGTCGGAACTGAAAGAGAGGCGCACGGTGTCGAGCTGAATGCCGGAAGCTATCAACGAGTCGAGACGGACGGAACCGTTGATGCCACGCTGAGGCGAGAGCGACATGTCGACAAAGGCGTTCTGATAGTCGTAACCGAAATGACGTATGGTACGAGAGAAGACGTTCTCCTTTCCTGCGTCCAGATAGAACGAGAGCTGCGGCAGACGTTCACGCAGACGCAACTGATTGATGTATCGCTCCTTCTGCTGCTTCATGGCTTCGTCGTTGGTGCGTGTAAGGCAGTCGATGATGTGCTCTATGGCTCCGTGTCCGTCCATCTTCAGGGCGAAGTCGCCGCAGGTTACGGCGGCATGGGTGGAGTCTGGTCTGGTGAAGATGTTCAGCGAAATGCTCTCCGGTCGGTAAGCACGGGCTGAATCGCGCACGACAATGTTGCCGATAACGCCGCGTGCAGAATGGTCGTTCTTAAGATTGCTGTTAAGCTCGACGTCGGCAATGAGCGATGCGGAAAGAGGACGCTTCGTAAGACCTATCTTATAGAAGTCGGCATTGAGGAGGTCGCAGGCAAGCCTTGCGTCCAAGCGGCGGTTGCTGATAAGCGTGCGCAGGTCGATGATGCCGTTGAGGAGCGGATTGCGACTGTCGAGGACAGCCTTGCCCACACCGTCACGTACGGTGGCATCGAGCTTCATATTGGAAAGATCGTAACCGGAATAGCTGAAATGGCGTATGCGTCCCTTGGCTACCATCCACGTACGTCGCGAGAGGAAGTCGAGTCCGGCTCCTTCCGCTGTAAGCTCGCCGGTGAAAGGCTCAACGGCAAGGTCAGGAAGGAAGTTGGCGAGGCGCAATGAGTTGGCAGTAAGGCGTGCACGATAAGCATAGCCCCTCATATCGAAGCGGGCGTCGCCCTTGACGCTGCCTCCACCCTGCGAAGCCGTGAAATCAGCGGCATAGCGCGGGCCGTCCGCATGGAAATTTCCCTTCAGGGATATGCCACGCGGAATGCGGAACGAACGAGAAAGCGAGGGGTCGAGGAGTGCGGTGACGAAGGATATGTCGTCGGTATGGGCATCTGCGGTGATGGCGGCGTGCAGACGCTTGATGTCCGTAAGATTCTGCATCTTTCCGCTTGCCATAAGGGAGAAGGCACCGGGCAACGACACCTTCAGGGCGTCTATCTTCATTGCCTGCATATTGCCGTCAACCGATCCCTCAATGGAGAGAGGTGACGACGGCCACTGCCTAAGGAAGTTCTTAGGCATAAAACCAAGGAAAAGCTGAAGGTCGGGCTTGCCGAAGGAGCCATACATCTTAGCCTTCAGACGACCGGGATTTTTCTCGGCAAACGTATTGAAGTCGAAGTCGATGTTAGCTGACAGGCGCGAATGGGGCGTGCGCAGCAAGAGCGACGGCAGCTTTACGTGGACGGAATCGAGAGACAACGCTCCCGAAATCTCGTTCACCACAAGGCCGCATTTCTCCTTAAAGGCACAGCGGCGCAGCCTCATCTTCAGTCCTGCGTCGGAATAGAAGAGAGAGTCGATGCGCAATGCCAACGGCGAGAGTGCAATATGATTATAGTCGAGTCCGCCTTTCTGCGGACTCTCAAAGTTGTTGTCATAGGCGAAGGATCCTTCACGCCAGTCGAGTGAGCCCACCTGATACTGGTTCTTGGCAAGGTCGACAAGTACGGAGGTAACGTCCGTACGTCCAAGTCCGACAGCCAATTGCAGCGTGTCGCCCGGCATGTGCACCGTGACGTTGGAATGGTCGGCATGCAGCCGCTGGAGGGCTATGCGCCATACGTTTTCGCTCTGCGTGGTGTCTTCGGGGACAGTGTCGCTAAGGCATACGTCAATGTCAGCACGCGAAAGACGCAGCGTGCTGAGCGAAACATCAGAATCGGAAAGCCTTACAGTACTGGGACAGAGGCGCAAGCTCCCCACCCTACCGCGAACACGGGCGGCAGGAACGAACTGTGCCGTATTGATCTTGGCGTCCAGCAGTTCCACGCGCTTCACGTCAACCCGCTTATCGAAGAGCGGCATAAGCTTAACGCCAGCCACAAGAAGGCGTGCATCGGCAATGGTGTCGGTCACGCCCTTGAGCGAGTCGTTGGGCTGTGTGGCAAGGAAGCCGTACACACCAATGTCGAGCGGGAAACGTAGGCGCACACGTTCCACGCTGACGTTCATGTTCATGGCGTCAGAAGCATAGGCTGCCACCTGCTTTACAGCCCAGTTCTGCACGGCGGGCACGTATAGCAGTATGGAGAGTATGAGAAGAATGGTTGGCGGCAAGGCTATTAGCGCCGCTAACACCTTAAGACTTTTCTTTAATACAGGCTTCATCCGATAGTGTTGTTATGATGGGTTTTAAGAGGGGCGTGCTATATTACATAGCGGCAGGGTCAGCGTGCGAGGTCTTGCCACAGACGGTCGTTGGGCACGGGGGCCTCCACGCAGATGGGTTCTTTCGATACAGGATGAACAAATTCTACGCGGCGCGAGAGCAGCGAGATGCTTCCGTCAGGATTGCTGCGCGGCGCTCCGTACTTCAGGTCGCCCTTTATGGGGCAGCCCATGTGGGCAAGCTGGCAGCGTATCTGGTGATGACGACCGGTGAGGAGAGTCACCTCAAGGAGCATATAGTTGTCCGACTCGGCACGCAGACGGTATTTCAGGATGGCTTTCTTGGCTCCCGGGCGCTCCTTGTCGTAAGCATAACTCTTATTCTGCTTCTCGTTGCGGACGAGCCAGTTGGTGAGTGTGCCCTCCTCGGGGATGGAGTGTTTCTTGACAACAGCCCAGTAGGTCTTGTGCACGTCGCCCGTGCGGAACATCTCGTTCAGACGCGAAAGGGCTTTGGATGTGCGGGCGAAGACAACGAGTCCGCCTACGGGACGGTCAAGACGATGCACCACGCCAAGGAATACGTTGCCCGGCTTAGCGTACTTCACCTTTATGTATTCCTTCACGATGTCGGAGAGCGGCTTGTCACCGGTCTTGTCGCCTTGTACTATCTCGCCACTTGCCTTGTTGACGATGATGATATGATTGTCTTCGTAGACTACTTGCATCTTTAGAGTGTTGTTTGTTAGATATATGAATTTCTTGGGGTGTATGATGTCTTTGGTTGGCGTAATAAGCCAAAACGCCCTGGGAAGGCAAAAGGAAGAGTCGGTCCCGATCCTTGCTTTTGTCCTCTCAGGGCGTATTATCTTAAAAGTTTCCGTTACGGAGCATTACATGTTCATGCCACCGTCAATCTGGATAACCTGACCGCTTACGTAGCTTGACAATTCAGAAGCGAGGAAGAGGCAGACATTGGCGATGTCCTCTGTCTGACCACCGCGACGGAGAGGAATCTTCTTCATCCAGTCCTTGCGGATGTCCTCAGGAAGCTGAGCTGTCATGGCTGTCTCGATGAAGCCGGGAGCTACAGCGTTGGCACGTACGCCCTTAGGACCAAGCTCCTGGGCGATAGACTTGGCGAGAGCGATCATACCAGCCTTAGAAGCGGCATAGTTGCACTGACCAGCGTTGCCGTGTACACCGACTACAGAAGCCATGTTGATGATGGAACCGCTGCGCTGACGAAGCATTACGGGAGCGCAAGCGTGGATGAAGTTGAACGCTGACTTGAGGTTTACGTTCAGAACAGCATCCCACTGAGCCTCGCTCATACGGAGCATAAGGCCGTCCTTGGTGATACCGGCGTTGTTGACGAGGATGTCGATGCTACCGAAGTCAGCATGTATCTGCTTAACGGTCTTCTCTGTCTCCTCGAAGTCGGCAGCATTGCCAGCGTAAGCGCGGCATGTTACGCCGAGAGCTTCAATCTCCTTGCGAGTAGCCTCGAGTCCTGCGGCCATTTCGTCGTTGAGGACGAGGTCTGTGAATGCGATATTAGCGCCCTCAGACGCAAATTTCATAGCGACAGCTTTACCAATGCCGCGGGCTGCACCTGTTACGATGGCAGTCTTACCTGTAAGTAATCCCATTTTCTTGTTTATTTAAAAAAATTTAATTATTAATGCGTTTGCCCAAGGCACCGTACACCACCTTAGCCACAAGAGGCTTGCTCGCCTCCTCTGTCATGCCGTGTCCGAGACGACCGTAAATGAACGGCACCTCAAGTCCTTTAATACAATAGTGGGTGATATCGGCAACGAGGTCGATGTCGTCAATGTCGAACTCACCGTCCGCCTTTCCGTCGGCATACACCTTGCGGAATATCGAAATCTCGTCCTCGTCAAACTTCTTGCGCACCTTCTCCACCATCCAGATGTTGCGGAAGAATTCGGCGCGAAGATTGCCGTTACGCACCACCGTCTCGCGTATCATGCTCAGGTGGGTGTAGATAAGCTCTATAATCTTGTCCTGCGGGCGCATCTTCATAGCCGCCACCTCATCGAGCTTGTCCGAAAGACGCTCAAGCTCCGACTCAATGACAGCCGAATACACGTCCTCCTTCCTGTTGAAGTAAGTATAGAGCGTACGGCGACCCTTTCCGGATGCCACGGCGATGTCGTTCATCGTGGTGTTGGCAATGCCGTTCTTGGCGAAGAGCTGCCTTGCCACGTCAACGAGTTTTTGTCGAGTCTTTGATATTGACATAACGAATAATGACCTGCGTTTGTTCTTTGTACCTTATTAATATATATAGTGCCAACTACGTTGCACATAGTTTTTGCTATGTGCAAAATTACTGCAATTAATCCATACGGACAAATAAAAGAGGCGGATTTTACCACTTTAGATAACAAAAACCTGCCTTTTAGCCTATTATTCCTACAACTTAGAACGTCAGGTCCGCCGTTCCTATCTTCTTCCAGGAGAAAGCGGGAAGGAGGTCCGAGGCAGTTATCGGCGCGTCCGTGGCTTGCAATCCTGCGGCACGGGCAAGCATTCCGACTATCTCTTCCGGGGCATAACTCTCCCGTAAAGCCGACATATCCAGACTGCGGTCGCGCTTGGAAAGTCGCTGTCCGGCTTCGTTGCAGAGCAGCGGATGATGGATGAAGCGAGGCGAACGGAAGCCAAGCTGACCGGCGAGATAAATCTGCTGCGGCGACGAGAGAAGCAGGTCGCGTCCACGCACCACCTCCGTAACGCCCATCAAGGCATCGTCCACCACCACGGCGAGCTGATAAGCCCATGCACCGTCCTTGCGACGCACGATGAAGTCGCCACATTGCGAGGTGAGGTCGACGGTCTGCGGTCCGTAATGCCCGTCCGTGAACGTCACAATGCCCTCCCCTTCCTCCGGCACTCGCATACGAATGGCGGCAGGTCCGCGTCGCGAGTCGGGCGGCAGATTGCGGCACGTGCCCTTATAAACCACTCGTCCGTCGCTCTCATGCGGTGCCTGTGTGGCGAGGATGTCAGCACGGGTGCAATAACAAGGATAAGTCATTCCCTTATCGGCAAGCACCTTCAGATAATGTTCGTAAATGTCGCCGCGCTCGCTTTGCCAGAAAGGACCCTCGTCCCACTCCAGTCCGAGCCATCGCAGGTCGTCCATTATCAGTTCTGCATACTCGCGATGCGACCGCTGCGGGTCGATATCCTCAATGCGAAGCAGCCACTTTCCGCCCTGCGACTTGGCTGACAACCATGACAGCAGCGCCGCAAACACATTACCAAGATGCATGCGTCCAGTTGGCGAAGGAGCAAACCGCCCCCTCACCACATTATCCTCAGCTCTTCCTTCCGAAAGACAAATATCCCCAATCTTACTCATCACATTATTATATATGTATACTTTAGCTCATGCAAAGGTAAGAAGAATCGGAGCAAAACTCATAAAAAGCCAAGAAAAAGGGGCGGAAATGCACTTTTTTAAAGTTTTTATTAAAAAAGTAGCCAAAACATTTGGAGGTTTAATAAAAAAGTCATACCTTTGCACTCGCAATTCAGCAATGACATCACAACAACATTCTGAATAACGCAAATGGTTAATATCGCGGAGTGGAGCAGTTGGTAGCTCGCCAGGCTCATAACCTGGAGGTCGCATGTTCGAGTCCTGCCTCCGCAACAAGACATGGTCGAAGTCCTTTATAACATAAGGATTTCGACCTCTTTTCGTTATCGGGCGTTGCGGAGCTTCGGACAAAAAATTTCAAGGGCTCACCCGATAAACCCAGGGGGAAGAATCTTTGATTCTACAGAAAATTTA
>ERZ894223.1032-NODE-1032-length-21800-cov-11.328719_pt1 | contig 21800 bp, 20 predicted proteins | sample MGYA00380293_ERZ894223 | MGnify/ENA primary metagenome ERZ894223 (study PRJEB32331, sample SAMN06328445) | human gut metagenome | biome: human gut microbiome; feature: stool | host: Homo sapiens | collected 2014-11-05 ...
CGCTACCTCCACCTTGGCAAGGTGGCGCTCTACCAGATGAGCTACGGCCGCATATCCATTGTGGCGCGCCGGGCGTTCCCGGCGACGTCGATTATTATACCGCAGCTTTCGCCTCTTGTCAACTGCAAATTTGCATTTTTTGAAAAAAGGGACGTTTTCGTCCCCCCACCGCGTACAGAGCTGCGCCGCCGTTCAAGTTTGCCGCGGCTGACGCGAAGAAAATTTAATTGCTTTCCTTTTTTAATATCGTTATAATTAAGATTGTCAAATCGTTGCTGAACTTTCGCGCCTGCCGCTTCGGGCTGCTGCACCGAGGAACAGGCGTGTTTTCATGCAGGGGAGAATATAGGAATAAGGAGCAAACGCAATGTACAAGATCACGGAAAAGGCGGCGCTGAACCCCACCGTTACAAAGATGGTCATTGAAGCCCCGCTCATTGCCAAAAAGGCAAAGCCCGGCCAGTTTATCATTGTGCGCCCGTTTGAAGACAGCGAGCGCATCCCCCTCACCGTCGCAGGCTATGACCGCGAGAAGGGTACTGTGGACATCATCTTCCAGATCGTCGGCGGCACCACCATGGAGCTGAACAGCCTCGAAGTGGGTCAGAGCGTCCACGACTTCGTCGGCCCGCTGGGCCGCGCCACCGAGGTAGAGGGCCTGAAGAAGGTCTGCGTCGTCGGCGGCGGCGTGGGCTGCGCCATTGCGCTGCCCATCGCCCGTGAACTCCACGAGCAGGGCTGCGTCGTCCACAGCGTGGTCGGCTTCCGCAGCAAGGACCTGCTCATCCTCGAGGACGAGTTCAGGGCCTGCAGCGACGAGCTGCGGGTCATGACCGACGATGGCAGCTACGGCACCAAGGGCGTCGTCACCGCTGCCCTCGACGAGCTGGTGGCCGCCGGCAATCAGTACGACCTGGTCATCACCATCGGCCCCCTCATCATGATGAAGTTCGTGGTCAAGACCTGCCAGAAGCACGGCCTCAAGAACATCGTCTCCATGAACCCCATCATGATCGACGGCACCGGCATGTGCGGCGGCTGCCGCCTGACCGTGGGCGGCGAGACCAAGTTCGCCTGCGTGGACGGCCCCGACTTCGACGGCGACCTCGTGGATTTCGACGAGGCAATGGCCCGCGGCACCATGTACCGCCCCTTTGAGGCCAAGGCCCGGGAAAAGGCCTGCAATCTGTTCAAGACTCAGGAGGGAATGTAAAATGGCTTTCAATATGGACCCCAAAAAGTGTCCCATGCCCACCCAGGACCCCAACGTCCGCAACAAGAATTTTGAGGAAGTGGCTCTGGGCTACACCGCCGAGATGGCCGTGAACGAGGCCAAGCGCTGCGTCCACTGCAAGAACAAGCCCTGCCAGACCGGCTGCCCCGTCGGCATCGACATCCCCGAGTTCATCGGCCATCTGGCCGAGGGTGACTTCGAAGCCGCCTATCAGGTCATCAATCGTTCCTCTTCCCTGCCCGCCGTCTGCGGCCGCGTCTGCCCGCAGGAGAGTCAGTGCGAGGGCAAGTGTACCCGCGGCATCAAGAACGAGCCAGTCGGCATTGGCCGTCTGGAGCGCTTCGTGGCCGACTGGCACCGTGAGAATGTCCACACTGCCCCCGTCGTGCCTGCGTCCAACGGCCACAAGGTCGCCATCATCGGCGCGGGCCCTGCCGGCCTGACCGCCGCAGGCGACCTCGCCAAGCTGGGCTATAAGGTCACGGTCTACGAGGCCCTGCACGTGGCCGGCGGCGTGCTGATGTACGGCATCCCCGAGTTCCGTCTGCCCAAGGCCATCGTCCAGCAGGAGATCGACGGCCTCAAGAAGATGGGCGTCGATTTCGAGTGCAACATGGTCATCGGCAAGGTGCTCACCATCGACGAGCTGATGGGCGAGTACGGCTATGAGGCCGTCTTCGTGGGTTCCGGTGCCGGCCTGCCCCGCTTCATGGGCATCCCGGGCGAGAGCCTGAAGGGCGTCTACTCCGCCAACGAGTTCCTCACCCGCTCCAACCTGATGAAGGCTTATCTGTCCACCAGCAAGACCCCCATCCGCACCGGCAGGAAGGTCGCCGTCGTCGGCGGCGGCAACGTGGCAATGGACGCTGCCCGCAGCGCCCTGCGTCTGGGCGCTGAGACGGTCTACATCGTCTACCGCCGCGGCATGGCTGAGCTGCCTGCCCGTAAGGAAGAGGTCGAGCACGCCGAGGAAGAGGGCATTATCTTCAAGACCCTCTGCAACCCTGTGGAGATCCTGTCCGATGAGAACGGCTTCGTCAAGGCCATCACCTGCATCGAGATGGAGCTGGGCGAACCGGATGCTTCCGGCCGCCGCCGCCCCATCGAGAAGAAGGGCAGCGAGTTCACGATGGACGTGGATACCGTCATCATGAGCCTGGGTACCAGCCCCAACCCCCTCATCCGCTCCACCACGCCGGGCCTCGAGACCAACAAGCACGGCTGCATCGTCACCGAGGGCGACGAGGGCAAGACCAGCCGCGAGGGCGTGTACGCCGGCGGTGACGCCGTCACCGGTGCCGCCACCGTCATCAAGGCCATGGGCGCAGGCAAGGCTGCCGCCAAGGCCATCGACGAGTACATCCAGAACAAGTAACCACCGATAGCAAAAGCAGGTCATCCCGCCGGGATGGCCTGCTTTTTGTTATCGGTAAAGATTTGCCGCCTCCGCGTTTTCCAGCGTCAGCAAGCGCATCTTCTTGTCGATGCCGCCCGCATAGCCGGTCAGGCTGCCGTCGCTGCCCACCACCCGATGGCAGGGTACGATGATGGAAACAGGGTTATGCCCCACCGCGCCGCCCACGGCCTGCGCGGAGACGCGCTTTCCGCCGTTTATCTCCGCCAGCTGTTTTGCCAGTGCGCCGTAGGTCCTGGTCTGTCCGTAGGGGATCTGCAGCAGCAGCGCCCACACCGCCTGTCGGAAATCGGAGCCGATAAGATGGAGTTTCGGAGTAAAGTCCGGCTCCCGGCCTGAAAAATAGACGTCCAGCCAGCGGCAGGCGTCTCCCAGCACCGGTATTGTCCCCTCTTCATGCTCTGGAGGAAGCTTCGCCGCAAAATACTTCTGTGTTTCGAACCACAGCCCGGTCAGGCCCTCTTCGTCCGCCGCCAGCAGTATCCCACCCAGCGGCGAATCGTAATACATCGTATCGGTCATGGCGGTTCATCCCTTCCTTTTCGGCTTTTGGGCCGGCGCGTAGTCCTTGAGGCCCGGCACCGCGCCGCCTGCTGCCGCCCAGAGGTAGAGGCTGGCCACGCTGCAATAGGGACTGAACCGGCGGCGGTACTTTTCGAACAGTTTCCGGTCGATTTTTCGGTGGTGGTACACCATCCGCAGCCCACGCTGGATGGCAAGGTCATCGTAGCTGAACACGTCGGGCCGCTGCATACAGAAGAGCAATATCATCTCTGCCGTCCAGACACCGACGCCTTTCAGGCCGCTCAGCTCCCGGATGGCCTCATCGTCCGGCCTCTGCCGGATACCCTCGAGGTCAAATTCTCCGCTCTCGATTTTCCGGGCAAAGTCCGTAATGTATTCAGCCTTTCGGAAGGTCATACCGAAGCTCTGCAGCTTCTCAACCCCGGCTCCGAGGATGGCAGCTGCATCCACCACGCCGAACTCATCCCGCATCCGCTTCCAGATGGTCGCCTGCGCTTTCGTGGAGATCTGCTGGCCGACGATGTGGTGTACCACCGCCGAAAAGAGGTCGGTATCCACTTCCCTCTCGATGTGTCCCGCCTGTGCGATGACCGCCGCCATCCGCTCGTCTCTTGCGCTCAGATACGCCGTTTCCGCTTCGCCGTATTGGAAATACACGCCAGCGCCCCCTTTGCTCCACAACTTTTATTTCGGTACATCTTACAGTATCATTTTATGGGTTACTCATCAATTTTTCAATACTCATCTTCTATTTTATCCCCTCTCTTTTATTTTTATAAAGCATATTCACTCCACTATATTTGCAAGTTGTGTTTCTTAAAAATACCCTCTGAAAAACTTACCGTTTCTCAGAGGGCATTCTTATGTCTCTCTTTATGAATAATCGCCTGATCGTATCAAAGCAGTATCACAGAGCCTTTTGACTCTCAAAATATCGCATTGCCTCAATACTTTTCAGGGTTTGCGGATTACTCGAGCTCGATCGTGGCCGGCGGCTTACCGGTGCAGTCGTAGAACACGCGGTTGACGTGCTTGACCTCATTGACGATGCGGCTGGTGACAGTACCCAGCACGTCCCAGGGCATATTGTAGCTCTCGGCGGTCATGAAGTCAGTGGTGGTGACGGCGCGCAGGGCCACGGCGTAGTCGTAGGTGCGCTCGTCGCCCATGACGCCGACGCTGTGCATATTGGTCAGAGCGGCGTAATACTGGCTGATCTCCTTATCGAGGCCCGCCTTGGCGATCTCCTCACGCCAGATGGCGTCGGCGTCCTGCACGATCGCGACCTTCTCGGGGGTCACTTCGCCGATGATGCGGATGCCCAGACCGGGGCCGGGGAAGGGCTGGCGGCTGACCAGATACTCGGGCAGACCCAGCTCACGGCCAGCCTGACGGACTTCGTCCTTGAACAGGTTGCGCAGAGGCTCGACCAGCTCCTTGAAGTCCACGGTGTCGGGCAGGCCGCCGACGTTGTGGTGGCTCTTGATGACGGTGGACTCACCGCCCAGACCGCTCTCGACGACATCGGGGTAAATGGTACCCTGTGCGAGGAAATCGACCTTGCCGATCTGCTTCGCCTGTTCCTCAAAGACGCGGATGAACTCCTCGCCGATGATCTTGCGCTTGCGCTCCGGCTCGGTGACACCGGCCAGCTTTGCAAAGTAGCGGTCACGGGCGTCCACGCAGATGAAGTTGATGTCAAAGCCGTTGGCGTTGCCGGGGCCGAAGACAGAGCAGACCTCTTCCTTCTCGTTCTTGCGCAGCAGGCCGTGGTCTACGAACACGCAGGTCAGCTGCTTGCCGATGGCCTTGGCCAGCATGGCAGCCAGCACGGAGGAATCGACGCCGCCGGACAGGGCGCAGAGCACCTTGCCGCTGCCGATGCGCTTTCGCAGGGCCTCGACGTTGTTCTCCACGAAGGAGTCCATCTTCCAGTCGCCGGTGCAGCCGCAGACGTTGTACACGAAGTTGTGCAGCATCTTCTTGCCCTCAGCGGTGTGGAGCACCTCGGGGTGGAACTGGACGGCGTACAGCCCCTTTTCCTCGTTCTCAGCTGCGGCCACCGGGCAGTTGACGGTGTGGGCAGTGATCTTGAAGCCGGGCGCGGCCTGCTCGATATAGTCGTTGTGGCTCATCCAGCAGACGGTGGAGGGCTGCACATCGGTGAACATCTTGCTGCTGTTGTCCACGAAGACCTCGGTCTTGCCGTACTCACGCTCGGGGGCGCGGCAGACGCGGCCGCCCAGCAGGTGCATCATGAGCTGGCTGCCGTAGCAGATGCCCAGCACAGGCACGCCCCAGCTGAAGATCTCGGGGTCGATGGTGGGCGAATCCTCCAGATAGACGCTGTTGGGGCCGCCGGTGAAGATGATGCCCTTGGGGTTCTTCGCCTTGATGACGGACAGGTCCGTCTTATAGGAATAGATCTCACAGTAGACATTATTCTCGCGGACGCGGCGCGCGATGAGCTGATTGTACTGGCCGCCAAAGTCCAGCACGATCACGGTTTCATGCTGCATGATGTTCTCCTCTCTATCTATCACTGGTGTGCTTCTTATAGCTAAGATTTAGTATAGCACATTCCACAACCAAAAGCGACATCTTTTGTGTATTTTTCTGTTTTGTTTTTCGTTTCGAATTGTAAACCTTTTCGCGAATCCAAAGTTGACGCAGCGTTTGCAGTCTGCCATACTGGGAGTATGGCCGCTTTGGGCCGGAACGTATAGGAGGAACAATTCTTATGAGTCAGAACACCCAGGCCGCTGCGGCCGCCAAGTCCAAGTTCTCTGTGCGGGACATCTGCTATGCAGGTCTGTTCGCCGCCGTCATCGCCGTCATGGCCCAGATCTCCATCCCGATGCCTCTGGGCGTCCCCATGACCATGCAGACCTTCGCCATCACGCTGGCTGCTGTGGTGCTGGGCTCCAAGCTTTCCGCCATCGCTACGCTGGTGTACCTGGCACTGGGCGCTGTGGGCGTGCCGGTGCTGGCAAACTTCTCCGGCGGTTTCGATAAGTTCGTCGGCCCCACCGGCGGCTTCCTCATCTCTTTCCCCCTGATGGCCTACATCATCGGCCTCGGCGTGGAGCACCGTGACGCCTTCAAGGGCGCTTTCGTCACCGCTGTCATCGTCGGTACGGTGGTCAACTATGTGGTAGGCGTTGCAATGTTCGTGGTCGTCGCCCACAGCACCGTCGCCGTGGGGATCACCGCCTGCGTCCTGCCCTTCATCCCCACTGCCATCATCAAGGCAGTTCTGGCCTGCGCCATCGGCCTGAATCTGCGGAAGCGCATTCCGGGGCTGAAAGCATGAGCATCCTACTTCGTCCCCATCATCTGCTCTGCACGCAGGGCTACTCCGGCAAAGGCTATGACAACGATTTCGTGGCCCACATGACCGACGTGGTGCATCAGCTGCGGGATGTTCCCGGCACCACCATCCACCTCACCTTCTCCACCGACACCCTCTGCTCCTGCTGCCCCAACAAGCTGGGGACTGACCTCTGCGACACGCAGGAAAAGGTCAAGCGCTACGATGCAAAGACGGTGGAATACTTCGGTCTCGAGGAAAAGGATTACGTCTACCAGGACCTCATCCGCGAGATCGACGCCAAGGCCACGCCGGAGATCCTCGCCGACATCTGCCGCGACTGCTGCTGGTTCCCCATCAGCGCCTGCTGCAAGAATATCTGCGAAGGCCGGTATGTGAAATAAAGCGATAAAAAATACGGGATGCCGCAAAATGCAGCATCCCGTATTTTTGTTTTATCAGGCGATGAACTTATCGTACAGGCCGAACACGAAGATGAACAGGACGATGAGGGGCAGGCCATAGGTCAGGTAGCCGCGCATCCAGTCGTGCATCTTGAGGCCTTTGCCGGTGTTGACTTCCTTCTTGTAGTTGTCCCAGCCCCAGCCGCAGCGGGTGACGCAGAACAGCAGGTAGACGAGGGAGCCCAGCGGCAGGAAGAGGTTGCTGACGAGGAAATCCTCCACATCCAGCACCGCGCCGCCGAAGATGGCGAAGCCGTCCCAGGCCCAGACGTTGTAGCCCAGCACACAGGGCAGAGAGAGGGCGATGATGAGGAAGAAATTGACAAGGCTGGACTTCTGACGGTTCCAGCCGGTCAGCTCCATGCCGCAGCAGATGATGTTCTCGAAGACGGCCAGCACGGTGGAAAGCGCCGCAAAGGCCATGAACAGGAAGAACAGGCTGCCCCACAGACGGCCCATCGCCATATTGGCGAAGATGTTGGGCAGGGTGATGAAGATGAGGCTGGGGCCGCTGGTCTGGTCCACGCCGTAAGTGAAGCAGGCCGGGAAGATGATGAGGCCGGCGGTGATGGCGACGAAGGTATCCAGCACCACGACGCGGACGCTCTCGCCCAGCAGGGCGTGCTCTTTGCCGATGTAGCTGCCGAAGATGGCCATTGCACCGATGCCGAGGCTCAGGGTGAAGAACGCCTGATTCATGGCCCCCACCAGGGTGTTGACGATGCCCACTTCCTTCATCCGCTCAAAGTCGGGTACGAGGAAGAAGGTCAGGCCCTCCTTTGCGCCGGGCATGAACATGCTGTTGACTGCCAGCACCACCATGATGACCAGCAGGGCGATCATCATGACTTTCGTGACTTTCTCGAGGCCGTTCTGCAAACCGCGGGCGCAGACGAAGATGCCGATGGCCACAACGACCACCATCCAGAAGCCCATGGTCAGCGGGCTTGCCAGCATCTCGGTGAACTTGCCAGCCACCTGGTCGGCGTCAAGGCCCACCAGCTTATCGGCAGCGGTCATGTAGAAGTAGTGGAGCATCCAGCCGGACACCGTGGTGTAGAACATCATCAGCAGGTAGCAGCCGATGAGGGTGAAGTAGCCGTGGATGTGCCACTTCTGGCCGGGCTTTTCGAGGGCCTGATAGGCGCGCACCGGGCTCTTGTGACTGGCACGGCCCACGGAGAACTCCATGGTCATGATGGGCAGACCCAGAATGACGAGGAACAGCAGGTAGAACAGCACGAACGCGCCGCCGCCGCCCTGACCTGCCATGTAAGGGAACTTCCACACATTTCCGATGCCGATCGCGCAGCCGGCGGAAAGGAGGATGAACCCGAGTCTCGATTTGAGTTTTTCGCGTTCCATTGATTGTCTCCTTTATTGCACCTTGCAAAAATCTGCGCCCGTCGTTTCGTCCACGACGGGCGCACAGTATATTGATTATATCACAGCTTACGGCAAATTTCCCAGAAGTCTTGCTTGAATCTTTTTCATGTTTTTCTCAGGAGAGTTCGCTGTATTTTCATGTTTTGAGCAGTTCCGACTGCATTTCGTCCAGCTGCTCGTAGCTGTAAAGGCGGTTGAGGGCTTCCACCAGCTCTTTTTTCGAGAGCCGGGGCGGCAGGCCGAGAGCACAGAGCAGCTTTGTTTTCCGCTCAGCCGAGCCCGCCGTACCCGAAAGCCCCCACTCATAGAGGTCGGTATAAGTAATTTGCCGCCCCTCCGGCTTTGCAGGGGCAATGCCGGCTTCTTCGCCCAGAGCGTCCCGGAGCGCCTGCAAAACAAGGGCATCGTCCACCCCCTCGACCCCCAGAAGCCCCTCTTTGCCGGGCTGAGCCTTCCGCTTTTCCTTGCCGTGGATGGCCGGAACGTAGGCTTGCACCACGTTCTTCTCCCCCACCAGATTGGTGATGTAGGTGCGGATGCGGAAGCCCGCCGCGTCGGAGTCCGTCAGGAGGATAAGGCCGTTTTTGTGGGCCAGCTGTTTGAAGAGCTGCTGACGCTTCTTATCCTTATAGATGCCGAAGCCGTCCGTCAGCAGGATCATGGCGTCGGTCAGGTGGGAGAGACGGGCCGCATCGTATTTGCCCTCCACGATGAGCACACGGTCGGTGTGCAGCAGTTCCAGTTTCTCGCTCATCTTCTTCCTCCCGCCATCGCCAGACGGCAGAGCGCCGTTTCCAGCAGGGTCTGCGCGCTCACGGGCTGGCTTTTCAGACTCTTGTCCAGCTCAAGCAAGATCTGCATACAGGCTTCCAGCTGAGGCAGCGTGTAGTGGCTGGCCGTCTCGGCAGAGCGCTTGAGCCGGTAGTCGCTGCCCTTGTAGCCGAAATCCTTGAACACGGTGCTGTAGCTCTTCCGCCTGGCTGCGCCCAGCTTGACCCGATAGAGGTCCACATAGCTGCCGATCATGGCCGCCGTGATGGGGATGGGCTCCTGCTGCAGGCGGAGAAGCGTTTGCAGCTTTTTGCAGGCGCCGGTGGCGTTTTTCGCCGTGATCATCCGTATCATCTCGAAGACGTCGGCCTCGAGGCTCACAGTCCCCATCTCGGCCACCATGGCCGTGGTCACGGTCTGGTAGCCGGAGAGGGCGCAGAGCTTGTCCACCTCGTTCTCGAGAAGGAACGGGTCTTCGCCGCAGCGTTCCAGCAGGGCCGCCGCCGTACCCTCGGAGAGGGTGGTGTCCTGCGCCTTGGCGCGGTCCATCACCATGACCTTCAGCTCGTAGGGCTTGGGCTTGGCCAGCTCTTCGGCAAAGCCGACCTTGGTACACTGGGCGATGAGCTTCTGCGCCCGCTTGCCCAGCTTGAGCTTATTGCGCTCCATCTCGAACACACTGCCCAGCACCACCACGGCATTCTCGAGGCTGGCCAGCGTGGCGCACAGCTCGTCGAGGTCTTTGTCGCTGTAGGCGGCGGGGTCCACCTCGGGCAGAAGCACCACGCGCCGCGTCCCGAAGAAGGAGATGGTGCCCGCCGCCATGATGAGCTGCTCGATCTCGGGCGCAGCACCGTCCAGAACAGTCGTCTCTTCATCCTCACCCTCGGCCAGAAGCTTTGCCGCCCGGGCCACAGCCTGCCGGACAAGATAGCGCTCGCTGGAATAAAAATAGTAGACCGGACAGCCTCCCTGGGCCAGCTGCCGGAGTTTCGTTTCCGTTGCCAAATGATCGGCTCCTTTGTATTAGGATTATTTTATTCTATCATACTCTGCCCGCTTTGAAAAGCGCTCACCCCTCGAGACGGAGGCGCAGACGTGAGACAGGCTCTGCGTCTCCCTCCATCCAGCGGTATTTGCTGCTCAGGGTCAGGCAGTCGGTGTACCGGATATTCTCCGGCCTTGCCGACGAGGCCAGCAGCCACTCGGCCCGGATGGGCTTCGCAGGCCGGACGGTGCCGCTGAGGGTGATGAACCTCTGCCCGCCGACACGCATCCGCAGAATGCAGCCCTGCCGGGTGCGGAAAAGTTCCAAGTCCACCCCGCCGCAGGAAGCACGGCGGGTGGTATTCTCGGCCAGAGCAGCGGCATTGATGCGCTTTTGGGCCTCGATACGGCAGGGTTCTTCCGGCTGCATCCGCAGATCAACCAGAAGTTCTACCGTCCTCACGCCCCGCTTTTCCAGCTGATTTTTCACCGCCCGCCGGGTGGTGCTGCCGCCCCGGAAGAGGACGACGGCCTTTTCTCTCTGGGTAATAATGACGGCGGGTGAAGCCCGGGTCCCCACCAGCTCGATGTTCACCACGTTCCAGCTCAGAGCCGTTTCCAGCCCGATAGCCAGCGCTGCCAGCAGAATGACCGTCGGCAGAGCTATCCGAAGCCGGATGTGCCGCCGCATTGCCATTGCGCAGAGCAGGATCAGCACAAGACACACCAGTGCGGCATAGGTCCCATCAAACCAGAGGGACGCTCCCGGCAGAACGGACACCCGGAAAGCCCACTCGTTCATCAGCCATGCCAGCCCTTCGGCAAGGAAAGCCGCCGGGCGGCGGATGAGCTCAAACAAAGGCAAGGATTCGAAATTCTGGGCCGCCAGACCCAGCAGAGCTGCACCGAGGCCGAAGCTCAGCATCGGCCCCACCAGCCAGAGGACGGCCACGCCCGACGCCACAGCCCAGACCGTCGTGCTCATCCCCCGCAGCACCAGCACCGGGAAGGTCGCCGCCGAGGCACAGAGGGAGACGCAGAGCGAGTCCCACACGCCGCCCGCAAAGCGCCGGAAGAGGAGCACCGCGCGGGGCGGTTTCTCCCGGCGGCTTTTCCGTTTCTTCTTTCTGTCGTAATAGCGTTCCCGCCCACGCCCTGCGCACTCAGCACCGGCCAGTGTTCCCATCACTGCCGCAAACGACAGCTCGAAGCCCACGTCATAGACCGCGTATCCGTTGCCCAGACACATGAGGACGCCTGCCGCGCCCAGCGAGGTGAGCGTATCCGCCGGGCCTCCCACCCAGACGCCGAGGGAGCTGACCCAGACCGCCACCGCCGCCCGGAGGACAGAGGGCGTCGCGCCGGTGATGCCCACCAGCAGAAGGGCCGTCCCGGCCCGGAGCAGCGACCGCATCCGCCGGTAAGCCCGGCTCCGCTCCCGCTCCTTGTGGGGCAGAGCATCCAGCAGGCCGCAGAAGATGGTGACGTGGAGGCCGCTCACCACCAGCACATGGGAAAGCCCCGCGCCCCGGTAGGCACTGCGGAGAGTCGAAGTCAGATGGCTCCGGTCGCCCACCACCATCGCGGCCAGAACACCGCCGGTGTTTTCGGCCATGCCTTTTCGCAGGGCGCGGCTCAGTGCCGCCTGGAGCCGAGCCGTCCGGGCGCGGAAGCTTTCGCTGGGCCCAAGACGAAGCATCCCGGACAGATATTCCGCGCTGAGAGCGATACCATCGGCGTAGTCGTCCAGACGCTGGGTGGCATCCGGCACATCCAGCGAAAAGCGGCCCCGGATGCTGCCTCCGGCCTCACATTTGGGCAGACTGGCGCACTCCACCCGGAAGTGGACAGCCTCCCCGTCCACTTTTTCCACCATCAGCACGGCGCTCACCCGGCCCGCCGTGTAAGCGCGGCCTGTGCTCTCCACTTCGGCGGTGAGGGCCACTTCTTTTCCGGCGTAGGCGTCCTGTATCTTTGCAAGCCGCGCGCCGGTCGTTTTCATGATGCCGACGCCCAGCACCGCGCCCAGAAGCAGGCAGACCGCATACCCTCTCGCGGCCCCGCCTCTCCACCAGACCAGCAGGCAGAAGACAACAAAAATTGCCGCAGACGGCAGCAAAAGCCCCATCTGCGGCAAAAATGAGCACAACGCTAACACACCCAGCGCACTCAGGCAGAACGCGCAGAGCGGGCGTCGCATATCGGTTTAGTGGAGGAACAGAGGCAGCGGCTCGAGGAAGATGATGTCCTTGCGCTGGGCAGCATCACCCTCGGCCAGAACGGCGGCCTGACCCACGATGGTACACTGGGTCTGCTCGGCCAGCTCGTCCAGAGCCTTGAGAGAGCCGCCGGTGGAGATGACATCATCCACGACCAGCACCCGCTTGCCGCTCATCTTGTCCAGCTCCTTGCGGTCGATGACCAGCTTCTGCTTGCCAGCAGTAGTGATGGACTGGTCCTCGACGACAACAGGGTCGGGCATATACAGCTTGACGCCCTTGCGTGCACAGACGTAGGGCTTGCCGCTCTGGCGGCTCATCTCGTGAGCCAGCGGGATGCCCTTGGCCTCAGCGGTCAGCAGGATGTCAAAATCCGGGCATTTCTTGAGCAGCTCAGCGGCAGCCGCCACCGTCAGCTCGGCGTCGCCCAGCATGATGAAGGCCGCAATGTCCATGTGGTCGTTCACCTTGCAGATGGTCAGCTCACGGGTCAGGCCCGCGACATTCAGCGTATAAGTCTTAGCCATATTCAACGATCTCCCTTACTTTTTCGGAATCAGACAGGCAGCTTCTCGCCGCCCAGAACATGGAAGTGCAGATGCTTGACGGTCTGGCCGGCGTCCTCGCCCACATTGGAGATGACGCGGTAGCCGTTGTGGAGGCCCTGCTCCCTGGCGAGCTTTGCGATGACCGCAAAGACATGGCCCAGCAGAGCGCCGTCTTCCTCGGTCAGCGCAGCGGCCGAGGGGATATGCCTTTTGGGGATGACCAGGAAATGCACCTTGGCCTGCGGGGCGATGTCGTAGAATGCCACCACCTGCTCGTCCTCATAGAGCTTCTTCGAGGGGATGTCCCCCGCTGCAATTTTGCAAAACAGACAATCTTCCATGGGAATCGCTCCTTCCTACTATCTATTATCAGGATGCTGCTGCATGTTGTCAAGCCTCTCCCTTTGGGAGAGGTGTCTGCGAAGCAGACGGAGAGGGCAAGGACGCTGACAAGAAATTAAAAGCACAGCGACGCTATCGCTCTGACAAAACTCTTGCCTATCACGCCGCCGCAGCTCTGGGGCCACAGGCTTGCCCTCTCAGTCACCTGCGGTGACAGCTCTCCCAAAGGGAGAGCCTTTCACGCGCAGCTCCTTTGTCCAAACATCAGCCCAGCTGCTTCTCCACGATGCTCTTGACAGCGGCCAGAGCCTCGTCGATCTTGGTCTCGTCCTTCAGACCGGCCATAGCGAAGTCGGGCTTGCCGCCGCCCTTGCCGCCTGCGATGGCAGAGATCTCCTTGACGAGATTGCCGGCCTTCAGACCCTTTGCCTGAGCGTCCTTGGTCACGGTAACGGCCATGGTGATCTTGTCGTCAGACTTGCCCACCAGAACAGCCACAGCAGCAGCCTTGGCATTGTCACGGATGGTGTCGCACATGCCGCGCAGGGTGTCGCCGGAGGTACCGGTGAAGTAAGCGGAAGCGATCTTGACGTCGCCGACGGTCTCAGCGTTGTCGAACAGACTGGTGACCTTGGAAGCAGCGACCCTTGCCTTGATGTCCTCCAGCTCCTTGCTCATGGCCTTGTTCTCAGCCATGACAGCCTCCGCACGAGCGGGCAGAGCGGCGACGTTGTTTGCCTTCAGGGTGTTCGCCACAGCGTGCAGCATCGCTTCCTGCATATTGGCACGGATCAGCAGATTGCGGCCGGTGACAGCCTCGATACGGCGGATGCCGGCAGCAACAGAGCTCTCGCTGACGATCTTGAAGCCGCCGATCTGAGCGGTGTTCTTGACGTGGGTGCCGCCGCAGAACTCGGTGGACCAGCCCTCAATATCAACAACACGGACGACCTTGCCGTACTTCTCGCCGAACAGAGCCATAGCACCCAGCTTCTTGGCCTCTTCGACGGGCATCTCCTTGACGGTGACGTTCATCGACTCGAAGATCTTGTCGTTGACGATCTTCTGCACACGGACCAGCTCCTCGGGAGTGACAGCGCTGAAGTGGGTGAAGTCGAAGTGGGTGATGGAAGCGTCCTGATAGGAGCCTGCCTGATGGACGTGGTCGCCCAGGACCTCGCGCAGAGCTGCCTGCAGCAGGTGGGTAGCGGTGTGGTTGCGGGCGATGGCCATGCGGTATTCCTTATCCACGCGGGCGGTCAGATGGTCGCCGACATGGACGATGCCGCTCTCGAGGGTGCAGGTGTGGACGTAGTAGCCCTTGGGGGTCTTCTTGACGTCCTGCACGCGCAGCACGCACTCAGCGCCGGTGATGACGCCGTGGTCTGCGGCCTGACCGCCCATCTCAGCGTAGAACGGGGTCTTATCGAGAACGACCAGCACGCCTTCCTTGGCCTGCTCGTCGGTGGCGATGGCATCGGTCAGCGTCTCCTCATCGCTCAGAGCCACAACGACGCTGTCGCTCTTGAGGGTGTCGTAGCCCACGAACTCGGTGGGCTCAGCGGTCAGAGTGCCGAACAGGTCCTCGCTCCAGCCGGAGATGTTCTTCTTGAGGCGCTCTGCACGGGCGCGCTCCTTCTGCTTGGTCATCTCGGCGTGGAAGCCCTCCTCGTCGATCTCGATGCCCTGCTCCGCAGCGATCTCCTTGGTCAGGTCGAGGGGGAAGCCGAAGGTATCGTTCAGCTTGAAGACGTCCAGACCCTTCAGCAGGTGCTCGTGAGCCTTTTCCAGACCGTCGATCATGTTGTTCAGGATGTTCATGCCGGCGTCGATGGTGCGGGCAAAGTTTGTCTCCTCGGTGCCGATGACCTTCTTGATATAGGCGTCGTGCTCACGCAGCTCGGGGTAAGCGGACTCGCTGGACTGGATGACCGTCTCCACCAGCTCCACGAGGAAGGGGCGGCTGATGCCCAGCATACGGCCATGGCGGGCAGCGCGGCGGAGCAGACGGCGCAGCACGTAGCCGCGGCCCTCGTTGGAGGGCAGGATGCCGTCCGACACCATGAAGGTGCAGCTGCGGATGTGGTCGGTGATGACGCGGATGGAGATGTCCTCCTTGGGGTCGGCACCGTAGGTCTTGCCGGCGATGCGCTCCACATGGTGCAGCACGCTCTGGACGGTATCGACCTCGAACAGGTTGCCCACGCCCTGCATCACGCAGGCCAGACGCTCCAGACCCATGCCGGTATCAATGTTGGGGCGTGCCAGACGCTCGTAATGGCCCTTGCCGTCGGCGTCGAACTGGCTGAACACCAGGTTCCAGATCTCCATATAGCGGTCGCAGTCACAGCCCACGCCGCAGGTCGGCTTGCCGCAGCCGTACTCGGGGCCGCGGTCGAAGTAGATCTCAGAGCAGGGGCCGCACGGACCGGAGCCGTGCTCCCAGAAGTTGTCTTCCTTGCCCAGACGGACCATGTGGTCGGGGGCAACGCCCACCTTCTTGGTCCAGATGTCGTAAGCCTCATCGTCCTCTTTGTAGACGGAGATGTGCAGCCTATCCTTCGGGATTGCCATCCACTCGTCGGAAGTCAGGAACTCCCATGCCCAGGGAATGACCTCTTTCTTAAAGTAATCCTGGAAGGAGAAGTTGCCCAGCATCTCGAAGAAGGTGCCGTGGCGGGCGGTGATGCCCACGCGCTCGATGTCAGGGGTGCGGATGCACTTCTGGCAGGTGGTCACGCGATGACGGGGCGGCTCCTCCTGAGCGAGGAACCACTTCTTCATGGGTGCCATGCCGCTGTTGATGAGCAGCAGGCTGGGGTCGTTCTTCGGGACGAGCGGGAAGCTGTCCAGACGCAGGTGTCCCTTGCCCTCAAAGAAGGTAAGGTACTTGTCACGCAGTTCATTCAAACCGGTCCATTGCATAGTTTTAATCTCTCCTCGTGTATCGGCGTCCTCCTCCGGACGCAGTTTTTATGGCAGTCGGGCAAAAAACAAAAAACAGCCCTCATCCCGAAAAGGGACGAAGGCTGTCTGAAAAGCTCCGTGGTACCACCCAAATTGCAGAAATGCCGCCGGGGCGCTCCTGCCGCTTTGTGCGCTGTAACGCTGCGCAGCGTCCGGTTTGTTTCGCCGGAAGCTCCGGGGTGGCGTAAAAAATGTTCTGCCGGAACGCCTTTCAGCCAAGGGCGTTCTCTCTGGGCGGCGGCACACATCCTTCTGGCCCCATCCTTGCCATTTGCCATAATTACCATTCACGCGCAAAGGGCATGCTGCTCCTTTGCGTTCATTTCAGATTATAGCATAGTCAGGCCATTTGTCAACATTTTTTCTTGAAAACCCACCCTTGCAGGCAAGGCCCGCCATTTTCACCCCCGCATAAGCTTTCAGCAGCCAGCACTAAGTGACCCGGCCTGCCAATGGGTGCTTCGCACCCGGGTTGCGGCACCCAGCGTCTACTTCGCTGCCGCTCGCATCCTGCTGGCCGCGGCCCCAACAGCTCCTCCCTGCTTCCGCCACCGGCGGCGGTCGTCGCCATTGCCCCCTCCGGGAGAGCTGGCGCGCAAGCGCCTGAGAGGGCGTCACGGCACCCAGATGCGGAGGATATTGCTGACGACGCCGTCCTTCGTGAAGACGGTGGTGTTGTAAGGCGTCCAGTTGTCCTTATCCTCCGAGACGGCCTTGCCCACCTCGATGGTGCCGCTCGTCTCCACCGGCACAGCGTCCACGCTGGCGGAGCTGTCGCTGAGGGTCACACTGTCGTCCACGGGCAGCACGAGTTCTCCCATCATGTAGTAGACCGGGTAGTCGTCGTAGGTGACGGTGCGGTAGATGTCGCCGCTGCGCCAGAGGTCTACGCCGCCCTCTTCGATGCCGCCGTTGATGGAGACGGTGCCGTTCTCTTCATTCTTTTCGATTTTTTCCACAGTCACGTTCTGTGCTTCCACAGCGCCGTCCAGATGGGTGCTGAAAACGCTGCCCACGTCCAGTGCGTCCACATCCTCGGCGCGGTAAGCGTCGTAGCCGTAGACCGTCAGGGTCATCTGGCGCTTCTTGGTGTCCACGCCCGAGATGTTTGCGGCGAACTTGTAGGAGCCGGTCTTCATCTCCTCGAGGCTGCCCTGATCGATGGGCATCACGACGCCCTCTTCGCCGGGCAGGACGCGCACTTCGCTGCTCACCTCTTCGGCTTCGCTGGCGGCGGGCATCGAACCGGCCATGCCGCTGGCGGCACTGGCAGCGCTGGCAGAGCTGCATCCGGCCAGCATCCCCAGAGCCAGAACGCCTGCAAGGAGCATCAGTTTCTTGTCGTTCGTCATATCAATACCTTCTTCCCTCTTCAATCATGTAAGGCTTTCATTATACCATAAATGGAGATCTGATGATGAAGCCATCGTTAAATTCCGATGAATTCTTTTTGCACCGGCACAGTATACTCTTGTTTTTTGAAAAAGTAAACAACCAACTTGACGCAAGAAGTTGGATTCGCTACAATAAAAGCAAATCTTAACCTATTCTTAATTTAGAGAGGAAACTTCCGTGAAAATATTGAAAGTCAAATGTCTCGCCCCCACCCGGCTGGACAACTATCTGATGCAGCAATTCCCCGCGCTGAACCCGGGCCGTCTGAACAAGGCCCTGCGCGAAAATAAAATCAAACTGAACGGCAAAAAGCAGCCGCTCTCCACCCGCGTGATGGCAGGCGATGAGATCAAGCTGTTCATCCTTGACGATGTTCTGGACGCTGACAAGCGTGTGGACGGCCCGGCGTGGAAAAACGCCCGCGGCCCGGCGCAGGTGGTATACGACTGCCCGCAGATCCTCATCGTAAACAAGCCCGCCGGCCTCGCCGTGGACGGCCCCGACGACGACACCCTGCTGAACCGCGCTCTGCTCTACCTCAACCAGCAGGGCGAGTACAAGGAGAATGACATCTACACCCCCGCCCTCTGCCACCGCCTCGACACCGGCACCAGCGGTCTTGTCATCATCGCAAAGACGCCGGAGGCCGAGGAGCTGTTCCTCGCCGCCATCAAGAGCCGTGAGGTGAAAAAGACCTACCTCTGCGTCACCTTCGGCCGTCCCACGCCCCCGGACGCCACCCTCGGCGGCTATCTGCTCAAGGATGCCGACCGCGGCATCGTGAAGATCGTGGAGGATAAGCAGCCGGGTGCCAAGGACGTGGAGACCCGCTACGAGACCATCGCCGTCTCCGGCCGTCTGGCTCTGCTCAAGGTGCAGCTCATCACCGGCCGCACCCATCAGATCCGCGCCCATATGGCAAGCATCGGCTGCCCCATCCTCGGCGACAGCAAGTACGGCAACAATACCGCCAACCGCGAACTGAAGCTCAAATATCAGGCCCTCTGTGCGTGGGAGCTGACCATGCCCCACTTCAACCAGCCCGATTTCGAGTTCCTCAGCGGCAAGACCTTCCACGCCCCGAAACCGTGGTACTATCAGCAGGTGCTGGATGGAACGCTGAAATAATTTTTGATCATACAAACAAAAGCGGCGTCGCAGTGATAGACTGTGACGCCGCTTTTTGTGTTTCATTGCACCGACTTATATCACATAATATTACGAGTAAATCTGCACTTGGGATAATTGGAGCAGCCGTAAAATTTTCTAGAAGCTTTTGCGGGGTCTCTCGGCGTCCGTAATACCAATTTTCCGCCACACCAAGGGCAAATAAGAGCATCTGTATTCACCGCATTCCTAGAAATCGGCTTATACTTTTCTTCTATATTATGAATGTGCTCTTGCTTCTGTTCTTTCGAAACCTGCGTATAGGAGAACAACTTTTGACAATAGCTGTCTATTGCTTCATTTGATAATACCCGCCCATGTGCTACAGCATTTTGTTTTACGTTCTGAAGCAATTCTCTCCTCTTTAACACATGACACTCATTTTCATTCCATTGAACATTCATCAGTTCGCAGTCATCTCCAAATACGACATACGAGTAGATGTTGTTTCTTTTTTCTCCCAATATTCTTTGAATTTCTTTAATATGAGTACCATTCTGCAAAATCGGATTGTAAAACTTATATTTTGTCGTTTCTCCATTTTCCTTCGGAAAAGTCTGCGTCCACTCTCTTCGATTTTCACTTCCGAATATCCATCCACTATAGTTTTTGGACTCAATCACATAGATTCCCGATTCATGAATCAAAACCAAGTCCACTTCTGTAGTATCACCTCTTTGGGTCGGAAGATAGCAATTCCGAATCACAGCCTTGTGACCGTCAAGTTTTTCTAGTGTGTCGTAAACCTTTTCTTCGCCTCGCTGTCCTCTTTTTTGCTCTTCAACAGCTGCTATGATACAGCATATAAAGCATATCAGGACGAGTCCAATTATCCACTCCATAGTTTTATACTCTTACTTTGCTCTCACCATATCTGCGGTAATTTCGCTGATGGAGTGTGCGCCGCACATCTGCATGGTGTCGGCCAGCTCACCGGCCAGCTTGTCGATGTAGCACTTGACGCCCTCGGCACCGCCGCCGTAGACAGCCGTGACGAAGGGGCGGCAGATGAGGACGCCGTCCGCGCCCAGTGCCAGTGCCTTGAAGACGTCCACGCCGGTGCGGATGCCGCCGTCCACCAAGACCTTGACGCCGGTACCCTTGAGGGCCGCGGCGATCTCAGGCAGGACCTCGGCAGTGGCGGGACACTGGTCGAGGACGCGGCCGCCGTGGTTGGATACCACGATGGCGGCGGCACCGGCCTCCTTGGCCTTCAGCGCGCCCTTGACGGTCATGACGCCCTTGACGATGAAGGGACGCTCGGCCAGCTTGACGATCTCAGCCAGCTCGGCCACGCTCTTGCTGCCGGCCGGAGGGGTCATATTCTTGAGGAAGGGCAGACCGGCGGCATCCACATCCATTGCCACGGCAAAGCAGCCGCTGGCCTTGGCCTGTGCCATCTTATCCTTGATGGTGTCGATGTTCCAGGGCTTGATGGTCGGCACGCCGCAGCCATCGGCATTGCCGATGGCCTTGGTGGCCATGGTCATGACGTCGGGGTTGGTGCCGTCGCCGGTGAAGGCGGCGATGCCGCTCTCGGCGCAGGCGCGCACCAGCACGTCGTTGTAGGTCATGTCGGTGTAGGTATCGGAGTAGTGGAGGTTCACCGCGCCCACAGGGCCGGCGAAGAAGGGGTACTTGAAGCGGCGGCCAAACAGCTCCACGTGGGTGTCGGGGGTGCCGTTCTCGCAGAGGGTATCCATGTTCACACGGATGTCGGCCCACTTATTATAATTGCGGATGGCGGTGTCGCCCACGCCCTTTGCTCCGGGGCCGGGGATCTGATTCTTGCAGGCCACGCCGTTGCACACGGGGCAGGCCTTGCAGTATTTGCCGATGCACTGGCGGGCATTGGCCAAAACCTCTGAATAATTCATCTGTTTTTCCTCCCAAATTCCTTTTGTTTTCCGCAGAGTTTCCCGCTCTGCATACTCTCTGCCCTCATCATAGCCCCGTTTGCCGCCTGCGTCAAGGGGGCCTTCGTCTCCTTTTCATTTTCGGCCATCGCAGCTGCGTCATTTTTGAGAAAATGCAAACTTTTTTGAAAAAATGCTTGACAAAAGACCTTCTTTCATGTATTATAGTGGAGCGCTGAGGGCCGCGGCCCGAAGCACTGAGAACTGAAGATGTGGAAAGATGGCTGAGTTGGTCTAAGGCGCACGACTGGAAATCGTGTAACGTGTCAAAAGCGTTCTGGGGTTCGAATCCCCATCTTTCCGCCACAAAACCCAGAACCGATGGTTCTGGGTTTTTGTTGTATCCAGAAGTTGAAAGGATGCTTGTTATGTCTGTCACCATCGCCATGCCCCGGATGAGCACTGACCCGGAGCTTACCACCGCACAGTCAAAATATGTGGAAAGTCTGGCCCGGGCCGGTGCCGAGGTACACTGGGTAGAGCTTTCCGACCCGGACGCCGCCGTGGCCGAAGCGCTGACCTGCGACGGCCTCTTGCTGCCGGGCGGCGGCGACATGGACCCGGCCTTCTACGGGCAGGAGCGCATCCCCGCCTGCGGCGAGCCGAACCTTCTGCGGGACGCCGCCGAGCCGAAGCTGCTACGGGCGTTCCTCGCGGCGGACAAGTCGGTGCTGGGCATCTGCCGGGGCATTCAGGTGATGAACGTCGTGCTGGGCGGCACGCTGTATCAGGATATCAAGCCTTTCGAGCACGTTCCCCACAATGACCACTGGGCGAAAGTCCATACCGTCACGGTGCGGCGGGGGACCCTGCTGTCCCGCCTGCTGGGGCAGGACACCGTGCTCGTCAACAGCCAGCACCATCAGGCGGCAGACCGCATTGCCCCCGAATTAGAAATAGCCGCCCTCAGCGAGGACGGCATTGTGGAAGCACTGGAAAAGCCGAACGCACACTTCTGCCTCGGCGTCCAGTGGCACCCGGAGTGGCTCAGCGACGCGGACCCGGCACAGCAGGGGCTGTTTGGGGCGTTTGTGGAGGCTTGCAGAGGGTAACGGCTTCTCGCGCCGGTGGCGCGGGTTTGGTTTTCTTTTTCGGTCAAATGGCTTTGCGCTCCGCGCGGGCCAGAGGTAGGGAGGGGTGTTTCGAATCCCCCCT
>ERZ894223.1036-NODE-1036-length-21697-cov-6.187552_pt1 | contig 21697 bp, 26 predicted proteins | sample MGYA00380293_ERZ894223 | MGnify/ENA primary metagenome ERZ894223 (study PRJEB32331, sample SAMN06328445) | human gut metagenome | biome: human gut microbiome; feature: stool | host: Homo sapiens | collected 2014-11-05 ...
TGTCTATTATATAGCTCGTAAAAAAAAATTTCAATAAAAACCTATAAAACCTATTGACTCAGTAGGTATTTAGTGATAATATACAGCCATAGCAAACAAGACAAGAAAATATAAAGACTTGGAAGGAGATATATCATGGCAAATATTTATCAGGGAACATTGGGATTAATTGGAAATACACCACTTGTGGAGGTAACTAATATCGAGAAGGAACTTGGGTTGGAAGCAACGGTACTTGTTAAGCTTGAGTACTTTAACCCGGCCGGAAGTGTAAAGGACAGAATTGCGAAGGCAATGATCGAAGATGCAGAAGCAAAGGGACAGTTGAAAGAAGGTTCCGTTATCATCGAGCCTACATCAGGTAATACAGGAATCGGTCTTGCATCTATCGCAGCGGCAAAGGGATACAGAATCATCCTGACAATGCCGGAGACAATGAGTGTTGAGAGAAGAAACATCCTGAAAGCATATGGTGCTGAGCTGGTGCTGACAGAAGGTGCTAAGGGTATGAAGGGGGCAATCGCTAAGGCAGAAGAACTTGCGAAAGAGATCCCTGGAAGTTTTATTCCCGGACAGTTTGTGAATCCGGCTAACCCGGCAGTACACAAAGCTACTACAGGTCCTGAAATCTGGAAAGATACAGATGGTAAGGTAGATATCTTTATTGCTGGCGTGGGTACAGGTGGAACACTGACAGGTACAGGCGAGTACCTCAAAGAACAGAATCCGGATGTGAAGGTTGTAGCACTTGAGCCTGCTACTTCACCAGTACTTTCTGAGGGTAAAGCAGGAGCACACAAGATTCAGGGAATTGGTGCGGGATTCGTACCGGATGTACTGAATACAGAGATCTATGATGAAATTTTCAAAGCTGAAAATGAAGATGCATTTGCAGCAGCAAAACTTCTTGCTAAGAAGGAAGGAGTACTGGTAGGTATCTCTTCCGGTGCAGCACTTCATGGAGCAATCGAACTTGCAAAGCGTCCGGAGAATAAGGGAAAAGTAATTGTAGCACTTCTTCCGGATACAGGAGACAGATATTACTCTACTCCACTCTTTACAGAATAATCGAAAGGCGTTATATATGAATTTCTCAAAAAGAAGCAGATACGGTATCAGAGCATTGATTGATCTGGCTGAACATACAGATAGTCCCTGTGCTTTGTGTGAAATAGCAGAACGAAATAATATTTCTATCAAATATCTCGAACAGATATTTTCAGTTTTAAAAAAAGCTGGTATTATAAAGAGCATCAAGGGACCACAGGGTGGTTATTTTCTGGCTGGTAATCCGGAATATATTCGAATTTCAGACATCATAGTTACACTTGACGGATCATATTTTCTGGATGATGAGCGACTTGTTCCCGGTCAGAAGGGCGAGGCGGAAGCACTTGCAGTGCAGGAAACGGTCATCGATCCGATCAATGAAGAAGTACACAGGATACTGGATCAGCTGACATTGAAGAAATTGACAGAGCATGCAGAGCAGACTAATCAGGCTGCACAGAGTATGTATTACATCTGAAAACGGCGGAGCTTCGTGCTCCGTCGTATTTTGACGCTTAAGAGGAGGATACATTTTATGAAGTCTATTACCATTGAATCGTTGGAGAGAACGGATAAGGACAAAGTACTTGTCGTAGATATCCGACCTGAGGATCAGTACCAGAGAGGTACATTTCCGGGGGCAGTCAACCTTCCGATGGCAGAATTTGAAGACCGTAAGACGGAACTGGAACTATATAAAGATAAGGAAATCTATCTGATGTGTCATACCGGAGAGCGGAGCCTGGAGTATGTACAGGATCTGATTGCAGATGGTTACGATGCCGGTAATGTCACCGGTGGATATCGGTCATATCTGAAATTAACGCTGACCAGATTTGTTCAGAAAGATTCGGAAGAACAGCTTGCGGAGCGTACCAGAGAGATTGAACGAAGCATTATTAAGAAGTTCCGCAGATCTGTCTGGAGACCCTTTACCAAGGCGTTGAATGAGTATCAGTTAGTACAGGAAGGGGATAAGATCGCAGTCTGTATCTCCGGCGGAAAAGATTCCATGCTGATGGCAAAGCTTTTCCAGGAACTGAAGCGTCATGGAAAGGTGAATTTTGAAGTGGTATTTCTGGTAATGAATCCGGGATACAATGAAGATAACTGGAATATTATTTTGAATAATGCCAAGTTACTTGGAATTCCACTGACCGTATTTGAGTCAGATATATTCGATACAGTTGCAACAATTGATAAGAATCCATGTTATCTGTGTGCCAGAATGAGACGGGGATATCTGTATTCTAAGGCAAAAGAGCTGGGATGTAATAAGATTGCGCTGGGACATCATTTTGATGATGTGATTGAGACTATCTTGATGGGAATGTTGTATAGTGCGAAAATAGAGACGATGATGCCGAAACTTCATAGCCAGAATTTTGAAGGAATGGAACTGATTCGACCGATGTATATGATAAAAGAAGAAGGGATCAAGGCGTGGAGGGATTATAACAAATTACAGTTTATCCAATGTGCATGCCGTTTTACGGAGAATTGTTCTACCTGCGGAGGCGGCAGAAAGTCAAAACGTGATGAGATGAAAGAGCTGGTAGAGCAGTTTAGAAATATCAGCAGTGTAATCGATACGAATATATTCAACAGTATCCATAATATCAATCTGAATACTGTAATCGGATATCACAAAGATGATATGAAATATAATTTTCTGGATGACTATGATACAAAAGGAAAAAAGACTGAGACGGAAGGATAAAGATTCAAAAGAGGACTGACTTATGACACTTACACAGCTGAATTACATTATTACAATTGCAGAAACGAAGTCTATGAATAAAGCAGCCGAGAAGCTGTATGTATCGCAGCCGTCGCTGACGAATGCGATTAAGGAACTGGAAAAAGAACTTGGTATTACGATATTTTATCGAAGTGGGCGAGGTGTTATATTGACCAATGATGGGGCGGAGTTTTTATTGTATGCCAAGCAGATATACGGACAATATGAAACTGTCCTTGAAAAATATGGTGAAGGTGGATCTTATAAGAAGAAATTCGGTGTATCAACACAACATTATTCATTTGCAGTGAAAGCATTTGTGGATATGGCGAAAGAATTCGATATGTCGAAATACGAATTTGCAATCCGTGAGACAAGGACGGCAGAAGTGATTCAGGATGTAAGTACCATGAAGAGTGAGATAGGTATTCTGTATCTCAGTGATTTTAACCGCAAATCGCTTGGTAAAATGCTGAAATCGGCAGGACTGGAGTTCCATCATCTGATTGACTGTCAGGCATATGTGTATATTTGGAAACATCATCCACTGGCAAAGGAAAAGTCGATCAGTTTTGAACAGTTAGACGGATATCCTTGTCTGTCATTTGAGCAGGGCGATAACAGCTCATTCTATCTTGCAGAAGAAATTCTGTCTACGAATGAATATTCACAGGTGATTCGGGCAAATGACCGAGCTACGATGCTGAATCTGATGATTGGACTGAATGGATACACATTATGTTCCGGTATTATATGTGAGGAGCTGAACGGCAATGATTATGTGGCTGTACCATTTCAGGATGATGAACAGAATCCAAACAGCGTGATGGAGATTGGATATATCACGAGAAAGAATACTCTGCTCAGCAAAATGGGAGTGCTGTATGTGGAAGATTTGAAAAAGTATTTGAATATTAGTGAATGAATATAAAATACTGAGTTATAAAATAAAACTATAACTCGGTATTTTTTTTGTGTATTAGACAGTATAATCCTACTATGTTACTATGAATACAACAAAGAGAGAAGCACATAAAAGATAATACAAAATATTTTAGATATTCAGGAGGTAATCATTATGGCAAATATAAACGATTCTAAAAACTGGGGATTTGAAACAAGACAGCTTCACATCGGACAGGAGAAAGCAGATCCGGTAACAGATGCAAGAGCAGTTCCAATCTACGCTACAACATCTTACGTATTCCATGATTCACAGCATGCAGCAGACAGATTTGGACTTCGTGATGCAGGAAACATTTACGGAAGACTTACTAATCCTACAGAGGATATTTTTGAACAGAGAATCGCATCTCTGGAAGGCGGAGTTGCAGCACTGGCAGTTGCATCCGGAGCAGCAGCACTGAGCTATACATTCCAGGCACTGACGAAATCTGGCGAACACATCGTAGCTTCTAAGACAATCTATGGTGGTACATATAATTATCTGGCACATACATTACCGTTAAATAATAATGTAACTACTACTTTCGTTGATCCATATGTAGAGGGATCATTTGAGGCAGCCATTCAGGAAAATACAAAAGCTATTTTCGTAGAGACACTTGGCAATCCTAATTCCAATGTAATTGACATTGCAAAGATTGCAGAAATTGCTCATAAGCATGGTCTTCCGCTAGTAGTAGATTCTACTTTCGCAACACCTTACCTGATCCGTCCGATTGAATACGGCGCAGACATTGTCGTACATTCAGCAACGAAATTTATCGGCGGACATGGTACAGCAATCGGTGGCGTAATCGTAGACGGAGGAAAATTCGACTGGAAAGCATCTGGAAGATATCCATGGATCTCCGAAGCTAACCCTAGCTACCATGGCGTATCATTTGCAGAAGCTGCGGGCCCTGCAGCGTTTGTAACTTACATTCGAGCAATCATATTACGTGATACTGGTGCGACCCTCTCTCCGTTCCACGCGTTTATATTCTTGCAGGGCCTGGAAACCCTCTCACTTCGTGTAGAGAGACATGTAAGCAACACATTGAAGATTGTAGACTACCTGTCAAAACATCCACAGGTAGAGGCGGTACATCATCCGTCACTTCCTACAGAGCCGACTCATGATCTGTATAAGAAGTATCTGCCAAATGGTGGTGGATCAATCTTCACATTTGAAATTAAGGGAGATGCGGCTACAGCACAGAAATTTATTGACAACCTGGCAATCTTCTCACTGCTTGCAAATGTAGCTGACGTGAAATCCTTGGTTATCCATCCGGCAACTACTACACACAGCCAGTGCACAGAAGAAGAACTGCTGGAGCAGGGCATTAAGCCAAATACAATCCGTCTGTCAATCGGTATCGAGAAAGCAGAAGATCTGATCGCAGCACTGGATGCAGCATTTGAAGCAATCAAATAAGAGATATGTGAAAAAAACAGACTCATCGTCTTGCGGGACGGTGAGTTTTGTTGTATAAATGAAGAAGATTTTATACAGGTAGGAATTAGATCATGCAATACGAATTTCCATTTCAGGATGCATTGGATAAATTAAATGTGTTGTTATCTCAGAATCAGTTTGAATTATTAGTCCCAAATACTGCGGTATCGTCACAACAAACCTCAGATATCCGTCTTGTGTACCTGATGAATGACGCAGTTGAGAGTTTTCTGGTATTTAAGGAAGCCGTACTTACTGGGATTTATCTGAAAGAATATGAGGGAGAGCTGGAGGCAAGGCTGGATGAAAGTGAAGGCAGATATGTGCTTGCAGTATACCAGGGAGAGACCGTGTGTACGCTGTTTTTTCAGAATTTGACGCTAGAGGTACACTTATATGATTATAGTGGAACCGGACATTTTTGGGTAAAGGGATATGAATATCTGAGACAATTAGAGTATAGAATTGCTATCCTGCGCGATAAACGAGAATATCTGGGCGAAGAGTATTGCACAGAGCAGGAAGTAAAGTTATCATATCTTGCTGAATTTCCACCGTTAAATTACTGCTCATACCCAGCTGTGCCTGATAAATATCTGGTTCCGTCGTATGACTGGTGGCAAGTATCGGATGAAGCTGTGGAAGAAATGAAATATCTCGGGAAAGAAGCAGATGATAAAAGTCTGCTTCGCTGGCTGAAAATATATGAGTTTTACCCAAAAAGGGCGGTAGCAAAGAAAATAGCCAGAATGTTACATACATCTGCGCATTCTGCAGTGGTAGAATTGATCGATCATAAGCTGAAACTGGCTACCGCAGAATTTGGGAATAGGGTGTTCGATAAAGATGAAGAACGGCACATAAATGACCTGAAAAAGAAAGCACAGAAGAGAAAAACAGAATTATTACAGAATGGAAAGCATGTCGAGATGCTGAAAGAAGAACCATTTGTATATGCAAAAGACGGTATCGAATCCAAAATCCATCTGATGATCTGGGATGGAGATACGAGGAACGAGTGGGTGGAAGTAGAGACTTTCGAATAGGTAACAATAGGATCATCGTCACTTGATTTTCAGATATAGGAATGTTACAATAATATAGCCGTTGGGAAAAATCTCAGAAACTCAGTAAAATTAAAGGGTTGCGGCATGTGTCGTCATAGCTCAGCTGGATAGAGCACTCGCCTCCTAAGCGCTTGTTGGGACGAAGACCTTTTGCTAACTGAATATGATATGTCCCAGTACCTCAGTAGGATAGAGGGTTCGCCTCCTAAGCGAAACGCCGCAGGTTCGATTCCTGTCTGGGACGTGTGGTAAAAATCGCCGGAAGCCTGATTTTTCAAGGGTTTCCGGCATTTTTCCTTTTCAGACGGCTGCACCGTCTTCGACTGGCATTCCAGTTTTCGGTATAGCCGTCTTTCCGTTTTTCCGTTTCTATTGTTTGCTAACAAAAAACATCTACCTGTGTGTCTGGCACAACATTTGGGACGATTTGCTAACAACTTGCTAACAACCACTGTTAACGGGCAGCGAAGACAAGCGCTGCAAGTTGCTCAGGTGACAGGTTCTTAAGGATAGCTGCCAGAGCTTCGCCGATATCCTCTGTTGCTGATGATTTCCCATTTTTGGCGGTAGGGCTGTAGAAGTCCACCCGTTCGTATCCTGTCGCGTCACAAAAGACTTCCCTTAATGTCACACATCAGGGAGCAGCGGGCTAAAACAAGAAAGTTTCTCCACGGAGGAAGAAAACATGTTCAGTTTACCTCGCTATGCGTTCGCGTCAAGCTGACGTTTGAGATTCGACACCTTCAACCACTGGAGAAGGAAGGCAATGGGCGCGAATGCAGCCGGGATGGAAAGAAGAAGCGTCGCTATGAGGAGCAGTCCGAGAGCGTTACCCCACACGAACAGCTTTGAGCGCTTGATTGCACGCCATGCGGCGATGTAGCCAGCCGGTACCGTGCCGACGTAAAACCCGGTAAAGGCTGTTGCAGCCAGCAGGACGGGAACGAGTGCAATGATTCCAATTGCACCTGTCTGAGTTATCAGGGCAGGGGAATTAACGAGAAGCAAAAGGAAAACAACTATCGCCGTTATCGTCCCGACGATATAGAGGAACTTCTTCATCAAATCGAAGACTCGTTTTTCCTCATCATATTCGGCGCGAATTGCCATGGTGTTGTCTTGGTATATCGGGTGTTGGTAAGTTTGCATGTTATGACCTTCTTTCTAATGTCAATTCTAATAAGTCTGTTAGTTTGCATGACGGACGAACTATCGACCGTTCCATGTAAACAGATATAGGTTTACGAGTCTATCTTACTATATTGCTGGGTTGCTTTCAAGCTGGTTTGTTGTCCTATTTGTGCGGGATATATGGAGTATCGTCTTGAAGATTTATCTGGTTTGGTGGTATGATATATTACCAGTAATCAAGCTAGCCGGAAGAAAGGAGATACCATGGCGGGTAAGCCACAGGCAGAGAAAGCCGTTGAGCGTTTCCCGGAACTCGGGTGTTTCGCGGTTGCGGTGCGCCGCATCGTGTACGAGAAGGGGATGACGCTCGACAACGCCATCAGGAAAAGCGGAATCAGCAAATCCGCTTGGTTTGCCGGAATGGCCGGAAGCGGGGGAAAGCCGACGCGTCTGCCGAGCCTTGCATCCTTTTTCGCCATTGCGGACGGTCTCGGAATCACGCCCGAGGAGCTAATTGCCGCGATGCGGAAGGAAGCCGGAGTGCGTGAGAAGAGCAATGGGGAGAGGGCTGAGAACGATGAGTAGGGTTTTCATCACCATGGGGAGCGCTTACTCGAAAGCCACAAATGTAAACCCCGTGGACGGCATCTGGTGCTCCGACTGCGGATGGGCTGGGCGCGTCGAGGAGGATATGACGGATTCTGAGTAGAGCGAAGAGCCGTTGTTCGAGGAGTTTTCCGAATATGTCCCGAAGTTCTGTCCGAACTGCGGGGTGAACCTGCGTGAACCCTAGAGGTGTCCAGACAAAGGGACACCTGATGCAATAGGCTGTCCCTGTCCGATAGAAAAGACCGGCAAGGTCGAGGAGAGAGATGGAAAAGGAACGTTTTCTTGTCGAGGTGGCGGTGAAGGGCGAGAAGGATTGGAAGGCGATACACACGTGCGGGAGCATGGCGGATGCCGTGCCGGTCGCGGATGCGGTACACAACCTCTCCTATCTGCTCGACACGCCCATCGCTATCCGCGTGCGCGAGAAGAGGGGCAAGGGTTTGGAGGACTGACGGATGGAAAGGAGCGAGGATTACATGGCAAAGCATTTTAGCGAGGTGAAGAGGGAACTTGAGCAGCCGGACAGGCATATGGCCGGTATCGGCCAGCAGCTTAAGCTCTCCGAGGAAGCGAGGGATGCCAGAAACGCCGGACGAAGGCTTGAGGACGAGAACGACGAGACCGACCTCATCGGAACCGTGAAGAAGCTGGAAGACCTTATCGCCGAGCAGCGCCGGAGCAACGAACGCATCGCAAGGGAGATGCGCGGCATGGTTTCGGAGATGAAGGATGTGCTCGAAAAGGTCGAGGAGCTGAGAAACGGCGCGGCGGACGCGCAGCATCAGGCGAATCAGATGGCACTCATGGGAGTTGCGAACGCTCAGCAGAAGGCGGGAGAGATGACCATAAAGAACGTCGAAGAGGTGACTGCAAGGAGCAGGAAGGTCATCGACTCGATGGTAGAGGAATCCAAGAGACGCATTGAGCGGCTTTCGATGGTGACGCTTCCAGACAGACTGTTCTACTACAGCAAATGGATGGCGGTTATCCTTGTTCTCATCATCCTCGTGCATGTCCTATGGGGTATGTTGGTGTAGAGACCTACCGGTAATATGGATAGATAGAGAGCAAGAAAACTTCTTATGAGACAGAAAGGACTGACAGAGATGAAGAATGACAGCAATATGTTTAACGACAACAGCATCGAGACTGAGGGTGTCCCGGCGGACAAGACCGCCGAAATCCCGAAGGTCGTGGATTCGACGGAGGAGGAGAATGCTAAGAAGCCGCTCGTGCTCTTCGGGCGCGAGTTCTCCCGTAAGCAGGTCTGCGTGGCTGGTGCGGGAATCCTCTGTGCGGCGCTTCTCATCGGCGGCGGGGCTTACGCCATCTCACATGCCAGTTGGACGGGAGATTCCAATGCCCCTGCGGTGTCCCAGTCAAAGGACGATGAGAAGCAGGACATGGTACTTACCCTTGAGGTAAAGGCTGACGGCTGGGATGCGGACACTTCCACGCCCATTATCGCCCATATAGAGGATGCGGACGGGGAAGTAGACTTCTACACCGCCATCGCCGCGAACAAGCAGGTGACCGTGAAGGTCGGCAAGTCCGGCACCTACACCGTCACCCTCATCCCGCCGGTGAACGCGGACGGCTCTACCTATAAGGCCGCGTCCAGTAAGGTCAAGGCCGGGAAAGATGACAAGAAAACGAACGGTACCGTCATCACGCTCGAAAAGGCGGAAGCGGGCAAGGTGACGAAGGATGACCTGACAGCTATTGCCAAGGACGTTGCAGCAGCCGTGAAGAAGGGCGATTCCACCCTGACCGGAGACAAGGGTGCTGAGGTCGTGAAGAAGTTCGAGGACAACATCAAGAAGAACCCGAACGCCGATGCCGATGCCGTCGAGAAGGAGAGCGAAAAGGCGCAGGAGACGGCCAAGGAGGACAAGTCTGACGCGAAGACCCCGGAGACCTCCGACAACAAGAAGAACGATAGCGGAAACAACGGCTCTGGAAATAAGTCGGACAGCAGGCCGAGCGGAGGTAGCGGAAACTCCGGCTCCGGTTCCAGCTCGGGCGGCTCATCAAAGAAGGATGATACCCCGGCGCACCAGCACAATTGGGTTGCCCAGACCAAGACTGTCCATCACGACGCGCAGTACAAGACCGTCCATCATGATGCGCAGTACAAGACCGTTCACCACGATGCGGTTGTGAAGTATGTCAGCATTTGCAATAACTGCGGTGCAGATATTACCGGAAACGAAGCTGCTCATTTTAAGAACTCGTTGCTTAATGGTGGTAACTGTGGTTCTTGTCACGAAGAGTCTCGTACCGTGCAAGCGGCTTATGACGAACAGGTAAAGGTTTCCGATGCCTACGACGAACAGATTCAGGTAAGTGCGGCTTGGGACGAAACCGTGACCACTGGATATAAGTGCTCTTCCTGCGGTGCCACGAAGTAACTTGAAAGAGCAAGGCAATCGTCTATTTCAGGCAAGGAAAGCCCCGACCAAATGGCCGGGGCTTTTTCTAATGCGCCTTGTTCAGGTCTTTCGGTGGTTCCGACCCGTTCCGTTTCGATAGCTCTGCGGTCGCACTCTTCATATCACCGATTTCGGAACCGAAGAAATCCGGCTCCTCAAGCTCAAGCGAATGGGTGGGCACCGGAACGATGGTGCCACTGGAACTCTTGATATAGGAGAGGGCATCGTGGCGTTTGCCGACCTCGGTGAGCGATGCGGCGAGAAGGGAATCCTTGAACCAAGGATATCTTTGTTGCAATTCCTCCATGACGGCCATTGCCCTGTCAATCGACATTACCGTTTTCGACTCATACCCGGAAAACTGGGTGTGGACGAATCCGTTGCGCTCCATGAAGATGCGGATAAGCGTCCAAGCACCGCGCCAAGCGTTTGGTCTAATGGAACTGTAATTTTCGCTGAGTGCAGCCGTTCCCAAATCGAAGTGAAGCTCCTTACGGGTGCCGTGAAGAGAGGAAGGGGATAACTGCATTCCTTTTTCAAGAAACTCCTTCACATCGTAGCTTTCACCGATTTCCGTGAAGGTGGCCGCTTTCACGCATTTTTGGAACCAAGGAAACTTGTCCATCATCTCATCTATGGTGCCATAAGCACGTTGATAGGACATAACGATATTTTCTGCCGATTCATATCCAGAATATTGCAGCTTCTCAAAGCTGTGGGATTCCAGAAAGTCCTGAATATCTGACCATGCATTCCTTTTACCAGTATAGAAGCGTTTAACAGACTCGTTGTCTAGGTCGAAGTGAAATGCTTTCCTATCAAGTTCCATCTGGAATCCTAAGTACGAATGCGGCTAGTCGTAAATGCGTTTCGGGCTGATATCCCGGATTACCTGTAGGTAGTCTTCACCCTCCGGTTCATTCATATCCTCATAGGTACGCCAAGACTTAATGTTCTGCATGACCCAAGGCTGTTTAGAAAGGGTGGCGCAAACAGGACACTGCGCTCCGAACTGCACCTTGCGGTTCTTTGCCTGCCAAGTACCAAGGCCGATGCGGACGTTGCCCATTTGCTCCGCGTATTTTCCCACGCAGTCGTAGAGGTCATCTACGTTGTAGCCGTTCCTTTTTGCCTTCTCCTCATCGAACTCGATGGTGAAGCGCCAAGGTCTCTTTTCTATTTCTGCCATACCTATCGTCCTTTCCGCCAGATGGCTGTTATCATATGTTACCATTATACTATAATGCCGGTGTTACGGCAATATAGAACTTGAACACATGTTCTTTCTTGGCAAACGCATGTTACAGAACGGTGGAGAGAACGTTTTCCGGCATCTCGCTTTCCGGCTGGTGTTCGGATGCGCTTGCCATGTCATGACTCTCTCCGGCGAGCGACACCTCCTCTTCCAGTTCCGGTGCATCAATCTCAATGTTCTTTCCCAGTTCCTCCTCGTAGCGCTCCATGATGAAGGTGTCCGCATGGTCGGCTTTCGATGCGGCTTTGAAGAGATAGGAAGGGTCGTTTTCGAGCGCATTCATCCAAGATTGCAGATAGGAGACGTGGTTCTCGTAGAACTCGCCCTCCAAATCGGTGCTCTGGATACCGAGGTCTGCGGAAAGGAACAGGCTTCTAAGCACGGGAGTTTGACAGTCCGGTCATTCTGGTGGACGGGGGAGTTTTCAGGCGGGATGCCCTCGATATCCTCCGCATTGAAGACGTTCCAATAGCCGACGAGCTTCGGGTATCGCCCCGCAAACTCCTTCTCACAGGTATCCTTTATCTGGTTGAAGGTAGCCCACCGGTTGTACGTGTAGCCGCGCATGAACCCAATGAAGCCAAGATGCACACGGTTTCCGCCCTGATACACGGTGCCGGAGACGAGGTTCTGCCTTGTGACGAAGTTTAGGAGTGCGTTTTCCATGTCATCGCCGAAATCCTGAGCCATGTGGCATCATCCTTTCTTTTCCGATTTCCTGCTTTTTGAAGCGGCAAGAATGCCGTCTCCTTGGGGACAGATTATAACGCAGGCTATTTTTCTATCCCTCTGCCCTATACACGAACATGCAGGTAGAAACTGCCAAATGCACGGATGCCGATGATAGAAAAAGACACCATTTAGCATCAAATGAACCCATTTGCGCCTATTTGCGAACGTTGACCCTTTCCTCGTCCGGGTAGAGGGATTCGCCCCTCAACCATCCCGCCCACAAATCTTTCATAAATCCGCAGGCGGATTGACGGAAACATTTGGAACGGAAAAGTTGACCGGCTCCGACTTCCGTGCATTCGCCTTCGCTGCCGCGATGCGCCGGACGCAGGAAAAGCGAGGGGCTTTCCCGTCGGGCACCGCGACCGCTCATCATATGCACGGAGATTGCTGAAATGGGGCGCTGCCCCAGACCCCGGCCACTCCGCGCAAGCCGCAGGATTTTGTCCTTTCGGCGGGGAAAATACAAGTCTTGAATGTTTACCAGCTTTCTTGTAAAATATATATATAGCAAGATGGTTGATACTTTCTTGTGAGTCGAACAGGAGGTGGTTAACACCGATGAATCAGGAAGAAACGATGCTTTTGCATAAGGAGAGATACAAGGAAACGATTAAGAACCTGACCGTGATGAGCGATATTCTCGCGCGGAACGTATTCAAAGATAAGAATGCCTGCGAGTATGTCCTTAGAATCATCCTGGAAGACAAAGAGCTGACCATCATCGACAATGAGACGCAGATGGATTTCAGAAACATGCACGGCAGGGGCGTCGTGTTGGACTGCGTGGCAAAGGATGGAAGCGGACGCATCTTCAACGTCGAGATACAGCAGGACGATGAGGGAGCGCACCCGAAGCGTGCCAGATACCATCTTGGGATGATGGACTCGAACGTGCTGGATACGGGAAAGAACTTCGATAAGCTCCCGGAGACCTACGTGATATTTGTCACCTTGAAGGACGCGCTTGGATGCGGACTCCCGATAGCCCACATCGACCGGATAATCCGCGAGAACGGCAAGGAGTTCGGGGACGAGGAACACTTCATCTACGTGGATTCCAGCAAGGACGATGGCGGCGAGCTTGGAAGACTGATGCACGACTTCCGTGTGAAAGAAGCGAAAGAGATGCAGGCGGGAGCCTTGGCCGACCGCGTGCACGAACTGAAAGAGACCGAGAAAGGGGTGGAACATATGTGCAAGGAAATGGAAGCCCTGCGTCTGGAAGGCGTAGAGGAAGGAAGAATGGAAGAGAAAAAAGCGGTAGCATATTCTCTCGCTGACAGGAAGATGAGTGCCGAGGAGATAGCGGAAATCATCAAGGTCAACATTGAAACCGTCAAGGGATGGCTTGCAGGTAGTGTTTCTACTGCAAGATAGATAACCACTTAGATGGCTTTACGGTTTTATGGCTCTGCGGGTTATTAGCTCGCAGGGTCTTTTGCTAAAGAAATATGAAACGCAGCCATGTTGCTTAAGGGATGATTTGCAAAAAGTAGAAATCCACGTCCGACAGATTTGCGGGACATGGATTTCTTATTGGCTAATGCCGACACATTCGAGTATCCAATTCTCCAACGAGAAGGTTGGGGCGGTTAGACAATTCTATTGATTTTAAGCTGCTAACATTCTGCTAACTGATGCCATTCCACAAGTGGATACGGAGCACCGGCTAAGGTAGAAAGAAGCATCCGCTCAATTCATAGAATGCCCGTAGTTACAGCGTCAAGCGGTCATCTGGTATCAGAGGATTCCAAGTGCTTCAAAACAACGGGGAGAACTCCTAAGCTCTAGCTGTGGGTTCGATTCCCGCAGGGGACGCTTTAGTGGACTAAAGTGAAAATGGATAGCAGGTAATGCTGGACCATCTCCACTTTTTTTCTTGGTCAAAAATTACTGCTAACCAAATTCACTGATCTGTTAGCAAGTTGCTAACGGAATTCGGCACCCTGCTAACATCACTTAAAATAGGGGAAAGACTTGGAGTTCGATTTGCAAACGTCCACAAAAGGGAAAGTCATGCTAATTGTCGGGGAAAGCCTGAGTCCGTCAGAGTCCAAAATGGAAACGAAAAATAACATATCCGGTTCATTCCGGGAGCAGATATGAAGCTCGTTTGGGTTAGATTATGAAAAATCAACCTGAACGGGCTTTTTTCGTTTAGGACACAGACAGGAGGAAAAAACATGTCAGAACAGACTACACAGGAACAGATTGTAGAGATGGATATCAATCTCTTACGAACATTCAAGGATCATCCGTTTAAGGTGACGGCAGATTATCCAATGATTCAGTTAAAGGAAAGTATTGAAAGCTGCGGGATCCTCACACCACTTCTAGTGAGACCATTAAAGGATGGCAGTTATGAAATTATTTCTGGACACAGGAGAAAACATGCCGCCCAGATGCTGGGATTAAAAACAGTTCCGGTCATTATACGGAAGATGGGATATGACGATGCCATTGTAACAGTCATGATGATGGTCATGATTCCCGCCTTTCTGTTTGCTTTATATGAAAAGGACGGCATGTACCTGGAGCAAATCCTTTACAACATGTACAAGGTGAAGTTCAAAAATCCACCAATCCGAAGATATGAAACTATTAACTATTATGAGGCAGAGCCGCTTAAGAGGGCTCGAAGAACAAAATCCAAGAAGGGAGGAACCACTCGTGGAAAATAAAAAAGATTATGATATGTCGGAAGAGATCTTAGATGATGACTTCTGGCTTGATGAGGAGGATGACGAGGATATCCTCTATGGAACGGCAGAGGATATTGAGGAGAAGATCCGCCGTGACTCCGAACAGCCTGGGTATGTAAAAGATGATCCGGAGGTGTTCTCAGAAGAGCGTCCTTATGAGGCGATTCCGTAAATGGGGAGGTATTCCTACCGGTATCACACAAAACATTAAGGACTTACTTGCCAGCCGTGAGATTGAGAATATCTTTGAGAACAGTGATTTTATACTGATGCTCAACCAGGCTGCAGGTGACAGACAGATCCTTGCAAAGCAGCTTAATATTTCACCTTATCAGTTATCCTATGTAACCAACAGCGGTGAAGGTGAAGGACTTCTGTTCTATGGAAGTACTATCATTCCGTTCAAGGATAAGTTCGATAAGAAATTGAAGCTTTACTCACTCATGACTACTAAGCCGGAGGAGGTTGAAGCCAGAAAGCAGAAGGAAATGGAAGAATAATTGTGAAAAGAGTGTGTGAATTATTGACTAGAGCGTCTCCTGATGGTATATTTAGATTACTCAACGGGTAATTTAAAAAGGAGGGCAAACGTGCAGCTACTATACAATAACAGCAAAGTTCAGAAACAATGTACCGATTTAAAAACTGCAAAAAAGTTGTTTGGCGGGAATGCTGCATTAGCAACCAGCTTATTTGCCCGAATAAATGCTATGCAGCAGGCGAGTGTAATTAAGGATATAGTAATGATGCCGACGTTTCATTTTCATAAGTTGAGTGGCAATATGGATGGATTTTTTGCTATAGACGTAAAAACGAGGAGAGATCCATGGCGTATTATTATTCAGCCATTAGATGAGAATGAAGAACCTTATGATCCTTGTAATATTGATAAAATTGCTGGTGTGGTTAGAATTATTGAAGTAAAGGAGGTAAGTAACCATTATGAGTAATTATATTGAATATAATGATAAGATTGCTTTTCATCCTGGATACTATATCAAAGAAATCATTGAAGAAAGTGGACTTTCTCAGAAAGATTTTGCAAAACGATTAGATACCACGCCAAAGAATTTAAGTATTCTGGTACGTGGGGAGCAAAGCTTATCAATCGATATAGCCATGAAATTATCTCGAATGTTAGGGACTAGTGTTGAATACTGGCTGAATCTCCAGAAGAGCTATGACGCTTTGATTGCTGAGTTTGAATCATCCAAGGAATTAGAACAGGAAAGAAGAATTTTCAAGTACTTTCAGTACACATATTTCAGAGAGAATTTTGGACTGCCTGATCTTCCGAGAAAAACAAATGAGCAGATTAAGTGGCTACGTGAATTTTTAAATGTTGCATCATTATCTGTTTTCACAAAGCAAAATATGGCAGTTAATTTCCGAAGTGCATCTGAGGATATGAAAGAGGCTAATATTGCCAGAGCAAATGCAATGGTTCAGATTGCAATTAATCAGGCACTGAAGATAGAAGCACCTAAGTTTGACAAAAAGAAGTTTGAAAAAGCTGTTGATTATGCATTGACATTAACAACACAGCATGGTGATTTTTATCCATGGATTAGGCAGGCCTTTGAAGATGCGGGAGTAATATTCGTAATACTTCCAAATCTTCCGGGTTCAGGAATAAATGGTGCAACCAAGAAAATTGGGCAGAATGTAATGCTGATGGTGAATGACAGACGTTTTTATTCAGATACATTTTGGTTTACTCTGTTCCATGAGATTGGCCATATTATTAATGGTGATTATGGAATTACGTTTGAAAATGAGCACGCTGGACAGGAGGATGCAGCAGATAAATATGCGGAAGACAAATTGATTCCTCCGGGAGAATATGAGGCTTTCGTTAAAATGAATGAGTTTAGCGAAAATGCTATCCGCAGATTTGCTGAAAAAATTGACAGAGATCCGGGTATTGTCCTTGGACGCTTGCAAAATGATCAGATTGTTCCATTTACAAATGTTGCACTGTCAAAAGCATTAAAACATAAATATAAAGTAATAACGTCATAAAGAAGTATATAATTTGAGGTCGTCTACCGTTTTCCACGATAGATGGCCTTATTTTTTATCCATTTTGGGAGAAAGGAAGTGAAAGCGATTGGAGGAATTTAAGGCGAAAAGCCATACGGTCAAAAAGATGACCCGAATTCTGCGGTGGAAGGTGCTCATGCAGGCGAAGTGCTTACGGAAGAAGCTGTAGGAAAGCTTCGTGAAGCACAGGCAAGAAGCAATCGTACATCCGGAAGACTGATGCGAAGAGGATACCGACAGGAGGAATATGTAGAGAGCAGGCTGAAGTTTGGATCTTCAGAGAGTGGAAAGACTGCAGCAAAGGAGGCTGCACAGAAAGCTGAGGCAGAAACTGCAAGAAAGAAAAACATCAGCAGATTCTGTCAGAAAAAAAGAATAAAGAAATCTATCGTGCCGCAAAGGCAGGTGGAATGGTCTCTGCAGGCGAAGGAGCAATCTCAGCTAGTGGAGCTGTTACCGAGACCATCACAGAAAAGGGAAAACGAGTCGCAAAGGAAATCCTGTTCAGGAACAAATCGATTCTGTTCACTCTTGGAGTGTTTGGTCTCTTATTTATTATAGTAGCAACCTCTCTGTTTAGCTGTTCAGCATCCATTCAGGGAGGAGGAACACTGATCCGAGTGACATCCTATGTAAGTACGGACGAGGATAACCATGAGGCAGAAAATATATATTCTGCTTTGGAGGAAGCTTTAAATCGACAGATTAACAACATGGAATCAACCCATTCGGGCTATGACGAATACAATTATCAGATTGATGAAATCGGACATAATCCGTATCATCTGATCTCTTATCTGACAGCCAAATATGGTGTATGGACTATCGATGATGTAAGGGATGCTCTTCAGGATCTGTTTGAGTAGCAGTATTCTCTCACAACACAGTTCTTTTTCGTCTCCTAAAGTTCAGTCCTTCCCACTATATTTGCAACCACAGTGGTACTATGACCTCTGCTGACTTCTTGCCATTCGTTGTTACTACAAGTTTCATACTCTGTTTCCACTTGCTGACAAGACCTCCCTTGGTACCACACGTTTCTTTCTCTCCACCTATCTGCCACATTTACCATAGTTAATTCCGAGTAGTTATTGGACTTTAGTTTGTGATGCAACCTTATCCTTAACTATAGCCTGATGTGATTTCTGTTCGTCAGACCGGAGATTTGCCATCCGACTTTCTTCAGATTCCACCTCACGATGGACGCTCTTGTCTTTGGATGTGTCCTTCCCACTACTAGGGCGGATTAGGGACTTTCACCCATTAGAAACGTGCGCCGCAAGGCGCACATCAAGATGAGGAGTTTGGTCCAGTTGTTCTGGTCCAAGCTCCTTCTCTTTATTTAAAGCCATATTCTGCTTGCATTCTTTCAAGCTCTTCTTTTAATTTGAGGTATTCTTCTTCTTTTGCGGCTAAGTCTTCTTGATCTAATTCATGTAAACGTTCGAGTATCGTGTTTTCTGGGTCAGAAGAATTGAAGAAATCCATCGGATCGATTACAAGAATCCCATCATCGCCTTCTTGGGAGTTGTTCTTTATTTGGATTGAACAATTGCATGCATGAGCACAAATAACCAAATCATCAAAGGAAAAAGAATCACGAACCATTTTGTTACGTAATGATTGTGGCATACAACCAAGGTATTTTGCTAAACGCTCTAGTGAGATACCTGAATTTTTCATCATCCATCTAATTAATACAGTTTTTGCTTGTTCATTCTTTGAAATAATGGTTCCAAGCTGGCTAATAGGCATATCTCCATATTGTTCTAACAGGCTATCTACGAATTGCTTTCCACGTTCTGTACCGTGAGCAATTTCATTTCTCATATTTTTGTTAGCTCTCTTTTTTGCCATTTTGTCGCCTCCTTCTACACTGATTTATATTATATATTCAAAATGAGTAAAAGTAAAGAATAAAAATGAGTTAAAGAATAAAAATTGCACTTTACAAATAACTCAAAATGAGTTATAACATGATTATAAAGTAAATAACTCAATACGAGTTATAAAAGAAAGGATGAAAAAATGAAACAAGAAGTTTTAGAAATTTTTAAAAGTAAAGATGCACCATTTCTTATTACAGTTGCAGGGTTAGTTGTTCTTTATGGGATTAAGAGAGTAACAGAAACTAATTATCAATTTACAGCCTCAACAAAGGATGGAGAAAGGGTAGTATTATCTCCTAACGGTAATTCCGTTAAGTCTGACAATCAGGACAAAGAAATTAGAGAAGAGGAAGGGGGTGAGGCTTAATGCCAAATAATATTAGAATTACAGATCACGCATATCAGCGTATGAAGGAAAGGATGGGCCTTAACAAAAAGGCTGCCAAACGAATGATGAGTATCGTATACAAAAGTGGTATTTGTAAAGACAATACAACAGGACAGCTTTCAAAGTATTTAGAAGCTCGTGACGAATCATACGAAAGGGAGGAAAATCGGGTTTTAATCTATGGAGAAATGGTATACTGTTTTGCAGATTATAAGGATGTTTCTGTGTTAGTTACAGTGTACCGTGTACCTAACCATTTACGTAATCATGCAACATATCAAACAAAAAAAGTTAAAGCAGCATAATGAAATAATAACAGTATAAGCACTAGCGAGGAATTAGAAATGCTCGCTGGTGCTTTTCAATGGCTAAAATAATTGTGGAAATGAATGGATGCACAAAAATTAGACATCGACAATTTTATACCACCAGTATAATTTACATTCATAAAAAACCGTGCTATTCTATTGGCAGAAAGAAAAAAGCGGTCCGCAGTGGGCCAGAAAGGAAAAAGACATGACAGCAATAATTCGTTTATTCAGCTTAAATAGTGAACACCGTTATGCGCAGCTCGAGAAGAAAGAACTGGGCTATGATTGTGTACGTCCATTTAAGGATAGGTTGGAACGAATGAATTGTGTTAATGAACCTGGGTGGAGTTGATCCAATAACCAGATATATAAACATGCTTTAGCGTACCGCTTACCTTAGATGAACCTGGGGAGGCGGTATTTTTTATGCACCTGTGGCGGAATTGGCAGACGCAGCGGATTTAAGCTCCGCTGTCACAAGACGTGAGAGTTCAAATCTCTCCAGGTGTACTTTACGCACAAGTGGCGAAACTGGAAGACGTACCTAACTTAGGATCAGACGCCAGAAGGCATGAGGGTTCGAATCCCTCCGTGTGTACTATGTTCAATGTGAGAAAGGAAATGGAAAGATGTTAGAAATTAAAGGAAAGGTAAGTACAGCTATCTGCTACGCAAAGGTCATTGAGACTGAGGCGCTAGGTCAGATTCGAAGAATGTGTGATTATCCAATGACGCAGAATTCTCGAATCCGTATTATGCCAGACGTACATGCGGGAAAAGGTTGCACGATAGGAACAACAATGACAATCGTTGATAAAGCGGTTCCTAATGTTGTTGGAGTAGATATTGGCTGTGGTATGTATACGGTTAATCTCGGAAAAATAGATATAGATTTTGAAAAGCTTGATGAGGCCTGTCATTTTATTCCGTCTGGAAAAAATGTTTGGGATGGTCGTCAGGAGCGATTTGACTTAACAGAACTTCATTGCTACAGAAGCTTAAAAGATTCTAGAAGGCTTGCGAGATCTCTTGGAACTTTAGGCGGCGGCAATCATTTCATTGAAATTGATGAAGCTTCCGACGGTACAAAGTATCTGATTATTCATTCGGGTAGCAGAAATCTTGGCAAACAGGTAGCAGAACTTTATCAAAAGCTTGCAGTGGATTTGGACAGAGGTTACGGCGAGTATTTCGAGAAGAGAGAGGAAATCATCAGAACATATAAGGAACAGGGAAGAAGAAAAGAAATTCAGGACGCGTTAAAGGTATTACATTTTCAGGCTTATGAAAGTCAGCCGTCTATGCCGGAGGATCTTTGTTACTTGTCTGGTAAATACTTAGAGGACTACCTCCATGATGTTGAAATCTGTCAGAATTTTGCTCGAAGAAGCAGGGAGAAAATGGCTGAGATTATTTTGGAAAGAACAGGAATGAATGGAACAGATGGATTCCATACAATTCACAACTATATTGATATAGAGGAAATGATCCTGAGAAAGGGAGCCATCGCTGCCCATGCAGGTGAAAAGGTACTTATTCCAATCAATATGCGTGATGGTAGTGTTCTTGCAATAGGTAAAGGAAATCCTGAATGGAATTATTCCGCACCTCATGGAGCAGGAAGAATTATGTCCAGAACAAAAGCAAAGAGTGAGCTTAGTATGGACGAGTATAAGAAAGAAATGGCAGGGGTATATACAACTTCTGTAAATGAAAGTACATTGGACGAGGCACCAATGGCATATAAATCACTGGAAGATATCATCGATGTCATCCGTGAATCTGTATATGTCATTGACGTAATGAAACCTATATACAATTTTAAGGCATCTGACTAGCTCTGCGTCGGTCGGAAGGCCGGAAAGAGAGGACAAAATGTTTGTTATGCCAACCATCGATATGGTGGCAACGGGAAAGAATATTGAGATGCTTAGAAAGGC
>ERZ894223.1053-NODE-1053-length-21281-cov-7.852775_pt1 | contig 21281 bp, 20 predicted proteins | sample MGYA00380293_ERZ894223 | MGnify/ENA primary metagenome ERZ894223 (study PRJEB32331, sample SAMN06328445) | human gut metagenome | biome: human gut microbiome; feature: stool | host: Homo sapiens | collected 2014-11-05 ...
CGATTGAAGACAAGATGGAACTGTATAATTACATCATAGAAGAAATGGGGGATTTGGGATGAAATTTGTAGGAGTTACAGCCTGCCCTACAGGTATTGCACATACCTATATGGCAGCAGCCCGCATAGAAAAGGAATGTGAGAGACTGGGCTATGAAGTGAAAGTAGAAACACAAGGCTCGCAGGGGACGGAAAATAAGCTGACCAAACGGGAGATTGCAAAAGCGGATTATGTAATCATAGCCGCGGATGTAGTAATTGAGGAGCCAGAGAGATTTTATGGCAAGTGGGTTTTAAAAACAAGAATCAAACCGTTATTAAAGAATACACAGGGTGTTTTTGAGCGGTTAGAACAAGATAGTTTCATTATGGGAGGGGCTTCTTTTCAAAATGAGAATAATCAAAACAGAAATGAAAACTCTGGAAATATAGAGAATTTTCAAAATAAAAATGCAAAAGATAAAAATGCTGAAAATACAGAAGATAAAAATATTGAAAACAGAGAAAAAAATGGAGATGCGGTAAAACAAAATATAACGTACCAAAATGCGATAAATAGAAGTAGAATAGTTGAAAATACGCAAGAAAATCAGAAAACTGAAAAGATAGTCGGAAAAGGCTATAGGCAAGAATTGGAAAATAAACAGTCAATAGCTGGGAACAATAAAGCAAAACAAAGTGATAAAAATAATAAGAATAAGATAGTAAAAACAAAAAAAGAAAAAAAACAGGAGAAAGAGCCCAAAGATCTTTCAGATATTGATATTATAGGACAGCTTATGAATGGAGCCTCCTATATGATACCATTTGTTGTTGTGGGAGGGCTGTTAGTATCGCTGTCGGTATCAATGGGGGCACAGACTTCTGCAGATGGAACGGTTGTCTATATTGGTTTATGGAATAAGATTCATGCTATCGGTAATCTTGCCTTTACGCTGATGTATCCAATTTTGTCAGGCTTTATTGCTTTTTCCATTGCAGGAAGGGCAACCCTTGCTCCGGCGATGATCGGGGCGATGGTGGCAACAGATGGAGAGATTCTTGGAACGGAGGGAGGAACGGGATTTATCGGTTGTATTATTGTCGGCTATCTTGTTGGTTATCTTGTGAAATGGATGAACAGCTGGAATCTTGCTAAGGAGTTTAAGCCGATGATGCCAATATTTATTATTCCGCTGACCGGTGTCGCAGTAGTATCCGCTTTGTTTATATTTGTGCTTGGAAAGCCAGTTACACTGATAACGGATCTGTTAAACAGTTTGCTTGTGGAACTTGCGAAGAATCCTTCCAGTGCAGTTGTGCTTGGTATTGTGCTTGGTGCGATGGTTGGCATAGATATGGGAGGTCCGATCAATAAGGTCGCCTTTTTCTTTGGTGTGACTTCAATTGCACAGGGAAATCTTCAGATTATGGGGATTGTATCTACTTCCATTGCAGTGGCTCCGCTCTCTATGGGAATCGCAGCAGTTGTTGGAAAAGATAAGTTCACACCTGAGGAAAAGAGTGCAGGAATATATACTATATTTATGGGAATCATAGGAATCAGCGAGGGGGCGATACCTTTTGCAGCTTCTGACCCCGGACACGTTCTTCCGGCAGTTGTTGCAGGTTCTGCACTTACTGGAGCGGCTGCTGCTGTGTGCGGCGTGACTTCGGCTGTTCCACATGGGGGCTTAGTTGTGGCTTTATTTAAAGCTACGAACTATATGTCATTATATTTTCTTTGTGTGATGGCAGGAACAGCACTTTCTATTGCAATCGTATTAGCATTTAAGAGACGACAAGAAAAAAATAGATAAAATTCCAGTAGATAGAAAATAACAGTACAAAGTTGACATTTTTTTCAAAAAAATACCCTTTCACATATTGAAATCGCAAGTAAAATGAAATAAAATCTTAAGTTAAGCACATCTTTTGTTCAAAAATAAGTCAAACTATGAGTTTTACATTTTTGAAGAATTTGATAGAATTTTTGGTGAGTGAGGAGTGGTTCGTAAACATGAGATTCACAAGACGGGATATGAAGATGATAGAGTACTTAAGAGATTATGAAGTTGTCGAACTTAAGGCTATGTCAGAGTATCTGGGAGTATCTGTAAAGACTTTGAAGAATCAGTTAAAGGAGTTGTCCGAGACACTGAAAGAATTCGGAGTGGATGTCCAGTTTGTTTCGAGTAATCAAATACTTGTAAAGGGGCATGAGAAGTTTGCGGAAGTGATGAGTGTGAGCATCCCTCGCTTTGAGATGGAATTTGAGAGAAGATTCCTCTTACTTCTGGTACTACATGATAATTTCCTTACCATACAGGAAATTGCAGATGAGCTTTTAGTAAGCAAGTCTTACGCAGAGAAGCATTTAGCGGCAATCATGAAAAAGTATCCGGAAGATATTCAGGCACAGCGGCATTATGGTATCCGCTATGCAGCATCCCAGAATAAGAGAAGAGAGGTATTTGTAAAGATACTTTTTCCATATTTATTCGGGGAGGATTACATCGTAGCTTTGGAGCAGTTTGATAGTCTCCATTTTCCACTGTTTCATTATTTTACAAAGGAACAGATGTTCAGGACAAGAGGAGCAATTCAGGCATTGCAGAGGATGGAATGGTTTCAGCTTACTGATGAATCCTTGCAGCAGCTTTTCCTTTATATTTTGTTTCTCACGCGTCATGCAGACAGTGAGAATACAGAAAAGCCGGTTGCGGTACAGGAAGATTTTATTAATACGCAGGAATTTGACGGATTGTATGAATGGATACTTGGATGGTGTCAGGAATTTCGTCTGCCGGATTCTAAAGAAGAACTGCGATATATGTATACATTACTGTTATCGCTACGTAAACAAAAAATCGCCTGTCAGGACCAGATTATGGATAAGATGCGGCATCCGATTAAGGAGATTCTTAAAGGAATCAGCGAGAGACTCAGTGTAGATTTCAGCGAGGACGAAGATTTGATTGAGGGGTTATCTTCTCATATTTATACGACGATTCTTCGTGGAAATCATTTGGATGTTGAGACAGATGAATATATGTTAAAGTCCATGAAACGTCAGTATCCTTTTGGATTCGAGATGGCGGCCATTGCGGCAGATTACATAGCAGATATCTATAATCTGTCTATGAAAGAGAATGATCTTATTTATTTAGCCATTCATTTTCAGGCGGCGATAGAGCGAATGAAGGATGCGGGTGAGAAGACGAAAATTATTATTGTCTGTCATTTCGGTGCGGCAGCGGCCAGAATTATCCGCTCTAAAATCGAGAGAAAGCTTGTTGGTGTGGAAGTCACGGGAATGTATTCCCTGCAGGAATTTAAGCAGCTTAAGAATCCAGATTGCGACTACATTGTGACAACCGAGCGCATTCTCAAAGCTGATTTTCCGATTATCTACATTTCAATGGCCCTTCCGGAGCGTGAGATGCAAAAGATTAAGGAAGGAATTAAAGAAATTCAGGTAAACCATTTATTGGAATTAAATATATTAGAAGCAATTATTCTTCCAATTGAAGAAAAGAATATGGAATCCGCAGTAAAAGCGATGGTACAGCCACTTTTAGAAGAAGATTTTGTAACAGAAGAATATTTGCAGTCTGTTCTCGAAAGAGAGGAGATGTCTTCCACAAGTTTAAACCACATTGCCCTGCCACATGGAAATCCGGCAATGGTTCAGAATACAAGACTTGTCATTGGAAGAATGAATCATCCGATTTTGTGGGATGATTCTAAAGTAAGCTGTGCATTTTTATTCGCAGTATCCTCAGAGATGCTCAAAGAAAAACCGATGCTTTTTAATACATTTTATCGGACGATGGCAGATCCGGAAGTAGAGGAAAGTATCAAAAAACTTCAGATGGAAAAGAATCTTCCAGATGAGGTTTTTAGACAAAAGCTGTTTCAAATATTGAGATAGAGTAACTAATAATTTCTAACAGGAGAGGAAAGGATGTGAAGTTAACATGGTAGGAATTATTCTCGCAACACATGGCAATTTTGCGACCGGTATCCAGCAGTCAGCTTCCATGATTTTTGGTGAACAGCCAAACGTGGCAGCCGTAACACTGCAGCCTAACGAAGGACCGGATGATGTGAGAAAGAAAATGGAAGAAGCAGTTGCATCTTTCGAAGACCCGGAACAGGTGTTAATTCTCGTTGATTTATGGGGAGGTACTCCATTTAATCAGGCTAATGGCCTGATCGCTGGTCACGAGGATACATGGGCAATTGTTGCTGGTCTTAACCTGCCAATGCTCATTGACGCTTACGCTTCCCGTATGATGATGGATACAGCACATGAACTTGCTGTTCAGATTTCCGGAAGTGCAAAAGAAGGCGTTAAGATTTACCCAGAAAGCTTAGAGCCAAAGGAAGAGAAAAAGGTAGCAGCTACTTCCGATGGACAGCCAAGGGGAGCATTACCAGAAGGAACCGTAGTAGGAGATGGAAAGATTAAATATGTGCTTGCACGTATCGACTCCCGTCTGCTCCATGGACAGGTAGCAACAGCATGGACAAAGACTACAGGACCAAACAGAATTATCGTTGTATCTGACGGTGTAGCACACGATGACCTTCGTAAGAGCATGATTCGTGAAGCAGCGCCTCCAGGGGTAAAAGCGAACGTAGTTCCAATCAGCAAGATGATTCAGGTATCAAAAGATACCCGTTTTGGAAACACAAAGGCATTATTATTATTTGAAACACCTCAGGATGCTCTTGCAGCAATCAAAGGTGGAGTAGATATTAAGGAACTTAACATTGGTTCTATGGCTCACTCTGTTGGCAAGGTAGCAGTCAGCAAAGTATTATCTTTAGATGAAAAAGATATCGAGACATTCGAAGAACTTAAGAAGTTAGGCGTTAAGTTTGACGTTCGTAAAGTTCCAAGTGATTCTCAGGATAACATGGATGAGATTCTTAAAAAAGCAAAAGCTGAATTAGCAAAATAGTATTTAGCAATTAATATTAGGAGGAAAAGTCATGTCAATTATTTCAATGATTTTAGTTGTTATAGTTGCCTTTCTCGCTGGTATCGAAGGTGTTGTTGATGAATTCCAGTTCCATCAGCCTTTGGTAGCATGTACATTGATTGGTCTGGTAACAGGCAATCTCGAGGCAGGTATTGTTCTTGGTGGTAGTCTTCAGATGATCGCTCTTGGATGGGCTAATATCGGAGCTGCTGTAGCACCGGATGCTGCTTTAGCATCTGTTGCATCTGCTATTATCCTTGTTCTTGGTGGACAGGGAGTAAAAGGTGTAAGTACAGCGATTGCTGTAGCTATCCCTCTTGCTGTAGCAGGTTTATTCTTAACAATGGTTGTTCGTACTCTTTCTGTAGCATGTGTTCACCGTATGGATGCTGAAGCTGAGAAGGTTAATTTCAGAGGTGTAGAAATGTGGCACATCATTGCCATCTGCTTACAGGGACTTCGTATTGCAATCCCTGCAGCATGTCTTCTTGCAATCCCTACTGAAACAGTACAGAACTTCTTACAGTCTATGCCTGCATGGTTAACAGATGGTATGTCCATCGGTGGTGGTATGGTAGTAGCTGTTGGTTATGCAATGGTTATCAACATGATCGCAACAAAAGAAGTTTGGCCATTCTTCGCAATTGGTTTCTGTCTGGCAGCTATTTCAGACCTTACACTGATCGCTCTTGGTGCAATCGCTCTTGCAATCGCTTTCATCTACATCAACTTATCTGAAAAAGGTGGAAACGGAAACGGTGGCGGTGGAAACGTTGGTGATCCACTCGATGACATTTTAAATGATTATTAAGAAGTAAGGAGGGTATAGAAATGGCAGAAGAAAAAATTACTTTATCAAAACAAGATCGTCGATCTGTTGCACTCCGCTCTACTTTCCTTCAGGGTTCATGGAACTATGAACGTATGCAGAACGGTGGATGGTGTTTCGCCATGATTCCGGCGATTAAGAAACTGTACACAAACAAAGAAGATCAGAAGGCAGCTTTAAAGAGACACCTTGAGTTCTTCAACACACATCCATATGTAGCTTCTCCAGTACTTGGTGTAACTCTTGCCTTAGAGGAAGAGAAAGCTAACGGTGCTCAAGTAGATGACGCAGCTATTCAGGGTGTAAAAGTAGGTATGATGGGACCTTTAGCCGGTGTTGGTGATCCAGTATTCTGGTTTACTGCTCGTCCAATGCTTGGTGCATTAGGTGCATCCCTCGCTATGGGCGGAAGCATCTTAGGACCAATCTTGTTCTTCGTATTATGGAACGTAATCCGTTGGGCATTTATGTGGTATACACAGGAATTTGGTTACCGGGCTGGTAGCAAGATTTCTGAAGACCTTTCCGGTGGACTTTTACAGAAAGTAACAAAGATTGCTTCTATTCTTGGTATGTTCGTACTTGGTTCGCTGATCGAACGCTGGGTAAGTATCAACTTTATTCCAGTTGTATCAAAAGTAAAATTAAGTGATGGTGCTTACATTGACTGGAACAGCCTTCCAGCAGGAGCAGAAGGTATTAAGACAGCAATTTCCCAGTATGCTTCCGGAATGGCTTTAGAGCCTACAAAGGTTACAACTTTACAGGACAACTTAAATTCCTTAATTCCAGGTCTTATGCCATTATTACTGACACTGTTATGTATGTGGTTACTCAAGAAGAAAGTTTCTCCTATCGTAATCATCCTTGCATTGTTTGTAGTAGGTATCTTAGGACATGTAGTAGGTATTCTGTAATTTAAGTTTAATTAAAGCGGAATAAGCAATACAAAGGGGGCTGTGACAAAAATATTTCCGATATTTTTGCACAGCCCTTGCTGTGTTATGTATACAAAGGAGGATGCATAATGGCACAATCACTCAATACTAAAGTGGATCTGGTTATGGATGCCACTTCCTTTCACGGAATGAATAATTACGGAAAAATTATGATTGGCGACAGAGGTTTCGAATATTATAACGAAAAAAAGATGAATGACTATATCCAGATTCCATGGGAAGAGGTTGATTATGTCATAGCATCTGTTATGTTTAAGGGCAAATATATTCCTCGCTTCGCCATTCAGACAAAAAAAAGCGGAACCTTTACCTTTGCAGCAAAGAAACCAAAAGAACTTCTTCGTGCGGTAAGAAATTATGTTCCATCTGACCATATGGTTCGCTCCTTAAGCTTTTTTGACGTGTTAAAAAGAGCGTTTAAAAAGTAAATATCAGTGACATCAAGTTAGGGACAAAATACCTTTTGACCTTAACATTTTACGATGGAAGTATTATAATGATTCTGACTGAAACGATTCAGAAAATATGAACATACTTTTGCTAAAAGGAGACGAAAATGGCAATTTTAAAATTAAAACCAAGCGGAAAAGATTACATCTGGGGCGGACATAAACTCGTAGACAACTACGGAAAAGAAATGACAGGCGACCGATTAGCAGAGACATGGGAATTATCCTGTCATCCAGACGGTCCAAGCTTTGTTGCCAATGGCGAAGATGCTGGCAAGACATTAAGACAGTATATTGAGGAACACGGAAAGAAAGTACTCGGAACAAACTGCGAGCGTTTTGAGGACTTTCCTATTTTAACAAAATTCATCGATGCACAGGACAACCTTTCTATCCAGGTACATCCAGATAACGAGTACGCCTTAAAAAATGAAGGGCAATATGGCAAAACCGAGATGTGGTATGTAGTGGATGCAGAAGAAGGAGCCTGCCTCTACCACGGATTTAACAGAGAAATCAGCAAAGATGAATTTGCAAAAAGAATCGAAGAAGACACTCTTCTTGAAGTACTGAATAAAGTACCTGTTCATAAAGGAGATGTATTTTTTATCGAAGCTGGAACAATTCATGCCATCGGTAAAGGACTCATCATCGCAGAAATCCAGCAGAACTCCAACGTAACTTATCGTGTATACGATTATGGCAGAGTTGGAAAGGACGGAAAGAAGAGAGAACTCCACATCGAGAAAGCCGTTGCTGTAACGAACTGTGCACCAGCGAAAAAGGATGACAGTCATTATCCACATATCGCTGACTGCGACTACTTTACAGTAGACAAACTGAACCTCGATGGAACAACCTTTAACAAACTTGAGGGAACTGTTTCGGAAAAATCCTTCTTAAGCATTCTCGTTTTAGACGGCGAAGGAACCATCACCAGCAATGGTGAGAGCGTATCTTACAAAAAGGGAGACAGTATTTTCCTTACTGCTGGAAGTGGGGAATATAGCATAGAAGGTGTGTGTGATGCACTTTTAACTACAATAAGAGGGTAGGGAATTCTGGTTTGCCGCAGGCAAGGTAGACGCTCCCCAAGAGATAATGCTCCAATTCACTTCCTCAGATCTATCACCCCTAATTTGTGGGGATGGAATACATAGAATCGGAAAGAATTTGTAGGGTTTAGAAAAAACAGAAGCCACAGCCCCTATGCTATGTAAAAATGCGCCTTAGAACAAGTCCAAATTGCGGTTGAGCAGTTTGGGCGCAGCGAAATGAAGCATTTTTGCATAGCATAGGGGCTGTGGCTTCGTCTGTTTATTCCCACCTCCTCACTAATTTAAAATAATTTATTGACATAAAGCGTAAAAGTTGCTATACTGTAAAACATATTAAGACTATAGGAAAATCGTTGAACAAAAGTAGTACCTTTTATCCACAGCATACCAGAGAGTCGGATTAGGTGGAAGCCGATATGTGAGGGAAAAGGGAATGGATTTGGGAGATGCAAGGTGAATTAACAGTAGCTGATGCCGCGTCCTCGCGTTACAGGGGTAGGATATCGACAGAGATTGTAAGAACAGTACAGCATAGCTTGTTTTATAGAATCGTTTATAGATACTATAGAATAATCAGATATAGTTTATATTTGGTGGCTGTATAGGATTTGAAGAATCATCTGATCCGTATCGGATTTAGAGAGAATGACATAGAATTGTTCCAGAAGATTTTAGTTTTACTTTGAAGTTTAGAGAGTGGAAAGGTAGAAAAAGATTTTTAAAGAATAATTTTAAGTGATTAATAAGGGTGGTACCGCGGAATATTTCGTCCCTGATGTTTTTTATGAACGTCAGGGACTTTTTTAATGCCACAAAAAGCTTCCACAACATAAAAATATAAAGCAGCCTACAGAAAAGAAGGGGGTACAAATGAAACGAATAAGAAGAGCATATAGTAAGACAGTCAGTCTTATTGATGAGACAGCAGTACAGATTTATCAAAGTTTTGTAGGAAAGAAAAAGGGATTTCTTCTGGAAAGTTATGATAAGAATAACGGACGTTACGTCTTTATGGGAAAGAATCCAGAGGAAGTCATTAAGAGTAAAGAAAATGGGCTGGTTATTGAGAAGGAAGATGGAACAACAAAGGAGCTTAGCGGCAATCCCGTAGATCTTTTGAAAGGATATTATAGTGATTTCGAGATTCGTAAGGATGATGAGCAGCTTGCGTTTACAGGCGGTCTTGTTGGTGGTCTTGGCTATGATTTTGTAAGGTATAAAGAGGAGCTGCCGGATAATAATCCAGATGAGATTGGAATCAGTACGATTTCATTGATGCTTGTGACAGAGTTTTTATCTATTGACCATTTTGCAGAGACAATGACAGCGGTTGTTGTGGAAGATGATACAGAAGCAGGAAGGGAAAAAGCGATGTTCCGCTGTGAAGAAATGGTGAAGGAAGCGTTTGCAAATATTCGGAAAGATGAGAAGTCAGAGTTTCAGCCGGATGGAAAGATTATAAAGCAGTCAGATACTTTAGAAGAATATAGTGAAAAAGTAAATAAGATTAAACAGTATATTATAGATGGACATGTATTCCAGACGGTACTTTCCCAGAGATGGACGATTGAGACGAAGCAGAAAGGTTTTGATTTATATAAGGAACTTAGAGAAATTAATCCTTCCCCATATATGTATTATTTCAACTTTGAAGAATTTGAAATTATCGGAAGTTCTCCGGAAATGATCGTAAAGCAAAAAGACAACAAAGTACTGACCTGTCCGATTGCCGGAACAAGACCTCGTGGAAAAGATGATGCAGAAGACCAGAAGTTTGCAGAAGGTCTGATGAAAGACCCGAAAGAAAAAGCAGAACACGTTATGCTTGTTGATCTCGCAAGAAATGACATGGGACGAATCGCAGAGTTTGGAACGGTAAAGGTAAGAGACTTCATGCATATTCAGAAATATTCCCATGTTATGCACATCGTTTCGCTGGTAGAAGGAAGAAAAAAAGGCGAATATCATCCACTTGACCTTGTAAATGCCTTTCTTCCGGCAGGTACATTAAGTGGTGCGCCAAAGGTTCGCGCGATGGAAATTATCGATGAACTGGAATCTGTAAGAAGAGGACTTTACGGAGGAGCAATTGGTTACATTGATTTTAACGGAGACATGGATTTTTGTATTACGATTCGAACAATGATTAAAAAAGCCGATAAAGTTTACATTCAGGCAGGAGCCGGTATCGTGGCAGACAGTAACCCAGAAAGCGAGTACAACGAGTGCTGCAATAAAGCGAGGGCTCTTGCGAAGGTTCTGGTACCTTGAGGATTTGAGTCGGAAGAAAGATGTGCAGCGTATTAGAGCGTGTTTGAGAAATACTCTATTTCAGGAGGAAACCTTATGATATTACTAATTGATAATTACGATTCCTTTACTTATAATCTGTATCAGTACATGGGAATCTTTGAAAAAGATATTAAAGTCGTTCGAAATGATAAAATTACAATCGAAGAAATCGAGCAGTTAAATCCGAACAGAATCGTTCTTTCACCGGGACCGAAAAGTCCGAAAGAAGCCGGAATTTGTATGGACGTAGTAAAACATTTTTACACGAAAAAACCAATCCTTGGCATCTGCCTGGGACATCAGAGCATCGGAGCTGCATTTGGAGCAAAAATCATTCATGCAAAAGAACTGATGCATGGAAAACAGTCGTTAATCGAACACGATGGAAAGAGCGTTTTTGAGGGAATCCCAAGCCCGGTTCATGTGGCAAGATATCATTCCCTTGCTGTAGACGAAAAAACACTGCCAGACGTTTTTGAAATATTAGCAAGAACAGAAGATGGAGAAATCATGGCGATGCAGCATAAAGAATATCCATTGATAGGAATTCAGTTCCATCCAGAATCTATTTATACAGATCATGGAAAAAAGATGATAGAGAACTTTCTGGAATTGTAATAATCAACCATAATAAAAATAATAGAGAATTTTTCTAAAGCGTGCTTAAAAAAGAGGTGACAAAAAAACGATGATTTTAGATGTAATTGTAGAAGACAAGAAAAAACGCTTAAAAGAGCATAAAGCCCGCACTAGCGAGGAGCAAATGAAAGAACTTGCCCTTGTTTCAGAAAGAAAAAGCATTTCCTTTTATGAAGCGTTAGCAAAGCCGGGATTATCCATTATCGGAGAGTTTAAAAAGGCATCTCCCAGCATGGGAAAAATCGAGATGACGATGGAACTTATGGACAGAATTGATGAATATAACGTATCAGTCGATGCCATTTCCTGCCTGACAGAGGAAGACCATTTCCTCGGAAACACCGATTATTTTAAAGAAATCAGAAATATTTCTCCATTGCCGATGATACGAAAAGACTTCATTATCGATCCATATCAGATCTATGAGGCAAAGGTGATTGGAGCGGACTGTATCCTGCTTATTGCGGCGATTCTTAGCGATGAGCAGATGGCAGAATATTATAAGCTGGCAACGGAGCTGGGGATGGACGTATTAGTAGAAACACATGATGAAGAAGAAATGGGGCGGGCATTAAAAATCCAGCCGAAAATCATCGGTGTAAATAACCGCAACTTAAAAGACTTTACCATTTCCCTTGAAAATACAAAGAGACTTCGCCCGATGGTGCCGGAAGGAACGGTATTTGTTTCGGAAAGTGGTGTGACAACGAACGAGCATATTGCATTTTTAAAGGAATGTAAAGTAGATGCGCTCTTGATTGGTGGTGCATTTATGCTATCGGAACATCCAAGAGAACTCGCAACAGAATGGAAGAACCTATATAACGAAAAGTAAGAGAATAAAACATAAGGCAGTGAAGAACAAATCTGATAACAGAATTTGTAATCTGTCAAAAAAGAATAAAAATCAAGCTGATTAAAGAGGAATGATAGAGAGTTTGTAAGATGGATAAAGAGCTAATAAATAGCCATACCAAAATTAAAATATGTGGAATGACCTGTGAGGCAGATATTAAGGCAGTCAACACTTATCTGCCGGATTATATCGGATTTGTTTTATTTTTTCCAAAAAGCAACCGAAATATATCAATAGAGCAGGCGGAACATTTGCTTGAAAAAGTAGATAAAAAAATTCGGACAGTGGCAGTCGTTGTCTCACCGACAACAGAGCAGATAAGGCAAATTGAAAAAGCTGGATTTGATTATATTCAAATTCATGGAACTGTTACTGAAGATGTATATAAACAATGCAAGCTTCCGATTTTAAGAGCATTTAATGTGTCTGATTTAGACAAACTGAATGAATACGAAGCAAAAGACAAAATAAAAGGCTATGTATTTGACAGCAAGACACCTGGAAGTGGGAAAACATTTGACTGGAGTCTGCTTGATAATATCAGACAAAGACAAAAGACGGATGCATCGAAAGATGTTTCTCATAAAAAAAACAAAAAAATGATTTTTCTTGCAGGAGGAATTGATGAAACGAATGTAAAAAGGGCAATTTCACAAGTAGCTCCAGACGTAATCGATTTAAGTTCCGCGGTAGAAAAAACAAGTGAAGATGGAACTTTTCACGGAAAGGATCCAGAAAAAATAAGAACAATAGTAACAATGGTACATGATTGATGAAAGGATTTTATTATGCAGAATAAAAAATATGGTGAATATGGTGGACAATATGTGGCAGAATCTCTGATGAATGTATTAGCAGAATTAGAGACAGCATATGACGAGGCAATTAATGACCCGAAATTTATCGAAGAATATAACTATTATTTAAAAGAATATGTCGGAAGAGAGACTCCACTGTACTTCGCAGAGAAGCTCTCTAAAAAATATGGCACAAAGATTTATTTAAAACGTGAAGATTTAAATCATACCGGTGCACACAAGATTAACAACGTAATCGGACAGATTCTTTTAGCAAAACGAATGGGTAAAAAGAAAGTCATCGCAGAAACAGGAGCAGGCCAGCATGGTGTGGCTACTGCGACAGGAGCAGCACTGTTTGATATGGAATGTACCGTATTTATGGGCGAAGAAGATATGGAACGCCAGGCATTAAACGTATTCCGTATGGAAATGCTTGGAACAAAGGTAGAATGTGTAAAGAGTGGAAGCCGTACTTTAAAAGATGCCACAAACGAGGCAATTCGTACATGGGCGAAAAATGCAGAAGATACTTTCTATATTATCGGTTCTGCGGTAGGCCCTCATCCATATCCACAGATGGTAAAGGAATTCCAGAAAGTTATCAGCGTAGAGACAAAGAAACAGATTCTTGAAAAAGAAGGAAGACTTCCAGACTGCGTACTTGCCTGCGTAGGCGGCGGTTCCAACTCCATCGGAATGTTCGCAGAATTCATTGATGAAAAAGACGTAGAATTAATTGGTGTAGAAGCAGCGGGATTCGGAATAGAGACAGGAAAACATGCCAGTGCATTTGCCTCAGGAAAAGCAGGTGTACTTCATGGAATGCGCTCCTACCTGCTTCAGAACGAGGATGGAAATATCCAGATTGCAAGCTCCATCTCCGCTGGGCTTGATTATCCGGGGGTTGGACCGGAACATGCTTACCTGCACGATAGCGGAAGAGCAACCTACGTTTCTATCACAGACGACGAGGCAATGCAGGCATTAAGAGAGCTTTGCCGCGAAGAAGGAATCATCCCGGCAATCGAGAGCGCCCATGCATTAGCATACGCATTTAAAAAGGCAAAAACAATGACAGAAGACCAGATTATGGTTGTAAACCTTTCCGGACGTGGAGACAAGGACGTACATACGATTGCAGAGTATTTTAAAGATAAATAAAAGAGGAGGATAGAAAAATGAACCGCATTGAAAAAAGAATGGAAGAATTACAAAATAAAAATGAAAAAGCATTTGTGACATATATGACTGCCGGTCTGCCGGATATGGAAGGCACAAAAGCCTTAATCAAAGCACAGGCAGAAGCAGGAATTGATATTATCGAGTTAGGAATTCCATTTTCCGATCCAACCGCAGACGGTCCGGTTATCCAGGATGCATCCTATCGTTCCATCTGTAAAGGAACAAACTTAAAAGGTGTATTTGCAGCGGTAGAAGAAGTAAGAAAAGACTGCGATGTGCCACTCGTATTTATGATGTACTATAACACTATCCTTTACTACGGCGTAGACGCATTTGCCAGGAAATGTGCAGAAGTCGGCGTAGATGGTCTTATCATCCCAGATCTTCCAAAAGAAGAACAGTTCGAATTAGTAGAAGCACTCGACAACACAGAAAATGCGCCAATCCTCATTCAGCTTGTCGCACCAGTATCCGCAGACAGAATCCCAATGATCTTAGAAAATGCAAGAGGTTATGTCTACTGTGTATCTTCTATGGGGGTAACCGGACAGGCAGCACATTTCCACAAAAACGTAAGAAAGTATCTGGAAAATGTAAAAGCCGTATCAAAGATCCCTGTCATGATGGGATTCGGAATCCGCACAGCAGAAGACGTAGCCGGATTAAAAGATACGATTGATGGCTGCATTGTCGGAACACATTTCATTGAACTTATGGAAGAAAATAATTATAATCTGGATGTGGCAAAAGAATATATCCGCAAGTTTAAGAAGGAATTAAATGCTTAGCCAGTTTTCTGTTTTTGAAAAAGATACAATTTAAGCTGTAAAAAATTACGTTGAATTTTACAGCTTTTTGTGTATAATAAAAGTAACAGAAAAAGTATGAGGTCAAAGGAAGGAGCTGAAGGAATATGGCAAGTATTTTACCAGTATCTGATTTGAGAAATTATAATGAAGTTTTGAAAAAATGCCACAAAGGAGAACCGGTATATCTGACTAAGAATGGCAGAGGACGTTTTGTAGTTATAGATATTGAAGATTATGAGCGTGAGCGCGCAGAGAAAAAACTTCTAATGAAACTTCAGGAAGCCGAAGAAGCAGTGAAAGATGGCGAAGGATGGCTGGATTTAGACGAGTTGAAGACACTTGTGGAGGAGTAAGATGCTAAAGCTGCGAATTAATCCAATTGTTGCAAAAGATTTGAAAAATATTAAGGATTACATTGCTGAAGATAACGAAGAATATTCTATAAAGACCATAAAAGAAATTTATGGCAAATTCGAAAACCTGCAGATGTTTCTAGGAATGGGAGCAGATCTTTTCAAACGAGTCAGTTTCCGAACAGACTATAAATATGCAATATGGGAAGATTATGTGATTATTTATAAAGTGAGCAATGAGTTTGCAGAGATTTATCGAGTGATTAATCGGTATCAGGATATTACAAGAATTTTTGATTGATAAGAATAAATATAGTAGATGAAGAATTCACCGAAGTAACGCTTGTGGAGATACAGAGAAAAAGGTGTAATAATAACTGGTATGGTAGAAGCAAGAAGCCCTGGATTTTTCAAACACGCTCTAGTCCGATAATAAAAATAAGAAAGGAGTAAGTTACTGTTTATAACCTTTAATAAATTTTAAGTAACGTTTTAATTGACATCATGAAAAAAGAACTAAAAACAAACGTAATGCGTATTCTCGAAAAAGAAAAAGTGCCTTATGAAGCACATTATTATCCACATGGAAAAGAGGCAGTAGATGGAGTGACGGTAGCAGAATTAACAGGCCAGAATCCTGATTGTGTCTTTAAAACCCTTGTAACTGTAAGCAATAAAAAGGAATACTTCGTATTTGTGCTCCCTGTAGCAAAGGAACTCGACTTAAAAAAGGCGGCCAAAGCCGTAGGTGCAAAATCCATCGAGATGATTCATGTAAAAGACATTAACAAAATTACAGGATATATCCGAGGTGGCTGTTCTCCAGTCGGAATGAAAAAACAGTTTGTCACAACCTATCACGAAACTGCACAAAACAATCCGGTCATCATGGTAAGCGGCGGCAAGATAGGAACACAGGTAGAATGTAAACCAGATGACCTGCTGAAAATCACCAAAGGACAGTATGCAGATATCTGTAAAGAGTGATTGATTCTTAGTTTCTGTCTGTGAAGGAATTGAGGAATCTTACAAGATATTTGCTTGCTCGTCCTCACAGGATAGGATGCAGATATTATATTAAACAACAGTATAAAGGAGTTTTTGAAAAACAGAAAATAAAAAGGGACTATACTATCAAATGTGGCCTCGGAGCAAGGTTTGGATACGAGCGCGTAAGCGAGCATTCAAACCGCCGCGACTAAAGTCACATTTGATAGTATAGTCCCTTTTTATTTTCGTCTGTTTTTAGAAAAACACTCTAAAAGCAGTTCTTAATAATATCTGCATCCAGTCCATTCTTGCTCGTGGCTTTTCCTACAGCAAAATACAATATCGCACCCGCGAGCAGTCCCCACACAACCGCATTAATTCCCGCTACGTGTACATTATAGTAACAGAATACATATGTGGCAGCCGCACCGATAGAACTGCTGATTGCCGCCTGTTTCGTTCCTTTTTTCCAGAATAATCCACCAATAAGAGGCCAGAAGAAGCTACATTCCAGGCCACCTAAAGCAAAAAGATTCAGGAAGAAAATGATATCTGGCGGATTGATTGTCAGTAAAATGACAACAACGCCGAAAGCAAAAGTAACGAGTGTACTTAACTTTCCAACATTTTTATTGTAAGAAGCAATCTTTTCCGGATCATCTTTTACCACATAGTTACGCCATAAGTCCTTCACGATAGCCGCGGATGCGAGAATCAGAAGAGAGTCGGCTGTAGACATAACGGCGGCCATAGGAGCGGCAAGGAAAGTTCCTGCGAGACCTACTGGCATAATCTTCTGAACAATGTAAGGAATAAAATAATCGGAAGTAGGAAGATTATTTGTATCTACTAATGCACCAGCCCATGTACCAGCCATATGCATACCAACAATGATGAAACTGCAGGTTAACGCACCGATCCACATCGCAGAATGAAGACTCTTTGTATTCTTAAATCCCATCGAACGAACCGCAGTCTGTGGAAGTCCAAGAGTACCAAATCCTACGAGAACCCAGAAACTAATCAAAGTACCCGGAGTGTACACAGAAAAAAGATCATCATATACACCAGGAAGATTTCTGGCAAGTCCGGCATCAATACCAGAAAGCCCACCGCCTGCTTTTAATACAAAGAAAATAAACAGGAAAGTACCGATACACATAACAATTCCCTGAATCGTATCTGTGATGGCAACCGCGCTAAAACCGCCAAAAGAGGTATAAATAATTACTACCGCACCAAAAATTAAGAGGGAAACAACATGGTTAAGCCCTGTAATAGAAGAAATCAAAGTTGCCCCGCCAGTAAACTGTCCGATCATCTGGGCCATAAAGAAAGCAACCATAAGTAAACTTGTGATAATAACCAGCGCATCACTCTTATAACGGGCCTTTAAATAACCAACAACTGTGACAGCTCCTGTTCTTCTTGAAACCATAGCCAGCTTATTACCAAGCACACCTAAAACTAAAAAAGTAACCGGAACCTGCACCGTGGCAATCCATGCCTGGGCATATCCATAAGTAAGTCCTGCCGCACCTGGCCCGGAAATAAAGGAACTTACCGAAGTGTAGGTTGCCATTGTTGTCATAGCCAGAAGAAGACCGTTCATATTTCTTCCGCCGATAAAAAACTTCTTTTCAGATGATACGTTCTGCTTACTTCCCTGACGCTTACTAAATACAATACCGATAATCGCATTTAAGGCAAGGTAAATAACAAAAATAGTAAGAATAATCTTTTGACTTGCGGACATTATTCCTCGCCTCCTTCCTCTTCATCCTCGTATTCAAAGTCAATGAATACTTTCTTGAGTAAATACCATACTCCAAGGAGAGAAAGAACAATCGTTCCCAAAGTAGACACACTAAACCATGCCGGCATACCAAGAAAATAAAGCCCGGTTCCATTCAGTAAAAATGCACTGGAAATATGCCATACACAGCAGATTGCGACAACGACTAGCGTTCCACGGATTTCACGGATACACTGCTCATGCTTCTCCTGTTTTGTTAATTTTTTCATCTTTCGCTTCTCCTTAAATTAAAGATCAGATTCACGGAGGATATCTGCCAAGAATATTATCATATAAATGAGGAATAAAATCAACAGGATTTTACTATTTAATTCGTTAACAACGGACGCCCGGGCAGTTTTACTACGTCTTTCAGAAAAAAGGATAACTCCCGGCTTCGTCCTTAAATTTTCCACAATTTTGACATTTTTTTGAATTTATAATTGACAATCAAATAGGTGATATGGTAAATTTTTAAATAAATAGTTAACAGGTAGGAATAACCAGATTCTCTATGAAAGTACAGTCATCCTGTACGGCTCAAAAGCCGACAAAGAAACCTGGGCTTCAATAAGCTTAAAGCCAAGACAGCTTTTTGATTTGGATTAGTCTGGCATATGTGATATACTTTAAATAGACCCGGCAGATTAACAGGTCTGCCGGGCTTTTTTATGTCAATTACAAATAAAAAACTGATGAAAAGGGGAAACAGAATGGCAACTTACACAATCGAAAACGGAAAGTTATCCGTAACAATTGCTGCTCATGGGGCAGAACTGAGCAGTATCTATGACAAGGAGAATGGCAGAGAACTTGTATGGCAGGCAGACCCGACATTCTGGAACCGTCATGCACCCGTACTTTTTCCAAATGTAGGAAAGTATTATGGCGGATATTTTACTTATAATGGCAAAGAATATCCAATGGGTCAGCATGGATTCGCGAGAGATACAGAATTTGAGGAGGTAGCGGCAGGAGAAGATTTTGTGACTTATCGTTTAAGTTCGAATGAGACAACAAAAAAAGAATATCCATTTGATTTTAAGTTAGAAATCACACATAGATTACAGGGCGGTCGTTTGTCTGTAGAATGGAAAGTAACAAATACAGGCGATAAAGAAATGTATTTTACAATCGGCGGACATCCTGCATTTAACGTAAATGTATTGCCAGATACTGATTTTGAAGATTATTTTCTTGCTTTTAAGGAAGGAACAGAGAGCCTTTCCTATGTTCTTTTAGACACAGAAAGTGGAACGGCAATCGCAGATAAAACTTATGAATTAAAATTAACAAACAGTAAGTATGCATTAAAAAAAGATATGTTTGATAAAGACGCTCTCGTATTTGACAATGGACAGATTGAGTGGGCGGCACTTGCACTTCCTGATGGAAAACCATATATTGCATTAGAAAGCAAAGGATTTCCGAACTTCGGAATCTGGTCAAAACCAGGTGCGCCATATGTGTGCTTAGAGCCGTGGTGCGGCCGCTGTGATAACAGAGGATTTGAGGGCGAACTTTCTGAAAAACCAGGTATTAATGCATTGAAAGCTGGGGAAGTTTTTGAGAAATCTTACGATATTATTGTATACTAAAAAGTAAATTATAAAGAATAGGATATTTTGCAGGAGGAAATGACGTTGGCAGAAACAAAGAAAGCAAAAAAGCATATTGTTGTATTTCAGGATGAAGAGGGCAATGTCTTAAAGACTTCTTTTGTTTCTCACGAAGAGGCGGCTCTTCCTCCTGAAATGCCTGAAAAACGGGGGGAGTCTGTGCATCATGAGATAAAGTTTCAGGGATGGGATAAAGACATTTCCAGTGTAAAAGAAAACCTTGTAGTAAAGGCAGTCTATAAGGAAGTACCGAAAGAATATCTGGTCATGTATTTCCATGAAAATGGCAAGATGCTTGGAACAGAGACAGTTCCTTACAGGCAGGCGGCAACACAGCCCTATCGCCCGCAAAAACCGCAGACAGAGGAGTACTATTACATATTTAAAGGATGGAATAATGACCTTTCCCATATAGAAAAAGACACGATGGCAAAGGCCGTCTTTGAGGAGCGGCAGCGTTCTTTTGTGGTACGCTTTTTTCATGAGAACGGAACCCTTTTGAAAGAAGAAAATGTTCTGTATGGACAGGCAGCACAAGAGCCAGAAGTTCCGGCAAAACAGCAAGATGAAGTATATCATTATATATTTAATGGCTGGGACAATACATTTGATCATATTAAAGAAAACACAGAGGTTCATGCTGTATTTTCTTCTGTTTATAATGAATATAAGGTGGGCATTTATGAACAGCTAAAAGAACGCCTGGTAGAAGAAAAAATCTATCATTATGGAGACATAATAGACTATCCTGTACTAAGAAAAAAAGGGTACACTTTACAGTGGAATATTCATCCGGAAACAGTGACACAAAACGAAAAAATCTACGCAAGCTGGGATTTTTCCAATCCTGTCGGAAAAGTTCTTGAAGTAGATGGAAACAGTTATCAGATTTTAAATCCATCAATAACGAATGGAAGTGTCCGTCTGTTATCTTATACACAAGATGCCAGCCAGATACAGATTCCAGAACGAGTGCAGATAGGAGATTACTATTATTTTATAGAAGAAATCGCAATCCGGGCGTTTTGTAATTGTGTTAAAATGAGAACGCTTATCTTGCCCAACTGTGTCCGTATAATAAGTGATGGAGCATTTATGAATTGTAAACGATTGGAAAAAATTGTTTTAGGAAAAGGTGCTGATATAAAGCTTCATTCCATAGGGAAAAAAGCATTTGCAGAAAATGAGCATTTGAGAGAGATTTATTTTGCCGGAAGAAGTCTGCGAAAAGTGTATCCAGCAACTTTCGAGGGAATCAGAAAAACAATAAAGATCTTAGTGCTTCCAGCAGAAAAAGCAAAAATTGAAAAGTTGCTACAAAAGGCGTTACGAGAGGGAAAAGTTTTAATTGATTTAATATAAATTTGTAAACCCGAAGGGGAGTGATAATTATATTGGCAGCATACGAAAAAATAGATTTAAAATATTACTTTATCATAAAGGGAGTTATGATAGAATCAATTTAAATGGAAAACGTTATAGATTGTATGCTAATAAAGTGCCTTAAGCTATTTTGAATAAAAATGATAAAAATATATCAATGTAGCAAGGGAAATGTGTATTATAAGTGGAAAAATACAAAAAAGTACAATATCTAGTACTTTCTGAGAAAATAAAAAAATCTCCAAAAAATGCTTGACGCAACTCTGCTATTATGATAATATAATATGCGTTGCACATGA